>Ga0207674_10010859_pt1 | contig 10265 bp, 19 predicted proteins | sample KBSCornC72_FD_184303 | JGI IMG/M metagenome (GOLD analysis project Ga0207674, IMG submission 184303) | Corn rhizosphere microbial communities from Kellogg Biological Station, Michigan, USA - KBS Corn C7-2 (SPAdes) (version 2) | ecosystem: Host-associated > Plants > Roots > Rhizosphere > Soil ...
CCGCGCACGACGAGGAGGGGGACGGCCGCGCCGGGTGTCGTGAGGGCCGCGACCGCGTGGAGGCGGTGCTGCCCGTCGATGAGGATGTCGTTGTCAGAGAAGACGACGGTGGATCCGTTGATCGCCCAGTTTCCGGTGACCATGTCGCGTCCGTACTGGCCGACGATGCCCTTGCGCAGGTTGCGGTTCTTGACGTTCTTGAGCAGCCACTCGCGCGCCTGGTCCGGCGTGACTTCCATCAGTTCGATGGTGATGGGGGGCAGGTTGTACTTGTCGAGCGACAGGGAGACGATGTTCTCGGTCACTGGTTGTTCTCCTTGATCAGGGAGTTGTGGAAGCCGTGCAGGGCTTCCAGTTCGGTGTTGAGGCGCGCCGCCCAGATGCGGCGCGTCTCTTCGTCTTGGCGGGCGAGTTGGGCCTCGGTCAGGGCCTCAAGGGATTCGCGTGCCTGGCGAAGTTCAGTGAGGGCGACGAGCACTGTGCGGGACGCGTCGATGCGAGGCTGTCGGTCAGGTGCACGCTCAGGGGCGGGCGTCGGGGTGATGGCGGCTTCGAAGCCGGGGCTGTTGGGCTGCACCCAGTCGTCGCCGTCGAGGAGGTCGTCGTCTTCCTGCGCCTCCGACCGGGAGGGTGCGTAGGTCTTGCCGTCGGTTCCGCGAATCTCAGGTGTGGTACTTGACGACACCTGAAGGTCCTTTTGCACGGTCCGGGTGCTGTTCCCTGTGGCGGAGGCGATCGCTCGCACGCTCAGTCCTGACTCCCGCAGCGACGCCACGACCTCTTGCCGCTCCTCCCGTGGGAGACGGAGCCGGGTCGTGCCGAACTCGGCGGTGCAGTAGGCGTCCCAGGTTTCGTAGCCGAGGGCGGCCCAAGCTCGGGATGTGTAGGCCTCTTGGATGAGGAGCCAGGTGCCTTCGACGGCGACCTTGATTCGGTCGGTGAGGGCGCGTGCTTCTTGCTCAGTCGGCAGTACGACGTCGTTCACGCGGTCCTCCTTTCAGTGGGTGGGAATGCCGGGGCATGGGTGTGACGCCCTTTTCAGGGAGGTCTGTGGCGCGAGTGGCGCGAACCGGTATAGCCAACATACACTTGCACACATGAATGTTGGCTATGGTTGGGCAACTGGATGTGGACACATCCGCGTGGGACCATGCCGCCATGACCGAGGAGGAAGCCGTGACCCGCCTGAAGCAGGCGGCGGACGCCAAGCGCGCCGCCGAAGACGCTGCTGCCAAGCAGTTCGAGACCGCCGTCGTCGATGCGTTGCGCGCCGGCATCAAGCCGAAGACGGTGGCCTCCGCGACCGGCTACAGCTACGAAACGATCCGCCGCATCGCCCGCGCCAACGACATCGGTCGCCTTCGCGAGCCGACCGTCACCAGCAGGAAAAAGACCGAGCCGGGAGGCAACTCTCCGGCCTGACCGAGGAGAACGCCCGTGTGGCTCGACCACTGCCGGACTGCCCTGTACCGCCTCTACGACGAAGCTGACGTCTTGCTTTACATCGGCATCAGCCATCAGCCCGACGTGCGGTTCGAGCAGCACTCCAAGATGAAGGAGTGGTGGCCGCGCGTCGCGCGCCGCAAGGTGGAGTGGCTCGACGATCGGCCCACCGCAGCCAAGGCCGAGGCAGAAGCAATCCGCGCCGAGGACCCCGAGTTCAACAACACCTATTCGCCGCGGGTTGACCGGCGCACGATCCGTGACACGGTGGCAGAGGACGGGGTACGGGAGGTGTCGCTGTCCCTGGCGCGCCCGAAGCTGACCGAGATCGTCTGCACTGTCGCCCACACCGACCAGGCCGCAGCCCTGCTCAACCATGGCCGCCGCTATGCGATGGTCGTCTCGATGGACTTCTACGTGCGTGCCTGCGAGGCGCTTGGTGAGCAACGGGTGCTGGTCGCGCCGGCCGAGTCCTGACACCGTCTCCTCCTCTCCTGGCCCCGTTTCGGCGGGGCCTTCGTCGTGTGCGGCTACGCGACTCGGCCGGCTTGTGCTGCGCGGGTGCCGCGCCACGTGCGGACCCCGGAGTGGTGGGCGGTGGGACGGTCGGAGCAGGCCCAGCCGGCGGTGCGGACGTAGCCCTGTTCTTTCAGCAGGGTCATGAGCCGTCCCCAGTGCGCTTGCGGGTTGGGGGGTGCGGGGAGGCGGTGGGTGTCGGCGATCTCGTAGCAGGTGAAGGTGCGGCCCGAAGCGGCGGCGTCGAGGAACTTGGGCCAGACTTCGGCGAGCCACGTCTCGTAGTCCTCGGCCTGGCGTTGGACGGCGGCTGCGGGCACGGTGCCGTCGAGGGCGGGTTGGATGGCGGTCATCGGGGCCTCCGATCGGGGTACGGCGCTACCGGGCCGGGCCGGTCAGCGGGCGGAGCCAGCGCTCCGGGCTGCGGGTGCGGAAGAGGACGACGGGGTCGACGACCGCCGCGATGCGTGCGGCCGGGCAGTGCCAGGACAGGCCGGGCTCGGCGCAGTCCGGGTCCGGCTCGAGGTCGCCGACGGGTTCGACGCGGTAGAGGGCGCCGTCGGGGTAGAACGCGGCGTAGGAGCGGGCTGCGTCGCGGAGGGTGGTGACGTAGACGATGTCGGCGCGGGTGGCGTAGGCGGGTGCGCCGAGTTCGGCGGAGGTGGCGGACAGCCGGTGGTCGGTGCCGGTCTGGTCGGGTGGGAGGAGGAGGTCGCCGGGTTTGAGGCCGGGGTAGCCGCCGTGGAAGTAGCTGGTCATGCTGTGCCTTTCGGTGGGGTTGGGGGTGGGCGCGGCCCCGGCTGGGGGAGAGGGGCCGCGCCCGGTGGGGGGTGGTCAGGACAGGTCGGGGACGACGAACCAGCCGGGCTCGAACCCGCTCGTCACACCGAGCCGGGTGGCGGCCTCGGTCAGCGCGGCGTTCCACGCTTCGACCTCGGGGGCCTCGAACGCGTTCGGCTTGACCTTTCGGTGGTCGCCGAGTTTGACCTCGATGCACTCGGTGGTGAGGAACGTCATGTCGCGGTCGTAGTCGCCCGCCTTGAGGTAGCCGACCCCGGCGACGTCCTTGAGCGCGTCCTCGAGGGTGTCGCTGTCGGTGTCGGGGATCTGGAAGCCGTAGGCGAAGTAAGTGGAGTGGTACATGCCCATGGGGTGGGTGCCTTTCAGGTGGTGGTCAGGTGGGGTCGGGTACGGCCGACAGTGGGCGCCGGTCTGCGGGGGCCGCCCGCACCGTCGCGGGCAGATCGACGGGTGTCGGCCCACCCGATCCGGTCGCGGGTTCCGGCCGGCCGCGCAACGCGCTCGGCGTGTGGGCCGGGCAGACCATCGAGTTGAGGTAGCGGCGCACCCCGTCCGCCGCACGGCAGTACCGGCCTTCGACGCCAATCCAGTGATCACAACGCGCGCTCACGTCAGCACCCTCGTCGTGCCCGTCCGCCGCAGCCGGGCGTCAGCGTCCGTGTTCGCCTGCCGGCACGGAGCGCAGATCTGCGTCTTCTCCCGGACGTGCTTCTGATAGCCAGAGCGGCTCCCGCACCGGGCCGGCTCACGCTTCTTCTTCACCGGCGCCGGCGATGCGGCCTGCCGCTCCTGCAGCTCGGCGAGCACCGCCCGACGCTCGTTCGCCCGCAAGCCGGCCCGGATGCCGTGCTGGTTGTCGCCCGTGCGGGCGGCATCCCAGAAACACTCCCGGGTCACCGGGCAGCGGGCACAGATCGCTTTGGCGTTGGCGATCTCACGCTCGTCGTTTTCGGGGTGCATTTCCTTCCACAGGCCAAGGCACGCGGCCTGTGTCTGCCAGCTGGCCGGCCGCTCGGGTTCGGGCACCTGACCCGAGTAGGCGGTCATGCGGCGGCCCCGAACAGCTGGTCGTAGAGGTGGTCGGCGCGGCGGATCACGTCGTCGCTGGTGTGCTCCGGGTTCATGCACCACGCCGTCCCGCAGTCCGGCAGAACCCTCCCGACCGGGGACCGCCCGTGATGGGCCGTGAAGCCGACTGCGCGGGCGGAATGGTTGCGTCCCTGGTGCCGGATGGTCGGCGTTCCACCGCGGCGGGTGCCGGTCCAGGCGGCGTGGCCGTCCGGGGTGGGCTGCACCCACGCCTTCCACTTCTCCTCGACGGGCAGCGCGGACCGTTTCCACCCGGGCAGTCCCTCTTCGGCGCGGATCTTCCCGACGCGTTGGGGGGAGGTGTTCAGGCGTCGGCCGATCTCCTTGTCGGAGTGGCCTTCGCTGAGGAGCTCGAGGATGTCGCGGCGGGTGCCGTTCGCGGTCGGGCCGTGCTGTCGGCGGGGTCGTGCTGCGGCGGCGGCTTCGCGTGCGGCACGGCGCATGGCCGTGTCCGTGAGGTGCGCGCCGGCAACGCATCGGTCCTGGTCGCAGCCGGGTTTGACGAGGCCTTGCGGGTCGCGTCCGTGATGCAGCCGGAAGGCGATCTTGTATGCGGAGCGGGTGCTGTGGCGGTGCTGCACGATGGGTGTGACGTTCTGCCAGCTGCCGGTCCACCGTGTGTGGCCGTCGGTGGTGGGGATGGCGTGGGCGCGGTAGGCGTCCTCAACCGAGGCGTGTTTGGGGGTTGATCCACGCAGGGGTGCGGGCAGCCCGTATTCGGCGCGGATCTTGTGGACGGTGGGGCGGCTGATGCCGAGCTTCGCGGCGATGGCGGTCTCGGTCATTGACCCGCTCTGTAGGAGTTCGAGGAGCGGGCCGCGGTCGATCTGTCGGGTGAAGGGCATCACGTCACCTCCGAGTGCGGGTGTTGATGGGGCAGTCCGTGGTGGCGGGCTGTGGCGGGGTGGCGCGCTTCGGCGCCGGGCGGGTGGGGAGGAGGCCGAGTTTGGCGAGGAGGTCACGGCAGTCCTCCGCGTCGACGGCGCGTGAGGCGACGACGCGGGCGGCGACGGCCTGTTCGTCGGGGGTGTTCGCGGACAGGGCGAGACGCTCGAAATGTGGCAGGTCAGTCCACTCGGTCATGCCATCGCCCCCTCGCGGAGGGCTTTCTGTACGCGGAGGACGGTGCGGCTGCTGCAACCGACTCGTGCCGCGATCGCGTCGGCGTCCATGCCGTCCCGCTCGAGGAGCCGCACGATCAACGCATGCTGCGTGTGCCGAGCCGCGTTGGCGCGGGCCGTGTCCCGCTGTCGCCTGGTGCGGGCGGCCCACATGCCGTGCCGGTCGATCGCGTCGGATTCGGCGTCGAGGCGGTTGGTGTGCTCCTCGCATTCGGTGCGGACCGGGCATCCGGTGCAGATCTTCTTCGCGGCGAAGTACGTTCCGCCGGCTTCGGGGTGCCACAGGTCGGGGTCGGACTGTGCGCAGCGGGCACTGTCCATCCAGTCGTAGCGGCTCACCGCGGTCCCCCTCCCTTGGGTGCGGGCAGGTGCTGCCACGTGGCGCGGATGTCCTGGTTGTTGGCGTAGTTTTCGGCGATGCGGATTCCGCGGTGGGCGTCGAACGTCTCCCAGCCAGCGGCCGTTTTCAGGTCGGTGATGGCCTTGGCTTCGGCGCGGCGGAGTCGGTGCTCCTCGACCGTATAGGCGACGACGCCGAGGAGGCACCACACGGCGACACAGCCGACGGCGAGGACGGCCATGACGGCGGTCAGGCCGTGCTCGGCAACGAGACCGGTGAACAGGTCGACGACGCTCACAGGACGCCTCCAGACGCGGCGTGGACGGTGACGTGGGTGCCGCAGCCGGGGCACAGCAGGTCGAGTTCCTGCGCGGGAATCCACTCGTAGGCCGGCACCCACTCCACGGCCGGCTCGATCGGGCGCGGTGCGGGCTCGCCGCCGGTCACAGCCCAACGGACCAACAGGACCGCGGCCACGAACATCAACGCCTCCACAGCGAGGCCGGCGTGCACAGTGCCGGTCACGACGCGTCCGCCTTCGGAGCCTGATAGCCGGGCTGCCAGCGGCGGGAGTCCTCGACACGGCCAGCCGGGAGGAACGTTGCGTCGTCGAGTTCCCTCTGCAGCCGGTCCGCGCGGCGCTTCTCCCGCTTGAGCTCCGCCCGCAACTGTCCGGCCAGACTGTCGGCGGCGTCGGCTTGGGCCGCGGCGAGGTCTTCGGTGAGGCGGGCGTTCACGAGAGAGAGGGCGGTGTGCTTTTCGTCCAGCTCGTTGTATTGGTGGAGGATCCGTTCGCGGTTGAAGACCGCGGTCTCCCGATCTTCGATCGCCTTGTCGCGTTGCGCGCGGAGCCGGCCGGCTTCGGCGCGGGCGTCCGCGAGTCGGGCGTCGTGGTGGCGGCGGGTGACGAGTCCGAACATCACGCACCCCCGACCGGGCGCAGCGGCCACGAACCATCGATCACCGTGTCCGGCTTCGTCTTCCGGAAGTGCTCCTGCAACCCGGCCGCCCGCTCAGCAGCCCACCCGACCTGACGACGATGCAACTCATCCACATCGACCCCGGCCAGATCATCGAACCGGTCGTAAGGGCCCCGCGAGTTCCGCAGCGCCTGCACCCACCCCGGACGCTCGGCGGCCGGCAGGTGCGCGATGTTGCCCATGTGCCACGCCGCTCGAGCGGACATCAAGGCGTCGTACTCGGCGCCGTGCGCCTTGTCGTCGTTCCAGCCGAGGCCGTAGACCTGGGCGGTGGTCTTCATCTCATACGGGCCCTGCGTCTCTGACACGCGGCGGCGGTACGGGGCGGCGTACCAGTCGAGGATCATCGTGTCGATGACGCGGGTGATGGGCTGACGGACGATGCCTTCGAGGGTGTCGCCGAGGTGTCGGTCGCACTCCGCGTTCAGCAGGTTGAGGTCGTAACTGCCGAGGTTGTGGCCGACCAGCGGGGTACCGCTGGCGACGACCTCGGCGACCGCCTTTGCAATCTCGCCCACGCCCTGCTCTGCGGGCATGCCGTGCTCGGCCGCGTACTCGTCAGTGATCTTGTGCTTCTCGATCGCGCCCGGCTCCATCGGGATACCCGGGTTGATCAGCCATTCACGGGGGTCGGTGGCAAGGCCGCCGCCGACGAGGATGAGGGCGCAGGACACGATCCGCGCGGTCTTGGGGTCTTTGTCGGAGGCTTCGAAGTCGAGGGCGGCCAGCCGCTGCTGATGCCACATGGTGGTTTCCCCTTCGGGTGTGGTTGCCTTGGGCCGGACCGCCCCGCAATGCCCGCGGGGCGGTCCTTCGTGTGCGGGCTACTTGCTTCCGGGCTGCGCCACGGCCGGCCAGCTGGCTGGCCGGCGTTCGCCGTCGTCGACGACCTCGGCCGTGTACACGCCCTCGTCGTCCGGGCCCTCGACGCCGCTACCGGTCGGCTTCTTGTTCTCGTCGTCCTTCTCCGAGGCGATCGCCATCAGCGCCTTGGACAGGTCGTCGCTGCCCTTCGGGTGCACGACGCCCGCGGTCTGCGCTTCCATCCACAGATCACGGACGTCGTCCGACGTGAGCGCACCTTCGGCCTCGGCGAGCCAGTCGCGGCCCTTCGGTGCCTCGATCGCAGCGACCGCCCGCGACGCCGCGCCCGGGTCCAAGGCGGTAGCCGCGTTCATCGGCCCGGCCAGCGCCTGCCGCGGCGTCACCCCGCGCAGCTCCACCACGACGACGGGGAACTTCTTCGTCTGCCCGTCCCGGATCACCTGCCGCGGCTCGATCCGTAGCGTCACCGGAACGAAGCCGCGCCCGTCCGTGCCGGCGAGGACCATGTCGACCATGCCGCCCCACTCCTGCGCCGCGTAGAACGAGTGGGTTTCGGCACGCCACATGCCCATGCCGCTGATGTCGGGCAGCATCACGTTGAAGCGGGAGGTGGTGGAGCAGACGCGGCCCTTGGGCTGGGTGTGCCAGTCCTCTCCGAACTGGCGGGCGCACAGGCACGGCTGCCGGGTCAACAGCTCGGTCGCACCGTCACAGCGGCGCTGGCATCCGCCCGCGGACCACATCTCGTTGTACTGGTTGAGCGGGTCCCCCGGCGTGATGACGGCCTCGATCGAGGACGCCTTGGTGATGACTCGCCACTGGGTGATCGTGGAGTTCAGCGGCTGCCACTGCTCGGGCTCGCCACCCCACAGGTCGGCGGCGGTACGGACGTGCTCTTCGGAGTGGGAGGTGACGACCCACGTCGCGGACCGCATGGGCCGCTTGCCGTTGGTGTAGCCGGTACGGAGCCGGCCGTGTTCGGCGGCGCGGGCTTGGATGTTGCGGAGTCGGGCACCCATGGTTAGGCGACCTTTCGGAAGTTACGCCACCGGGCCGGCACGGGCTGGTTCGGGGCGAGGAGGGCGGGATAGGAGGAGGGGGCGGCGTGGTGCCACAGCGCGTTGGCGAGCGCCCCACGGAACGCCTTGTGCGCGTCGCGTCCGGCAGGCATCTCGACGAGGGCGTGGGACTTGGCCCGCAGGTTGAGGACGCCGGTCCGCTGGATTTTCGGCATCGGCTGCTCGGTGTCGTCCGGGAGGAGGACGGTTTCGCAGTAGCGCAGCGCGGCGAGCTGCTGGGTGTTCTCCGGGTAGACGTCTTTCGCGGAGCGGGTCGCCGACGTCTTGAAGTCGATCAGCCACAGCTCAAGCGTTCGGCCCTCACCGGTGGGCAGCCAGATCATCAGGTCCGCGGTGCCGGCGTAGCCGAGACGCCGGTGCAGGCAGGTGATCTCTGCGGCCTCGACGTGCTTGTCGACGTCCACTCCCCAGAAGCCCAGGAACGCTTGCAGTTGGCCCAGGTAGGGGGCGACTTCCCTGGTGACGGCGAACGGTGCGCCGAGGAGCCACTGTTCGGCTGCGCGGTGGATGTCGGTGCCGAGGTCGGACGCTGTGGTGCGGACGTCTTGGTGGATCTGCTTGAGCTGCTTGGTGAGTGCGTCGCGGTCGGTGATGGCGCGGCGGGCGACTTCCATGCGGTGCTCGAAGATCCATTCAAGGGTGACCTTCACCGCCCACGGTGCGAGTGCGCGCGTCTTGTTGACGGAGGTGTCGAGGACGTTCGTGACCGAGACGAGGTCGGGGCCGCCGGCCGGATCCTGGTAGTAGCGGCCGTTGTCGGTGGCGTGGGCGTACTTCGGATCGGTCATCGGGTCACCGCCGTGTACCAGCGGTCGTTGTCCGGGCCGTGTTCGGTGAGGAGTCCTTGACGGGCGAGGAATTGCAGATCGTGGCGGGCGGTGGACCGGTTGCAGCCCCAGCCGTTCGCTTGGTAGAGCCGCATGACGGCCCCGGCTTTCCACGTACCGGGCTGTTCGCGGATGGTGTCGAGCAGGTTGCGGCGCCGCTGGTTGAGGGCGTCGCGTTGCTGCCGGGTCACGAGGGAACGCATCGCAGTCGTCACGACGCCACCTCGTTCGTGACGTCCGTCCACCCGGTGAGGTCGTCGGAGTCCGTCGGCTCCCAGTCCGAGTACGGATCCGTGCGCCAGCCGTGAGCGACCGTGCGATCCCCGCCCGGCGAAGCACTGACAGCGGTAACCACGAACATCACGGTCTGGCCGTGGTGTTCACGGCTGTACGTGTGGCCCGCCTGGAAGAAGCCCCGCGTATTCGGCTCCATCGGCACGGGATTCCACAGGACACGGACCGCACCCCGGTCGACCTTCGAGGCGAGCCTGCCGATCACGTCGGCTTGCTTTGCGTACTGGCGTCCCTGCGCACGATGCTCGCGGGCCTTCTTGATCAGCCAGCCGACGACCTCCGTCTTCGCCTCTGCGAGGACCTCGGCCCGGTAGGCGTCGACGAGCTTCTCGGCCCGGTCGACGTCCTGAAGGGTGGCGATCCCGCCGAGACTGTCCTCAGACAGCTCAGCGATCAGCTTCCGGCGGGCGCTCATGCGGCGGCACCGCCCTCGCGCTGTGCCGGGATCTCGCGCGGCTTCAGCACCGCGTCGATCGCGTCCCGCAACTGCCGCAACCCCGTCGCGTACAGGTCGATCCGGCCGTCACCGAACGCGCCGAGCATCTTGTCGACCCGCTCGTCGAACTCGTGCCGAGCATGCGAGTCACGGCCCTGAAACTGCGCGGACTGCGACAGCGCGTGCAGGTCGGCGAACTCCTCCCCGAACCCCTGCGGGTCCTCGGCCGCGTCAGCGAACAGCTGCACCAGCACGGCACGGACCAGGAACTTGCTGACGTCGAGGTCGGCACCCGACTCGGTCGGACGGACAGTCAGAGGGAACGGGCCCTCAATGCGGTAGTTCATCGGGTAGCTCCCTGGTTGATCGTGAAGAGGGCGAGGAGCGCGGCCGTCGACACGGCGGCCTCACGCACAGACAGGCGGATGTACACGCGGGCCTCAGCGGCGATCTCGCGGGCGTCGAGGCGGGCGTTGGCCACGTGGACTAGCAGCCGGTCCCCGGCCTGCTGGGC
>Ga0207674_10010863_pt1 | contig 10261 bp, 10 predicted proteins | sample KBSCornC72_FD_184303 | JGI IMG/M metagenome (GOLD analysis project Ga0207674, IMG submission 184303) | Corn rhizosphere microbial communities from Kellogg Biological Station, Michigan, USA - KBS Corn C7-2 (SPAdes) (version 2) | ecosystem: Host-associated > Plants > Roots > Rhizosphere > Soil ...
CGTGCGACATGTTCGCCAGGAAGTCCGACTTGTGCTGGCTCGTCGTCTCGACCTCCCTGTAGAGCCGCCTGAGCTCGTCGTTCATCTGGTTCACGTTCGCCGCCAGCGCGCCAAGCTCGTCCCGGTTCGAGACGTCCACGTGCCCCGAGAAGTCGCCCGACGCAATCGCAGCCAGCCGGGAGTCGATGCTCTGGATCGGGCCGATCACCGACCATGAGAGGACGAACCCGAGCAGGAGGGCGAGGACGATTGCGCCGGCCGCCACTCCGATGAACAGATTGCGCGAGTGCTCGTAGGCGGTCGCGTTCTGGGCGATGAGGGCTTCCGTCCTCGACTTCGTGAAATTCCTGAGCTTGGTCGCTTCCACGTCGACGTCGATGGCGAGCAGCTCGGCCTCCGCTCGGAGAGACTTCGCTCGTTTAGGGTCCTTCTTGCCGAGCACCACGATCTCTCGTAGCTTGCTCGTGAGCTCCGCGCCGGTTTTCCGGATCATGCGCAGCGACCGCTCGTCCTCGGGCGGCGGCCGGAATCCGAGATTGTCGGGAAAGGTCGACGCCCGAAGCTTTACGGCGTCGCTCAGTATCGCCCGGTCGACCGCCCGGCCGCCCGCGCGGACGTCGTCCTCGTTCTCACTCCCGAAGACCTTGGAGAAGCCCCCTCCCACCTTCTGAGCGAGCAGGGAGCGAACGTGACCCGTGTCGCTCCGGAGCTCGCCGTAGGCGGAGGCTCGTATCTGGAGCGTCCCTAGCGTCTCCACCCGCTCGTTCGACTGTCCGAGGAGTCGCAGCCCGAGCACTCCCAGCACGACGACGAGCAGGGCCGTGCCAACGAACGCGACGAGCAGCTTGACGTGGACGCCGGCCGGCACGCGGCCAACGGCCCGGACGAGGGGATTGTCGGCAGGGCTCAGCAGCCGGCGTTTCGAAGCACCGGCTGCTGCGTCCTGGTGCGCGAAAGGCTCCGCCGACAAGTGCTCAGATCTTCAGCTCGGTCGTGCTGCCCACGAAGTTCGTGATCAGCCACTGGCCGTCGATCTTCGCGACGTCGAGATTGCCGGCCGTGAGGGCCGCGATTTCCCCGGTGTCGACATTGATGAAGTGACATTCGAAGTGGAGCGTGCCGCGGTCGCCGTTGATGGTGACCTTGAGCTTGTAGGCCGGATGGTCCGACAACCAGTGCGTCGCGGGCTTCCACGCCTCCGACTTCAACCAGACCTGGCGGATCTGATCCTTTCCCGCCACGGTCTTTCCTGGTCCGAACGTGCCTGTCGCATTCGGTGCGAACAGGCCGACCATCTCCTCGATGTCCTTCTTAGAGATCGCTTCGTGGAAGGACCTCTCGATCTCGCTGATTGCGTACGAGTCGCCTTGCTGCTCGAGTGCTTGCTCGGAAGCCGAGCTCCCGCCCGAGCCTCCGCAGGCCGAAAGCACGAAAACGAGGATGGCGAGTACGCCTCCCATCGAAAGTGTCCGCATGGTTGTCTGCCTCCTTTTCCCGGGCCGCTGGGAACGCCGGCGCGTACCGATGTTCACATGTTGGTGACAATCCGTCTAGGTCTCGACTCGAAGAATCGAACTCGTTCACGCGTTGGGCAACCGTGCCCGCTGGCCGGTTCGAGGGGTGCTGGCACACCGAACGCTCAGGCGCTCGCAGGAGCGCAATAGCTCCGCACTTGCGCAGGGAACTCGCGCACGTCGATCGGCTTCTCGAGATAGCCGGCGAAACCCGCCGCGAGCAGCCCATCGCTGTCGCCGACGTACGGCCGCGCGCTGAGCGCGACCACGGGTATCTGCGCCGTCCGCGAACCCTTCCGGAGCTCGAGCGCGACGTCGGTCCCATGCATGTCCGGAAGCTCGAGGTCGAGCAGGACCACGTCCGGCGTTCGCTCGACCGCAAGGGCGACCGCTGCGCGCCCGGTTGCCGCCTCGATCGTTCGGAGCCCCGCGGCGTGGAGCACCTCTCGTGCGAGCTTCCGGTTCTTCTCGTTGTCCTCCACGACGAGAACGAGCGGGGCACCGGCACTTGGAGAAGGCGACCTCACCGCCGTATCCTCGTCTGGTGGCGATCCGGATCGTGCTCGCAGAGGACCAGTACCTCGTGCGCGAGGGCGTGCGGCGTTTGCTCGAGACTCGAGAAGACCTCGAGGTCGCCGCGACCTGCGGTGACCTCGATTCGCTGCTCACGACGGTGGAAGCGGAGCAGCCCGACGTGGTGATCACGGACATCCGCATGCCGCCGGGGAACACGGACGAAGGCATCCAGGCCGCGACTCGGCTGCGGGAGACGAATCCGGAGGTCGGCGTCGTCGTGCTCAGCCAGTACGCGGTGCCGGCGTACGTGCTCGCGCTCCTGGAGGGCGGGAGCGAGCGCCGTGCCTACCTCCTCAAGGAGCGGGTCGACGACCTCGACCAACTGGTCGCCGCGATCCACGCCGTCGCGGACGGCGGCTCGGTCTTCGACCCCAAGGTCGTGGAGGCTCTCGTGGCGGAGAACGCGAGGAGCGAGGAGTCGCCGCTCAACGAGCTGACGGCGCGCGAGCGGGACGTGCTGCGCGAGATGGCCGAGGGCAAGAACAATGCCGCGATCGCCGAGGCGCTCGTCTTGACCGAGCGGTCGGTCGAGAAGGTGATTCACTCGATCTTCCTCAAGCTCGACCTGCGGTGGGAGACGTCGATCCACAAGCGAGTCAAGGCCGTCGTCCTCTACCTCGCCGAGAGCAACTAGCGTCATCGCCTGAGGGGCAGCGAGCCGGAGAGGCGAATGACGCCTTCGGGATCCGGCTCGATCGTCAGCCGGCCGCCGAGGGCTTCGACACGGTCCCGCAACCGGTCGAGATGTGCTTCTGACTTGGCGCCCTTTCCAACGAGCTCGAACGCGAGAGCGTCTTCGGCCTCGCGCACGCATATCGTCACCCCGGTTTCGTTGTTCCCGCCGGCGAGCAAGGCGAGCCAGCACAAGTAGACGGTCATCGCGACCTCCGGGGCATGGCTCGAGCCGTCGCCGACGTCGACTGTCGCCGCGACATCGGCATTCACGGCGGCTGCCCGGAGCAGCGCGGCGAGTCCTCCCAACTCGAGCGTTGACGGGTAGATGCTCTGCGCGAGCAGCGCCGTCTCGTTGAGCGCCTGCCGGACGTCGCGACTCATCTCCTCGAGAAGCGCTGTGGCTGCCGCCGGGTCGGAGTCCGCCGCTAGCCGAGCGAGCTGCAAGGTGGCCGCGAGCGCGACCAAGTGCTGGTGCACGCCGTCGTGCAGATCACGCTCGATCGTGCGGCGGTCGGCATCCGCGGCCAGGACGAGCCGCTCCTGTGCTGAGCGCAGCTTCTCGAGCTCGACGCGCAGTCGCTCGAGCTCCTGTTGGGCGTCGACGTGCCCAGCCTTCAGTTTGACCGGCCTCCTAAGGCTGACTGCCAGGAGTTGTCCGTCATCGCCACAGCGGCGTCAAGTGCCCAGCACCCCTCGGGACGGGAAGGCAGCCTCCTGCAGACTGGCCTGCTCTCACCGTGGTTGGTGCGGCGGAGGCTTTCTAGCGTCATGTACCTCACCATCCCACTGAGAGGAGTGGAACGATGATCGGACGAAGCAGGCGGAAGAAGAGGGCCGTTCTCGGAGCCTTGCTCTTGATGCTCGCGGCCGCCTTCGCGTTCAATGTCATTCCGGCGCTTGCGGTGGACCCCCCGCCGCCGATCGCAGCCGAGCCGCTCACCCCACGCTCGGTGTTCACCGACGAGATCGACATGAAGCTGAAGCTCAAGCTGCACGGACGCACGGTCGTGGTCCACGTCGATGATCCATCCCGGACGGTCGACGTCAAATACACGGTTCAGCCGGGCGCGCAGTTCCCGTGGCATAGCCACCGCGGGCCCGTGATCGTGAACCTCATCTCCGGGTCGCTCAACTACATCCCTGCGGATACGTGCCACGAGATGCCGTACTCGGCCGGACAGTCGTTTGTCGACCCGGGCCACGGTCATGTCCACAGCGCCATCAACCGCGGGACGGAGCCGACGGTGTTCATCGCGACTTTCTTCGAGGCACCCGAGGAGGGTCCGCTGCTCATCCCGGCAGACCCAGCCTGCTAGCTAGGCGAGCCCTGCGGCAGGCCGGTGGGGGTAGCGATCCACCGGTCGGCCGCGGGGCACTAAGACGTTCCGATTCGCCTGACCCGCCGGCGCCAACGCTACTTCCGCGGTTTGCCGTGCCCGCTCACGTTTGCCAGACCACTTCGATCGGACGGTCGAGACCCGGGAGCGGCAGGGTGGCGGCTTCGACCTCGACCGCGTCGCGCATTCCGCGCGAGAGGCGCGCCCAGGTCTCGACCTTGACGGTGTGGCCCGCCCGCCTCCAGGTGCCCCGGATCTCCCCTTCGAGAAGGAGCGCGCCGGGCCACACACGCGATGTCCAGAGCCGCTCCCGCCGATCCTTGCGCGGAACGAGCAGCTGGCGCTCCGCTCCGTCGAGCAGGAAGTAGGCATCCCCGCTCGGCAGCAGGCGAGCGGGTGCGTCGGGCGACTCGGCGGATCGCAGCGCCGGCTCGTCCTCTGCGAGCAACCACTCCTCACCGAGCGGCGACCGAACCGGCAACAGCGCGCCCTCGAGCGACGCGAACGTCTCGGCCGCGGATCGCGCGGAGATTCCTGCCCACCGGGCGAAGCTGTCAACCGTGGTCGGCCCGAAGACATGGAGGTAGCGCCGAGCGAGCTCGCGCTGTGCGGCGGCCGGAGAGATCTTTGGAGGGGGGACGGACCAGACGGACGGCGCACGAGCGCCCTCCCAGCGGATGGCGAGCGTGCCCGTCGGCGCCGCGTATCGGATCGCGTTGCCGACGCCGAGCGCGCCCGCGACCTCCCGGTCGGTCATCCGCCTGCCGTTGAGGTAAGTGTGCGTCCGCTTCGCCATGGCCTCGGCCCGATCGCGGCCCTTGCCGTCCGGAAGCCTCCCGAGCGAGAACAGCGCGAAGTCGCGCTTCGGGACGACATAGGTGCTGTACCGAGGGCCCCACAGCTGGGCGAGCGAGGGATGCTCCCAGGTCGACGGCTCGACCCCGGCGACGCGCGCGTGCAACGAGAGCAGCGCGGCCCTCGGCATGCTGTCCTGCAGGCCGGCCCACGCTGCCCGGCGCAGCGATTGCGCGCTCATCGGCAGACGCTCGTCGAGCGAGCCGACACGTCGTCGGAACGCGAGGATCTGCCGCCGCGTGGCTTTGAGTCCCGTTTGCACCGAGCGCTCCTAGTCGAGCGGCACCAGTCGGTCGCCGACGCGGATTCGTCCGTCCGCGACGATGTCCGCTCTCAGGCCACCGCGATGGACGAGCGGCCGCAGCAACCCGGGTCGAGCGAGCCTCTCCAGATGGGCGCACGGCTCGCAGAGCCTCCGCCCGATGCACTCGGCGGAGCCGACCCGGAACCGTCGGGCGACCAGGCCGTTGAGGGCGATGCCGCGCGTGACGACGTTTCGGCGCGCCTCGGCCCAGGGGAGCTCGATCTCGTCGAGGACATCGGCCTCCACGAGCGTCAGCTGGTACCCGCGACCCGGACCGCTGAACGTGCCTCGCCCGGACGCGTAGCGGTCACCTTCGAGACCGCGTCCTGCGACGGCGGAGACTTCCTCGACCGACGCGAGGGGCGCCTCCGCCTCTGGTGCGATCAGGATCGCCGCCACCGAGCCTTCCCCGGTGACAGCGCTCCGCGGCGCGTCCGTGGGGAGGCGGAGGTCGAGCGGCGCGAGCATCCAGCCGGCTGCGATCCCGTCCTCGGAATAGGCCCCGCCGGGATCGAACCACGGCCCGGACGGAGAGCCGAACATGACGACGGCGTGGTCTCCGTCCGAAGCGCGCACTCGCGCTAGCCACTGGCCGGGCCACGCGAAGTCCGCCGCGTCCTCGATGGGCACGAGCCCGAGATTGCGCTCGCCCAGCCACTGCTTGAAAAAGAGCAACGGCTCTCCTTCGGGGACCGGCGCCGGCGCGCGGAGCATCTCGGCGATGCAAGCGCGGAGCTCGTCGTCGAACGAGGACACGCGCTGATCCTACGGGGCCGAGTCAGCCGGTTTCTCCGTCCAGCGCTGCTGAGCGTTAGTTCCCCTCGCACGAAGTTGCCCAGCGATGGAACGCGGAATACCCTGGCTCGGAGAGAGGGTTAGCCGAGCGGTAGTCCGAGGGGTCGGAGGAGGGCCCGTCTGGTGAGCCAGACGTCCGAAGAGACTCCGGCGCAGGGCAGCGCGTCGAGGAAATTCAGGTTCCCCACAGCGTTCACGGTCCTGGCGGCGGTGCTGGTGCTCGTGTGGGTCGCGTCCTTCTTCGTCCCGGCCGGCGCGTACGACACCAATCCGAAGACGGGCGCGCCCGTCCCAGGGACGTACCACAAGCTTCCGTCCTGCCAGCCGGAAACCCCACGCTCGCCGGTGCTGCCGCGCCGCCGCGAGCAGTCGAAGGAGCTGGAGACCGCCGCGCCTCCTGTGGCACAGACGCTGCCTCCGGGGACGCCATGCGCCGACAAGTCGTTCACGTTCCGCTTCAAGCAGCTCTGGGACTCGACCCCGAACGGGCTCTACGGCGTCGAGAGCACCCAGGGGTTCGTTGGCCCGTGGGAGGAGGGCTTCCTCTACGGCTCGGCGGCGATCTTCCTGTTCGTGCTCGCCGTCGGCGCGTTCATCACGGTGACGATGAAGACGGAGGCGATCCAGACCGGGATCGGACGGCTCGCGCTTCGTTTCCGGCACAGCGGGTCGGTGCTGATCGCGATCCTGATGGCCGTCTTCGCGCTCGGCGGAACGTCGTATGGGATGTGGGAGGAGACGCTCGGCTTCTTCGTGCTGATGGTTCCGCTGGCGCTCGCGCTCAAGTACGACCGGATGGTGGCGGCCGCGATCATCTTCCTCGGCGCGGGCAGCGGGGTGATCGCCTCGACGGTGAACCCGTTCGCGACCGGAGTCGCCTCGGACGCGGCCGGGATCAGCATCGGCGACGGGATCGGCCTGCGGATCGCGCTGTGGTTCGTGCTCGTCGCGTTCGCGATCGGCTACGTGATCTTCTACGCGCGGCGCATATCGGCGAACCCAGGCAAGTCCGTCGTCGGCGTCTCTCCTACGGATGCGGCCGACGCGGAGAGCCTCGTCACCGACGTGCCTGCGCTCACGGGCCGCCAGAAGCTCGTCCTCCTCCTTTTCGGCGGGACGTTCCTGCTCATGATCTACGGCTTCATCCCCTGGAACGACCTCTGGCAGGAGGGCTTCGGCAAGGACTTTCCGCTGCCGACCTTCGCCGACTTCTACTTCCCGGAAGCCGCGGTGCTCTTCCTCGTGATGGCGGTCGTGATCGGGCTGATCGCGAAGCTCGGAGAAGAGGGGACGGTGACGACGATCGTCGCGGGTGCGGCCGACTTCCTCGGCGCCGGGCTGATCATCGTCTTCGCGCGCGGGATCACGGTCGTGATGAAGAACGCGCACATGACCGACACCGTCCTCAGCTGGATGGAGGACGCCGTCTCGGGCCGAAGCTCCGGCGCGTTCGCCGTGCTGGCGTACGTTGTCAACTTGCCGATCGCCTTCCTGGTCCCGTCCTCATCCGGGCACGCCGCGCTCGTGATGCCGATCCTCGCGCCGCTCGCCGACTTCGCGGGCGTGTCGCGGGCGGTTGTCGTGACGGCGTTTCAGACCGCGTCCGGAACGGTCAACCTCGTCACGCCGACGTCTGCCGTGATCATGGGCGGCCTGGCCCTGTCCAAGGTCGGCTACGACCGCTACCTGAAATTCGTTTGGCCCTTCGTCGTCGGCGTGTTCCTCGTCTGCTGCGTCTTCATCGGGATCGCCGGAGCTGCCAGTTGAGACTGAAAGGAGAGGACGCATGAGCACAGCCACGGAGCCCGTTCTCGGGACCCATTCGGAGGTCGGACAGCTGAGGACGGTGATCGTCCACCGTCCGGATGAGGCGCACGAGCGGCTGTCGCCGTCCAACGCGCAGGAGCTCCTGTTCGACGACGTGATCTGGGTGCGGCGCGCGCGGCAGGAGCACGACGCGTTCGTCGACCTGATGCGCGAGCGCGACGTCGAGGTGCTCCTCTTCCACGACCTGCTGGCCGAGACGCTCGAGGATGCCGAGGCGCGGGAGTGGCTGCTCTCGCGGCGCCTGCGGCCCGAGGAGGTCACGGTCATGTTCGCAGGCCCGCTCACGGAGTGGATGACGGAGATGCCCGCCGCCGAGCTGGCGTCGAAGCTGACCGGAGGCATCATCGCGGCGGATCTGCCCGACGAGATCGGGTCGATCGTCAGGCGCGCGGTGCCGTCGACCTTCTTCGTGATCCCGCCCCTCCCGAACCAACTGTTCATGCGCGACACGAGCGCGTGGATCTATGGCGGCGTCTCGATCAACAACATGTTCTGGCCCGCGCGCCAGCACGAGACGCTCAACGTCGAGGCGGTGTACCGCTTCCATCCGCGCTTCCGCGACGCGGGCTTCCCGATCTGGTACGGCGGCTTCGACCACGACTGGGGCGGAGCGGCGCTCGAGGGCGGCGACATCATGCCGGTCGGCGACGGGGTTGTCCTCGTCGGCCAGGGCGAGCGTTCGACTGCCCGCGCCGTGAGCATCCTCGCCAAGAACCTGTTCGAGGGCGGTGCGGCCCGCCTGGTGCTGGGCGCCATGATGCCCCGCGAGCGGGCGGCGATGCACCTCGACACGGTGTTCACGTTCTGCGACCACGACCTCGTGACGATCTACGAGCCCGTCGTCGAGCAGCTCGTGCCGATCCTGTACACGCCGGACGGCGACGGCGGAATCAAGGTCGAGCTCTCGGAGCGGCCGTTTCTCGACGCGGTGGCCGACGCGCTGGGCATCGAGAAGCTGCGAACCGTTCCCACCGCGGGGGACGAGTTCGAGGCCGAGCGCACACAGTGGGACGACGGCAACAACGTGGTCGCGCTCTCGCCCGGCGTCGTCGTCGCCTACGAACGCAACGAATCGACGAACTCGAGGCTTTCCAAGGCCGGGATCGAGGTGCTGACGATCGCCGGCCAGGAGCTCGGCCGCGGACGCGGCGGCGGCCATTGCATGACTTGTCCAGTTGTACGCGACGCGTGAAAGGAGCCCAGACATGGCAACGATGACCGACCTCCGCGGCAGGCATTTCCTCAAACTTGCCGACTTCACCCCTGAGGAGATCACGTACCTGCTCGACCTCTCTGCCGAGCTGAAGGCGGCCAAGAAGGAAGGCCGCGAGGAGCAGAAGCTCGTCGGCAAGGAGATCGCGCTGATCTTCGAGAAGGACTCGACCCGGACGCGCTGTGCGTTCGAGGTCGCGGCCTACGACCAGGGCGCGCACGTCACGTTCATCGGCCCCGGCGGCTCGCACATGGGGCACAAGGAGACCGCTAAAGACACGGCGCGGGTGCTCGGCCGCATGTACGACGCAATCGAGTACCGCGGCTTCGGGCAGGAGACCGCCGACGAGCTCGCCGAGTGGTCCGGCGTCCCGGTCTACAACGGGCTCACCGACGAGTGGCATCCGACGCAGATCCTGGCCGACGTCCTGACGATGAAGGAGCACAGCGCCAAGCCGATCGAGCAGATCGCCTACGCGTATCTCGGCGACGCCCGCAACAACATGGGCAATTCGCTGCTCGAGGGTGGTGCGGCGCTGGGCATGGACGTCCGCCTCGTCGCGCCGCGCGACCTGTGGCCGCACAACGAGCTCGTCGAGCAGTGCAAGGCGATCGCCGCCAAGACCGGCGCACGCATCACCCTCACGGACTCGGTCGAGGAAGGGGTGAAGGGCGCCGACTTCCTGTACACCGACGTGTGGGTGTCGATGGGCGAGCCGAAGGAGGTGTGGAAGGAGCGCATCGGCCTGCTGAAGCCCTACCAGGTCAACGCCGAGCTGATGCGCGCCAGCGGCAACCCGCACGTGCGCTTCATGCACTGCCTGCCGGCCTTCCATGACACCGAGACCGCGCTCGGCCGGCAGATCGCCGAGACCTACGGCATCAGCGACGGGCTCGAGGTGACCAACGACGTGTTCGAGTCGGAGAAGAACATCGCCTTCGAGCAGGCCGAGAACCGGCTGCACACGATCAAGGCGATCCTGGTCGCCACGATCGGGTCGGGCTGATCAACCCCCTACGCGAAGCCCAGGCGGGAGCGCTCGCGAGGCCGCGCCGTCCCGGTCCGCGCGAGCCAGGCAGCAACGATCATTCCAAACACGAATCCTCCGACGTGCGCGGAGAATGCGACACCGCCGCCGTTGGCGTGGGCCGAGAACAGGCCGTAG
>Ga0207674_10010865_pt1 | contig 10261 bp, 14 predicted proteins | sample KBSCornC72_FD_184303 | JGI IMG/M metagenome (GOLD analysis project Ga0207674, IMG submission 184303) | Corn rhizosphere microbial communities from Kellogg Biological Station, Michigan, USA - KBS Corn C7-2 (SPAdes) (version 2) | ecosystem: Host-associated > Plants > Roots > Rhizosphere > Soil ...
GGACGAGACGACGGAGCCGGGGCAGGCTCAACGGCACTAGGGCGTGACCGAACTCCTCCTATACGCCCCGGCTCCTTCGTTCTGTCTTTCTAGATGCGGCAGAACCGCTCCGGCGCGACGATCTGACCGGTGAGCGCGACGCACTCGCCGCCGGTCGTGAGACACGTCTGTGTGCTGGGGAACCACCTTCCGCCTTCGGCGAGGCAGGCGGTTCGTCCCTGCTTCGGAGTCTGTCCTGACGGGTTTCCGGCGAACGCCGGAACGACGAGCACGAAGCTCACGACGAGAACTGCGAGAACGGCCATGAAGCGGCTCATGCTTCTCCCTCTTCCATTTCGGTCCCGGATCCCCTCATGGTGACCCTTGTCCAACGGATACATCACGTGTGGGCCGGGAGACACGGCCTTCCGGCTAGGCGGCACCTAACCGTGAGGGCCGCGGTTCCGGCAGGCCTCGCGATTCACGATAACCGGCGTTATGTCAAGTCGAGATCGGAATGCCGAGATACTCCGCTGCTTCGACGAGGACGTCATCCCCCAGCTCGAGCGTCTGGACGTCCTCGACGGCGAGGAGCTCCCCGGCGCGGTCGAAGAACGTCACGTTGGGCCAGAGCGCCTCGATTGTCGACCACCAGCGGATTCCCGCGGCTTTCGCATGGCGCGCGAAGATCGCCGCTGCGCCCGCCTGTGTCGTGGCGCGATGGTTCGTCGCCACCTGCGATGGGCGGATCCCCTCCCCGACGAGCACCTCCGGGTCGTCGAGGTCGACGAGCTCGCCTCTCTCGTCGAAGTCGATCGCCGCGAGCGCGAGCGGGAGCCCGCGCCTCAGCAGGTCCGGCGCCTCGAGTGACGTGCCCGCGAGGCGCTGGATCTGCTCCGCCACGGCCGAGACGGGCTCCACGGAGACGTACAGGCAGCCGTAGAGGTCGGGATTGTCGTGCCGGCCGTTTCCCTGCAGCATGCGCGGGAACCAGAGCGGGCCGCCCCGTGAGCCCGGGGACGCAGCCTTGTCGAAGGCAAGGCAGCGAAACAGGATCACGCGTAGGAGTCCGCTTGCTCCTGACGGATGGCGCCCAGAAGCTCCTCGGGCCGCCCCTGGCGGATGACGTCGATGGGGCGCCGGTTGCGAAGGAGCGGATTGAGCCCGAAGAGCCACTTCTCCGCCGTCTCGGGCTCGTAGAGGCGCAGGAGCGAGGACATGACGAGCTCCAGGAGGTCGAGCCGCTCCGCGTTCTCGGGATCGATCCCCCGGCCGCGCCGCCAGCGGCTCACCTGAGCAGGGCTGACGCCGAGGGCGGCGGCGAGCTTCCGCTGTGAATGGAAATCCTTGCTGAGTGCCTCGACCTTGAGTGCGGTTGCCACAGGCATGCTCGAAGCTTAGCGCAACAAAAAGCGTTGCGTGAACGGATTTTACTTCTTGCAGACAAGACGCACATTCCATTAGCGTGCCGGGGTTCATGCTTCTGGAGCCTGTCGACCCGAACGAGAGATTCCGTGACCGGCGTCGACAAGCCCGGAGGAGACGCACCGTACGGAGAACCGCCGTCCTCGGAGTCGTCGCGCTCGCGGCGGCCGGGACGACGGTCGGCGCGCGCTTCCTGACCGAGCGCGACGCGCACGTCGCCGGCACCGGCGGCGGCCAGCCCGCGACGGCGGCTGCCGCACCCGTCGAGCCGAAACCGGAGCCGCGCCCCTATCCGGACGAGATCCGGGGCGTGCACGTGACGATGGCGCTTGCCTCGATCCCCGGAAAGATCGACCAATACCTCTCGCTGACGAAGCACGGGCTGAACACGCTCGAGCTCGACATCAAGGACGAGAACGGCGAGGTCGGCTTCCGCAAGCCCAAGGTCCCCCTGGCGCGAGAGGTAGGCGCTGCGAAGGACTATTACGACCCCGCAGAGGTCGCAGAGAAGGCGCACGCGGCGGGCGTCTATCTCATCGGCCGGATCGTTTGCTTCGAGGATCCGATCTTGAGCCAGAACGCTCCGCGCTACGCGATTCGGACGACCTCCGGCGGCGTCTGGACGACGGCGGCGGGGCTGGGCTGGGTGAACCAGTACGACAAGCGCGTCTGGGACTACAACATCGCGCTCGGAAAGGCGGCGGCGAAGGCGGGCTTCGACGAGATCCAGTTCGACTACGTGCGCTTCCCGACGGACGGAGATCTCTCTTCCGCGGTCTTCCACGGCAAGACCGACCAGACCAAGACGCAGGTGATCACGAGCTTCGCGAAGTACGCGGGTGAGCAGCTCAAGCCTCTCGGCGTCAGGGTCTCCGCCGACGTCTTCGGGCTCAGCGCGACGCGCAACATGGGGATCGGGCAGCGGCCGCAGAAGCTCGGCGCCTACCTCGACACGATCTATCCGATGGTCTATCCCTCCCATTTCGGGCCCGGCGAGTACAACCTGCCCGACCCGAACGCCCAGCCCGGACGGACGGTCGGCCTTGCCCTCCGCGACTTCGACCGCCAGCTGACGGGCCTCGACACACGGCTCGTCCCCTGGCTCCAGGACTTCTCGCTCGGGCGCACCTACACGCTCGCGGACGTCCAGGACCAGATCGAGGCGGCCCGCGACTCGGGTGCGGAGGGATTCCTGCTCTGGAACGCCGCGGGCCTCTACTCGCGCGCCGCGCTCGCCGGCCGGTAGGCCGGCCTCTCCCCCGCCTTGCTCGCGGTCGCCCTCGCGCTGCTCTCCGCAGCGCTCTTCGGCGCGATGACGGTCGCGCTTCGCTTCGGCTTTCGCGACGGCCGGGCCCCTGACGCCGAGCTCGGAGCGTTCGTCTGCACGGCCTCGGCAGCCCTCGTCGCAGCCCTCGCGGCGATCATCGACCGAGAGGCGACGGAGCTCAGCCTACGCGACGCGGCCTTCTTCGCCCTCGCCGGGCTGATCGCGCCGGGCGCCTCGCAGCTCTTCTTCACGCGGGCAGTCCGCGATGCAGGCCCGTCGAGAACGTCGGTCGTCGTCGGGACGGCGCCGCTCTTCGCGGCCGCGATGGCGATCGTCTTCCTCGACGAGCCGATCGAGGCGCCGCTCGTGATCGGAGGCCTGCTCGTCGTCGCAGCGGGCCTCATCCTCGTCAGCGAGCCCACTCGGCCCGAACACGTGCGGATGAGCGGGATCGCGCTCGCCTTTGCCGCAACGCTTCTCTTCACGAGCCGGGACAACCTCGTCCGCTGGTATTCCGGCGAGACCTCGAGCGGCTCCGTGAAGGGAGCCGCAGTCGCGATGACGGCAGGCGCGCTCGGCACGCTCGTCTTCCTCTCCGCCACACGTCGGCGCGCGCTCGGGCCGATGCCCGCTTGATCGCCTGGAGGCCCTTCGCCGTCGCCGGGCTCTTCTTCGGGCTCTCCTACGTCTGCCTCTTCGCGGCGTACTACCGCGCCCGCGTGACGGTCGTCTCGCCTCTCGTCGCGACGGAGTCGCTCTGGGGCGTCACGCTCTCCGTCCTCCTCTTCAAGCGGACGGAGCTCGTCGGCCCGCGGCTCGCCGGCGCCGCGATCCTCGTCGTCGCCGGCGGCACCCTGATCTCGGTTTTCCGCTAGGCTGGCCGCCTTCCACAGACCTACCCACACATCGATTCCGAGACCGTGGAAAATGTGGAAAAGTGAACTTTCCGCAAATTGCGGATTTTCGTTTTTCGGGGCCCTTGCATCCCACCCCGCGACCCCCTAGATTGCCGCTTGCACCGAGCAGGGAGCGCAAGTAGGTCGAAGCCCCACCGGGCGGCAGTACGCGGAAGCGGAAGGTCGGTCGGTGAGGTGGACGAAAGCGCCACCCGCTCGGTGAATTTTTTTTGGTCCGACCCGCCCACGCCTCGCGACGGCCGGTTAGAGTGCGCCCCCGATGCATCTCCGCATGCCAGCCTTCAGCCCCGGGTTCACAGCCTTCGTCTGGGGGCTCGTGCTCGGCGCCTACATCGTCGTCGGATTGCTCGCGATCGGGATCTCGCAGGGCACGTCCCTCGTGACCGGGATCCTGTGCGGCGTCCTGATCTTCTTCTACGTCCGCTTACGCGGCGCCGACCAGCTCAACCCTTAGAGGACGAAGACCAGCGCTCGCGAGGGCTGTCGCTGCACGAGAGCGCGGCAGAGAAGCCCGGCCAGGTGGCCGCCGAGCTCGTCCTCGAGGCGCGCACGTGCGGTCCCGCCTTCGGCGCGAACGAGGCGCTCGACGGCAGCGCAGTGCTCGAGGAGGCGGGGCGCTCCACGGGCATCGCCCGTGTGTCCCGGGGCGGCGGTCTCCATGCTGCGTGCATCGGTGCGGCGCACCGAACCGGTAATCCCTGGCGCGAGTGAACGGGCGGCTCAAGGACGAGGGGCGCCGGCAGCGGCGCCCCTCGCATTCCCTGCGATCCGCGCTACGGCGAGTCGCGCCGCTCGGGATCGCGCCTCTCGACCGGCTCCGGCCGGGTCTCGCCTGCGGCGACCATGGTGCGGTCGTCGTCGGTCATGGTCGTCGTCGTGCCGGCGGGAGTGACGGTTTCGCGGTCGTCGTAGTCGTGGACGTCCTCGTCCGGGACGACGTCTCGCCTCTCGGTGACGACTTCGCGGGTCCGCGGGCCCGTTGTGTCGAACGTGAACGCGAACACGATGCCGAGTCCCATGGCGAGGACGGCCGGAAGCGTGCCCATGTCGTTCACGAACCCGGTGACGCCGATGTCGTCGCTCCAGTTGGCGAGGCGTGCCTGCTGCCAGCCACCAGCGGGCTGGGTGGCGAGCAGGATCCAACCGACGACGATGGCGGTCGGGATGAACGCGAACAGGAAGACGCCCGGGCTGAACGTCGGGATTCCCCACTTCGTCCAGCCGCCCAAGAGCTGCGAGAGCCCGAGCGCGAGGCCCGCCGCCGCGATCAGCCCCATGGCCGCCCAGAAGCCGTTCGTCGACGTGAGGTCGAACGTCTGCGCGAGCCAGATGAGCAGGCCGGCGACCGCGACCCCTGCGAGCGTGAAGAGGGCACGCACGAGCGGCGGGCCGCCCCACCCGCTCACGTCGGTCTCTTCGCGGCGAACTTCCGTGCGGTCGAGACCGTCGTCATCGCTCCGTCTGCGGAAAATTGCCACTTTCGTCACCTCGTCTCGATCGTTTCAGGGAGAATTCCCCGAGGGGCAACGTCTGTAACCGCGGGTTACGCCGCGAGGTCGCGCCGGCTGGCGTCGAAGCGCCCCGAATGCAGCTCTGCCCGGAACGCCTCGAGCGTCGGCTCGCGGTCGCCCGAGAAGATGTGCTCGACGACCTCCACCCTGCGGTCGTTGTAGAAGGGCACATCGACGTGGCGGTGCGTGACGAGGTTCACCGAGGTGCGGGAGCAGGACGGGCACTCGACGGCAAGCCCGATCCGCTCCTCGCCACCGCCCAGCACGCGGAACGAGGAGGGAAACACGGGCCTCGGCCGCTCCTCGGGAAAGCAGAAGAAGCTCCATGGCCACTCCCCTGCCCTGATCTGCGTCGCCGCGAGCTCGAGGAGGTCGGCCGCGGCGGACTCGAGCTTCGACGTCATCAGGTTCACGAACGAGACGTCGCTCCCCGTGAGCGGCGCCCAGTCGAGCTCGTCGTGGGCGACGAGCCCCTCGTGCTCGTCCCCGCAGTCGCAGGAGAACGTGATCTTGTAGACGGCCGGATGGCTCGCCCCCGGCAGCCGCTCGAGGACCCTGAAGGAGGAAAGTGGCAGCCGGACCTCGCCCCTGACGGGGCACGCAAAGGTGTAACGCCCGGTCAGCCCGTCGTACATCTTCGGATTATCTATCGGCAGGTCCGACGGAAAACGTCGGAGCTCGTGCGGATCAGTACTTGATCAGCGAGCAAACGTCGTAGCCGTCGAGCTTCTCGCGCCCGTGGAGGAACTCGAGCTCGATCACGAACGCGAGCCCGACCACCTCTCCGCCGAGCTGCTCGACGAGATCGACCTTGGCCTTCGCGGTCCCGCCGGTAGCGAGCAGGTCGTCGTGGATGAGCACGCGCGCCCCGCTCGTGATCGCGTCGGCGTGAAGCTCCAGCGCGTCGAAGCCGTACTCGAGGGCGTACTTGGCGCTCACGGTGCGCCACGGCAGCTTTCCGGGCTTCCGCGCCGCCACGAAGCCGCAGTTCAGCCGATAGGCGAGCGCGGCACCCAGGATGAACCCGCGCGCCTCCGCGCCGAGGATCACGTCCGGCTTCCTCGGCTCGGCGAACCCGGCGAGCTGCTCGACGGTCTCGTGCAGCGCCTCGGGATCGGCGAGCAGCGGCATGATGTCCTTGAAGACGATGCCGCGCTTGGGGAAGTCCGGGATGTCCCGGATCTTCGAGCTCAGGTCGATCGGCACGACAACTACCGCACGAGCGACCGCACCGCGCGCCAGAACAGCAGTTGCGAGAGCTCCTGCGAGAGCGCCGCGAGCGTCTGCAGATCCTCGAGACCGGCGCGGTGGCGGTCGGGATTGTGCGAGCGGAGCTTCGGCGCGACGATCTGCTCGAGCTTGGCGGCCTCCTGCTCTGCGCCGGTCTTGAACGGACGGAGGTTCCGCGGCTCGACGCCGTAGCGGGCCAGCTGAAGGCAGGCGGTCACGACTTCGACATCGCGCTCCGGATACCGCCGCTCCCCACCCTCTCCGAGCGGCGCCAAGAGGCCGTAGTCCTGGAGGTCGCGCACGAAACCGGGTGTCGCGCCGGTTCGATCGCAGAGCGTCTCGAAGTCGAGCTCCTGCTCCGGCTCGCCGAGGCCCATGCGCGGGCGCGGCTTGCGGCTGGGCGCTGCGAGCTCCTGCCGGATCACACGCAGCGGGAGAAACTCGTCCCGCTGGAGCCGGAGGATCGTCTGAAGCCGGTCGACGTCGTCCTCGGTGAAGAGCCGATAGCCGCCCTGCGTGCGCCGCGGGGCGAGGAGGCCCTGGTCCTCGAGGTAGCGGATCTTCGAGATCGAGATGTCGGGGAACTCGTCCGCGAGGAGCCGGCACACCGCGCCGATCGTGAGCGGCCGCTCTCGCGGTCCGTCCTGGTCGACACGGGAAACGACGGTGGCCAAGGCTAGGACTCCAAGAATGTGAGCCGGTACTTGCCGATCTGCACCTCGTCACCGTCTTCGAGCTTCGCGCTCTCGACCCTGCGACGGTTGACGTAGGTGCCGTTCAGGCTCTCCTCGTCGTCGATGTAGTAGCCGTCGTCCCGGTGCACGAGCACCGCGTGGCGGCGCGAGACCGTCACGTCGTCGAGAAAGACCTCGTTCTCCGGCCCGCGGCCGATCCCCAGCCGCTCCGATTCGACGGCGTATGTCTCTCCCGAGCGCCCGCCCCCCGAGCGGACGACCAGCGCAGGCCCCTCGATCCGGAGGTCGGCAAGCGAGAGCGAGTCGTCCTCGGTGACATCCTCGGGCGTAAAGGTCATCGTCGTGTGTGCGCCCTGGTCGTCGTGCGGGAGCAGCGCGCCGCACTTGGAGCAGTAGTTGGCGGCTTCGGGATTCTGGAAGCCACACTCGGGGCAGTGAACGTGGCTCATGGCACCGGGGGGTGGCTGAGGGGGGTGTCCCCCCTCAGATGGAAGCCGCACTCGGGGCAGTGGACGTGGCTCACGCTTTCCCTACTCGGCCGGCGGCGACGCCCTCGTCGCGAGGATCTCCGCGAGCTTGTCGACGTCGATGTCGTGGAGGGGGCTCTTGCCCTCCCCCACGTCCTTCTTGAGTCGCGCTTGCAGCTCTGCGCGGAGGATGTCGATCTTGCCGTGCAGGATGCGACGGCGGTACGAAACCTCGCGTTCCTCGTCCATGAGGTCGCGAATCAGGTCGCGCAGCTCCTGGTCGGACAGGGAATCGAGGTCGGGAAGTGCTTCCACAAGGCGGCTCCGGGAATCGAGGAGGAAAGAAGGGCTCCTGCAGTATGGCAAGAGCCCGCCAATCCTTCAACCTGGACTTGAGGGTTATGCCCTCTCGGGCTCGACGTCGTCCTCGGCCCCGGCGACGATCTCCTCGACGAGCTTCAGGAACTCCTCCTCGAGAGCGGCCGCATCTTCTGCGGTATTTCCCTCCGCATAGACGTGCACGAGCGGCTCGTCGGGATCGGGCAGCACCTGGGCCCAGCCGCGCTCCTCGAAGATCTTGATCCCGTCGAGCGTGTCGACCTTCTTGCCCTTCATCCGCTCGGTGAGGATGCGCATGACGGCGCCCTTGCGCGCCCAGGGGCAGCGCACCTGGCGGTGCACCACCGTCGAGTGGGGCAGGCCGGCGACGAGCTCCGAGAGCGGTCGGTCGACCGGCGCCAGCAGCTGGAGGAGGTTGCAGAGGCTCGCGACGCCGTCGTAGGCGGGCAGGAACTCTGGGAAGACGAACCCACCGCCCACCGAGCCGGCGAAGACGACGCCGTTGTCGGCCGAGGCTTGCGTGAGGGCCGAGAGCGAGGCGGCCGTTCGCGTGACCTCGAGCTTCGTCCCCTCGAGGAGCGGCTCGGCCAGGCTCGTGACCGTGATCGGCAGCGCGAGCGTCCCGCTCTTCCCGTCCGAGGCCAGGAGGCTGAGGAAGAGGAGGAGCTCCTGCTCGACCGGCACCTCGTGCGCCTGCTCGTCGACGAGATAGATGCGCTCGCCCGAGCGGTCGAAGACGACGCCGAAGTCTGCGCCCACGGCGGACACGATCCGCTTCGCGTGGCCGAGCGCCTCACGGACGCCGTCGGGCGAGTCGGTGTGCTCGCCCCCGTACGGGTGCGCGGCAATGGCCTCGACACCGAGAGGGCCGAGAACGACCGGCAGGATGATCGACGCGGCGGAGTGGGCGTAGTCGACGACGATGCGAAACCCGCGCGCCCTAATCGAGTCGACGTCGAGCGTGCGCAGGAGGTCGTCCGCATAGGTCTCGGCCGCGCGTGTCGGCGTATGGATCTGCCCGACCTCGTCGTGCGCCGCGCGCCTGAACTCCTGGCGCTGAAAGTGCTTCTCGATCTCCTTGACGAGCTCCGGCGTCGCCTGGATTCCGGGCGGCTCGAAGAACTGGATCTGCATGACCTCCGGATCGACCGTGCTCGGGCGAACGTGCACGCCGGCTCCGAGCCCCTCGCTCTTCAGGAAGTGGCGGTTGACCGCGGCCGGCATGACGTGCAGGTCGGCGACGTCGACACCCGTCGAGGTGATCCCCGAGACGACCGCGCGCTTGAGGAGGCGGCTCGCCGGCGCGCCGGCGCGGCTCGTCACGACCCGGACGCCGCGCTTCAGGGCCGTGCCCAGCGCGATGCCCACGCGCAGAGCCGTCTCCGGCGTCAGATCGACGTTGACGAGCCCCGAGACGGAGTCGCGCCCGAAGAGCCTCGAGGCCAGCCTGGACTCCCAGATGAGGTTTCGGTCGACGAGGGCGCCCGCCTCGACCTCCTTGAACGGGTAGATGCGAATCCCCGGCATGACGACGCTCTGCTCGCCGATCGTGCAGCTGTCCCCGACCGCGACGCCCTCGTGCAGGCGGGCGTGCGGCCTGATGTCGCAGGACTTGCCGACGATCGCACCCTCGACGAGGGCGCTGCGGCCGACGTAGGTCGAGGAGTCGATCACCGACCGCGTCGTGCGCGCGTGCTCCCGCAGCGTCACGCTCGGGGAGAGGACCGAGTACGGCCCGACGGACGCCTGCGGCGCGATGCGGCAGTAGTTGCCGATGAAGGCCGGGCCCTCGACCGACTCGAGATCGGCGAGCTCGACGCCCTCGCCGACCCAGACGTTGCCGCGCAGCTTGATCCCGCCGACGTTCAGCGCGACGCGCTGGTCGAGCGCGTCGAAGTTCGCCTGTCTGAACTGGTCAAGATTTCCGATGTCCTGCCAGTAGCCCTCGGCGACGTAGCCGTAGAGCGGGCGCCCCATCTCGAGCAGGAGCGGGAAGAGCTCCTTGGAGAAGTCGAACGGCTGCTCCTCGGGCACGTGGCGAAGCACCTCGGGATCGAGGACGTAGATCCCCGTGTTGATCGTGTCGGTGAAGACCTGGCCCCAGGACGGCTTCTCGAGGAAGCGCTCGATCCGCCCGTCGTCGTCCGTGACGACGATGCCGAACTCGAGCGGGTTGTCGACGCTTACGAGGCCGATGGTGACGAGGGCCTCCTTCTCCTGGTGGAAGCGGACGAGCGCGCCGAGGTCGATGTCGCAGAGGGCATCGCCCGAGATGACCAGGAAGGGCTCGTCGAGCGCGTCCTCGGCGAGCTTCACCGAGCCCGCGGTCCCCATCGGAGACTCCTCGATGGAATAGCGGATCGAGACGCCGTGGCTCTCCCCCGCCCCGAAGTAGCCTCGAATCGCCTGCGGCATGAACGCGAGCGTGACG
>Ga0207674_10010867_pt1 | contig 10258 bp, 5 predicted proteins | sample KBSCornC72_FD_184303 | JGI IMG/M metagenome (GOLD analysis project Ga0207674, IMG submission 184303) | Corn rhizosphere microbial communities from Kellogg Biological Station, Michigan, USA - KBS Corn C7-2 (SPAdes) (version 2) | ecosystem: Host-associated > Plants > Roots > Rhizosphere > Soil ...
CGGATCAATATTCGGGTTCGGCTTGAACAGGATGCGTCCGCCTTTCTCGCCGAGTTCGAGTTTCTTCATGCCGATCGCGTTGGCGCCAAGCTTGATCGCTGCGACTGCGAACAGGTTTTTGACCGGGTCGGGCAGCAGGCCGAAGCGATCGATCATTTCCACCTGCAGCTCGCGCAACGCGTCGGCATCGCGCGCGCTGGCGATGCGCTTGTACAGGGTCAGACGCGCGTGCACGTCGGGCAGGTAATCGTCGGGAATCAGTGCCGGCAGATGCAGTTCGATTTCAGCATCGTGTTCGTCGACGAGATCGAAATCCGGCACTTTGCCGGACTTGAGCGCACGTACCGCGCGTTCGAGCAGCTCTGTATAGAGCGCGAAGCCGATAGCTTCTATCTGACCGCTTTGTTCCTCGCCGAGCAATTCGCCGGCGCCGCGGATTTCCAGATCGTGCGTCGCCAGCGTGAAGCCGGCGCCGAGTTCTTCGAGCGACGCAATCGCTTCGAGGCGCTTCTCCGCGTCGGCGGTCATCGCGCGGCGATCCGGCACGATCAGATACGCGTAGGCGCGATGATGCGAGCGGCCGACACGGCCGCGTAACTGATGCAGCTGCGCCAGGCCAAAGCGATCGGCACGATTGATCAGGATCGTGTTCGCGCTCGGCACGTCGATGCCGGATTCGATGATCGTCGTGCACACGAGCACGTTGAAGCGCTGCCGGTAGAAATCGAGCATGACCTGCTCGAGTTCGCGCTCGGGCATCTGTCCGTGCGCAATGCGCAGGCGCGCGTCGGGGATCAGTTCGCCCAGTTCGCGCGCCGTACGCTCGATCGACTCGACTTCGTTGTGCAGGAAATAAACCTGGCCGCCGCGGCTGAGTTCGCGCTGGAATGCCTCGCGCACCAGCGCCGGATCGTATGGAGCGACGAACGTCTTCACGGCCAGCCGGTGAGCCGGCGGCGTGGCAATGATCGACAGATCGCGCAGGCCGGACATCGACATGTTCAGCGTGCGCGGGATTGGCGTCGCGGTCAGCGTCAGCAGGTCGACTTCGGCGCGCAATTTTTTCAGCGCCTCTTTCTGACGCACGCCGAAACGGTGTTCCTCATCGACGATGACGAGCCCGAGTTCCTTGAACTTGATGTCGGCCTGCAATAGCCGATGCGTGCCGATCATCACGTCGATCTGGCCGTCACGCAGCTTGACGAGCGCGGCGTCGATCTCCTTCTTCGACTTGAAACGCGAAATCACCTCGACGCGCACCGGCCAGTCGGCAAGGCGGTCGCGGAAGTTCTGGTAGTGCTGTTGCGCGAGCAGCGTCGTCGGCACGAGCACGGCGATTTGCTTGCCGGCCGTCGCGGCGACGAACGCGGCGCGCAGCGCGACTTCGGTCTTGCCGAATCCGACGTCGCCGCAGACGACGCGATCCATCGCCTTGCCGGAAGCCAGATCGGCGATGACGGCTTCGATCGCCTGCAGCTGATCGGGCGTCTCCTCGAACGGAAACGCGGCGGCGAATTGTTCGTATAGGTTGCGATCGTAGACGAACGCGTGTCCCGGCCGCGCTTCGCGCTGCGCATACAAGGCAAGCAATTCCGCGGCCGCGTCGCGCACCTTTTGCGCGGCTTTGCGCTTGGCGCGCTCCCAGGCATCGCCGCCGAGCGCGTGCAACGGCGCCATCTCTGGCGCCGTTCCCGAATAGCGCGAGACGAGATGCAGCTGCGCGACCGGCACGTACAGCTTGTCGCCCTTGGCATATTCGATCGACAGAAACTCGCCGCCGCCGCCGACATCGAGCTTGATCAAACCCTGATAGCGGCCGACGCCATGATCGGTGTGCACGATCGGCGCGCCGATCGAGAGCTCGGAAAGGTCGCGCAGTATGGTTTCCGGATCGCGCGCAGCCGTCTTGCGCCGGCGCGTCTGCTGCGCGCGTTCACCGAACAGTTGGCGATCGGTGAGAACCGTGATGGCCGGATCAACGAGCGCAAAGCCGTCGTCGAGTGGGGCGACGGTGATAAAAAGCTCGTCATTCCAGCGCAAGCTGGAATCCAGCTCTTTCTTTCCGGCGCCAGAAGCTGGATTCCCGCTTTCGCGGGAATGACGATCAAAAGAAAGGAATTCGGGCCACGACGCCACGACTTGCGGATGCAGACTCGCTTGGGCGAGTTGCTCGACCAGCGCTTCACGTCGCCCCGCCGAATCCGCCGCAATCAATACACGACCCACATAACCGGCGACAAAATCCTTGAGCTCCCGAGCCGGCGCTTCACCGCGACGATTGATCGGCAGCATGGGCGCCGGCTGCGTGCCGATATCGACCGCGTGTTCATTCGCACCTTTGGCGACGAGTTCCACGCGCAGGCGTTGGTTCAACTGCTCGCGCAGGCGCTCGGGCGGCAGGTAGAGTTCCGCGATCGGCAGGATCGGCCGCTCGATGTCGTGCGCGCGGCTGTCGTAGCGCTGTTGTGCCTGGCTCCAGAATGTCTCGGCTGCATCGAGCGCGTTTTCGCCGAGCACGAACAGCGAGCTCTCGCCGAGATAATCGAACAGCGTTTCGGTGTGGTCGAAAAACAGAGGCAGGTAATACTCGATGCCGGCCGGCGTCGTGCCTTCTTTCAGATCCTGGTAGATCGGGCAATGTCGCGGGTCGATCGGGAAACGTTCGCGCAACGTGTTGCGGAACGCTTTCGTCGATTCATCGGTGAGCGGAAACTCGCGCGCCGGCAGCAGATTGACTTTTTCCACTTTGTGCAGCGAGCGCTGCGTTTCCGGGTCGAACGTGCGGATCGAGTCGATCTCGCGGTCGAACAGTTCGATGCGATACGGCTCGGCGCTGCCCATCGGAAATACGTCGAGCAGTGCGCCGCGCACGGCGAAATCGCCGGGTTCCTGCACTTGCGGCACGTTGCGGTAACCCGCGGCTTGCAGACGCTGTTGTTCGCCGGCGAGATCGAGCGTCTGCCTGAGTTCGAGCACGAGGCTCGAACCGCCGATGAAGCTGCGCGGCGCGAGCCGCTGCATCAAGGTGGCGATCGGCACGACGAGCACGCCGCGGCGCGTCGCCGGCAGGCGATACAGCGCGGCGATGCGCTGCGAGACGATTTCCGGATGCGGCGGAAACAGGTCGTAGGGCAGGGTTTCCCAGTCGGGAAAATGCAGCACGTCGACGTCACTGCCGGCGAACACGCGCAAGTCGGCTTCGAGCGCATGCGCGGCGTGCGTGTCACGCGCGACCGCGACCACGATTCCCGAGTGCGCGCGCGCGCACTCGCCGAGCGCAAGCGCGAGCGAACTGCCGTGCGGCGTGTTCCAGTAACGGCGCCGCTTCGGATCGTCCGGTAGCGGCGGGTTGAGCAAGCGATTCACGATGATGGATGTCCAAATGAAAACAGCGCCGGAGACACGTGCGTGTCCAGCGCGAAGACGTCCAGTTTAATCGAAAGTCGCGCCTAGGCACCGGCATGACTTTCGACACACGCAACGATCTTGCGTGAATTCACAAGACTTTACGCCAGCGCACATGCCGTGGCGCGATAATCGGCGCAAATAAGAAGTGGTACAACGCATGACCCGATTGCTGCGCTTACTTCCATTCGTTCTGGCGCTTGACGCGTGTTCCAGTCACGCACCGCCGCCGGACGCTCCCGCGCCCGTGGAGGTTGCACGCGTCGTGCAGAAGGCCATGGCCGACCGCGTCGATGCAGTCGGCGCGGTCGAGGCGATCAATAGCGCGATGGTGAAGTCACGCGTCGACGGCCAGTTGATCGAGAGCTTCATCAAGGATGGCGACGAAGTGCGCAAGGACCAGTTGCTGTTCAGGATCGATCCGCGTCCGGCGCAGGCAACGCTGGCACAAGTGCAAGCGGCACTGGCCAAGGACGTCGCCGCTCGCGATCTCGCGCTCGCGCAGGTCAATCGCTACGAGCCCGTCGCCCAGAAAGGCTTCATCTCCGCAGATCAGATGCAGCAATATCGCACCGCGTACAGCGCGGCAGCGGCGAGCGTAAAGGTCGACCAGGCCAATGTCGAAGCGGCGAAGCTGACGGTCGGCTTCACTGACATCTACGCGCCGTTCGCCGGCCGCGCCGGGCGCATCCTCGTGCAGCCCGGCAATCTGGTCAAGACAAACGACACCACGCTGCTGACGATCAACCAGCTCAAGCCGATCTTCGTCAACTTCGCGCTGCCGGGGCAATACGTCGAACGTGTGCGTGCGGCGCAAGCGCGTGCCCCGCTCGACGTGAGCGCACACGGAGAGTCGACGGACGTGCAAAGTGGAAAAGTGGCATTTGTGGACAACGCCGTCGATCCGGCGACGAATACCGTCAAGCTGCGCGCAAGTTTCGCCAATGACGCCGAAGCGTTGTGGCCCGGACAGTTCGTCAATGTCGCCGTGACGCTCGGCAGCGATGCGAATGCACTGGTTGTGCCGGCAAAAGCGATCAAGGACGGTCCAAATGGTGCCTATGTGTTCGTGGTCGGTGCCGACGGCCGCGCCGAGCAGCGCAACGTGACCGTGGCGCGCACGCTCGAGGGCGAATCGATGATCGCGACCGGGCTTCGCGTCGACGAAACCGTGGTCACCGACGGTCAATCGCGCCTGGTTGACGGCGCCAAGGTCAAGGTGGCGATGGCGAACGCTGCGACGCGATGACTTCAGTTTCCGAAATTTTCGTGCGCCGCCCGGTGATGACGATTCTCGTCATGATCGGCATACTCGTTTTCGGCATCGCCGGTTACCGTCTGTTGCCGGTGTCGGATTTGCCGAACGTGGATTTTCCGACGATCCAGGTCACCGCGAGCCTGCCGGGCGCCTCGCCGGAAACGATGGCCTCGGCCGTGGCGACTCCGCTGGAGAAGCAGTTTTCCTCGATTCCGGCGCTCGATTCGATGACCTCGCTCAGCGGCACGGGACAGACGCAGATCACGCTGCAGTTCACGCTCGAACGCAATATCGACGCCGCCGCGCTCGACGTGCAGTCGGCGATTTCGGCGGCGTTGAAGCAGCTGCCGCCGACGATGACGACGCCGCCGACGTTCCGCAAGAACAATCCGGCCGACGCGGCGATCTTTCTGGTCGAAGCGAGTTCGCGCACGCTGCCGCTCGCGACCGTCGACGAATATGCCGAATCGCTGCTCGCGCAGCGCCTGTCGATGATCGACGGCGTCGCACTCGTCAATGTCTACGGCTCCGCCAAGCACGCGGTGCGCATCGACCTCGATCCCGGCGCGATGGCCGCGCGCGGACTTGGCATCGATCAGGTGCAGGCCGCGGTCGGCAACGGCAACGTCAATCTGCCGACCGGCACGTTGTACGGCAGCGATCGCACGTACAACGTGATGGTCAACGGCCAGTTCGAAGCGGCCAAATCATTCGCCGATTTGATCGTGAGTTACCAGAACGGCGCGCCGGTGCGGTTGCGCGATATCGGCCGCATCTACGACGGCGTGCAGAACGACAAGGTGGCGGCGTGGGTCAACGGCCAGCGCGGCGTGCTGCTGGCCGTGCAGCGCCAACCCGGTGCGAACACGATCGCGGTGGTCGAGCGCGTGCGCGCGGTGTTGCCGGAATTCCGCAAGCAGCTGCCGGCCGGGCTGGATCTGAAGGTCTTCTACGATCGCACGACGAGCATTCGCGCCTCGGTCGACGAGGTGCAGTTCAGCCTGATGCTCGCGTTGTTCCTCGTCGTCATGGTGATCTTCGTCTTCTTGCGCAACCTGCCGGCGACGCTGATTCCGTCGCTCGCACTGCCGATGTCGATCGTCGGCACGTTCGCGATCATGTATCCGTTCGGCTACAGCATCGACAATCTCTCGCTGATGGCGCTGACCTTGTGCGTCGGCTTCGTCGTCGACGATGCGATCGTCATGCTCGAGAACATCTCGCGCCACATGGAGATGGGCAAGCCGGCACTGCAGGCGACGTTCGACGGCGCGCGCGAGATCGGTTTCACGATCGTGTCGATGACGCTGTCGCTGGCCGCGGTGTTCATCCCGATCCTGTTCATGGGCGGCATCGTCGGGCGTTTGCTGCACGAGTTCGCGGTGACGATCGTCAGCGCGGTGCTCGTATCGGGCTTCGTTTCGCTGTCGCTCACGCCGATGTTGTGCAGCCGCATGCTCAAGACGAACCACAGCGCCAAGCACGGCCGTTTGTACCAGTGGTTCGAACACGCTTTCGACGCGATGCAGAATTTCTACCGGCGCACGCTGCATGCGGCGCTCGAACATCAGCGCGTGGTGCTGCTCGGGTTCTTCGTCATTCTCGCCGCGACCGTCGCGCTGTTCTATTTTGCGCCGAAGGGTTTTTTGCCGAGCGACGACACCGGCCAGCTGTTCGTGTTCACCGAAGCCGATCAGGACATCGGCTTCGACGAGATGGCGCGCAAGCACAACGAGGCGGCGAAGATCATCCGCGAAGATCCGAACGTCGCGGGCGTAATGGCGTTCATGGGCGTTTCCTACAGCAGCGTCACGCTGAACCTCGGCCGCATGATCGTCGCGCTGAAGCCGCGCAGCGAACGCGGCACGCCCGAGCAGGTGATCCAGGAATTGCGGCCGAAACTCGCCGGGATTCCCGGATTCAAGGTCTATTTGCAGAATATCCCGATCATCCGCATCGGCGGCCAGCTGACCAAGACGCAATATCAGTACACGTTGCAGGATATCGACACCAAGGAACTGTTCGCCACCGTGCCCAAGCTTGTCGATGCCGTCGGCAAGCTGGACGGTTTTCAGGACGTCACGAGCGATCTGCTGATCGCCACGCCGGAGCTGGACGTCAAGATCGACCGCGACGCGGCGGCCGCGACCGGCGTCAGCGCCGCGCAGATAGAGAACGCGTTGTATACGGCGTTTGGGCCGCAGCAGGTGTCGACGATCTACACCTCGATCGATCAGTACTGGGTGCTGATGCAGGTCGATCCGAAACGGCAGAACGATCCGGCCGTGCTCGGCCAGCTCTACGTGCGTTCGAGCGGCGGTCAGCTCGTGCCGTTATCTGCAGTCGCGCGCTTCGAGAAATCGGTCGGCCCGGCTACAGTCAGCCATCTCGGTCAGGTGCCCTCGGTCACGCTGTCGTTCAATCTCGCGCCCGGCGTGTCGTTGAGCCAGGCCGTGGAGCGCATCAATGGCGCGGTCGCGAAACTGAAAATGCCGGGATCGATCACGGGTTCGTTCCAGGGCGCCGCGCAGGCGTTCCAGTCGTCGCTGTCGGGCATGGGCGTGCTGCTGCTGTTTGCGATTTTCGTGATCTATCTCGTGCTCGGCATTCTGTACGAGAGTTTCATCCATCCGCTGACGATTCTTTCGGGCCTGCCGACCGCGGCGTTCGGCGCGCTATTCACGCTGATGTTGTTCCGCGTCGATCTGAATCTCTACGCCGGCGTCGGGTTGATCATGCTGATCGGCATCGTCAAGAAGAACGCGATCATGATGATCGACTTTGCCGTCGAGAAACAGCGCGCCGGCGAAACGCCGCATGAAGCCATTTTCGACGCGTGTCTCGTGCGTTTCCGTCCGATCATGATGACGAGCTTCGCCGCACTTTTCGGCACGCTGCCGATTGCGCTCGGCGTCGGTGCGGGTGCGGATGCGCGCCGGCCGCTCGGCCTGGCGGTCGTCGGCGGCCTGCTGACCTCGCAGATACTGACGCTGTATTTGACGCCGGTGATTTATCTGTATTTCGAACGATTGCAGGAGCGCCTGCGTCGCAGGCGCGCGCCGGCGCCTGCGACGGGCTGATTGCAGGTTATTTTTTCTTCGCCTTGGCGTTCGCTTTTTCTTCCTGTTCGCCGGCGAACTTCATCGCTGCGCCGTATTCGCGCTTGAAGCCTTCCATGTCGATCTGGGCGCCGTTGAGGAACGTGCTCCAGTGGCGCGTAAGAGCCGACATGGCAATCGCCTCTTTGATCTCCTCATCGGTCGCGCCATCGGCCTTGGCCGATTCGGTGTGCGCATAAACGCAGTATTGGCACGGGATCTGTGCCGCAACGGCCAGGCCGATCAATTCCTTTTCCTTGCCCGATAACGCGGTCTTCGGGCTCATCTGCAACGACTTCATCTCGTTCCACGCGCCGGCGATGCTTTCTGCCGGGAATGCCTTGAGGAATGTCGGCACGCTTCCGAACGTAGCCTGGATATCGGCGTAGGTCGCCTTGGTATCCGTATTGTCGGCGGCGCCCGCAGCGGCGCAAAACATGCCGGTGATTGCAACAGCGATGATGCGTTTCATAAATCCTCCCAGATGGTTGAATCCGCACTCGGTGCGGACGGACACGTCACAGCGGCACGCGCAGCAAGCCATGCAGTTGCCGCGATGGCGAGGGAAGACGGATCGTTGCCCGCATGACGGACTCCGGGCCAGCGACACCGCTCCCCAGGCTATCCGACGCGCGAAAGCATCAAACCTTACGGCCAGTCGTAGTTGCGTTCACGTTGGGAGGATCCGGCTGCGGAGTGCGGGATCAGTTTGACGTCAGATCGAGCGTCACACGCATGACGCCCGGTTCGTGCTCGAGCGAGCGCCGCGTGAACCCGAGTCGCTCGCACAGTGCCAGCATCACGCCGTTATCGAGGAAGACGTCGCCCCATAACTCCGTGGCGCCGCGTTCGCGGCAGGCATCGATCACGTTCTGCAGCAACAGCCTGCCGAATCCTTGGCCGGCATAGCGGTGCTGCACGACGACGGCGAATTCGGCGGCCAGCGTGATCGGATCGATGTAGGCCCGCGCGACGGCGTGGATTTCCGGAGCGGTCGCGGGCGGCGGATCGATCAGTACGAAGGCGACGCCGGTCGCGGGGTCGAGATCGCACAGGCGTTCGGCCAGCGGTGTCGCCAATTCGGTGAGCGGATGCAAGAAACGCATGCGTACTTCGTCGGGCGACAGTCCGCGGAAACCGCGCTGCAGCGCGGCGACATCGCTGCGATGGATGGGGCGCAGCAATAACGACGTGCCATCGCGCACGCGCAGCGGCCGGCCTTGCGCCGGGCCGGGCACGAGTGCTTGCTCGCGCGCATCGCGCGGCGGCGGGTGACGGCGTACGTGAGGAAAATTTGTTAGCAGAGACATCGACTTGCAATATGCTGCATTGCGATAGAGCAGGCAATCTAGAATAGACTGTCCAGGTTCAATTCTCCTTCATGCAGCAATGACCCAGTCCGATCTTGAAAAATTGTGCGGCGCTTGGCCCGGCGTAACCAGCGGCATCAAATGGGAGGACGACCTCGTCTTCAGCGTCGGCGGCAAGATGTTCGCGGTATTGTGTTTGCGCGGGCCGGACCGCGAGCGCATTTCGTTCAAGGTCGATCCGGAACGATTCCTCGAACTCACCGACCAGCCCGGAATCGTGCCGGCGCATTACATGGCGCGTGCGTTCTGGGTGACGATCACGGAGCCGGAACGTTTCGTGCAAACGCAGATGACGGCATTCATTCGGCATTCGTACGATCTGGTGCGCGCGAACTTGACGAAGAAAATGCAGGCCACTCTGGCCGCCGAGGAAGGCGGCGTCACGGCTGCGCCTGCGCAACCCGGCAAGCCGACAGCACGGAAGCGCGCGCATGTCCGCGAAAGCTGATTCACGCAAAACGATTTTGCTCGCGCTTGGCGCGAACTTCGCGATTTTCGCAACCAAGCTTGCTGCCGCGGTCGTCACGGGTTCCGGCTCGATGGCGGCGGAAGCTGTGCATTCATTGGCTGACTGCGGCAATCAGGGGCTGCTGCTGATCGGCATGAAGCGCGTGAAGAAGAAGGCGGACGCCCAGCACCCGCTCGGCCGCGGCATGGAAATCTATTTCTGGTCGTTCCTCGTTGCGCTGCTGCTGTTCCTCGTGGGCGGTGTCTATTCAGTCTACGAAGGCGTGCACAAGGTGCAAAACCAGGAGCCGCTGCACTGGCCATGGCTTGCGGTCGGCGTGCTCGGTTTCGGATTCGTCGCCGAATCGTTTTCGATGTGGGGCTGCATGCGCGAAGTGAACAAGGCGCGTGCCCCCGGTCAATCCTTGTGGCGCTGGTTCATCGAGAGTCGGCAGAGCGAATTGATCGTCGTGTTCGGCGAAGATCTGGCCGCGCTGCTCGGCCTCGCGTTTGCGCTGGCTGCCGTATTGATGACGATGGCGACGGGCAATCCGCTGTTCGATGCCGCCGGCTCGATCGCGATCGGCGTACTGCTTTGTCTGATTGCGATCTTCGTCGCGCGCAAGTGCGCGGCGCTTCTGATCGGCCAGAGCGTGGAGCCGCGCGTGCACGATGCGATC
>Ga0207674_10010868_pt1 | contig 10258 bp, 9 predicted proteins | sample KBSCornC72_FD_184303 | JGI IMG/M metagenome (GOLD analysis project Ga0207674, IMG submission 184303) | Corn rhizosphere microbial communities from Kellogg Biological Station, Michigan, USA - KBS Corn C7-2 (SPAdes) (version 2) | ecosystem: Host-associated > Plants > Roots > Rhizosphere > Soil ...
GGACCAGCGTCTCGACGAACAGGCCGCTTGCCGAGCCGACTTTGGCGGTTTTGCGGAAGAAGCCGTAGAAGCCAAACGTCAGCGCCAGGCTGAGTGCAATGAACGGAATACGGCCGATACCCGCCGCCTGGATGGCGATGGCGACAATGGCCACCGCGATCGAGACCACCTGCCAGCGGTTCTGGCGCTCGCCCAGCATCACCATGCCGATCGCGACATTCACCAGCGGGTTGATGAAGTAGCCGAAGCTGCCCTCGAGTACCTGCCCGGTGTCGACGGCCCACACATAGATCAGCCAGTTGGCGGCGAGCAGAACGGACGAGATCGCCATCGAGCGCAGCGTCGCCGGATCCTGGAGCGCAACCTTCACCTCGTCCAGGCGGCGGCCGGCGAGAAGGATCGCGCCGACAAACAGCAGCGACCAGATGGTGCGGCTCGCCACCACCGTCACCGATCCGGCGGCTTCGAGCAGATGGAACAGGAGCGGCAGAAAGCCCCAGAGGAGGTAGGCGCCGAGTCCTGCGGAAAATCCGGAACGGGCACGCGCGGCATCGTGTTCTGCAAGGGAGGGGGTGATGGCGGACAAGATCCTTCGCGCCGGCGATGCGGCGCTCCCAAAGCTTGGTTCCTAACAATCACGCCCGTAGGTTGCCAATCACTGTTTGTGATCGCCAGTCCATGGTTTGGGTGATGGGCCAACCATTTGGGCGCCGACGCGTTCTGCTCCTGTTGAAAAAAAGGAGAGTGGCATGAAGCCGACACGGACCTGGATCGTGATCGCCGATGGGGATCAGGCCAAGATTTTCGAGAATGACGGACCGGGACGCGGCTTGCACGCGATCAAGGACCTGCAGCTCGAGCAGGAGCGGCTGCAGGCGCGCGACATTATGGCTGACAAGCCCGGTCGCGCCGGCAACACGCAGGGACCCGGATCGCGCAGCAGCATCGCCTACCACACCGATCCGGTCGATGCGCGCGAGCAGCGCTTTGTCGAGCGTCTCGCCGACGTGCTGGACCAAAAGCACCATGAAGGGGCGTTCGAGCGGCTGGTGATCGCCGCGGCACCCGCGGCCCTGGGCGACCTCCGCCCGGCGCTCAGCAACGGCGTGCGCGAGGCCATCATGGCCGAGCTGCCAAAGGACCTGACCAATATCCCCACAGCCCGGCTCCCGGAGCATTTCGCGGAACTGATCGCCATCTAGCGGTCCGGCGCACAAACGAAACGGGCGACGTCACCGTCGCCCGTTTGTTCGTTCCCTGATCGTCCGTGGTCTACTGGATCACCGTCACCGTCGGCATCACCTTGCCGGCGAGGTCCGCCTTGGTGGTGTCGGCATCGGCCGGCAGGCTCCAGAAGATGAACTGCGTCGAGCCCAGGCCCTGCTCGGAATAGTAGTAGTTGAGGAACTCGAGCTCCTGATCCTGCACCTTCACATTGTAGTGCATGCTGCCCCAGGCCTTGCCGTTGAGCGTCTCGGTGGCGTCGTCGAACGACGCGACCGGCGTGGCCGAGCCTGACTGCTTGGTGGCGAACTGCAGGATCGCATCGTGATAGGCCTTGAGGTCGACCGAGGGCTCCTCGGTGACGATGGCGAAGCCGGCCTTGCCGTCCTTGGAGAAATAGACGAACTCCTGGTCGCCGGTGCCCTGCCCGGCTTCCCAGGTCGCCGGATCGACGCACGCTTCGATCTTGAGCTTGGCGCTCTTGACCAGATTGGCCGAACCGCAATCGGGATCGGCGGCCAGCGCCGGCAGGCTCACCAGCGCCAGCGCCGCACCGATGATGAAGGACTTCATGAACATTCCGGTTTCCTTTGCATTGCAGATGCACAAGCCAAACCCCGCCACGATGTGGCGGGTCCGACCCTATGCACCCAGTAATCGTTACTCGCCGATCTTGACCGTCGAGGCGAAGACGCCCGCCTTGTAGGCGGCGACGGTCGAGTCTGTAGTGAGGCTATACGACAGAATCTGGACCGATCCGAAACCGGGCTGCGAATAATAGAAGTTCTGGAACAGGATCGGGTTGCCGTTGTTGGCGACCTCGTACTCGATGACATTGAACGGCTTGCCGTCGATGTTCTCGTTGCGCTCGGACACCACGGAGACATCGTCCTTCTTGTCGCCCACGCCGTGGATCGCATTGGCGATGATGGCGTCGCGGAACTTCGGGATCGGGAAATCCTGTGCCTCGGTGATCACCATCATGCCGTAATTGCCGTCGGCGGTGGCGTAGACGAATTCCTGGGCGCCGGTGCCGGGCCCGGCCTTCCAGGCCTCGTCGACGCAGGCGGTCAGCTTGACGGTCTTGCTCGAAATGTTGGTGCAGGCCATCGCCGGCCCGGCCAGAAGCAGCGCCACGGCGGCGCCGATGACGATCGAAATGCGCATGTTAGTCCCCAAGAGGTGTCGTTCCCGTCGGGAGTAGGGACACGCCAAAGGCTGGTGCGCAAGGGGGTGGCGGCGGCTCAGCCGGCGCCGATGAGGTCGGCGATCCGGGCGGATTCGAGTCCGGCCTCGCGCAGCGCGCCCCCGGAGGTGACGCGGAAGCCGCAGAAATAAAGGCCTGGCGCCGCCGTCCGGCCACCGCTCACCAGCGGCGTACCGTCGGCGTCGAGAACACCCGCAATCCCTGCCAGGAGATCGCCGAGGGCCGCCCGGAAGCCGGTCGCGAGAATCACTGCGTCGAACGCCGCCTCGCTCCCATCGGTGAACACCACGCCGGTCGCAGTGAACCGCGCGGGGCCGGGGCGGACAGCGATGCGGCCGGCGCGGATCAGCGCCAGGGTGCCGATGTCGATCAGCGGCATCTGCTGATGCACGCGGATCTGCTCGATCGGCCCGTAGGGGAGCTTGCGGAGCCCGAGCTTACGGATATCGCCCAGCGCAAGCCGCATCACCGGCGCGTTGATGGCGTCGGCGACGCGCATAGGGAACAGCTGCTGCACCAGCCCCAGGCTCTGGATCGGGATGCCCAGGATCTCGCGCGGGATGGCATTGACGGCGCTGCGCACCGCGAGCGTGGGGCTCGCCCCCTGCTCGCTCAGATCAATGGCGATCTCGCAGGCCGAGTTGCCGAAGCCGACGACAAGGACATTCTGGCCGCGATAGGTGGCGCCGGCCCGGTATTGCGACGAATGCAGGATCGGTCCGGCGAAACCGGCGGCGCCCTCGATGTCGGGGACGGAAGGCACGCGCGTATTGCCGGTGGCGATGACGAGGTGGCGCGCCGTTACGCTGTCGCTGGCCATTTGCGCCACCCAGCCATCCGTATCGCGGCGCACCCGCGTGACCTCGCGGCCGAACAGCGGCTGCTGCTTCAGCGCGCGCCGGTAGTCCTCGAGATAGTCGACCATTTGCTGTCGCGACGGATAGCGCGGGTAGCTCGCCGGCATCGGCTGGAACGGCAGGCCGGAACGCGACCGTTGCGTGTGCAGATGCAGCCGCTCGTAAGCAGTGCGCCACATGCGGCCGGCCGAAGCCTCACGATCGACGAGGAGATAGGGCTTGCCCCGCTCCTGCAGCTGCCGGGCGACTGCCATGCCGGCCGAACTCGCACCGACGATGAGCGTCTCGGCTTCCATGCCTAGCGTACCGCCACGATGAAGAGACGCGGGAACCGCAGGAGCACCTGGCCGTCGACGGTCGGCGGATAGGCGCGCGCGACCTGCGCCGTGTAGTCGGCGAGGAACGCAGTGCGCTCCTCGGATGTCAGTGGATCGAGAAACGGCCTCAGGCCCGTCGACCGCACCCAGTCGACGATCGCTGCCGCGTCGGCTAGAACATGATTGTAGATGCTGTGCCAGATATCGATGCGGCGGGCGAAGGGCTTGAGCGCGTCGTAGTAGACATGTGCGGCCGGCAGCGGCAGTCGCGCTGCGTCTTTGAGCTTGTCGGCCCAGGGGCCATTTGCTGCGACGTCGCGCATCAGCCGATGCGTCGGCTCGGCCAGATTGTCGGGCATCTGCACCGCCAGGCACGCGCCTTCGCGCATCACCTCGAGGACTTTCGGCAGCACATCGAGGTGATCGGGCACCCACTGATAGATGGCATTGGCGAACACCAGGTCTGTATCGGCCGGTGGCAACCAACTGGCCGCGTCGGCGAGCCCGAATGTGGCTTGCGGCAGGCGCTTCTGCGCCTCTTCGAGCATCGCGGGCGAACTATCGAGACCGGTCGTCCTGGCGCCCGGCCAGCGCTCGACCAGGAGCTCGGTCGAATTACCCGGTCCGCACCCCATGTCGACGATGCTGTGGGCCGCGCTCAGCGGCACTTGCGCCACGAGATCGCGCGCCGGGCGGGTCCGCTCGTCCTCGAAGCGGGCGTAGAGGGAAGGAGACCAGTCAGCCATGAAGGTGCTCGGTGCAGGTGAGAGGCGCGGTCTAGGCCCTGTCTCGGACCGCGGTCAAGCGACTCGCAATACTGTGCGGAAGCTGATCGTGATGTTCAGCTGGCGTTCACGGAACGGTCACTAGAGGGCCGCGCCTTGCGGGGCGGCCTCTCTGAAAGTTTCGGGAATGGACAGACGTTTTCCAATTGAAGATCAGATCGAAATGCTGGCCTCCGCGCTGCGCGGCCGCGTGGTCACGCGCAAAGACGCGGACTACGATGAGCTTCGCGCCGTGGCACTCGCCAATTTCGACGAATACCCTGCTGCGGTGATCCGCGTTGCCAATGCAGCCGACGTCGCCGCGGTGATCAACTTCGCGCAGGCGACCGATCTGCCGCTTGCCATCCGCAGCGGCGGCCACAGCACCGTGGGCGGCAGTGGCGTGACCGGCGGCATCGTGATGGACCTTCGCGACCTCAACGCCATCGACATCGACGAGCCAACCAAGACGGCCTGGATCGGGTCCGGTCTCACGGCCGGTGAGGTCTCCGCCGCCGTCACGGCACGCAAGCTCATCATCGGCTTCGGTGACGCCGGCACCGTTGGCGTTGGCGGACTGACGCTGGGCGGCGGCATCGGCTACATGATCCGCAAGCACGGACTTACCATCGACAACCTGCTGGCGGCCGAGATTGTCACCGCCGCCGGTGACATCCTCGTGGCCGACGCCACCAACCATCCGGACCTGTTCTGGGCGCTGCGCGGAGGCGGTGGCAATTTCGGTGTCGTCACCCGCTTCAAGTTCCAGCTCCACGACCTGCCGCATTTTGTCGGCGGCCCGCTGGTGTTCGTGCCGACACCCGAGATCCTCGCCGGCTTTGCCGCCGCTTCCGCAGCCGCGCCGGAGGAGCTGTCGACCATCGGCTATGTGATGCCGATCCCACCGGTGCCATTCGTGCCGGCCGAAGCCCATGGCAAGTTGGCCTTCGTGGCGATGCTCGCTTATTCGGGTGCTCCCGAAGGCGCCGAGGCGGCAATCGCCCCGTTCCGCGCCCTGGGCAACCCGTTGGCCGACCTCGTAGCACCCGTGCCGTACACGACGCTCTACATGCTCGATCCGCCGCCCGAGGCGAAATCGGCAGTTGCCATCCGCAGCCGCTATGCGAGTCAGTTCGGCCTCGCCGAGGCCAGGACCATGCTCGCCGCGATGGAGGCATGCGACGCGCCCATGAAGATGGCGCAGATTCGCGTGCTCGGCGATGCCTTTGCGCGCGTCCCCGCCGACGCCACCGCATTCGCCTACCGCGACGCCAATCTCGCCATCGCGTTCCTTGCCATGTATGGCGGCGGGCCTGAAGTTACCGCCCGCTACGAGGCATGGGCGAGCGAGGCGACTGCCGCAATCGTTCCGGCCAACGCCGGCGCCTACGTGAACTTCCTCGCCAAGGAAGGCCCCGATGGCCTGCGGGCTGCCTACCCCCCTGCCACGCTGGCACGGCTGCGCAAGATCAAGCGCGCATACGATCCGGGAAACCTCTTCCGGCTCAATCAGAACATCGCCCCGTAATCCCGACTGCGGGCGGTCGACAGGCCGCCCGCAGCCTAACTGACCGAGGGCTGCTTGCTGCGCGCCCGGACGGTCTTGCGGACCACCCACTTGTTCTTGCCGATCTGCCGGTCGGGCCTGAACCCGGCCTTCTCGAACATGGCGAGTGTGCCGGCGTGGAGGAAGGTGGGCGAGACCATGTTGCCCGAGGTGTTCTCGGGATAGGCTTCGACCACGCCGCCGCCGAGTTGCGCGATCTGCTGCAGCGCCCCCGTGAGGGCGGCAGCCGCGACGCCCTGTTTCCGATGGTGGCGATCGACGAAGAAGCAGGTCAGCCGCCAGGGAGGTGGCGCGCCGGCAAGCGTGGCGTTGTAGTTCTTCTTGTTCTTGATCTCGGGCAGTTCGCCGGGCGAGCCGAACTGGCACCAGCCGACGCACTGCTCGCCTAGGTACACCAGCGCCGCATGCGCCTGCCCTGCCGCCACCAGCTCGCGCTTGGCGGCGCGGCGCTGCTCATAGCTGCGGCCGGGCGCGCCCTTGGCGTGAAAGCTGAGGCACCAGCACCCACCGAACACGCCGTTGTGCGCGTCGACCAGCGTCGCGAAGTCGGGCCAGGTGTCCTCGGTCAGAGGCCGGGTCGTGTAGCCGGGCATGTCGTTCTCGACGGTAGCGTTCAGGCGTGTTGCGGGCCTGCGCCGGTTGACGCGTGTCAAAGCGAAGCCGCGCTGCGTGCGCCATCCTGCCCAACGAGGTGCAGGGCGGCAAGAGGAGGGCAGCATGCCGATCATTCGTTGGCTTCTGGCAGCTGGGGTCGCGTCCGGCGCCGTGTTCCTGGCAGGTGACATCGTGGCCGGATCGTTCTTCTACCCCGGCTATGATTTCGCCGCGCAGCAGGTCAGCGAACTCTCGGCCATCGGAGCACCGTCGCGCGCATTCTGGATGGTGGTGGGCTATCCCTACTCGATCCTCACCCTGGTCTTCGCCATCGGCGTCTGGTTGGCGGCAGACCGGCTCCCCTTGCGCATTGCCGCGGTGCTTATCGGGCTGTTTGCCCTCAATGGCTACGCCTGGGGGCTGTTCGCCCCGATGCACATGCGGGGCGCACAGTTCGACACGACCGACACGATGCACCTGGTCTTTGCGGCGTCCGCCGTGCTGCTGATGCTGGGCTTCATCGCCTTCGGCGCCGCCGCGTTCGGCCGCGGCTTCCGCATCTATTCAGCACTCACCGTGCTCGCCATGCTCGTCGCCGGCGGCATCGTGTCGACGCAGATCGCCAAGATCGCCGCCAACGAACCGACCCCCTGGATGGGGCTGGTCGAGCGCATCAGTGTTCACGGTCCGGGGCTGTGGCTCGCCGTATTCGCAGTGATGCTGATGCGCCAGGAGCGCTGGCTGCATGCCCCGAGCGCCTCGCTCCCCAGCGCGTGATGGCGACCGCCGCTGTCAGCGCCAACCGAGCGCCGGCGCCACCAGCTTCACCACCGACTCGATGACGTGGGCGTTGTAGTCGACGCCCAGCTGGTTGGGGACGGTGAGCAGCAGCGTATCGGCTTCCTGGATACCCTCGTCGCCGCGCAGCTCTTCGATCAGCCGGTCGGGCTCGGCGGCATACGAGCGGCCGAAGGCGGCCCGCTTGGTGGGCTCGATATAGCCGAAATGGTCCTCACTGCTGTCGTTGCCGAAATAGGTGCGATCGATGTCATTGACCAGCGGGAAGATCGAGCGGCTCACCGAGATGCGCGGCGTGCGGGTGTGTCCGGCTTCCTTCCATGCGGCCTTGTAGGCGCGGATCTGCTCGGCCTGCTGGATGTGGAACGGCTTTCCGGTCTCGTCGAACACCAGCGTCGAGCTTTGCAGGTTCATCCCCATCTTGGCCGCCCAGCGCACCGTTTCGGTGCTCGCCGCACCCCACCAGATGCGCTCGCGCAACCCCGCCGAGAACGGCTCGAGCCGCAGCAGACCAGGCGGATTGGGGAACATCGGCCGCGGATTGGGCTGGGCGAAGCCCTTCCCGCTCAGGAGGTCGAGAAACACTTCGGCATGTCCGCGCGCCATGTCGGCGTCAGTCTGCCCCTCGGCCGGGACGTAGCCGAAGTGCCTGAAGCCATCGATCACCTGCTCGGGCGAACCACGCGAGATGCCCAGCTGGAGACGGCCGCCCGAAATGAGGTCGGCGGCGCCGGCATCCTCGACCATGTAGAGGGGGTTCTCGTAGCGCATGTCGATCACGGCGGTGCCGATCTCGATGCGCTTCGTCCGCGCGCCGACCGCCGCCAGCAACGGAAACGGTGAGCCGAGCTGCCGTGCGAAATGGTGCACGCGGAAATAAGCCCCATCCGCCCCGACCTCTTCGGCCGCCACCGCGAGGTCGATCGACTGCAGCAGGGCATCGGAGGCGGACCGGGTGCCCGAATGCGGCGAGGGGTTCCAGTGACCGAAGGAAAGGAAGCCGATTTTCTTCATGGTATGCCCAGGGTTTGCGTGACGGCGTTATAGCGGCAGGTGGTGACTCCCGCCTGCACTTTCCACGCAGCCGAAGACAACCGATTGTTCACGTTGGGTGAACGAACAGGAGGCTAAAGGCCTCGTCATCCCACGACCTGCCAATGCTCCTGGCGCGGCGCGGTTGGCCGAAAATCGTAGTGATCGACCCCGAGGCCGTGCAGAGTCGCGAGTTCGATCAGCGAATAGTCGTCCGGATTGGTCCGGTTGAAATTCATCGGTTCCTTCAGCACCACCGGCGGGTTCGTCATGAATCGCACCGTCCCTGAGTGATTGTTGGACGAGGCGTGCAGCATGTAGGGGTGGAGGAGGATGAAGTCCCCGACCTCGCCGGTGACTTCGACGAACTCGCCGCACTGCGCAACCAGACTGCCGAAATCAAAACTGGGATCGACCCCCTCGGGATGGTCGGCGAGATAGCGCGCGACCACGCCGATCGAGTCCGGCGCAATGAAGGTGCCGCCGCCCTGGTGTGAGACATCGGACCAGTAGACGATGGTGAGCAGCCCCTGCTCCCGACTGTCGAGGAAATGGCGGAAGAAGCTCCCGTCCTTGTGCCAGCCGCCGGCTTCCGGCGAGGGCTTGATCCACGGCTTGTCCGCGCCGCGCCGGAAGTTGACCACGAACGCATCCGACCACTCGGTCGAGTTGATGGTCGTGAAGTGCTGGGACTCGATCTCCATCACCCGGTGATCGATGCGACCCTCGCCCCCGCACACCTCGCATAGCGCGCTCCAGCCTCTTGGTGAGATGTCGCGGATCGGCGCGATGTTCTTGCGGTCCATCCAGACGATGTCCTTGGTCCAGGTGGAGCGGTCCACCGGGTCGTAGCCGAGTCGGACATAGGCCTCGTCGGTCCAACGCTTCGCCAGGCGCCGGTCGAGGCAGTTCTTGACCGTGACGTAGCCCTTCTCGACGAAGTGCTGGCGCTGGTCGCGGGTGAGGACACGGAACTGATCGGCACGCATGGCTGGACCTGTTGGAGCAACGAGCGAAAGGGATAACGCCTTGTCCGCTCCCTGTCATGAGCGACACAGCCGCGCCTTGGTGGGACTGCCCGTTACGGGTTAGACAGCCGACGCAGGATCAAGCTCGCAAGGAATCAGTATGACCGTCGTTGCAGAGTGGCCGTTTCCATGGCCCCAAGACAAGATCGCGCATTACACGGCCCTCCGTGCTGCTGCGCCGCTGGTGATCGATGGCCGCCTCGATGAGGAAAGCTGGCGCCTGGCCCCCCGGTCGCCGCGCTTCGTCGACCTGATCACGGGTCGCCCGACCATCCACGACACGCGTGCGGCGGTCCTGTGGGACGACGACTATCTCTATGTCGGCTTCTGGGTGGAGGAACCCTTCGTCGAGGCGACGCTGACCGAGCGCGACTCGCTTGTCTGGACCGAAAACGACATCGAGGTGTTCGTCGCCGGCAAGGACGCCTATTACGAGCTCGAGCTCAGCCCGCTAGGTACCCTCTACGAGGCGTTCTTCGTCTGGGAAGACGGCTACGAGCGCAGCGGCTACAGCCATGCCCCCGAGCTGGCGCGCACTGCAGACGGCGCCAAGCCGTGGAACGGCGTCGGCTTCGACAAGCATCCGCGCGGGCCGCGCATCGGCTACTTCAAATGGGACCTGCCTGGCGTGCAGGCGGCCGCCCATGTCGACGGCACCATCAACGACAACACCGATCGCGATCGCGGCTGGACGGCGGAGATCGCCCTGCCCTGGGAGAGCCTGTGCCCCGTGGCCGTCGGCGACGGCCGCGCCCTGCCGCCGCGCGACGGCGATGTCTGGCGCATGGATTTCTCGCGCTTCAACAAGTATCGCGAAGCCAAGCCGGCCGAGGACTCGGGCGGCTGGGCCTGGAGCGCGCATGGCGTGTG
>Ga0207674_10010869_pt1 | contig 10257 bp, 13 predicted proteins | sample KBSCornC72_FD_184303 | JGI IMG/M metagenome (GOLD analysis project Ga0207674, IMG submission 184303) | Corn rhizosphere microbial communities from Kellogg Biological Station, Michigan, USA - KBS Corn C7-2 (SPAdes) (version 2) | ecosystem: Host-associated > Plants > Roots > Rhizosphere > Soil ...
CGACTGACCTTCCGCGATCTTGGAAAATCTGGGTCTCGAAAACGAGCCCGGATTCCACGATCGCGGAGTCAGGGCGAGCGGTGCGCGAACATCGTGCCGCCGAGCCGGCTCTCCGGCGACACCGTGATCATGTGCGCCTCGACGGCGAAGCCCGCCTCGCCCAGCCAGGCGGCGAGCGTGTCCGGCTGGCGCTTGTGCACGTAGATCCGCATCGGGTGGCCGCCGTAGCCCTCGGTCTTCAGATTCGACCCGTCTCCGACGTGGAAGCCGATCATCACCCGGCCGCCGGGCCGCAGCACCCGGTGGAAGTGCCGGAGCACTGTCCCGATCTCCTCGTCGGGAATGTGGATCAGCGAGTACCAGGCGATCACGCCGTCGAGGGAGGCGTCCGGGAGGTCGAGGTCGGTCATCGAACCGACGTCGAACCGGACACCGGGGAAGTCCCGGCGGGCCAGCTCGATCATCGCGGGGGACAGGTCGACGCCGAACGCATCGAGCCCGAGCCCGCGCAGCAGCCCGGTGATCCGGCCCGGCCCGCAACCCACGTCGGCCACCGGACCGCCGCCGGCGGCGCGCACCTGGTCGGCGAACAACGCGAACGCCGCCCGCTCGTAGGGCGCGTCGTCGAGCAGGTGGCGGACGAACTCCAGATAGCTGACGGCGACGGTGTCGTACGACGTTCGGGTGTCCTCGATCCAGTTCATGACACGACCCCGGCGAGCGGCGCACGGACGTCGCGCACCAGCCCGGCGATCTCGCCGATCGTCGCTTCGAACGTCCGGCGGGCACCGAACGGCACCAGTGGGTACGGGGGATCGTGCCGCCGGGCGGGGACGGAGCGCTCCATGAGCTCACGAGCCGCCACGTGGTGGGTGGTCCCGGTTCGCCCGGACGGCGGGTGCACGGCCATCGTCAGCTCCACGGCCGCGAACCGTACCAGGACATCGACCACGCTCTCGGGACCCGCGCCGGGCGGCCGGCATGCCGTGCGCCGGCGTCACCGTCGGTGCGGCGCGACCGCCGGATCGGGGTCAATCGCGGGTGCCACGATAAGCGGCACACTGGAGGCGTGACCGTCGACGCCATCGGGCTGCTGCAGGAGCCGGTCCGCCGCGCGGTCTACGAGTATGTATCGGCGCAGGTCGATCCGGTCGGCCGGGACGCCGTCGCCGGCGCGGTCGGCGTGGGTCGCACGCTCGCCGCGTTCCATCTGGACAAGCTCGCGGCCGCCGGCCTGCTCACGATCTCCTTCGCCCGGCCGCCGGGCCGTACCGGGCCGGGCGCCGGGCGCCCGGCCAAGCTCTACCGCCGCGCGCCCGACGAGCTGACGGTGAGCGTGCCGCCGCGCGAGTACCGGGCGCTCGCCGGGATCCTGGCGGAGGCGCTGGAGGACGCCGGCGCCGACGAGGCCGCCGTGCGGGCCGCCTACCGGCGCGGGTTGGCCCAGGCGCCGGCCGGTGACCTCGTCGAGCACCTGGCCGGGCTCGGCTACGAGCCGGTCGTCGACGAGTCGGAGATCAGGCTGCGCAACTGCCCCTTCGGGACCGTGGCGCACGAGTTCCCGCCGCTGGTCTGCGGCCTCAACCTCGGCCTGGTCCGCGGCATGCTGGCCGGCTGCGGACGCCCGGAGAGCGACGCCCGGCTGGATCCCGGCCCGGCCGGCTGCTGCGTGGCGATCCGCCGCGTCGATTCTAAAGACAAAGAGCATTGACTAAAGAAATCCGACCGGCGATGCTGACCGCATGACGCGCTACCACCTGGCCGAGCTCAACGTCGCCGACCTGATCGCGCCGCTCGACAGCCCGCAGCTCGCCGACTTTGTCGCGCTGCTCCCCGAGATCAACGCGCTCGCCGACCGGTCGCCCGGCTTCGTCTGGCGGCTCACCGACGACACCGGCACCGACGCCACGAGCCTGCGCCCCTTCGGCCCGGACACGATCGTCAACCTGTCGGTCTGGGAGTCCCTGGACAGGCTGCGCGACTACGCGTACCGGTCCGCCCACCTCGCGGTGCTGCAGCGCCGCCGGGAATGGTTCAAACCGCACGGGCGCCCGTACCAGGTGCTCTGGTGGCTCGAGGTCGGGCGGCTGCCCACCGTCGCCGAGGCCGCGCAGCGGCTCGAGATGCTCGACGAACGCGGGCCGACGCCGGAGGCGTTCACCTTCCGCGCGGTGTTCCCGGAGCCCGGTACGCTCGCCGCGTGACGGCTGAGGGCCACCCGCCGGCGACGAGCGCCGAACCCGACGAACGGACCCGCGTCTCCACCCTGGAGCTGTTCTTCGACCTGGTCTTCGTCTTCACGATCACCCAGCTCACCCAGCTGTTCGCCGACCGGCTGGACCGGGTCGGCAGCGTCCGCGTCCTGGTGATGCTGATCGTGATCTGGTGGATGTACGGCGCCTACGCCTGGCTCACCAACGCCGTCGCCCCGAACAGCCGGATGCGGCGCGGGCTGCTGCTGGTGGGCATGGGTGGATTCCTGGCGATCGCGCTGGCCATACCGGACGCGTTCGGCCCGGCCGGGTGGGTGTTCGGCGTCGGGTACATGGTGGTCAACGCCGTGCACACCGGCGTGTTCGCGATGGCCGGTGGAGAGGGCGTCGTGCGTGCGCTGCGGGGCGGCCTCGCGGCCATGAACCTGGCCAGCGCCAGCCTGGTCCTGATCGGTGGCATCCTGACCGGTCCGTGGCGGCTCGGTCTGTGGACCGCCGCGCTCCTCGTGCAGGCCGTCACGCCGTTCGTCACGCGGATCGGAAGCTTCACGATCGGGCCGGCGCACTTCGTCGAACGGCACGGGCTGGTCGTGATCATCGCGCTGGGCGAGTCGATCATCGCGATCGGCGTCGGGCTGACCGGGGTCGGAATCCGGGCCGGGGTGATCGCAGCGGCGGTCCTCGCGCTCACCGTCATCTACTTCATGTACTGGATCTACTTCGGCGGCGACGACGAACTGGCCGAGCGGGCCCTGCACGAGACCGCGGATCCGCGCCGGCGGGCCAGGCGCGCGCTGATCGCGTTCGGGTGGGCGCACATCCCGTTGCTGTTCGGGATCATCGCGTTCGCGGCGGGCGTCAAGAAGATCATCGGGCATTCGTTGGAGCACACGAAGCCCTCGTATGCGGTCGCGCTGGGCGGCGGCGTGGCGCTGTACGTGCTGGCCCACGCCTGGTTCCGACGCAGCCTCGGGCTCGGCAGTATCCGGCACCCGCTGCTGTGCGCCGGGCTGACCCTGGCAACGGTTCCGCTCGGGCTCGTGTCGGGAATGGCCCAGCTCGCCGGCGTCATCGCGGCGTTCCTGATCGCCTGGTACACGGTCGGCGACCCGGGCGTGGCGGCCCGGGCGACCCCCGCACAAACGTGACCGGCCCGGGAACTGCCCCGGCCGGTACCCTCGACACGTGCCGCCATCCGCTTCCCGTCGCGTAGCCCTGGTCACCCTGGGCTGCGCCCGCAACGAGGTCGACTCCGAAGAACTCGCCGCCCGGCTGACCGCCGGCGGCTGGTCGGTGGGCACCGACGCCGCCGGAGCCGACGTCGTGGTGGTCAACACGTGCGGATTCGTCGCTGACGCGAAGCAGGAGTCGATCGATACGCTGCTCGCCGCGGCGGACGGCGGTGCCAAGGTCGTCGCGGCCGGCTGCCTCGCCGAGCGGTACGGCCGGGAGCTGGCGGAGAGCCTGCCCGAGGCCGACGCGATCCTCGGCTTCGACCACTACCCCGCAATCGCCGAGACGCTCGACGCTGTCGCGGCCGGCGAGCGCGTGGAGAGCCACACCCCGCGCGACCGGCGCACGCTGCTGCCGATCACGCCGGTGCAGCGCCAGGTCCAGCGCGCCGACGTCAGCCTGCCGGGGCACGCGCCGGCGCACCTGAAGGTGCTGCGGCAGCGGCTGGAGCGCGGGCCCGTCGCGTCGTTGAAGCTCGCCAGCGGGTGCGACAGGCGCTGCTCGTTCTGCGCGATCCCGTCCTTCCGCGGAGCGTTCGTCTCCCGCCCGCCGCAGGAGGTGCTCGCCGAGGCCGAGTGGCTCGCCGGCACCGGCGTGCGGGAACTGGTGCTGGTCAGCGAGAACTCCACCTCGTACGGCAAGGACCTCGGCGACCCCCGCGCGCTGGAGAAGCTGCTGCCGCAACTCGCGGCCGTCGGCGGCGTCGTGCGGGTCCGCGTGTCATACCTGCAGCCGGCGGAGACGCGGCCCGGCCTGATCGAGACGATCGCGACGACTCCCGGCGTCGCCCCGTACTTCGACCTGTCGTTCCAGCACTCCAGCGAGCCGCTGCTGCGCCGCATGCGCCGGTTCGGCAGCACCGACCGCTTCCTCGACCTGCTGGCCACCGCCCGCGCGCTGTGTCCGGACGCCGGTGCGCGCAGCAACGTCATCGTCGGCTTCCCGGGCGAGACCCGCGCCGACGTCGCCGAGCTGACCCGGTTCCTCTCCGCCGCCCGGTTGGACGCCATCGGCGTGTTCGGCTACAGCGACGAGGACGGCACCGAGGCCGCCGGGTTCACCGGGAAGGTCGGCGCGGCAACGGTGCGGCGCCGGGTCGAGCGGATCACGGAACTGGCCGACTCGCTGTGCGCACAGCGCGCCGAGGAGCGCGTCGGAGCCGAGATCGACGTGCTCGTCGACGAGGTGGGCGAAGCCGTCGAAGGCCGGGGCGCGCACCAGGCGCCGGAGATCGACGGCGGGACGACCCTGCGCGGCCCGCTCGCGGCCGACCTGCGCCCCGGCGACCTGGTCCGGGCAAAGGTCACCGGCAGTGACGGCGTCGACCTGATCGCCGAACCCGTCGAGTTGATCTCCCGGGCCTCGTCATGACGGCCGAGCCGGCGCCGGCTGCGGCTCCGGCTGCGTCTGTGCCGGCTGCGTCGGTGCCGGCTGCGGCTCCGGCTGCGTCGGTGCCGGCTGTGCCCGATCCTGTCGTAACGGAACCGGCGGTCGAGCCGGCGGCCGTCGAGTCCGAGAAGCCGATCCCCGTGGTGAACATCGCCAACGCGCTCACCACGCTTCGGGTACTGCTCGTGCCGGTGTTCGGGGCGTGCCTCGTCGCCTCGGACTTCACCAACGCGGGCTGGCAGATCGCGGCGACTGTCGTGTTCGCCATCGCCTCGATCACCGACTATGTCGACGGCTGGATCGCGCGCCGTCGCAACCTCGTCACCTCGTTCGGCAAGGTGGCCGACCCGATCGCCGACAAGGCGCTGACCGGCACGGCGCTCGTGCTGCTCTCCGCGCACGACGTCGTGCCCTGGTGGGTAACCGTGCTGATCCTGGTGCGCGAGTTGGGCATCACCGCGCTCCGGTTCATCGTGCTGCGGCACGGCGTGATCCCCGCGAGCCCCGGCGGGAAGCTCAAGACGATGCTGCAGAGCATCGGCATCGGGTGGCTGCTGCTCCCGCTGCCGGACCCGCTGGCCGAGATCGGACTCTGGGTGATCTACGCGGCGATGGTGGTGACCGTCGTCACCGGGATCGACTACGTGATCCGCGCGATCCGGCTCAGCCGCAGCCATCCGTGACCGCCGCTGACGTGTTGGCGTTGCTGCGGCGACGCGGTGAGACGCTTGCCGTCGCCGAGTCGCTGACCGGCGGGCTGCTGGCCGCGACCATCGTCGACGTTCCCGGCGCCAGCACCGTCTTCCGGGGTGGGCTCGTCGTATATGCGACAGATCTCAAGGGCAGCCTGGCCGGCGTCCCGTCGGAGCTGCTCGCCGAGCGCGGCCCGGTCGATCCCGACGTCGCCGTGGCGCTGGCCCGTGGTGCGCGCGAACGGTGCCTGGCCGACTGGGGCCTGGCCACGACGGGCGTCGCCGGCCCGGATCCGCAGAACAGCCACGCGGTGGGGGAGGTCTACGTCGGCCTCGCCGGGCCGCGCGGCGCCGACGTGCGGCGGCTCGCCCTGGCCGGTGACCGGGCGGCGATCCGGGCGGGAAGCGTCACGGCGGCCCTGGCGTTGTGCGAAGAAGCGCTGCTCTCCGGTCGGTTCGCTTAGGGCGCAAAGGGCCTCGGCATGGTGCCGCACGCGGGAGCAGCGGGTACGGTGGCAATGCCGGTGGCGTCCCAGCGCCACTGGTGACCTCGTCAGAGGGGGTGCGATGTGATCCTGCTTCGTCGGGTGCTCGGCGACGCGCTACGGGCGCGCCGGCAGGCGCAGCACCGCACCCTGCGGGAGGTCAGCGGCGCCGCGAACGTCAGCCTCGGGTACCTCTCCGAGATCGAGCGCGGCCAGAAAGAAGCGTCGAGCGAACTGCTCTCGGCGATCTGTGACGCGCTGGGCGCCCAGCTGTCCGAACTGATGCGCGACGTGAGTGACACGCTGGAACTCGTCGAGCTCACCGAGTCGGGCCTGCTCGATCGCGAGCGCCGGCTGGAGCCGGCCGGTGTCGGCGCCGGGTCGGGGTCCGCCGAGCCCGCGGAGTCGGCGCCCGTCGAGTTCACCGCTCCGCCGCCCCGCGAGCCGGAGGCGTACGGCGGCACCGTCACGAACTTCGTCGGCGAGGGTCCGGTCGCCGTGGCGGTGCACCGCAACGGTCCGTTCAAGACCACCTTGCGGGCCACCCGGCAGCACTTCGACATCGTCGGGGTCTGAGTCCCAGATCCGTCCCGTTTTGTCGTCTTCCGACCCTGGATTGTCCCCTAGGCCGGGTGACGATCTGGCGCTCGCCTGCCACGATGGAAGCCGCGCCGGAAAGGGCACGAGCGCCGGTTTTCGCGGCGCATTCGACGGGTGGGGAGAGAGGGCAGCGAACGATGGCGAATCCCTTTACCAAGGGTTTCAAGTACCTGATGGCGCTGTTCGGCGCGAAGATCGACGAGTATGCCGATCCGAAGGTGCAGATCCAGCAGGCGGTCGAGGAAGCGCAGCGCACGCACCAGGCGCTCGTGCAGCAGGCGGCCGCGGTCATCGGTAACCAGCGTCAGCTGGAGATGAAGTTGTCGCGCACCATGGGCGAGGTCGAGAAGCTGCAGGGTTCGGCCCGGCAGGCGCTTGTGCTGGCCGATCAGGCGCGCGCCCAGGGCGACCCGAAGAAGGCGGCGGACTACGAGAACACCGCGCAGGTCTTCGCCACCCAGCTGGTCGCCGCCGAGCAGAGCATGGAAGACATGAAGACCCTGCACGACCAGGCCCTCGGCGCCGCCGGGCAGGCCCGGCGGGCGGTCGAGAACAACGCGATGATCCTGCAGCAGAAGCTGGCCGAGCGCACCAAGCTGCTGAGCCAGCTCGAGCAGGCGCGCATGCAGGAGACCATCGCCCGCTCGCTGGAGTCGATGAGCTCGCTGGCCGCGCCGGGCAACACCCCGTCGCTCGACGACGTGCGCGAGCGGATCGAGCGGCGCTACGCCAACGCGATGGGCCGCGCGGAACTCGCCGGCAACTCGGTCGAGGGCCGGATGCTCGAGGTGCAGAAGTCCACGCTCGACATGGCCGGCGCGAGCCGCCTCGACCAGATCCGGCAGAGCATGGCGATCGAGTCCGGGCAGCACCAGCAGCAGCCGGCGGTCGGTCCGGGGCAGGCCGGCGCCGTGCAGCACACCGGCAACGGGTCGGGTGACGCGAGCGTCGCCCGGCTGGACCAGATCCGGGCCAGCATGCAGAAGCCGCAGAGCCCGCCCGCCGGCAACGCGTCCTGAGGATGTGGTGGCGGTGCAGGATCAGCGAACGAAGCATCTGCGCAAGCTGCGCCGCCAGTTGCGGGGCGCCCGGCGCTGGTCGGTGATCGGCGGGGGCCTGACCGGGGCAACGGCAATCCTGGCGCCGTACGCCGGTCTCGGCCTGCCCGACGCGTTCTGGGCCGCCGGCGCGGGCGCGTCGGTCGTCGTCGCGGTGTGGCGCTGGCGCGACTTCCGGGAGACGCGGGCACTGCCGGTGCCCGAGCCCGTCGACCCGGCGGTCGCGGCGGCCGAGCTGCGGCGCAAGGTCGTCTCCGCGGTGAGCAGCGTGCCGGTGGGCAACGCGGCGATCGTCGAGCTGCGCCGGCACCGGGCCCGGCTGAAGTACCGGGGGCTCGCCGTCGCGCCGCTGTGGCATCGGCTCGACCGGGCGGCCGTCACCTTCGCCGGGCTCTCCGGCCGGCTCACCGGCATCGCGGCCAACACCGTCGGGGAAGCGGCCGGCGCCCAGCGGACGCTGTACGACCTCGTGGAGCGGGCCGCCGGTGTGGAGCGCACCCTGCAGGTGGCACCGGCCGACAGCCGTCCGGCGCTGAACACGGCCCACACCGAGCTGATGGGCCAGATCTCCGAGGGCGTCGAGGCGTATGAGCGGCTGGTGGCCGCGGCTGCGGGCTACATCGCCGAAGACGGCCGGATGGGCGCCAAGTTCCTCGACCCGGCGGCGGCGCGGCTGACCGAGGCCGCCGACCTGCTCCGCGGCTACTCGACGGGTCTGGCCGAGCTGCGCGGCCTGTAGTTTCTTCGCGATCTTGAACTCCTGTCGGTGCTGGCGCACCGATAGGAGTCCAAGATCGCGTTGGGGCCGGCGCGTCGCCGCCCCTCAGTCGCGGGCCAGAGTGGGGCGGGAGCGGCCGGTTGGGGCCTCGCCGGCCTGGCAGCGCGGGCACCAGTAGCTGATCCGCTCGTGGTCGCCCTGCCGCTCCCGCCGCACAGTGGTGCCGCAGCGCCGGCACGGCGAGCCGGCCCGCTCGAACACCCAGTGCTCCTCTCCCCGGCGCGTCGAGCCGGTGGTCGCCTGCTGCCAGCGCCCCTTGTTCGCCGCCAGCAACCGCTGCGCCAGGGTCACCAGCGCGGACAGGTCGGGCACCTCGCCGACCGGCCGCCACGGGCTGATCCCGCGCAGGAACAGCGTCTCGGACTTGTAGAGGTTCCCGATGCCGGCGAGGTTGCGCTGGTCGAGCAGGGCGTCGGCGATGTCTCTGCCGGGTTGTCGCAGCAGGCGCCGCACGGCTTCGTCCGGATCCCAGTCCGGGCCGAGCAGGTCGGGGCCGAGGTGGTCGACGAGCGTCCCCTCGCGCTCGCCCGGGACCAGGTCCAGTTCGTGCAGGTGGTATCCGACCGCGACGTTCTCCGGGGTGCGTAGCACCACCCGGATCAGGTGGCCCGGCCCGCCGCGCCAGCGCTCGTCTGCCCGGTAGATCCGCCACTTGCCGTCCATGCGCAGGTGGGAGTGCAGCGTCCAGGGCTTGCCATCCCGGTCGGTGAGGCGCAGCAGCAGGTGCTTGCCGCGGCTCGCGGACTCGGCGACGTGCCAGCCGGCGACGTCGGCACCGGCGAGCCGGGGCACCCGGAACTCGCCCCGGACGATCGTCTGCCCGACCACTCCGCGCTCCAGGACGCGAGCGGTGTTCCAGACGGTGTCACCTTCGGGCACGTCCCCATCCTCCGCCTAGGCTGCTCCGGTATGTCTACCGTCCCGTTCACGATCCGCCCCGCGGCCCCGGCGGACGCGGTCGTCGTCGCCCGGCTCAACGCCGCGCTGTTCGTGGAGGACTCCGCCCGACACGACCCCGCCGTGGACCAGGGCTGGCCGGCACGCGAGGGCGCGCGCTACTTCGCCGAACTGCTCGGGAGCGACCGCGCCGCCGGGTGGCTGGCGCTGCACGGGGACACGCCGATCGGGTACGCGGTCGCCAGACTGGGCGGGCCGCACGACCTGCGACCCGTGCTGCGGGCGGACCTGGAGAGCATCTTCGTGGTCCAGGACCGCCGCGGCGACGGGGTGGGCGCCGCTCTCGTGGCGGAGTTCGCGCGGTGGGCGGCCGAGCGGGGCGTCGCGGAGCTCACCGTCACTGCGTACGCCGGCAACGAGCGGGCGCTGGCGTTCTACGCGCGACACGGGTTCGCGCCGCGCAGCGTGATCCTGGCCCGCCCGTTCGGCGGCTAACGCGCTCTGTCTCGACGATCTTGGACGTCTGCCACCGCCAGGGCACCGAGCGGAGTCCAAGATCGCGGAAGTCACGAACGGGCGGCGAGGCGGAGGACGTCGCCCGGGGTGACGCCCAGCGCGATCACCGCGCGCCCCCCGTTGACCGCGACCGCCACCCGGTCGGCGGAGTCGACGTACACGACCAGTTCGCCCGGCCGGGCGTCGCCGAACGTGCGCCCGCGCGACGCGCGCAGGCCGCCGATCGCCACCCCGTCCGGGAACCCGTCGAGCACCGCCCCGGACACGGCCAACTGCACGTTGCCGTCAGTAACCCCTTCGACGCTGCAATGCTCAGCGCCGTCCAATTCGACGCCCGCACACCGGTTCGCTTTGCTTTGACCCCAAAGGTCGAAATCGAAAAAGCGCTCAAGAAAT
>Ga0207674_10010870_pt1 | contig 10256 bp, 7 predicted proteins | sample KBSCornC72_FD_184303 | JGI IMG/M metagenome (GOLD analysis project Ga0207674, IMG submission 184303) | Corn rhizosphere microbial communities from Kellogg Biological Station, Michigan, USA - KBS Corn C7-2 (SPAdes) (version 2) | ecosystem: Host-associated > Plants > Roots > Rhizosphere > Soil ...
GTCGCCGAGATCTGCTACCGGCTCGACGGCCTGCCGCTCGCGATCGAGCTCGCGGCCGCGCGCGTGAAGCTCCTCTCGCCGCAGGCGATGCTCCCCCGGCTCAAGAAGGGTCTCGATCTGCTCGCGACGTCGTCGCCCGACCGCACCGACCGCCAGCGCACGCTGCGCGGGGCGATCGCCTGGAGCTACGACCTTCTCGACGAAGGCCTGCAGCGCCTGTTCGCGCGGAGCGGGGTATTCGTTGCAGGCGCGATGCTCGAGCAGCTCGAAACGGTGTGCGGACCGGCGGGCGAGATCGGTGGGGACGTTCTCGAACGCACCTCCGAACTTCTCGACAACAGCCTGACCCGACAGCTCGAAGCGGCTGGCGAACCACGCTTCCGGATGCTCGTGACGATCCGGGAGTACGCCGTTGAGAAGCTCGCCGCAAGCGGTGAAGAGGCCGTCATCCGCGATCGTCATCTCGCTGCGTATCTCGCGCTCTCCGAACGTGCAGCGCCGCAGCTGCAGGGCAACGAGCAGCGACGCTGGCTCGATCTCGTCGAGCTCGAGCACGACAACGTTCGCGCCGCCCTCGAGCTTGCGATCTCCCGTGGGGCGGTCGATGCCGCCTCCCGCATCGCGTTCGCCGTGTGGCGCTTCTGGCAGATACGCGGGTACCTGCGCGAGGGGCTCGTCTGGTGTGAGCGCGTGCTGGCTCTCACGGGCGCCGACCCGGCCTCACGGTTACGCGCTCTCGAGGCCGCTGGTGGCATCGTGTACTGGCTCGCGGACATGACGTTGACGAAGCGTTACTACCGCGAGGGGTACGACCTCGCCGGAAAGCTGGACATCAAACCCGAGCGCGCGAAGGCCGCATACAACCTGTCGTTCGCGTACATGCTCACGGGCGGCAAGGAGCACGAAGAGGCTCTCCGTCTTCTCGAGGAGGCTCTGTCCATCTACAAGTCACTCGGCGATCGCGCGAGCGTGGGCCGAGCCGCGTGGGCACTGGGCTCGGTCTACGGGGAGGGACCGAACAAGACGCACGAGGACCACCTGAAAGCGAAGCAGTTCGCGCATGAGGCTCTCGTGGAACATCGCGCGCTTGGGAATCGTTTCGACATCTCGTGGGATCTGCACGGGACCGGATTCGCCGCGTTGAAGCTTGGCCAGCTGGACGACGCGGATAGAGACTGGCGCGAGGCGCTCCAGATGTTCGTCGAGGCAGGCGATTCCAGCGGGATCGTTCTCATGCTGAGCAATTTCGCCGAGCTCGCGAAGGCACGCGGCGACCTCGAGCGCCATGCGACGCTGGTCGGCGCGTGGACCGCCCTATCGCAGCGGACCGGCGTCGGGCTCGCGACCCTATGGGGGTCCACCGAGGGTCGGACGTTGGCCACTGAGATCCCGCCCGAGCACCAAGCGTCGTTCGAGCGCGGGCTCGCGATGAAGACCGATGAGGCGATCGCCCTCGTACTCGAGCCGCAGCCGGCGAAGACCGCATGAGAGGTGACTGACCCGCTCCTCGACCTGCTCGACTACCGCCGGCGCGTGAATGAGATGTACGACGCGGTGCGGTCCCTGCGCGATCGCGATCCGCGTGCCGCGCATCGCCTGTGGCGTGACCGTCGCGACGAGCTCTTCCGCTCGCACCCGCAGTCAGCGCTGCCCGAGAGCGACCGCGCGGCATTCCGCGGTCTTCCCTATCACGAGTACGACCCAGCATTCGCGTTCACCGCGGAGGTGCGCGCGCTGCCTCACGAGCGCTACGACGTGGACACGAGCACCGGCGGCGTGATCCGCTTCGTGCGCTTCGGAGCCGTGGATCTGCCGATCGGCACGCTCGAGGTCATGTGGCTCGACGAGTACAGCGGCGGCGTGTTCCTGCCATTCCGAGACGCGACCTCGGGCAAGACCACATACGGAGGCGGCCGGTACCTCCTCGACACGGCGAAAGGCGCGGATCTCGGTTCGAGCGGCGACGCGCTCATCCTCGACTTCAACTTCGCGTATCACCCGTCCTGCGTCTACGACCCGAAGTGGACCTGCCCGCTCGCGCCGCTGTCGAATCGCCTCACCACCGCCGTCGAGGCCGGCGAGCTCTCGTGAACAGCCAGCAGCGCTGGACGCTCGTGGCGACGATCCTCGCGTCGGCGATCGTCTTCCTCGATTCGACGATGGTGAACGTCGCGCTGCCGCGCATCGGCCGTGAGCTGCCGTCGTCGGTCTTCGGGGTGCTCGAGGGACAGTCATACGTTTCCAACGGGTACCTCGTGACGCTCTCGGCGCTACTGGTGCTCGCCGGCGCGCTGAGCGACTACTACGGACGCCGGCGAATGTTCGCCGTCGGACTCGTTGGCTTCCTAGTGACGAGCCTGCTGTGCGGCATCGCGCCGTCGATGGAGCTTCTCATCGTCTTCCGCGTCCTGCAGGGCGCGGCGGGCGCGCTCCTGATCCCCGGATCGCTTTCGCTCCTCACCGCAACATTCAGCGGAGAGGCGCAGGGCCGCGCATTCGGGATCTGGGCCGGCGCGTCCGCTGCAACGACGATCCTCGGCCCGTTCCTCGGCGGCGCGCTCGTCGACACGGTGTCGTGGCGTGTCGCGTTCCTGATCAACGTTCCGCTCTGCGTGCTCGCGGTGTGGGCGACGCTGAGCTTCGTGCGCGAGAGCCGCGACGAGAGCGCGACCGGAAGGTTCGATTGGCTCGGCGCCATCGTCGTCGCCGTTGCGGTCGGCGGGCTGTCGTTCGGCACCATCTACAGCCAGCAGCGCGAGTGGCGAGACCCGGTCGGCATCGCCGTCGTCCTGATAGGCGTCATAGCGACGGTCGCGGTGCCGTTCCTGATGGTCACGCGTCGCGATCCGCTCATCCCGCCGGCGCTGTTCCGCTCGCGGAACTTCACCGTCACGAACATCTCGACGTTCCTGATCTACGGGGCGCTGTATGTGATCGGCTGGTTCCTCACGCTGTTCCTCCAGGGCACCGTCGGATACACCGCCGCCGCAGCCGGACTGGGCTTCGTCGCATCGGGCCTGTTCCTGGTATTCCTCAGCTCACGTTTTGGCGCGCTCGCCGGGCGCTATGGACCTCGCCTCTTCATGGCGCTCGGGCCCGCGCTCATGTGCCTCGCCGTGCTCTGGTACGCGCGCATCCCGGCGACGACCGAACCCTGGGTCTTCGTGTTCGGCGATGCGCGTACGTATTTCCCGCCGTCGGGCTACCTGATCGACCTTCTGCCGGGAAGCCTCTTGTTCGGATTCGGCCTGTCGATCATGGTCGCGCCGCTCACCACCGCGCTCATGACCAGCGTGCCGGTGCAGAACGCCGGCGTCGGATCGGCAGTGAACAACGCCATCTCGCGCGTCGGTTCGCCACTCGTGGGGGCGCTCATCTTCGTCGCGCTCACCGCGACCTTCTATTCATCGCTGCACGCACGCGTGCCGAGCATCGACGTCGACGATCCCCAGACGCGACTCCGGATCTCGCCGCTGAATGTCGAACGACTCGCGTCACCGTCTCCAGACGATCTCGCTCGCATCTCAGCCGAGCGCGAGGCTTCCACCGAAGCGTTCCATCTCGCGATGTCGATCGCCGCGGGACTGCTCGCGGCCGGGGCGATCACGAACGCCGTGGGCATCCTCGATAGCGCCGCGAAGAAGGCGGGCGGAAGCGCGGGCTAGGGCTTCGTGAGGACGATCGCGTTCGGCAGAAGCCGGCCGGGGCCCACTCGGTATGCGCCGCCGATGTACATCGCAGACGTGCCACCGCCATCGAGATTGAGCGCGTCCCGCGCGCCGAGCGCCTGCAGCACGTACGCCGATTCGGTGACCGTGGCGTTCGACACGATCGCGAGGTAGACGTACGTGCCGTCCACTCCGATCGATCCCTTTGTCCCCTTCGTCATCTGCACCGCGGTCTGCTCGAACTCAGAGTCGACGACCGCGCCGCCCTGCAGCAGCAGCGGGAACATCGTGATGCCCGCGGTGATCGGCGCGTTCACCAGCGACGCGTTCTGCCCGTAGACGAAGCTGCGGCGGTAGACCGCCGTCGTGGCGCCGTTGAACGTGAGGAGGCTGTTCTGTCCGATGAGCGCGGGACGGTTGATCCAGCGGCGCAGGTTGCTGTTGTAGATGGCGTAGTCGTACGAGTTCACCTTGCCCGCGCACGCCGGATAGTCGGGTGGACACAGATACGTGCCGTTCATGCCGGCGTACGCGCCGTTCTCGGCGACGTACTGCGCGAGTGGTTTCGCGGGACAGTCGTTCGTGCAGTCGCTGCTGTTCGCAGTGAGCGTGCGCACGGTCACATCCTCGAGCCGCTCCTTGATGAGATTCACGTTGAAGGTGCCGCGCGACGTTGGCACGCTGAGGTTGCTGTAGCCGAGCGGGCTGTACACCGCGCCGCTGGAGGGTGGCGCGCTGCCGTCGGGATTGAGGACGGTAACGAGCCAGAAGACGCCGAAGTCCTCGAGCCATGTCGCGCCCTCGATGAGCGGACGCAGATAGAGCCGGTAATAGCCCGGCGTCAGCGGGCCTTGGATCGTGAACTGGAACCACGCGACCTGACCTGGACCGACGTACGGAGCCGGTTGCACGGCGATGCGGTTGTAGCGCGGCCAACCCGTCGCGATAGATCCCGCGGTGCCGTCGCCACCGAGTGGACTGATCTGATCCTGTCCCGGCTCGGGCCCCCACGTTCCGAGATACGCGACCTGACCGAGGCGGCCGCTCACCCATCCGAAGGATCCGCTGTTGAAGAACGCGACGGTCGCCGTCGATCGTCCGCCGGGACAGAGGGTTGGATATCCACTCTGTCCGTACCACTGCGCGTGAAAACCGGGGATGCCCGACGGAAGACTTGTCGGCGCAGGGATACCGGGGCCAGTGCTCGCCACACACGCCGCGTTAGCTGGACGCGCTGGCTGACCAAGCACCAGGGTGCTTGCTACGAGGAGGACACCTGCGATCCGCGCGAACATTCGGAGGCCCACCATCCGAAGTAACGAGGCGGCCGGACTCGACAGTACGTTTCGAGCGCCTGACGGGTCAGCGGATGCCGGTCTGAAACTCTCGCAGCGGTCGGCCACTCGCGGTCACGGAAAGCGCGACGTTGCGGCCCACCCACCGGTAGTGCCATGGCTCGTAGTCGTAGCACGTCACCGCGCTCTTGCCCTTCGGGTAGCTCATGACGAATCCAAACTCAGCGGCGTGTTGCGCGAGCCATACGCCGGTTGGCGTCGCCGCCCAATCGTCGTACTCCCACGGCGCGGCAGAGCCATCGCCGAAGTCGATCGTCGTACCGAGTTGATGCTCGGAGTGACCGGGTCGCGCGCTCGTCCGCAGTGCCTGCTCGTAACCGCCGATGCCGACCCAGTAGTCGAACGTGGAGACCTGCTGCGCGTAGGACCGATGCGCCGAAACGATGACAAGCGGATGCCCTGCCGCGCGTGCTGCTTCGCGTAACGCGCTGAGATCCGGGTACGTAAGCCCCCGCACGAGCGCGCGAGTGTCGTCCGCGAGAACGGCCTCGTATCCCGGCTTGCCCTTCACGAGCAGCCTGTCGGCCGCGCTCACGCCAGGCTCGGGGATGATCGAGCGTGGCGCGATACCCGTCAGAGCCGACACCAGATCGGGCGGTGCGTACGAATCGGTCAGCGTGTACGTCCAGTCCAGGGCGCTCGCCTCGGGATGAACGTAGTCGCGGTTCGGCGTTGGCACGTCTGCCACAGCGCAGTAATCCGCACGCTCCGGAGTGGCCGCGCTCGGCAACGGAACGGGAGTCGGTGACTGCGACGGTGTCGGCGTCGGTGAGGACGAGGCAGACGCTGCCGGCGACGGCGCGGATGTCGCTAGAGTCGCCGTCGGCGTCGGTGATGCGGTGATGATCGACGTGGGCGTCGGCGTGGCGGACACAGAGGACAGGGCGCAGGTGGCCAGGAGACACGACCAGGTCGCGAGGCGCAACGCACGGATCGGATGGCGCACAGTGCAGTATGTCGTCCGGCCGCGGCGGTCCGCGTGGATCTACTGGACGGTGATCTCCGTATACAGGCCCAGGTCGTCCATCCACGCGCCGCCGTCGACGACGCCGCGAAGCGCGAGCCGGTACGTGCCGGCAAGGACGCCTTTGACAGCGAACGTGAAGGTCGCCGTCCCGCCTGGCGGCACGATCTCCTCCGCCTGGACCGCGGGCCGGTCGGACGCGAGCCAGCCTTCGCCGAGGAACGCGAGCCTCCCATCGTTGCCTGCGACCGCGAGACGCGCCTCCTGCGCCGATCCCTTTCGCCAAGCGGTCCCGCCCGTGTTGCGCAGCACAATGGTCACGGCACCGAGCTCGTTCGGCGCAACTACGGGATACGGCGTCTGCGACACGAACGCGGCCCGCACGGTCGCCGCGTTCGGCGGCGCGCAGAGACTGAGCAGCCACATGAAGTGCGGCCAGTTCCACGTTCGGCCCGGGTCCGTGTGCGTGCTGCCGGGTATCTCGTTGTGCCCGAGGACGTGCGCGCGGTCGAGTGGGAAGCCCCAGCGTGCCGCGGCGTCGCACGTGAGCGCGGCGGCGGCGTAGTACTGCTCCTCGCGGAAGATCGGATTCGTGAGCTTGTCGAGCTCGAGCTCGATCCCGATCGAATTGAGGTTGAACAGGTAGTTGCCCGAGTGCCACGCTGTGTCCGCCTCTCCGACGAGCTGCGCGATGTGTCCGTCACCACGCACGACGTAATGCGCGCTCACGTCGGATGAGCGCGTGTTGAATGCGCGAAGCGTGCGCGCGTAGCTGATGTCGGTGTAATGGATCACCACGTATTCGATCGCGACCCCTCGACGGCCCTCCCAGTGATTCGTCGTTGGCAGCGCGAGCCACTCGCGCTGGGCCTCGTACGGAAAGCGGATCGATGATGCGGCGCGAGCCGGAGGCGCGGCGCGCGGCGCGTCGGCAGGTAGGTCGCCCATGAGATCGAAGGCGACGGATCCTGTCGCCGCGGTCGCCGGCTGCGTGCGGACGGCGGCGGCGACCACCGCCACGGCGGCGAGCACCGTTACACCGACGACCAGCAGCGAGACCCACCCACGCATCCAGTTGCGGAACGCGGGTCGCCAACAGACGTTGCGTCAGACTGGCCGTGTAACAGGCGAGCGAGCCCCTAAAGAGAAGACCCGCCATTTCTGGCGGGTCTTCTCGTTACACGCGTGACTCGGGTCAGCGCTTCGTCTGAGTCTCCTGCTCGAAGCGCTCGCTCTTGATCGGACGGTCCTCGCGCGTCTCGTAGTCGTAGCCACGACGGCGACGCACGATGTCGCTCGCGTCGTTGTAGCGGTCGTCGGCGCGCACCGTCATCAGGGTGCCGCCCTTCTTGAACTGCTCGTCGTAGTACTTCGCCTCGTAGTCGGGGATGCCGAGGCCGACAAGCGCGCCACTCACGCCGCCGGCGACTCCGCCAGCGACAGCACCGGTGGCCGCACCAGCGAGAGCGCTGGCGAGCAGACCGCCGGAGACCACCGGGCCGATGCCCGGGATGAGGAGAGCCGCGCCCGCGCCGATGATCCCGCCGAGCACGACGCCCGTGCCCGCGCCGGATGCGGCCATCTCGCCGGACTTGTTGCCTTCGGTGTGCGTCTTCCCAGCATCGTCACGCCACGCGTACCCGATCTGGTCGTCCTTGAATCCCTTTTCGCGAAGATCGCGCGCCGCGAGCTCCGCATCGTTACGGTCGTCGAAAACGCCGACGTAATGCGTGCGCTTGGTCGTTCGCTCTTGTGACTTGTCCATTCATTTCCTCCTGAAATTGCGTCCTGAGCTTTGAGTCAGCAGATTCGGGGCCGCGAATTGTCACAACGAGCGCGGGGTCGCTTGCTGTGATGGGTCGCCAGCGAGCGAAAACGAGGGGGTTGCAGGGGGTTCTCCCCCTGCGATTAATGGAACGTAGAGTTCGCAAACATGGACTCCGATGCGGCCGTCCTCATCGAACGCAGCGATCGGCTTGCCGATCTCGCGGAGCGCCGGCTGGCGCTCGCACCAGTCAACGCGGCCGCGAGCGAACGAGCGCGTCAGCTTCGCGATCATCTCGAGGGTTTTGTCCGGCCGCGGGCCGCGGATCTCGATGCGCCACTGCTCGTGCTGCTCCTCGGGCCCACGGGCGCAGGCAAATCGTCGTTACTCAACACGATCGCCGGCGCCGAGGTCAGCCCGGCCGGAGTGCTACGGCCGACGACGCGCGAAGCCATCCTCTACGCAAGCGAGAGCGACGCGAAGCAGATCCTTGCCGGGACCAGGCTGAGACTCATCGCCGCGGACCGCATCGTCGTTGCGACGGCTCCTGCGGCATCGAGCGGCGTCGCCGTCATCGACGCGCCCGACATCGACTCGGTCGAGCGCGATAACCGCGAGCTCGCTGACGTGCTCCTCGAGGCCTGCGACCTGTGCGTCTTCGTGACGACGGCGAGTCGCTACGCGGATTTCGTTCCGTGGCAGGTCCTCCGTCGCGTGCAGGAGCGAGGCCTTCCGCTGGTGGTCCTGATCAACCGCGTACCGGCCGACCCTCGGGACCGCGACATGGTGATGGCGGACGCACGCCGTCTGCTCGGCGAGGCCGGCATGCGGGAGGCGGACAACACGTTGGACCTCATCGCCATCACCGAAGGCCAGACGGACCCCCGCGTCAACGGGCTCGCGCGCGACAGTGTCCGCCCGCTGCTCGACCGCATCGAGCACCTCGCGACCGAGAGCACGGAGCGACGGGCAGTGGCGCTGGATGCGCTCGCGGGCGCGATCGGTGGGCTCGCCCCGCTGGCGCACGCCGTCGCTGACGATCTCGAGCACGAGGCGATCGACGCCGAGGCGCTCCGCCGCATCGCCGAGACGTGCTACGCGGAGGAGCTCGCCGCCCTCTCGAGCAGTCTCCGCAGCGGTGTTCTGCTTCGCGGCGAGGTGCTCCGTCGCTGGCATGACTTCGTGGGCGCCGACCAGATCACGCGCTTCGTCTCGTCCGGCCTGGGACGGTTGCGCGGACTGTTGATGACCGCCTTCCGGGGAACGCCGACGGCGCCGGTCGCCATCGTCGAGGAAGAGATGGTGAGCACGCTCGAGGCGCTCGCGCTGCGCCACGCGAGCGACGCGGCCCGCCGCACCGCGACGGCCTGGTCCGATCGTTCAGATGCCGGCGCGTTGATCAGCGGGCAACCCACGTTGTGGTCCGCATCGGAGAGCTTCGCCCCGGCCATCCGGGACGGACTGGGTATGTGGATGCGCGCGACCATCGAGGACGTCCGCACCGCCGGCGGACGCAAGCGTGCGGTGGCACAGGTCGCCGCCCTCGGCGTGAACGTCGTCGGCGTCGCCGTCATGCTTGGCGTTTTCGCGCACACGGCGGGACTGACCGGAGCGGAGTTCGGGATCGCCGCCGGCACGGCGTTCCTGAACCAGAAGCTGCTCGAGGCGCTCTTCGGAGAACGCGCGATGGAGCAGCTGATCGAGCAGGCGCGCGCGCGACTCGACACGCTTCTCACATCGCTCTTCGCGCAGGAGCGTGCGCGATTCGAAGCTCTCGTGACACCGCCGACGACCCTTCGCGAGCTCGCCACCGAGCTGCGAGCCAGTGCGACGGAGCTGCGCTGATGGATCTGCCGAGCTGCCTTGCCCATCTGGACGACGCGGTCACGGCGGCGACAGACCTCGCTCTCGACACGACCGCGGCGGCGACCGTTCGCGAAACAGCGCGGACCCGTCTCGGATTCCCGAGCGACGCCTACGTGCTCGCGCTGGCCGGGGGCACCGGGGTCGGGAAGTCCACGCTTCTCAACGCGATCGCGGGACAGGAGGTGAGCTCGGCCAGCGCGCGACGGCCCACCACATCCGAGGTCGTCGCATGGGTTCCCGCCGACCGGCGCCGCGACCTCGCGGGTCTGCTCAGCTGGCTCGGCGTGACGCAGGTGCGCGAGCATCCCGCGACGAGCCTCGGCGGGCTTGCGATCCTCGACCTCCCGGACTTTGACTCGATTGCGCCAGAGCACCGCGCGCGCGTCGATGCGCTGCTCCCGCGCGTTGACGCCGTGGCGTGGGTCGTCGACCCCGAGAAGTACAAGGACGAGATCATGCACGGCGGTTATCTGCGGACCCACGCTCCACGTCTCCGCCAGCAGATCGTGGTGCTCAATCGCAGCGACCTCTTAACGGCCGGCGACGCGGCTCGCGTGAGCGACGACATGCGCGCGCAGCTTCGGCGCGAGGGCCTGTCCGATATCGGCATCGTGACCACGCGCGCGCGAGACGGAGCG
>Ga0207674_10010873_pt1 | contig 10254 bp, 8 predicted proteins | sample KBSCornC72_FD_184303 | JGI IMG/M metagenome (GOLD analysis project Ga0207674, IMG submission 184303) | Corn rhizosphere microbial communities from Kellogg Biological Station, Michigan, USA - KBS Corn C7-2 (SPAdes) (version 2) | ecosystem: Host-associated > Plants > Roots > Rhizosphere > Soil ...
AGCCGAGCTGGGCTAGACGGTAGGCGTCGATCTTGTAGTCGGCGGTGACCCCGTGGGCGTGGTGCACCATGAGAACCGCGGGTCGCTGGCCGGGGCCTTCGGGATGCGCCACGTAGCCGGGAATACCGTCCTGCTCGAGCGTGAGCGTGCGTGCGACGATGGGCATGGTGGGATCTCCTTTCGCCGAAGCACTATACGCGGTCCCGGGAGGCTCGACATGGCGGCAATCACACTGCAGCAAGCCCGCACGATCGTGGACGGCGCCCTCAAGCGGGCGCGGGAGACGGGGTGTGCGCCACTCACCGTGGCGGTGCTAGACGACGGAGGTCACCTCAAGGCCTTCGCGCGCGAGGACGGATCCGGCATCCTGCGCCCGCAGATTGCCACCGGGAAAGCCTGGGGGGCTCTCGGCATGGGGGTGGGCACCCGAGCACTGGCCAAGCGGCTGGCCGACAATCCACAGCAGCATCCGTTCTTCACCGCGCTGGCCGGAATGTCCGAGGGACGCGTGGTCCCGGTCCCGGGCGGCGTGCTGATTCGCGACGCCGCCGGGACCGTGACCGGCGCGGTTGGCATCTCCGGTGACGCCTCCGACAAGGACGAGGCGTGCGCCCTCGCCGGCATCCAGGCCGCCGGGCTCACCGGGGATCCCGGCGGCTAACGGACGGACGCGCTCAGTGGCGTCCGTATACCAGAACGGTCGCCTTGCCCTCGCGGCGGTCCACCGAGCGGTACTGAAAGTCGATGCGCTGGATGACCCGCCGCTCACCCGGCAGATCGATGACGAAGTCGGAGTTTTCCCGGAGGATCCGGCTCCGATTCGTGACATCCAGGACCGTGTTGTCATCGAAGATCACTTTCATGTCGCGGAGCTCGATGGGAGCGCCGCGCACGATCACGCGGAGCTTCCGGAACCGGCCCTCGCTGCGCCCGACCTCGATGACGTCGTTGTCCGCCCGGAAGTCCACCTCGCGCTGCCCGAGCAGCTCGTCGCGGCGCGAATCCCGCCGGATGTCCCTCCCATGATCCCCGTACACCAGAACGGTTGCCCTGCCCTCGCGGGGGTTCACCGAGCGGTACTGGAACGTGATGCGCTTGATGACCCGCCGCTCACCGGGGAGGTCAACGACGAATTCGGAGTTTTCCCGCATGATCCGGCTCCGCCTCGGGACATCGATGACCGAGTCGTCATCGAAGATCACCTTCATGTCGCGGAGCTCGATGGGAGCGCCGCGCACGACCACGCGGATCTTCTGGAACCGGCCCTCGCTGCGCCCGACCTCGATGACGTCGTTGTCCCCCCGGAAGTCCACCTCACGCTGCCCGAGCAGCTCCTCGCGGCGAAGGTCGGGCGCGGCATAGAGAACCTCGGCGAATCCTGCGAACAGGAGTACCGCCACGGATGCGGCCAGCAGTGTGCGCTTCATGATCAATGCTCCCCGTAGACGAGAACGGTTGCCTTGCCCTCACGCCGATCGAGCGAGCGGTACTGGAACGCGATGCTCTTGATCACGCGCCGCTGGCCGGGGAGGTCGAAGACGAAGGCCGAATCCTCTCGCAGGACCCGAGCCCGGCTCTCGGGATCGAAGACCGAGTTGTCGTCGAAGGTCACCTTCACGTCCCGGAGCTCGATGGAGCCGCCGCGCACCACGAGCCGGATCTTCTGGAAGCGACCCTCGTCCCGCCCGACCTGGAGAACGTCCCTGTCCGCCCCGAAGTCCACTTCGAGCTGGCCGAGCAGCTCCTCGCCGCGGCGCGAATCACGCCCCGCGCCGGCGCCGCGGCCGGACGCGGTGTACTGGGGATTGGGTTGCCCCACCGACGGATGCGACACCCAGAGGTCCGCGGTGCGATCGTAGATCCACGTGCCCTGCTGAACATGGTAAGGAACGGTGTCGATCGTCACGCTCCCGTAGCTGCCGCTGCTGTCGTTGTACTGCTCGTACTGGTGCGAGCGGGGCAACCGCAGGCCGCCGTAGGCCACGACGTCGTCCCACTGTCCCCTCCCCCTCGGCTCGTCGCGACGAGCGTCCGAGCGGCCGGAAGCGGCGTACAGCGGATTGGGTTTGCCCACCGACGGATGCGAGACCCAGGCGTCCGCGGTGCGGTCATAGACCGAGGTCCCGATCCCCACATGGCCGGGAACGGTATCGATCGATACGCCCTGGTAGCTCCCGGTCGCGGGGATATACACCTCGTACCGGTGCGTGCGAGGCAGCCGCAGGTCGCCACGGATCTCGACCTCTTCGTCCCTCCACGCCCCTCGGCGAGTGTCACGGGCGGAGGCGGTGTATTGCGGATTGGGAGTGCCGACCGACGGGTGGGAGACCCATCGATCCGCGGTGCGATCGTAGATCCATGCGCCCTGCCTCACGTAGCGGGGGACGGTGTCGATCGAGACGCCCGTGTAGCCGCTGGTCTGGGCGTCGTAGACTTCGTACCGGTGTGTGCGGGGAAGCAGCATACCCTCTATGACCAGGACATCCTGCGCCAGCACCGGGGCGACGCGGGCTCCAGTCGGGAAGCCAGTGAGGCCGGTCAACAGGGAGATAGCGGTGACTGCGGCCAGCATTGTGCGTCTCATAAGGCCCTCCTGTGGGTCCAGTAGCCCACTGAACATGCAAGAGCCGCGCCGTCGCGAAGCCCGCGTTTTTACGTGGGGTCCGGGGGCAGTCAGGTAAATCTGGTCCCACCCCGAGGTGAGATTGACCCGGAGCTATGCCCGGGCGGGCGATCCGGGCTCGACGAGCGGCTCCCGGCGTTCTGCGGCTACCGGCCTTCCATGGACACGAGCATCCGCTGTAGCGCATAGCGAACCAGCTCGGTCTGATTTCGGAGGCCCAGCTTGCGCATGAGGTTGGCGCGGTGACTCTCGATGGTGCGGGCGCTGATTCCGAATCGCCTGGCGATCTGCGGGTTGGTCAGTCCGTCCACAGCCGCGAGGAACACTTCTCGCTCGCGGGGGGTCAGGGTCCCCAGCGGGTCCGACGCGGAAGGCGGGTTCCTCCATTCGAGGACCCCCCACTCCCCTTCCCGCCTCGCCACGGCGAACTGATGCGTCCGCGCAACGTCGAGAACGTCCACCGCCCCGCTCCGCTGCAGCGCATAGCTGCACAGCACCTTCATCGGCTTCTCGGAGAGGGATCTATTCAGCGTTTGTTCGTACTCCTGGAAACGGCGCCATTGCTTCCGGCCGAGCCAGGCGGTATTTGCGGTGGCCCTGAGACCGACATAGCCGGCGGCGAGGGCGACGGCGAGCTTTGCGTCCCAGTTTCGTGTGACTCGCGACAGAGAGAACGTCTTCCCCCTCAGATACCACTGGCGACTCGTGACGATATCGATGCTGCCCTCTGCCAGGTAGCGCTCGCCCTCCGGAACTTGCTGCGTGAGCGCCCGCCGGGCTCGCTCCACCGTGAGCGGCGCATGAACGATCCAGAGACAATATTCCCGGTTCTCCAGCCCGATCCGGAAATACGGCACCAGCACATCCAGGAGGTCCCGCTCGGTGAGGAAAAACTGACAGAGGTGACTCCCCCAGGGCAAGTCCCCCAGGACGGCGAGGCCGGTCCTATCTAACGAGCCCCTGCCGGGCACCCTAGCCTGCAGGCTCACCCGCGTTGACCGGGAGTACCTGGCCCGAGATGTTCCGCGCCGCGGGGCTGCAGAGAAACGCGGCCGCGGCCGAGATATCCTCCGCGGTGGCCATGCGCCCCAGCGGCGAGCGCGCGAGCATGGCCTCGCGCATCGCCGCCGGCGTCATGCCGCGCTGCTTGGCCTGACCCTCGATCACGCGGTCGATGCGGTCACCCTCGATGGCTCCCGGCGCCACGCAGTTGACGGTGATGTTGTGCGGGGCCAGCTCCAGCGCCATGCCGAAGGTCATGCCCACCTGCCCGGCCTTGGCCGAGCAGTAACCGATGCGGAACGGCAATCCCCGGCGCCCCGCGCCGGAGGAGATATTGACGATGGCCCCTCCGCCGGCCTTGATCATCTCGGGCACCGTGAAGCGGATGCACATGTAGGAGGAGGTGAGGCAGGAGTTGATGGTGTAGAACCAGTCCTCCTCCGAGTACTCCTGCACGGGCTTGGTCACGCCACCGTCGCCGGCATTGTTCACCAGGGTGTCGATCTTGCCGAAGGCCTTCACGCCCTCCGCGATGATACGGCGGACATCCATTTCCTTCGCGGCGTCGCCGGCCACCGCGATGGCCCGGCCGCCGTCCTTCGTCACCAGCGCCGCCGTCTCCTCGACCAGCCCCCCCGAGCGGGCGGTGCACACCACCGCCGCGCCCTCGCGCGCGAACAGGCGACTCATGACGCGGCCGATCCCCTTGCTCGCCCCCGTGATGATCGCCACCTTGCCGGTGAGGAGATCCATGGCCGTCCTTTCGATGCCCGAATCGGTGGGTCCAGAGCTTCGCCTGGGACTCTAACGCAATGTCCCCCGGAGAGGAAGGGCGGCCGCGGTGCGCCGCCGTGCTAACCCGACGGCGCACCGCTTCCTGCAGTGGCGGCGGCAGCCGTTCTAGCTCTTCTTCCCCATCGCCGCCGCCGCCCGCTTCGCCAGCTCGTCAGGGGGCACGTCCTCCACGTGGGTGGCGACGTGCCAGCTGTGACCGAACGGGTCCTCGATGGTCCCCAGCCGATCGCCGTAGAACTGATTCTCCACCGGTCGGACCACCTTCGCGCCGTCGGAGATCGCCGCCTTCACCGCGGCATCCACGTCGGGCACGTACACCATCACGCTCACCGCGGAGCCCGTGTAGGCCCGCGGCCCGCGGTGCCCCATGTCCGGATGCTCGTCGGCCAGCATGATCATCGAATCACCGATGGTCAGCTCGGCGTGCCCCACCTTGCCTCCGGGGCCGGGCATCCGCATCTTTTCCTTGGCGCCGAATATCTTCTTGTAGAACTCGATCGCCTTGGCGGCGCCGTCGACGATCAGGTACGGGGTCACATTGTGGTAGCCCTCTGGAATTGCCTTGACCTTCGCCATGAGTGCCCTCCATTGGTCAGCGGGGTTCTGTGGTTTGCGGTGGCCACTGCGTTCGCAGAAAGCGTACGCTCGCCCCGGGACCCGCGCAATCTGAAGCGGCAGCCGCTCAGCTCACGCGGCGGTCGCGGCCCTTCCAGTACGGCTCGCGCAGCTTGAACTTCTGCAGCTTGCCGGTGGCGGTCCGCAGGAGGGAATCGCGGAACTCGATGGAGGTGGGGCACTTGAAGTGCGCCATGCGGCCCCGGCAGAACTCGACCAGCTCGCGCTCGGTGGCGGTGTGGCCGGGGCGGATGACCACGAGGGCCTTGATGGTCTCACCCCACTTCTCGTCCGGGACCCCGATGACCGCCGTCTCGAGCACGGCCGGATGCTGGAAGAGGGTGTCCTCCACCTCGATGGAGGAGACGTTCTCCCCGCCGGTGATGATGACGTCCTTCTTGCGGTCCGCGATGACGATGAAGGCGCCGTCCTCGTGGCCGCCATCGCCGGTGTGGAACCAGCCGTCCACGATGGCCTTGGCCGTCTCCTCGGGCTGGTTCCAGTAGCCCTCGTAGACGTGATTCGAGCGCGCGAGGATCTCGCCCTCGCCGTCCACCGCCATGCGCACGCCCACCGCCGGCACGCCCGCGCGCGAGAGCCGCCGCGCGCGCTCGGCCGGCTCGAGCCCGTCCCACTCGGCCGGCGACCGGTTGATGGTGAGCAGCGGCGAGGTCTCGGTGAGCCCGTAGATCTGGATGAACTCCCAGCCCAGCTCGCTCTCCACCCGCTCGATGGTCTTGGAGGGCGGCGGCGCGCCCGCCACCACCATCCGCACCCGCCCCGCGCCCGGCACCGCCTCCCCGCGCTCACGCCGCGCCTGGGCCGCGCCGAGAATCGCGGCCACCACCGCGGGGGCGCCGTTGAGCAGGGTCACGCCCTCAGCGTCGATCCGCCTGAGGATCTCCTCGCCGTCGATCTTGCGGATGACGACGTGGCGCGCGCCCATGGCGGTCACGGCATAGGGCATGCCCCAGCCATTGCAGTGGAAGGTGGGCAGGGTGTGCAGATACACGTCGCGATCGGACACCCCCACATGCCAGCCGAAGGTGACCGCATTGAGCCAGCAGCCGCGATGAGTCAGCTGGACGCCCTTGGGCCGCGCGGTGGTACCCGACGTGTAGTTCACGGACACGGTGGCGTTCTCGTCGTGAACGGAGAAGCGCGGGCGCGCCCCGGCGCGGCCGAACAGCGCGGCATCGGTCGCCGCACCGAGGATGAAGCGATGCTTCACGGGGATCGGCCGGACAACCTCTTCCATCTCCGGATCCACCAGGGCCACGGTGGAGCCCGAGTGCTCGATGATGTAGCGGATCTCCTCCGCGTTGAGCCGGAAGTTGACCGGCACCAGCACGCGCCCGAAGGCGCTCACGCCGAAGAGACTCACCAGGAAGCGGCCGGCATTGGGCGAGATGATGGCGACCCGCTCGCCCTCCCCCACCCCGAGGTCGTCCAGCGCGGCGGCCAGGCTGCGGCTCATCGCGGCGAACCGTGCGTAGGAGACCCGCCCGAGGCCGCCGCCCGGCGGCTCGGGCTCGTCGACGATGCCCACGCGGTCGGCGTAGACCTGCTCCGCGCGCTCCAGGAAGTCGATCAGGGTCAGGGGAACGATCATGCCGGCGCCTAAGATACCACCGAAGGGCGCCCGCGCGGAGAGGCTACGGAGTCGGCCCGGCGCCGGCGGCCAGCGCCGCCCGGACCAGGCGAAGCACCTCGGCGAAGTCGAACGGCTTCGTCAGGGTTGGTTGCTGGGTGCCCTCGAGAAACTCACGGACGGTGACTCCCAGGGTGTCCCCGGTGATGAAGACGAAGCGCCGCGCCAGCTCCGGGTCCATGGCCTTCACCGCGCGGTAGAGGCCGGGGCCGTCGAGCACCGGCATCCGGAGATCGCTCACGATGAGGTCGTAGCGCTCCCGCCCGATCATCTCCAGCGCGAGGGCGCCGTTCCTCGCCGTGTCCACCTGGTGGTGATCGACCTCGAGCAGCTCGGCGAGGATCATGGACACGTCTTCCTCATCGTCCACGACCAGCACGCGCTTGCCGGTGAGGGGCGCGTCTGCCGCGCCACCGGCGGTCGCCGCCTCCTGAACCGGCGCCGGCTGCACGGGAAGCTCGGTGCGGAAGACGGTGCCTCCGCCGGGCGCATCCTCCAGCTTGAGAACGCCGCCGTGCGACTCGACGATACCCTGGCAAAGAGAGAGCCCGAGCCCGGTCCCCTCCCCCACCGGCTTGGTCGTGAAGAACGGCTCGAAGATCCGGGTGCGGAGCTCGGGCGGGACGCCGGGGCCATTGTCGGCGACGGTCAGCATGATCGACGAGCGCAAAGCGTCGGTGCGCGTCGCGATTCGGATCCGACGCGGCAGCGGCCGCTCGCGAAGAGCCTGGTGGGCATTCGTGAGCAGGTTCACGACGACCTGGTGAAGCTGGTCGGGATCGGCCCAGAGGGTGGCGATCCCCTCGGCCAGATCGAGCTCCACGTCGACGCTGTCCACCCGAAGCGGATACGCGAGCAGCTCTGTCGCCTCCCGAACCACCCTGTTCACGTCGACCTCCTCGCGCTGGGCGGGCCGCTGACGGGCCAGGGAGAGGAAATTCCGCACGATGCGCGCGCAGCGGTCGGCGGCGGAGACGATCTTCGCCGCGCGCTCTTCGTTCGGCCCGTCCTTCATCTGCTTTCGAAGCAGCGCAGCCTGGCCGAGCACCACCGAGAGCGGATTGTTCAGCTCGTGCGCGACCCCGGCCAAGAGCTGCCCCATGGCCGCGAGCCGTTCCGTCTGCGTGAGGGCTTCACGCTGGCGCTCGACCTCGGCCTGGGCGCGCCATCGCTCCATGCTCTGTCCGATCTGGGCCCCCACGCTGGCCATCATTCGCAGCAGCGCCTCGTCCGGCTCGCGGATCTCGTCGCTGAAGAAGGCCAGGGCGCCGAGGACCTCGGCGCCGAGCCGGATGGGGAAGGCGAAGCCTCCATGCAGACCCGCCCGCACCGCCATCGACGCCCGGGGCACGATGGCCTCGCGGCTCACGTCGGCGATCCCGACCGGCTCGCCCGTCCTCCATACACGGCCCACCATGCCTACCCCGGGCGCATAGGTGATGTGCCGGGTCGAATCGGAGACCTCCTGGAGGGTGTCGGAGGGCACGTGCCAGGCATCGAGGCGGCGCAGCAGGCCCGCCGCGGCATCCACGCGCCAGACCTCGCCCACCTGCCAGCCGAGGCTGGTGCAGACGGCCTCGAGGATGCGCGGCGTGGCCTCGGCCAGGCTCGCGGACTCGGCGAGCGCCCGGGTGACGGCATGCTCCGCGGTCAGGCGCTGCTCGGTCATGCGGCGGGCGGTGACGTCTTCGACGCTGCCCTCGTGCACGATCTGACCGTCCAGCCTCAGCGCCCGCAGGTTCATTCGCCCCCAGATGACGCTGCCGTCGCGCCGGCGAAGTCGCAGCTCGAAGCCCAGCGCCTTCCCCTCACGCGCGGTGATGGCAAGGAGGCGCCACCGGTCCGCGGGGTCGACGAAGAACTCGGCCGCGAGGGATCCCAGCAATGAGCTCAGGTCGGAAAAGCCCAGCAGCGACACCAGCTCCGGATTGGCCTCGAGGAACTCGCCCTTGGGGGACGTCCGGAACAGCCCGATCGGAGTGGTCTCGAAGAGATCGCGGTGGCGGTGCTCCGACGTGGTGAGGCGCGTGAACGTCCGGCGGAGCGCGATGGCCTGCCCGAGCTGGGCGCCCAGGGCCCGCGCGAACGCGAGCCAGTCGGGATGGGTGAGGTCCCGGTGTCCGGAGCCGAGCAGGAGCACCCCGAGCCGGTCCCCATGAGGCGTCAGGGCGACGAGCACCGCGGAGCCGACGCCCAGCCGGGCGAGAAAACCGCTCGCGGCCTCGGCGGACACCGGGGGCGACGGAATGGCCAGCGCGTGCTCGGACCCGAGCGCGAGCTCGAACAGCGCGGGATGACCGAAGAACTCGGCGGCGTCGGCGGCGCGCGCTGCCTCGACGCCGAGCTGCACCCGGAGGGCAAGCCGGCCATCGGCGTCGACCAGATACAGCGCTCCGACCGACACCCCGGCCACGTCGAGGACCCCGGCGAGCGCCGCGCCCGGATCGGCCTCGATGTCCACGCCGCCGGCCACGCTGTCGGCCAGCCCCGCCACCAGGGAGAGCAGGGCGGCCTGGAGGGACACGCGCTGGATGAGTCCGGTGTTCATCGAGACCTGACGTTCGAGCTGCCGCGCGATTCGATGGCCATGCTCGGACTCGAGCGCGGCCGCGGTTCCCGCGGCAATCGGGGAAACCGTGCCCTCCAGCGACGCCACCACGGCGGCGATCGCTTCCTCCATCCCCGGGGTGCGACTGGTCAAGGCGCTGGCCCCCGAGCGCTCGGCCAGGCGGCGATCCGACTCCTCGACATAGTTGGCGGAAAACAGGATCACCGGCACCTGCGCCAGGCGGGGCTCTTCACGAATCCTCGCGCAGAGCTGGAACCCGTCGAGCCCCGGCATGAGCACGTCGCTCAGGATGGCGTCGGGCGGGGCGCGGAGCGCGACGTCCAGCGCCTCTGCGCCGCTACTGGCGGAGATCACGGTGAATCCCTGTTGCTGCAGGTGGGTCCGGGCGAGCTTGAGGCCGATCGGATCGTCGTCCACGAGCAGGATCCGCCTCCCGATCGCCTGGGGCAACGGCACGATCGAGGTCGAGCCCAGGTAGCTGCGCACGACCTCGGCCAGTCGCGACGGGTCCACCGGCTTGACGAGAAAGTCCGTGAAGCCGAGCGAGAGCGCCTTCGCGCTCTCGAGACCGGACAGGAATCCCGAGGAGGCGATGATCGGCACGTCCGCGCCGCCCGGCAAGGCGCGGAGCCGATGGACGAGGTCGAAGCCTTCCATGTCCGGCAGGAGAAGATCCTGGAGGATGAGGTCGGGAGGGGCAAGCGTCATCAGCTCCAGCGCGGTCCGGCCGTCCGGCGCCTCCAGGATTGTGTAGCCCTTGGCAGCGAGGGTGATGCGCATCAGCTTGCGGGTCAGCGCGTTATCCTCGACGACGAGGATGGTGGGGGGCTGGGTCATGGGCGGCGGCCGGGCGGGCGGGGAAAGCGCATGGTCCCCCGATGGCGTGGCACCTTCGTGGAACGGCAACTCGGTGGGGCCCGGAACGACGTCATGCACCCGCCCAATCTTGTGACATGTCGAGTGTATACCAATTGGGGGAGACTCCCCCCCCCTCCTTGA
>Ga0207674_10010874_pt1 | contig 10254 bp, 4 predicted proteins | sample KBSCornC72_FD_184303 | JGI IMG/M metagenome (GOLD analysis project Ga0207674, IMG submission 184303) | Corn rhizosphere microbial communities from Kellogg Biological Station, Michigan, USA - KBS Corn C7-2 (SPAdes) (version 2) | ecosystem: Host-associated > Plants > Roots > Rhizosphere > Soil ...
CTTGAGTGAAATCGCTCTCCGACCCGACCAGGATCTGGAGACCGTCCTCGACCAGGCAGGAGTTCAAGATCTCCACCAGCTTCTCTTTTTCCTGCAGGGCCAGGAACGTCTTGCGCAGCGAGGCGGCGTCGGCGAACTCGGGCTTGGTCAGGATGGAGGCGGCGCCTTCGACGACCAGGTCGTGGTCGACCGGCGCGACGTCGTTCACTGCGCCGATGCCGAGGGCGATGGTCTTCTGCAGCAGCCGGTCGTGCTGCGCGCGCTCCTCCTCGGTCATCCGCACCAGCCGGCGGCGGATGGTGTCGAGGGTGAGGCCGGCGAATTCGGCGGTGATGTAGCGGGAGATTTTTTCTAGCTCGTCGCGCGTGAACGGCAACCGGGTCTCGACCAGCTTGTTCACCACCACGCCGTTGGTGCCGACGATGACGCACATGATGCGGTTCTCGGCGACCAGCACGAAGTCCATGCTGCGGATCGCGAATTGCAGCAGAGTCGGCATGAACACCACGCCCACCTGATCGCTGAGGCGCGAGATGACGCGCGAGGCCAGGTGGAGCACTTCATCGATCTCGTTGCCATGGCCAACTTCGTCGTCGATCGCCTCGCGCTCCCGCTGCGTGAGGACGCGCGACTTCATCAGGTAGTTGATGAAGAAGCGGTAGCCGCGGTCGGTGGGCACGCGGCCGGCCGAGGTGTGCGGCTGCTGGAGATAGCCGAGGTCTTCGAGGTCGGCCATGACGTTGCGCAGCGAGGCGGGAGAGAGCTGGAAGCGGCCGCACTTGGAGAGCGAGCGCGAGCTGATGGCCTCGCCGGTGGCGACGTGCTCGATGATGATCTCCCGCAGCACCTCGCGGGCGCGGCTGTCGAGATCGTCGTCGTGAACTTCGAGTCTGGAAACCATAGAATGCCTGGCAGTCTGGCGCGTGGAGTGCTAACGGTCAGGAGAATGTAGGAATTGCGCAGAGGGTGTCAAGGATTCGCGCTCTTGCTGATTACGCTGACAGCCTCGGCCACGACGGTCGACCGCGTCGCCGCGACGATCGACCGGCAGGTGCTCACGGTCAGCGAGATCAATCAGATGGTGGAGATCCGCTTCTTCCCCAGCAGCGACCGGCGGGAAATCCTGGAGGCGCTCATCGCCCAGGCGCTGCGCTTCCGCGACGTGGAGCGCTTCGGCGCGCAGGACATTCCGAAGGACTCCATCGAGACCCGAGTCGGCGACATCCAGCGCCGCTTCGCGTCGCCCGCGGAGTTCACCGCCGCGCTGGCCCGCGCGGAGCTGACGCTGGACGAGGTACGCGCGCTGGTCAAGCGCGAGCTGCAGGTGGAGGCGTACATCCAGGAGCGCTTCGCGCCGATGATCTTCGTCTCCAACGAAGACATCGAGAGCACCTACACCGGCACCTGGTCGCAACAGCGCCGCGAGCGCGGGTTGCCCATCCCCGCCCTGGCCGAAGTGCGCGAAGAGATCCGCACGCTCATCCGCTCGCGCCAGCTCCAACAGGAGATCGACAAGTGGACCGCGCAGCTCCGCGCGCGGGCGAACGTCGATCTCTACGCCTGGCGGTAGTCCATCGGATTCTGGAAGTATCACTACCAGCTGGCACTGCTGTTGCTACCACGCGTTGTCGCATTCATTGCAGGAGAGAAAACGCGTGAGAAAAAACCGTCAAGCGCTTTGTTTGTCGCTGTTTGTCATCGCCCTATCGGTTTCCGCCACCCTCGCCGCAACCACCCCCTCCAGCGGCACCATCTCCCCGGCCAGCCCCACGGTGAGCTTCACCGGCGGGCCATTCTCGGTCGGGAACCCGGTCCCGCTCGGGGAGGCACACCCGGTCTGCACCGACTCGAACTGTGGGACCTACATGCTGACGGTGCAGCTCCCCGCGTCGGATTTCAGCACCTACCGCGCACGGCTCACGGTCGGCTGGACCAACAGCGGCGCGACGCTGACCGGCGGGACCGACAGCGACTTCGACGTCTACGTCTACTCCGGCGACTTCGCCACGGGCACGCAGCGCGCCTCGGCGGCGACGATCGATAACCCCGAGGTGACGACCTTCGATGTCTCGAGCGGGTCGTACACCATCTATGTGGAGGCGTTCGACGTCTCGCCCACCGTCACCTTCAACGCCAGCGTCACGCTCATCAACGCCTCGCAGACCACCACGCCCTGGCCGACGGCGCGGCCGAACCCGGCGTTCCCGGCGGGCACGCCGCGCTTCCACAACTTCCACGCGCCGGCGGGCGTGGCGGAGGACGCCGGCGAGCCTTCCATCGGCGTCAACTGGAACAGCGAGAAAGTCTTCGGCGGCAAGGGCAACGGCGGCACCGTCACCTACTTCGGCGGCTTCCTCCCGTACATGCTGCGGACCACTTTCGACGACCGCACCTCCCCCGCCACGGCGACCTGGGAACAGGCTCCGCTGACCGTGGCCAACGCGCCGCGGTTGTACGGCGATCCGATTCTCTTCACAGACTCCCGCACCGGCCGCACGTTCGTGTCGCAGGAGCTGGGACTCACGCCGCTCGGCAGCACGATGGAGTGGACCGACAACGACGGCCTCTCGTTCACGCCGAGCATGGGCTCGGGCGCGCCGTCGGGCATCGACCACCAGACCGTCGGCGGCGGCCCGTTCCACGCGCCGATCCCCACCGGCGTCAATCCACTGCTCTACCCGCACGGGGTCTGGTATTGCTCGCAGTCGATCGCCGACGCGGTCTGCTCCATCAGTCTCGACGGCGGCATCACCTTCGGCCCCGCGGTTCCCATGTTCTCGCTCGCCGACTGCTCCGGCCTGCACGGCCACATCAAGATCGGCCCTGATGGGACGGCGTATGTTCCCGATCGGGCCTGCGGCGGCTCGCTCCCCAATCACACCGGAGCCGGCGCGCAGCAGTCGCTGATCGTCTCCGAGGACAACGGGATCACCTGGAACATCCGCAAGGTGCAGATCAACGGTCAGCCGATCACCGGCTCGACGATGACCGATCGCGATCCGGCCGTGGCCGTCGGCAATGACGGCACGGTCTACTTCGCCTACCAGGCGTCCGACGGCCACTCGCGTGTCGCGGTCTCGACCGATAAGGGTCTGACGTGGACTCGCGACACCGACGTCGGCTCCGCCATGGGCGTTCAGAACAGTCTCTTCCACGTGGCGGTAGCCGGTGACGCCGGCCGCGCCGCGATCGGCTTCTTCGGTACGGAGACGGGCGGCGCCGGCTACGATCAGCCCGATTTCAACGGCGTCTGGCACCTCTACATCGCCACCACGTTCGACGGCGGCCAGACCTGGACGACGCAGAACGCCACGCCGGGCGACCCGGTGCAGCGCGGCGGCATCTGCGGCGAGGGCGGTTGCCGCAACCTGCTCGACTTCTTCGACGCCACCATCGACAAGCGCGGCCGCGTGCTCATCGGCTACGACGACGGCTGCATCAGCGAGACCTGCATCTCCGGCCAGCGGTCGTACGGGATGATCGCCCAGAACGATTTCACGGCGAAGGCGGTCGTGGCCCGCCAAGCCAGCGGCAAGCGGATGTTCGCCGCCTACGACGCCGAGGCCGGGCCGGACGTCAATCCGGGACCGCCCCCGCCGCCTCCGCCGCACGCCTCGTCGTGCGACGGCAACGTGGCCACCGACGCTGCCGGCGACGCGTCGCATCCGCTGCTCGGCGCCAACGGCGGGAACATGGACGCCGTCGACATCACCGCGGTGAAGTTCGCCGTCAACGGCGACAAGCTCGTCACCACCATGACGCTGAAGAACCTGTCGCTCAGCCCCGTCACCGGGACGCTCGGCACTTTCTACTACGTGACCTGGACCTCGGCGCGGAAAAACGCCGACGGCACCATCGCCACCCGCACCTTCGCCACGCGCATGAGCCTCACCGCCACCGGCGCGGTGACGTACACCTTCGGCCAGTACGACCAGGTGAACGACGCCTTCGTCGGCACCACCACGGCGGTCACCGGCACGAACACCACCGGCCCGAACGGCACCATCAACGTCGAAGTGCCGCTCACCCTCCTCGGCAATCCGACCATCCCGGTCACCGACGCCACCGCGCTGCCGGCGGTGATCGAGCCGTACGCGGTGACCATCCTCAACGAGCAGGCGGTGCGCTTCGTCCAGCCCGCCGACCGCGCGCCCAACGCCGGCGCCACCGGCGCGAACTGGGCGGTGTGCCTCGCCCCGGCCATCGTCTGCGTCGAAGAGAACGATCCGAGCATCAGCTACAGCGACGGCTGGCACAACCTCACCGCGGCCGGCGCCAGCGACGGCCACTTCGCCATGCACGCCGGCAAGTCGCCCAACCATTCCGCGAGCGTGGAGCTCGAAGTGCCGGCCGGCCGCACCGGCAAGGTGACGTACTACTACGCCACCAGTCCGAAGGGCGGCAGCGCGGAGCTGTTCCTCGACGGCGTCTCGAAGGGCGTCGTGAGCTACGTCGGCGCCGAGGGGTCGACCAAGACGCCGGTGTTCGGCGCCAGCGTGCAGATTGCCGGCCTCACCGCCGGCCCACACACGCTTGAGCTGCGCAACATGAAGGACGCGGTCTACGTCGATCGCATCTGTCTCGAGAGCGCCTCGACCACCGGCCAGGCGGAGAGCGGTCCGGGGCAGACCAGCAGCACCAGCAGCAGCGCCGGCCCCGCCCAGCAGGTGGTCTCGCAGCTCACCGTTCCGGCGAACGCGGAGTCGGTCTCCATCCTGGCCGAGTCGAGCGTCCCGCTCACGCGCGTCCGAGTCGGGCTGATCTCCCCCAGCGGCCTCCTGCTGGCGACGGCCGAGGGGACGAACGGGCTGGTGACGCTGGACGTCCCGGTCACGCAGAACGGCACCTATCTGGTGACTGTGCTTAATCTCAGCCTGGGGCCGGTGAACGTCTGGACCGCGGCGACACCGCGGGTGGCCCGATGACGCTCCGTCCCGCGATTTTCGGTTTCGCGTGCCTGCTCGCTGCCAGCGTGCAGGCACGCGACGCCTGCCAGCTGCTGACCAAGCAGGAGGTGGCCGCCGTGCAGGGCGAGCCATTCTCCAGCGTGCGGCTTACCACCCGCGACGGCCGCTCGCAGTGCTTCTACCAGTTGCCGCAGTTCGTGAACTCGATCAGCCTCGATGTGATCAGCGGATCGGGCCGCGAGTTCTGGGAGAAGAATTTCGAGGGCGAGGAGCGGGAAGAAGAAGAGGAAGAGAACAAAACTCCTCCCAAGCGGATCACGGGCGTCGGCGACGAGGCGTTCTGGGTCGGCAGCCGCACCGCCGGCTCGCTGTACGTGCTGCACAAGAAGAGCGTGCTGCGCGTCAGCATCGGCGGCGCCGGGACGGAGGCGGAAAAGATCGCCCGCTCCAAGCGGCTGGCGGCCAAAGCGCTGCGCCGCCTCTAAACTCTGGGCAATGACGCATCGAAGTCGCGCGGCGCTCGCGTGCTGCGCCGTGTTTCTGCTCAAGGCCGTCGTGGCCCTGCAGCTCGACAAGCATCCGTTGCTGCAGCCCGACACCGGTCTCGACACCACGGCGTACGTCGAGCTGGCGAAGCGGGTCCTGGCCGGCGACGTGGCACTCGGCCCGGGGCTCTACTACGTCTCCCCGCTCTACATCTACTTTCTCGCCGCGTCCTACGGCGCGACGAAGTCCTTCCTCGCCGTCCGCCTGTTGCAGGCACTCCTCGGCACCGCCGCCGTGGCGCTCATCTTCCTCACGGCGCGCGAGTGGTTCGGGCGCCGCGCGGCGTGGATCGCCGGCGCGCTGGCCGCGCTGACCGGCATCTTCACCTGGTACGAAGCGCTGATCCTGCAGTCGTCGCTCGACGTGTTTCTGACCGCGCTCGCGCTCTGGCTGTTGGCGCGCCGCTCCATGTTTCTCGCCGGCCTCGCCTTCGGCCTGGCGGCGCTGAACCGCCCGAACGTGCTCGCCGCCGCGGTGGCCGTGGCGCTGGTGCTGCTGGCGGTGCGGCGGTTCCGCGCCGGCGCACTCGTGCTGGCGGGCGTGGTCGCCGGAGTCGCGCCGGTCGCCATCCGCAACGTCGCCGTGGCGCATCAGTGGTCGCTGGTCTCCTCGCACGGTGGCATCAACTTCTACATCGGCAACGGCGAGGGGGCGACCGGCTACTTTCACGCCGTCCCCGGCATGCGCTCGACGGTCGAGGGGCTGGCGCTCGACGCGCGCCGCGTCGCGGAGAGCGCGCTGCGGCGGACGCTCACCGACGCCGAGGTCTCGTCGTACTACTCGGGCCTGGCGTGGAGTTGGATCCACGAGCATCCGGCGTGGTGGCTCGGATTGCTGCTGCGCAAGACATACGGCGTGATCAACGCGGCGCACGCGTCCACTCCCTTCAGCTACACCTTCTACGCCTACGACGCGGGGACGCTGCTGCGGGTCTGCGTCGTCGGGCCATGGCTGCTGGTGCCGCTCGGCCTCTTCGGACTCGCGCAGCCGCGATGGTGGAATCGCGAGTCCCTCGCCTGGCTCGCGTTCGTGCCGGCGTACGCCGCGTCGGTGGTGCTCTTCTTCGTCACCGAGCGTTACAAGTTGCCGCTGTACGTGCCGCTGGCCATCGGCGCCGGCGCGGGCGCGGACCTGCTGCTGCGCGAATTCACCGCGCGCCGGGCGGCCGTGCTGGCGCTCCTCTTCGCCGCCGTCAACTGGCCGCTGCACCTCGACGATGGGCGCGGCGAGGAGCGGATTCGGATGGCCGAATGGGCCGCCGTGCACGGCGACGCCGAACGCTGGACCAGGCTCGCGCTGGCCAGCGCTCCCGGCAACCCGCGCATGGAGTACCTCCTCGGCCGGGCGCTCGCCGCCGGCGGGCGTCCGGCGGAGGCCGTGCCGCACCTGCAGCGCGGAGTGAACGCCGCCCCGCTGGCCGGCTACGATCTGGCGGTCGCGCTGCAGCAGAGCGGCGATCCGGCCGGCGCGGCGCGGGCGCTGCGCGCGGTGACGCCGCCGCCGGACGCCGGCGTCGACGTCTGGCTGCAGCTCGGCAAACGCGCGGGTGAGCTCAACGCGCCCGACGTCGCGGAGCCGTTCTTCCGCCGCGCCGTGTCGATGGCCCCGAACCTGGCGCGCGCGCACTACCTGCTGGCCCTCGACCTGCTCGTGCTGAAGCGGTACGCCGAAGCGGCGGACGAATTCGCCATCACCGCCCGCCTCGACCCGCGAAACGCCGACGCCCTGGCAACCCTCGCCTGGTGCGAGCAGCGGCTGGGCCGCGTGCGCGAGGCGCGCGAGCACGTTGCGGAGGCGCTGCGATTGGATCCGCAGCACACCGTCGCGCGGCAGGTGGAAGCGGCGCTCGCGCGCTGAGGCCCGCTTCACCGGACGTTCACAAACGTCACCCGTCGGTCACCGGCGCGCTCCACGATTCCGGCGCGATCCAACATCTTTACGTCGCCGCGGCGCCGCCTCCTCTCAGCGCACGCATGGCACCGCCGATGAAGCGACTGCAATGCGTCAGGAGGTGCCCATGCGACGGTTCGCCATCACGCTCATCCTCGCCACCTCGTTCTCCGCCGCGGCGGCCACACGCCCCGCGATCCCCGTGCTCACCATCGCCGACGAAGGCGGCGCCGCGCTCGCGCTGGAGACGATCAAAGTACGGACCATCGTCCGCGGGCACCTGGCGCGGACGGAACTGGACCTGACCTATCGCAACGAGCTGACGCGCGATCTGTCGGGCGATTTCATCTTTCCCCTGCCGGAGGGCGCCGAGGTCAGCGACATCGGGCTGTACTTCGACGGCCGCCTGCGGCACGGCGTGTCGATCGAGCGCGCGCAGGCCAAGGCGGCGTACGAGGAGACCGTCCACCGGCGCGTCGATCCCGCCCTGGCCGAGTGGAGCTCGGGACGGAGCTTCCGCTTCCGCGTCTATCCCATACCGGCCAACGGCACGAAAGCGGTGCGCATCGCCTACGACGAAGAGCTGACCTCCGCACCCTACACGCTCGACCTGCGCTACGGGGTGACGGTCAAGCAGCTCGACGTGGTCATCGACGCCGGCAACGTTCGCGTGGAGTCGACGCTGCCACTGGCGCGCGGAGGCGACGGCTGGTCGCTGCACCTCACCAATGCGCGATGCGACGGCACGATCCGCATCGATCGCGACCCGCTGGAAGTGGCAGTGGCCTCCTTCTCCCCCGCCGACGGATTCTGGTACGTTTCGGCGCCCCTGCGCGTCGCGCCGGCCAGCCGGGCGATCGAGCCGTCGTCGCAGGTCGTGCTGCTGTGGGACGCCTCCGGCAGCGCGGCGGAGCGCGACGACGCCCGCGTCCGCGCGTTCCTCCGCGCGTTCGCGGCGAAGCAGATAGAGCCGGTCAGGATCTCGCTGATTCCGTTCGCCATCGACGTCGAGGACTCGCATGACGTCACGCTCGAAACCGCACTCACGGAAACGCGAAGCGGCGGCGCGACGAACCTGGCGGGCATGCTGGAGAAGCTGCCGCAGCTCGCCGCGGCCGGCGACGCGCGCCTCGTGCTGGTCACGGACGGCGTCTCGACCCTCGGCGACCGCGCGCGCCTCACGCGGGCCATCGCGTCGCTGGCCCGGCTGCGCCGTCCGATCGCCGTGGTCACCGCCTCGGCATCGGCGGACGACGCGCTGCTCCAGTCGATCGCCGCGGCGACCGGCGGCTGGACCTTCGACCTGACGCGCACCGAACCGGATGCGGCCGCCGCCACGGCCATGCAACTGCCGGCGCGCGTGACGATCGCAGCGGCGTCGACGCGGCTGCGCGACGTGCTCCCGGCCGCCGCGGTGTCGGCGGGCGAACAGTCCATCGTCGCCAACGCCCGATCGTCCGATCGCATCGTGTCGCTCCCCATCGCCGTCGACGGAGAGGTGCGCGACATCCCGGTGCGCGAGGTGCGCGACGCGGGCGACCTGGTCCGCCGCGCCTGGGCCCGCGCGCGGCTGCGGCAACTGCTCGACGGCGGCGCGCGCGACGAGGCCGTCGTCGAACACGGGCAGCGCTTCAATCAGCTCACGCCGCGGACGTCGCTGCTCATTCTCGAATCGTGGCAGGACTACGTGATGTACGACATCCCGCTGCCCGACGACCTGCGCGAGCAGAAGAACATCGACGAGCGGCAGCTGCGCGACGAGATGCGCGCCCATCAGGAGCAGGTGAAGGAGATCCTGGCCAGCTGGGTCACCCTGCCACCGGCGGATGCGAAGTGGTTCGTGAAGGGGCACGTCACGTACAGCAATGGCGAGCCTCTCCCCGGCGTCCAGGTCCTGTTCACCTCGCCGAATGTCGGCGCGCTGGTGACGCTCACCAACGCGAACGGCGACTACTGGATCGCCGCCGCCGCCGTCCCCTCATCGGTCACCATCCGCGCGGAATTGACGGGATTCTCCGAGGCGGTGCGCTCGTATCCCGGCGGCGTGCCGAAGGGCGCGACCGTCGATCTCGTCTTGTCGGGGGCGGTCATGGAGTCGATCACCGTCACGGGCAGCGGACCTGCCACCCCCGACGAGAGCGGCGAATCGGCGGGATCGCGCGGCGCGTCGCTCGCCGCGCCGACGCCTGAAGCGCTCGCCGACCGCCTGCTCCAGGCGCTGGCCGCGAACGAGCCGCTTCCCGAGGACGAGGAGCTCGCGGCGGCATCGCTGCAGAAGCGGCACGCCGTCATCGCGGAAGTCATCGCCAAGCTGCGCTCCATCCGTTCGGTCGAAGAGCGTTACCGCTATTACGTCCTCGCGCGCTCCGTGCTGGGCGGCGAGAAGCTCTTCCACGTCACCGCGGCCGAGGCCTTTCGGGAGGATGCCCTGCCGCTCGCCGTGCGGATCCTGACCGATCTCGCCGAGGCCTACCCCGACGACGCGCCGCTGCTGCGGATCCTCGGCCGGGTGGTGGATGGGTGGGGACGTCCCGACGTCGCGCGCCTGCTCTTCGAGAGGGCGCTGGAGCTTTCGCCGCGCGAGCCGCAGACCTGGCGCGAGCTGATCCTGCTCGAGTCGCGTCTGCGAAACACCAAAGGGGTGGAGGCCTGGGCCGCCCGTTTCGCCGCGGCCCGCCGCGATCCACGGATGCGCGAAGTCGACGAGTTGATCGACCACGAGCTGCCGCGCGCCCGCGCCGCAACCGGTGACGCGCGCATCGACCCCGCATCCGGGTTGCAGGTAGAGCTGATGTTCGACACGAACTATTCGTACGTCGACATTCACATCGTCGAGGCCGCGGGCGAGGAGGTGACGTGGGACCACGACCGGAGCGCCAACGGCGGCCTGATGACCGGCTGGCTGACCGAA
>Ga0207674_10010876_pt1 | contig 10251 bp, 6 predicted proteins | sample KBSCornC72_FD_184303 | JGI IMG/M metagenome (GOLD analysis project Ga0207674, IMG submission 184303) | Corn rhizosphere microbial communities from Kellogg Biological Station, Michigan, USA - KBS Corn C7-2 (SPAdes) (version 2) | ecosystem: Host-associated > Plants > Roots > Rhizosphere > Soil ...
CCAGATCAAAATGCCCAGTTCATCGCAAAGCTGATAAAAGATATCCGGCTCGTAGACACCACCCCCCCAGACGCGCAGCATGACCATGTGCGCATCAACAGCCAGTTGCAGCCAGGAACGATATTGCTCAGGCGCGATACGTGGCAGAAACGAGTCAGCGGGAATCCAGTTCGCGCCGTGACAGAAAATCGGCGTGTTGTTGACTTCAAAGAAAAAGCTGCTCCCCTCCTCGTCAAGCAATGGCCGCTGGATCAGGCGCAAGCGACGTAAACCCAGACGCTGAGAATGCTGATCAAGCCTCTCGCCATCTCGCGTCAATGCCGCTGTCAGTCGATATAAGGGCTGTTTCCCATAGCCGTGCGGCCACCAGAGTTCGGGAGCGTCAAGCGTAAACTCGTGTTGAATCTCTGACCCTTCGACCGGGATCTCCACCTCCGCAAGTTTTTCACCGGTGGGAGCGAAAAGCGCCAGGCGCAGGCGCAGGTCCGGTATCACTCCTACTTGTTCGATCGCCACATGGACCGGCAATGTCGCCGCAGTGAGATCAGAAGCAAGCTCTGGCGCGCAGGCCAGGTCCGCAACACGCGCTGACCAGGCTTCGAGACGCACAGGCTGCCAGGGACCAGCCGTCAGCAGCGTTGGTCCCCAATCCCAACCATAGTGATACTGCGCCTTGCGCACATACACCCGGCTACTATCGCCATTCCAGACGGCGCGCTTGCCATACTGATCCTCACGCTCTTTGCCACGCAACAGGGCAGACTCAAATAGACAATGCAATTCATTCCGGCCAGTTCGCAACAATGAAGCGATCGAGGTACGCGTGGGAAGAAACATATTCTCGCTGCGCAGGATTTGTTGACCGTTGAGCCAGACGACCGCGAAGGTATCCAGGCCATCGCAGCACAGCGTTTGCTCTTCTCCCTCCGCGCAAAAGTCTGGCGGCAGATCGAAGGCGAGACGATACAGCCAGTCACGTTCGCCAACCCACTGTACTGTTTGCTCATTCAGAGCAACAAAGGGATCAGGGAGTTGGCCGGCTGCGAGCAGTGCCTGGTGAACAGTTCCAGGAACGATGGCAGGAATCCAACCATCGGGAGACGCGAAATCTGCCGCCAGAGTCAGGTCAGGATTGCGCTGTTTACACTGCCATCCATTGGCAAGGGTAAGGTGTTTCAAGTACATTCTCCAAGTCAGATGTATTTCACGATAGCACGCGCACAGAATCAGCCTCTAACCGCTCCTGCGATAGCACCATCAATGATATAGCGTTGCAATACAATATAGATAATCACGAGAGGCGCGGCCACAATGAGCGTCGCGGCGGCCAGGGTGGACCACTGGTTGCCATAATTGCCGTAGAAGTTGAACAGCCCCAGCGACACCGGGTAGTACGAGGGATCAGAGAGATAGATCGTTGGTCCGATAATATCATTCCAGATCCCAATCATCTGCAAGATCGCCGCCGTCACAATGACCGGCCTTGCTAGTGGAATTACCACCGTCCAGATGTAGCGAAAATAGCCACAGCCATCGATCGCCGCAGCCTCATCCAGTTCTTTAGGCAGGGAACGCAAATACCCGATGATTAAAAACGGTCCCAGGCCAGTTCCGGCGCTCAGCAGGATATAGCCGATCTGTGTATTATACAGGCCGATATGCAGGATGAGTTGAAACTGCGGGATCAGGCCACTGGGCAGGAAGAGCGAGATAACAAACAGCATATACCAGAACCGGCTCCCTTTGACATAGCCTCGCGCAACAGGGAAAGCGAGAAAAACCGCGGAAAGCACCGAGATAACGGTCGCGGCCAGCGCGTAGAACAGGGTGTTGACTAAGTAGGTAGAGAAATCGCCCTGTACCCAGGCATCGACATAGCTCTGCCAGTTCAGCGTTTTGGTCAGGCCGACTGGGTCGCTGATATAGCCAATCAGCGTTTTCAAGGAAATATTGACCAGGTAAAGCAGCGGATACAGATAGCAGACCAGGGCTATCAAGACCACGAGGTATACAGCAAGCGTCATCAGCGAAATGCGCCGTTTTTTGCGTGTGCGCCGCAGTTCTCGGCCTGGGAGGTTGAGCGCCGCAGCCTGCAAGCCATGGTTCTGCACGGGATAGCCAGCAGGCGTGGCAGAGGTGGCAGGCTGCTGGAAAGACTGCTCTTTGCTCAATGGAAGATGCTTCATAGTTGAACCTCCCGACGGCGCAAATAGAGTTGGAAGATAATCACAATAGCAAGAACCAGGAAAAACTGGACCACTGAGATCGCGGAACCGTAGCCCTGACGCATGGAACTAAAGCCAACCTGAGCCGCGCCAAAGGCCTGCTGAAAGATCTGCATGCCAAGCACCATCGTGTTGTTCTGTCCCTGTGTCAACACATAGACGGTCTGGTAATTTTGCAGCGATCCAATGATCGAGAGCAGAACATTGACGGTGACTGCCGGGGCCAGGAGAGGAAAGGTAATGGTGCGAAAGATTTGCCAGCGTGAAGCACCATCGACATGACCGGCATCGTGCAATTCTGCCGGAATAGCCTGCAAGCCGGCCAGAAAAATGACCATCGAGAAGCCCACAGTCATCCAGACCTGAACGCCAATGACCAGCGGAAACGCGGCAGTATAGTCGCCGAGCAGATTGGAGTAATGGCCAAAGAGATTGAGCAGCGATTCGATGGGGCCGCCTTGAGGGTTGAGAATCAACGACCACATTAAACCAATGACCGTGACACCGAGAATAGTGGGTAGAAAGATGACTGCGCGATAGAACGAGCGTCCACGGAGTTTTCTATGTAGAACAATCGCCAGCAGCAGCCCTAGCACATTCTGTACAATCGTCACCACGCAGGCAAAAATCAGCGTGTGCAACAGAGCGGTCAGATTATCACGCGCGTTGGTTTTGAAAAAAAACTCGTAGTAGTTCGCCAGTCCAATAAAATGCCAGGGATCTCCCGGCACGCCTGAGATGTCAGTCAGGGAAAGGAAAACCGTGGCCAGCGATGGCCCCAGGGTGAAAACGCCGTAGAGAATCAAGGCTGGCAACATCCCCAGAAAAGGAATGAAGCGGGTCCACCCTTTTTTTCCAAAAAGGTACATCTATGACCTCTCGTTCATTGTGCTGTAAAAACGACCGGTGAGATGAGACGCCTGCGAGGAAGATATCGACCTTTTCTCCATCCCTGGCAGGTTCTGCGGACGAGGATAGCCGTGGTTATCCTCGCCGCAGAGAGCTTTTCCTACTGAGTAACAACTCCAACCGACTTCAGACCTGCCACCCAATCAGCCTCCGATTTATGTGCCAGCTCACCCGGGTCGTTAATTGGACCTGCCGGAGAGAGGAACGTGACCGAGAGACCGGCGTACTGACCCGCGTTATTTGGGCTAATCGCAATCTGGTCCCAGCCGGGCTTAAAGGTCGAAGCAGTCGGCGCGACCTCTTTCAAGAAGGCGGCGGTAATCGCGATATCGGGCTGCGCAGGCAGGATGTCCAGCGCGTTCACCCAGGTCGTATAGTTGTCCTTCTGGGAGAAGAAGGACAGCCATTTCAACGCGGCATCCTTGTGAGGCGCGTGAGCAGGAACAGCCCACGCGAAATCGTACTTGCCGGTGAACTGGTTATTCGCTGTGGCGTCATCGCTACCAGGAATGGGCATATAGCCGAACTTCATGGACGGGTTCGCCTGCGTAATGCTCGCACCATCCCACATACCCGTAATCAGCATCGCCGTTTTGCCGGCAGCAAAGCGGCTCGCAGCCGTCTGACTATCGATACCGGTAATACCCTTCTCGGAAAACTTCATCAGATCCTGCACACGGGTAAAGACCTGGATCATGTTCGGATCGTCCCACTTCACCTTGCCGCTCCACAGATCCTGGTTCAGTTGTTGCAAATTAGGATAGAAGTCGGAGAGAATGCCGTCAGCGGGCAACGTCAATGGCCAGCCATCTTTCTGCCCGATCGTGAAAGGCGCAATCCCGTGAGACTGCAAGACCTGGCAATCCTGCACCAGTTCATCCCAGGTCGTCGGGACCGACAGGTTGTACTGGCTGAACATCGACTTATTGTAGAACACCCCGGAATAGGCATACGAGCCGGTCGTGACCGTATACACCTTGCCATTATAGGTCGAGGCATTGGCCAGAGATTGCGGATAATAGTTCTGCAAGAAAGGTTGACCCGTCAGGTCCATTAACTGACCGGCCTCGATCCATTGCAGCCAAACCGGCTTCTTCGCTCCCGGCGTGTACGATTGCGGGGCACCGGCCAGCGCCTGCACCGCCATCAGATCAACATCCTTCGCCGTCAGACGCGACTGCTCAAGCTGCTGATATTGATCGTTGGGTACTGCGGTATCCTGCACGGTAATATTGGGATACAGTTGATGAAACTTGGTCGCAAGCTGTTTGATCGTTGCCGACTCTTGAGGATTGGACCACTGAATGATCTTGAGCGTAATGGACGGTCCGTTCGTTGAAGAACCGCCACATGCCGCCAGGATGACTTGACAGGCGAATAAGCAGATGACCAGCGAAACGAGTGTGGTACCTTTCCGCATGAAGCGGAGCCTGGGAGAAAGATTGTTCCAACCTGCCGGAACACGCAAATACTTTGACATCTTTGCTCCTTTCTATCAATATACTGATAGAAATCACTCCAGAGAGGATCGCCTACCCATCACCAGAGACGGGCTGCCAGATTCCTCTAAACAATGGTATCGTGAACGTTTCTAAGAATTGTAGCGTTTTCTTGAGCATCCATGCGTTTTCTTTCTACTTTCCTCCCTTGTAATCATGTGATAGAATAGTCTCCAAGCACTTTGAAAAACTGAATCATGTTTTCCGGGTTCCAAAGTAAAACGCTCCTTTGGGTAAAAGCATGAGCGTGCAACTTTTCAATCTGTCTTGCTTGCCAACGCTTCCTCTTGCAAGCCACCGTCGCGATGAAGCATCTCAGCAAGAACGATTTTGCGTCGACAAGTAGCTTCTGACGCCTTCGGGCAAGGAAGTAGAGGATGCGTAGTTCATCCAGCATCGCTTGCGGTGTCAACGAGAATCGAATGGATCAAGGATTCGCTAGATTCGAGAAACTATACTGTGCCTTGGTGACTATGGCTTTCCTGATGGTTGGTAAAAATACCTGAGAGTCCAAATTATCCCTTCTGTGACCTCAGGCGTCTTTACCGGCCAGATGGAAGCATATTAATGCGTTTGATAAAGAAACGCTCCTCCTCTCTCCAACATTGACGCTGGCTCGATCTGCATAAAATACGATCTATATGAAACCCGCCTCTATCTCTGCGCTGGTGGAAGAGATAGGCGCAGACAGGTTTCCACTGAAAAATACCGGATGGAGCGCAAAAATCAGGAAGCAGGAGTATAGGGTCCCACCGAATCCCGCTTAATCAGCTCAACATCCAGCGTAATCGCGACCGGAGGCGCGTGCATATCAGCGGCACGGTCAATCAAGGTGCGCACCGCTACAGCGCCCATCTCCTCTTTGTTGACGCGCACAGTGGTCAGGCCAAAATGCTCGGCAAGGTCATCGTCAAAGCCAACCACCGAGACATCTTCAGGTACACGCAAGCCCTCTTCACGCAGCGCTTTCAGAGTCCCAATCGCGGTAGGGTCGTTGGCGCAAAAAATGGCGCTGAACGGGCGCTTTTTGGCCAGAAGTCGTTTGCAGGCTTCATATCCACCATCGGCAACCAGGTTGCTCGACTCGATCAGCTCATAATCGAGCGATATCCCGGCGTTTTCCAACGCCTTGCGATAACCCATCGAGCGCCACTCAACGGTATACACCTTTGTGGTGTATGGCGCATCCGGCAGGGCTGGTCCTCCGATAAAAGCAATCTGGCGGTGCCCCTCACTGATAAGATACTCAACCGCCTCTTTCGCGCCCTCAAAATTATCTGACAGGACCGAATCAACTGGCATCTTGGGAATATGCGTATCTACCAATACAAGGGGCGTCTGCATCTCATAGATCGCGCGCACAATTTCCGGCTCCTGCGAGCCGACGAGTAGAAAGCCGCCGAGGCGCATCTCGTAGATTTTGTGCAAACGCAAATCTGCTGGATCAGTCAGGCGTCCTAACCAGCGATACGTCACTTTGATATTCGATTTCTGCGCTTCGCGCTCTGCCCCTTGCAGAATATGCGCCCAGAAAGGATCGATCAATCCCCCTTTATCCTGCTCGGCGTGGCTCAAAATGAGCAAAAAACCGATCTCTCCGAGCACCTGGGCCGAGGCTCCAGCCTGCGACCCCTGCCGCCGCAGGCCAAAATATCCCAGCTCGGTCGCCGCCTTGAATACGCGCTGCCGGATCTCCTCGTTGACATTGCTGCGATTATTCAGCACGCGCGAGACCGTTCCGATGGAAACTTCTGCGTGCTTTGCGACATCGCGTACTGTTACTGAATCTGCCAAAGCCCTCTCGCCTTCCGTCACTGTCAAAATTCGGTGAACAACTCTATGAACATGTTAAACAAAAAAAAGCCTTCTGTCAAGAGGTAAACTCGGTGAATTTGCCGACTCCCGAAGAATCAGCGCGAGATGCATTATTTACCTGGATGATCCGCATGAGGCATTTTTATGCTATTTTTACCATGCTGAAAGAGATTTGAGCCTATCAGGGAAGCGTAACGAGCCAGATATCTCTTGTATACTGGCGATCCACGTTCGCAAAAATTCGTCTTCCGAGCAAAAAGGAAAAATGTTTCTTGACAGAGATCTTTCTCCTGATTATACTTGTTCACATAAATGTTCATTGATTTGGTGAACAAATTCTCACAAAAAGGAGGTTGACCAGGCATTTCGTGGGAAAACTCGGAGCTTTTCCGATCAACCGTTTTGATCGCATGACTATGCTCAGTCGATTGGAGATCATTTTTCATGAGCGAGCAAAATTTCAACGAAACGCAGCCACAGCTCAGGCCGAAACCCATTGATGGTCCTCTGCGTGTGCATCCGGCCAACCAACGCTATTTTACGAATAATTCAGGGCAACCAATCTACCTGGTGGGCGCCCACACCTGGGTCAATTTGATGGACCGCTTCGAATTCGATCGGCAAGCGCAGATGAATTACAGCAGCCCTACGGACGCATCAAGTGGCGAAATTCCTGATAATTACCTGGATTTTATGGTCAATGCTGGTCTGAACTTCATCCGCCTCTGGATGGTCAGCGAGAACCCGCGCTGGGGACCGTACACGCCCGACGAACACGTCTATTTCTCCCCACTCCCCTGGGGACGTTCCAGCACGCCAGGCGCGTTTGGTGGGGGCAACAAGTTTGATCTGAGTACCTTTCATCAGGAATATTTCGATCGGTTGCGCACACGGGTGATGCAGGCCAGAGACAAGGGGCTGTATGTCTCCATTATGCTCTTCTTTGGCGGGAGTACCGGGAACAATCCAAATTTTTGGCCCAAAGGCACCAAAAATCCGTGGGCAAGCCATCCGTTTCACCGCGAGAACAATATCAATGGTGTTGACGGCGATCCTGATGGCGATGGCTACGGCTACGAGACGCATACCTGGCCGCTGCCGGGCAAAATCTGGGAGTATCAGAGGGCTTATCTCCACAAGGTTATCGACTCCGTTCATGATCTGGATAACGTGCTGTACGAGGTCTCGAACGAGGACGAGGCGGATAATATGGGCCACGATGGCAATCTGGCCTGGCAGATCGCGGTCATTGAAGAGGTTCATCGCTACGAGACCGAGACGTACCCCACGCAGCGCCATATGATCGGCTTTACCGCCGGGCGCGGCCTGGCCAACGAGGAGCTTTTGCAGAGTCCCGCCGATTGGATCTCGCCCGATAACTATCCCCGCACCACGGATGTTCTGCTGGCGGATGGCCGCAAGCCGGTGATCTGGGACACCGATCATGTGAATACTGACCAGATCACCGTTGACCAGGCCTGGTGCTCGTTCCTGCGCGGCAACAATCCTATTAGTATGGATGGCTATAAGCTGTGGGATAACGATTTTCGTCCCCGCGAAAGCGATCTGGCAATGCGTGACACTCGCTACTATGCAGAGAAAATCGGCCTGGCGGGGCTGACTCCCACGAAGGACGAGGTGGATTGCTCGACACGCTTTTGCCTGCATCATCCGGGCGCGGAATATCTGGCTTATCAGCCAGAGGCCGGTGGCGAGATCAAGCTGCGACTTGACGCGGGCAGGTATGCCGTTGAGTGGTTCAACGTCGATACCCACACTATTTTTCTGGGGAACCAGCTCCAGGTCGAGCAGGGGGTCCAGACGTTTCAGGCACCGTTCAGCACGGCCCCGGCTGCCCTGTACCTCAAAGCCTGCACTGATTAGTTTTGCTGAACAACGGGCTGACTACTGCGATGAACAAATTACAAGAAAGAGGCCAATTGCCAATGCAACTGAGAGAGAAAATTGCCATCGTGACCGGGGCAGGTAGAGGAATTGGGCGCGCGATCGCCCTGACCTACGCCAAAGAGGGAGCCAGCGTGGCCATCGCGGAACGCAATCTGAGTGACGCGCAGCAGGTCGCGGCTGAAATCCAGGCGCTGGGTCGCCAGGCCATCGCGATTGAGACCGATGTCACCAGCGAAGCCTCCGTCGCCAGTATGGTTCAGCAGACGCTTGAGCGCTTCGGGACCATCGATATTCTGACCACCAATGCCGGGATACAGCGGCGCATGGCGGTGCATGAGCTTCCTCTGGCCGAATTTCAGGCCATCATCGATGTGAACCTGCTGGGAACATTTCTGTGCTGTAAGGCCGTGCTTCCGACGCTCTATGCCAAACGTGAAGGAACTATCGTCATGATTGCATCTGATTCGGGCAAGCATGGCTATACGCATGCCTCGGCCTATTGTGCCAGTAAATTTGGCGTGCTCGGCTTTATGGAATCGCTGGCCGACGAATCACGGGCGTATGCAGTGCGGGTCAATGCGATCTGCCCGGCGGGCGTGAAGACGCAAATGAGCGATACCGTGACCGAGGCAGATGGCAGACATTTTAATACCACCCATTTCATGGAGCCGGAAGAGATCGCTGATGTTGCGCTCTTTCTGGCTGGTCAGCAGTCACGCGCCATTCATGGCCAATCCCTCCAGGTCTACGGTGGTGTTGATTACAGCTACAGCCTCTTATAAGGAGTCGGGAGCGACGTTTGCAGCAGGGAGTGCGACAGAACAACATGGAGCAAATTCAGAGAACACACTATGCAAGCATATAAAAATCATCTGCTTCCTATTGAAGAGCGAGTAGAGGATCTGCTGGCGCGGATGACGCTGAAGGAAAAGGTTGGGCAGTTGAACCAGCGCATGTATGGCTGGGATGCCTACCGCAAAAATGGCACACGCTTTGAACTGACAGAGGCATTTCGCCAGGAGGTTGCCTTTGGCGATGGGATGGGCGCGCTCTACGGGCTATTGCGAGCCGATCCCTGGTCAGGGATGACCTTCGCCAACGGCATTACGGCCAGCGAGAGCGCCGGGGTTGCGAATCAAATCCAGCGCTACGTGCTGGAACACACGCGCCTGGGAATTCCTGTTCTGCTCTCGGAAGAATGTCCGCACGGGCACCAGGCACTGGACGGCACGCTTTTTCCTACCAACCTGGGCATTGGCTCAACCTGGAATCCAGCGCTCTATGAACGGGCCTGTGCCTGGATGGCGAGAGAGTTGCGCGCACGCGGGACGCACCTGGGCCTCATCTCAGCCCTGGATGTCCTGCGCGATCCGCGTTGGGGGCGCGCGGAGGAATGCTATAGCGAAGATCCGTTTTTAGCGGCTCAGATGGCAGCCTCTGCGACGCGCGGGTTACAGGGACACGCCAAAGAAGACCTCGCAGGAGAAGAGCGCGTGGTCGCGGTTCTGAAAGCCTTTTGTGCGCAGGGAGCCGGAGAGGGAGGGCGCAACATGGGGCCGGCTTTGATTGGGGAGCGCGAGTTGCGCGAAATCCACCTGCCGCCAATGGAAGCGGGTGTCCGCGTCGGCGCGCTGGCCTGTATGGCCGCGTACAATGAAATCGATGGCATCCCATGCGCGGCCAACGTCTGGCTGCTCACTGAACTCCTGCGCCAGCAATGGGGCTTTGAGGGTGCGGTGATGAGCGATGCCCACGCCATCGACCGCCTGCAAGAGATGCTCACCGACGATTACGCCTCCGCAGCCGCGCTGGCGCTCACCGCCGGGATTGATTTGAGCATGTGGGATGTCGCTTTTACGCACCTGGAAGCGGCTGTGCGCGAGGGCGCCGACGGC
>Ga0207674_10010878_pt1 | contig 10251 bp, 3 predicted proteins | sample KBSCornC72_FD_184303 | JGI IMG/M metagenome (GOLD analysis project Ga0207674, IMG submission 184303) | Corn rhizosphere microbial communities from Kellogg Biological Station, Michigan, USA - KBS Corn C7-2 (SPAdes) (version 2) | ecosystem: Host-associated > Plants > Roots > Rhizosphere > Soil ...
CCGCGCTGCCGCTGCACGGTGAAGCCGCCGAGCAGGTCGAGGGCGTTGCCGAGAAGCCGGTGGCGCCAGTCGAGGGTGTTCTCGTTGACGACGTTGTAGTTCTCACCCGCCTGGTCCTGCGCGCTGCCCCGCGCGCCCGCGCCCGCGGGGATCGTGCGCGGCGCGAAGAAGGTGAAGCGGTCGAAGCTCGCCGTGATGCCGAGCGAGCTGCGCGCCTTGAGCTCGTTGGTGAGCGAGTACTCGGCGTAGCCGTTGCCGATCGCGTTGAACAGCGTGCGGCGCTGATCGAGGCCCACCGTGTTCGCCACCGGGTTCTCGATCGGCCAGGTGACCGTCGAGTTCAGCAAGTAGCTGCCGTCGGGCTTCCTCACCGGATCGGCCGGGTTGAACCAGAGCGCGCCCATCGCCGTGGAGCTGCCCAGCGAGTTGTCGCTCGACTGGATCTGGTTGGCCGTGCGCGAGAGCGTGAGGTTGGTGCCGGCGAGGAACTTCTTGCTGACGTTCCGCTCGAGGTTCACGCGGCCGGAGTAGCGGGTGAAACCCGACTTGATGATGATGCCGCCCTGATCGAAGTAGCCGCCCGAGATCAGGTAGCGCGTCGTCTCGTCGCCGCCCGTCGCGCCGACGTTGTAGCTCTGCTGGAGCGAGTTCTGGAAGATGAGATCCTGCCAGTCGGTGCCGAGGCCGCCGTTCGGGATCGCGGCGAGCGCCGAGTCCGTGTAGAAGGGCGTGCCGTTGATGTTGGCACGACCTTCGTTGGCGAGCTGGGCGAACTGGAGCCCGTTGAGCATGGCGATCTTCTTCGCCGGCGTCAGGGTGCCCATCGACGCGTCGATGGTCACGTGGTTCTGCCCACGCTGGCCGCGCTTGGTGGTGATGAGCACCACGCCGGCGGCGCCGCGCGCACCGTAGATCGCCGTCGACGACGCGTCCTTCAGGACCTCGATGTTCTCGATGTCGCTCGGGTTGATCGACGAGAGCGGGTTCTGATAGGGATCGTTCGACGACGTGCCGGTGATCGCGGGGATGCCGTCGATCACGTAGAGCGGCTCGGAGTTCGCCGCGATGGAGTTGGCGCCGCGGACACGGATCGAGAGACCACCGCCGGGGGCGCCGTTGTTCTGGGTGACCTGGGCCCCGGCGACGCGGCCCTGGAGCATCTGCCCGACGTTCTGCGTGACGGCGACCGGGACGTCGGTGACGTTGACCGAGGAGACGGCGCCCGTGACGTCCTGACGACGCTGGGTGCCGTACCCGACGGTCACGACGGCCTCGAGCTGCACCGTCTGCGCGGTGAGCGAGAAGTCGAGGGTGATCGGCTGATCGCCGACGGTGACGGCGCGCGACTGCGGCGCGAAGCCGATGAGCATGGCGCGCACGGTCTGCGTCCCGGTCGGGACGCCGGCGATGCTGTAGCGGCCATCGGCCGTGGTGAGGGCGCGAAGCTGCGTGCCCACCACGAAGACCTGCGCGTTCGCCAGGGGGCGGCCGGTCGGGTCGGTCACATGGCCGGTGATCGTCGCCGCGGCGACGTCACGGGTGACGGCGGTCGGGCTCACGCTCGGGAGCGCGGCCGCCGCGTTGCCACCGACGCCTAGGGCGACGGCAGCACAAAGGAGGGTGAGTCTCGTCATCATCGTGGGGCTTGGGGGGTGATCACTTCATCGCGGCGACTTCACGCCGGCCCGCGTTGGCCGGCAGGTTCCTTTGGCGATCTGGTGGCGCTGGGCTGGTTGAGGGTTGGCTCGATGAGGTGGGCTGCGGCTGACCGCTGAGTCTGGTACTTCGTGCGTAATCGAGAATTTGTTCAACTACGCTGGCTATGGCGATCGGCCTCGTCTGTCAGGACAACTGACAAACGGGCCGCTTGTCGGGTCTGCCTAGTACGGACGCTGTCTAGGTGTTACGCGGGGCCTGGGAAAAGCGATGCGGCCTCGGCGTGGACGCCACCTCGATCGCGGGCGGGGCCCGCATCGGATGAGCAGGAGTTCACGCTAGCGGGGCGCACGCGCGATTCACAAGGGTCGCGCGACAGGGACCCCCGCGCCGCAGACATTCGTCACGTCGGGATGCGATTTCGCCAATTCTTCGCGCCCACCGCGCGACGAACGTCGCTCTGCTGCGGGCTCAACCTTTAATGGAAGTGGGCTCCCCCGCGCGGAGCATGTGCCGATTCACGACGGCGCCGAGCCGCACCCGGACCGTGCTCCGCTGGTGCGCCGTCAGTGTCGCCTCCGTGAGCGAGCCGCCCTGCCAGGCGATGTCTACCGTCACTCCGCCCCGTGCCCGCAATCCACGCACTCGGCCCGCCGGCCACGCCGAGGGGAGTGCCGGCAGGAGGTGGATCTCGCCGGCGTGACTCTGGAGAAGCATCTCGGCGATCCCCGCGGTCGCGCCGAAGTTGCCGTCGATCTGGAATGGTGGGTGTGCGTCGAAGAGGTTGGGATACACGCCGCCGCCCCGCGTGTAGCTCGTCGCGGTGCCCCACGCAGGCCGGAGCAGGGTGGTCAGCAGCCGGTACGCGTGATCGCCGTCCCGCATGCGCGCCCAGAAGTTGATCTTCCACGCCATCGACCAGCCGGTCGCCTCGTCGCCGCGCAGCTCCATCGAGCGCCTGGCCGCGGCAAAGATCGCCGGCATCGCCTCGGGGGTGATCTCACGCCCTGGATGGACGCCGAACAGGTGCGAGAAGTGGCGATGCTGCGGCTCCTGCTCCTCGAAGTCCTGCGCCCACTCCTGGAGCTGTCCCCGCCGGCCGACCTGATACGGGATCAGCCGCGCACGTGCCCGGCTCACGCGGTCGCGGAACGAGGCGTCGAGGCCGAGCACGGTGGACGCCTCGATCGTGTTGGTGAAGAGATCCCACACGAGCGCGCGGTCCATCGTCGCGCCGGCGCTCAACGCCGCCGTGCCGCCGCCGGGAAGCTTGAACCGGAGCTCCGGCGACGCGGACGGCGACGTGACGAGATACCCCTGCGCGTTCGCGACGAGGAAGTCGAGGTAGAACTCGCAGGCGGCCTTCATGGCGGGATACGCCCGCTCGCGCAGATACTTCACGTCGCCGCCGAAGGCGTAGTGCTCCCACATGTGCTGCGAGAGCCACGCCGAGCCGCCGTGCCAGTTCGCCCACACCGGGTCGCCCTTGCCGTACGCCCCGACCGGCGCCGACTGCGCCCAGATGTCGCTGTTGTGATGCGCCACCCAGCCGCGCGCCTTGTAGTTCACCTGCGCCGTGCGGTGCCCGTTCACGGCCACGCGCTCGATGAAGTCGATGAACGGCTCGTGCAGCTCGGCGAGATTCGTCGGCTCGGCCGGCCAGTAGTTCATCTGCGCGTTGATGTTGATCGTGTAGTTCGAGCTCCAGGGCGGGCGCGTCTGATCGTTCCAGATCCCCTGCAGGTTGGCCGGCTGCGAGCCGGCTCGCGAGCTGGCGATCAGCAGGTAGCGGCCATACTGGAAGAACAGCGCGACGAGCTGGAGATCCTTCGCGCCGAGGGTGTCGATGCGCTCGTCGGTGGGAAGCTGCTGCGCCGGTGACTCCGGTGGCGTCGCCGGCGCGAGCTCGAGCGACACGCGATCGAACAGCGCCCGGTGATCGGCGACGTGCGCGGCGCGCAGGTCGGCGAACGGCTTGCGTTGTGCGTCGCGCAGCTGGCCCGCGGCGGTGGCGCCGGCATCTCGCCCCTCGCGTACCGGCGACCTGTCGTACCCGGCGAAGCTCGTCGCTGCACTCAGACGAAACACCACCTCGTCGGCGTCGCGCACGTGCAGGCCGGCGTCATCCGCCCACAGCCGCCCGCCAGTCGTCGTCGCGCCGAGGTGCGCCTCGAAGCGCATGCCCGCGTCGTCGGCATACGTGATCGGCGCCGAGCCGCTGTCGTAGTAGCTCGGGTCGGCGTTGGCAGGCGCGCGGCCCGCGAGCACGAGCACGTCGTCGCGGTGCGACGTGCCGGCGCGCAACGGGCTGGCGAGCGACGCGGTGCAGGTGATCATCCCGGGACGGTCGGCGGAGAGCCGGACGACGACGACCTGGTCGGGGTGCGAGGCGAAGATCTCGCGCACGAACGTCGTGCCGCCGATGCGGTACCGGACTTCCGTGACGGCGGTCGCGAGATCGAGCTGGCGACGGTAGTCGCGCGCGAGGTCGCCATGCTCGAACGTCAGCGTGAGATCGCCCAGCGGCTCGAACGACTGCGTGTACGGCCCCTGCATGCCGCGCGCGGCGCGATCCGCTTCGGCGAACTTTCCCTCCGCGATCAATCGCCGCACGTCCGCGAGTGCCGCGGGCGCCTGCGGGTTGTTCCAGTCGCGCGGGCCGCCCGACCAGAGCGTGTCCTCGTTGAGCTGGAGCCGCTCGCGCTCCACGCCGCCGAACACCATCGCGCCAAGGCGCCCATTGCCGACGGGAAGCGCCTCTACCCACTGCACGGCGGGACGGCGGTACCAGAGCGTGAGATCTGGTCTGGTGTACGGTTCCCCTGTCACGCCGGGAGGTGCATCGTGCGGAGCGACGCCTGATGCGGCGAGTGGCGTCGCCTTGCCGGCGATCGCGCCAGCGGCGAGTGCCGCGCTCCGCCGCACGAAGTCCCGGCGGATCACAGCGTGCGCACCTCGCGCCAGACGTCGTCGTTCACCGGCACCCCCTCGGCGAGGCTCCGCTGCCGCACCTGGAGCGTGTGCTCGCCGGGGTAGCGCGCCTCCTCGCCCGCCGCGGCCGCGCCCGCATGCAGGGCGTCGACGATGCCGTCGACGATCGCCGCGCTCGCGCTGGCGGGGCCGAGCGCAGCGGCATCGATCGCAATGAAGACCTGCGACTGCCCCGACTCCTCTTCGGGCACGGTCGAGAAGTCGTGGGTGGCCTTGCCGCCCGAGAGCACCGCGCCGACGACGTCGAGGAGGATCGCGAGGCCGGAGCCCTTCCAGAAGCCGATCGGGAGCAGGCGCTGCGTCCGCTCGATCGCCGCGGGATCGCGCGTGAGCCGTCCTTCCTCGTCGTAGCCGCCGTCGACGGGCAGCTGCTCGCCGCGCATCCGGTGCACGGCGAGCGCCCCGTACGAGAACTGCGACATCGCGATGTCGAGCACGACGTGTCCCGCGGCGCGCGGCACGGCGATGATGAGCGGGTTGTTCCCGATGAGCGGCACGGTGGTGCCCCATGCCGGCACGTTGGGGAGCGTATTGGACCAGCAGATGCCGATGACGCCCGCGTCCGCGGCCTGCCAGCCGTAGTTGCCCCCGCGCATCCAGTGGTTGCTGTTGCCGAGTCCGACCGCGCCGATGCCATGCTCGCGCGCGAGCTCGATCGCGCGCGTCATGCAGGCGTGCGCGTTGAGGTTGCCGGGCCCGCGCCGGCCATCCCAGCGCTCCAGCGCGCCGAGCGACGCGACGCGCACCGGCCGCGCGTGGATGTCGACCATGCCGTTCCGGATCATCGCGACGAATCGGCCGAAGCGATTCAATCCGTGCGACGGGACGCCGTCGCGGCTCGAATCGGCGAACAGCTGCGCGCAGTGATCGGCGCGCGCGGGCTCCATCCCCTCGCGCACGAGGATGTCGCGCATCGTGGACTGCAGCTCGGCGTAGGGAACGAGCACGGTTGCGTCGTGAATGAGCGGTAAGGAGTAGAACGCCGAACGGTTCGGCAACGACGGACGTACAGTCTGGCGAGACGAGCGAGGCGGCGTTAGTGGGCACAGCGATGGCTGACCGCTGTCTGCGCGCCGCTGACCGCTCGCCGCTTCCAATCTCGCCGCTCGCCGCTACACGCTCGCCCCTGGCCTGACCCGAACCAACAGAGGTGGATGTACCGCCTGCGCAACTCGCTGCTTCGCCTCCTGCTGCTCGGCGCGCTCGCGTCGCCATCCGCGCACGCCAACGCGCAGTCGATCGGCGACTCGCTCGAGAGCGGATTCCGGAATCCGCCCGCGAGCGCGCGCCCGCGCACCTGGTGGCACTGGACCCAGAGCAACGTCACGAAGGAAGGGATCACCAAGGACCTCGAGTGGATGCATCGCGTCGGGATCGCCGGTGCACAGCTGGCCGACGTGAACGCGGGCGGCGGACAGACGGTCGAGCACAAGATCGTCTTCGGCACGCCGGAGTGGCTCGACGCGGTGCGACATGCCGCCGCCGAAGCGCGGCGACTCGGCCTCGATCTCGACCTGTTCGCGTCGCCCGGCTGGAGCCTCACCGGCGGACCGTGGGTGAAGCCGGCGCAGGCGATGAAGAAGTTGGTCTTCAGTGAGCGGGTCGTAGACGGCGGAACCCCGGTCAGGGGTGTGTTTGTGTTGCCCGCGCCGCCGCGGGTGAATGGCCCGATCCGCAACCTCGTGCGCGCCGGATCGGCGAACGATCCGACGTTCTACGCCGACGACAGGGTGATCGCGTATCGTACGCCCTCCGCCGAGCGCGACGTCGCCTTGCTGCATCCCGTCGTCACGACGCACGCCGGCACGGTGGACGGGACCGCGCTGCTCGACGACGATCTCAACACGGCGCTCGTCGTGCAGGCCCCAGCCGAAGGCGCGGCGTGGATCCAGCTCACACTCCCAGCGCCGATGCCACTGCGCGCGGTCTCGCTCGCGGCGCGCGGGAGCATTCCCGTCGGGCGCCTGCTCGCGAGCGACGATGGTACGCACTTCCGCACGCTCGCCACGCTGCCCGGCGCGCAGCAGTACCGGCCGAGCGGCGTGCGTACCTACGCGTTCCCCGTCACGACGGCGCGCATCGTCAGGCTCGAGCTCACGGGCGCGGCGCCGACTCCGGCGCAGGTGATGTCGCAGGCGGAGACGGCGCCGGCGAAGGAGTACGCGATCACCGAGCTGATGCCGCACACGGGTGGGCGCGTACATCGCTGGGAGGAGAAGGCCGGCTTCAACTTCCTCTTCGAGTACGAGTCGTCGCCGACGCCCGCGCTCGATGCGTCGGCGGTCATCCCGCGCGGCGACGTGGTGGACGTCACGTCGCACCTGCGCGCCGACGGCACGCTCGACTGGAATGTCCCCGCCGGACGATGGACGATCCTCCGTTTCGGGTACTCGCTCACCGGTGCGAAGAACCGGCCCGCGGTGCCGGCGGCGCTCGGCTACGAGGTGGACAAGCTCAGTCGCGCCCACGTCGAGCAGTATCTGCGCGACTACACCGGCCCCATCGCGCGCGCGCTCGGCCCACTATGGGGCACGAGCGTGCACCACGTGCTGCTCGACAGCTGGGAGGCGGGGATCCAGAACTGGAGCGACTCCATGCTCGTCGAGTTCCGCGCGCGGCGCGGCTACGATCCCACGCCCTATCTCCCCGCGCTCGCGGGGCGCGTCGTCGAGAGCGCCGAGGTGAGCGACCGCTTCCTGTGGGATTTCCGTCGTACGCTCGTCGACATGTTCGCCGAGAATCACTACGGTACGGCGACGCGCTTCCTGCATGCGCAGGGGATCCGGACCTACAGCGAAGCATCGGGGGTGTCGCTCGAGCCGCTCGAGGATGCGCTGCTGAACAAGAAGCAGGTCGACATCCCGATGGGCGAGTTCTGGTTTCGCTCGCTGCACCCGTGGGCGATGTACTACGCCGACGTGCGCGGCGCAGCCTCGGCGGCGCACGTGTACGGCAAGCCGCTCGTCGCGGCGGAGTCGTGGACGGGGGGCGGTTACGAATCGCCGTACGCGCTCAAGCAGGTCGGCGACTACTGGCTCGCGCAGGGGATCAACCGGCTCATCTTCCATACGTCTGCGCATCAGCCACTCGACACGAAGCCGGGCAACGCGATGGTCGGCACGCACGTGAACCGGAACATCACGTGGGCCGAGCAGGCCGCGCCGTTCATGACGTATCTCGCGCGGAGCTCCTTCCTGCTGCAGCAGGGAAAGCCCGTCGCCGATCTGCTCTATCTGTTGAACGAGGGCGCGCCCTCGACGATGCCCTTCTGGGGCGCGGGGCTCCAGCCCGCGCCCCCCGCGGGCTACGACTACGACTACACCAACGTCGACGCGCTGCTGACGCGCGTGTCCGTCGCCGCGGACGGCGCGCTCCTGCTCCCCGACGGTGTGCGGTATCGCGTGCTCGTGCTGCCACCGACCGATCGCATGACGCTGCCCGTGCTGCGCAAAGTGGCCGAGCTGGTGCGCGGCGGCGCGACCGTGGTGGGCCGGAAGCCGGAACGCTCGCCGAGTCTCGTCGGGTATCCGGCGTCCGATACGGCGCTCGCGGCGCTCGCGACCGAGGTGTGGGGCGATCTCGATGGCACCAGTCGGACGCGCCGCGCCTACGGGCGCGGCGCGGTCGTGTGGGGCGACTCGCTGTCCAAGGTGCTCGCGGACGGGCACGTCGCGCCCGACGTGGCCTACGCGCGTCCGATCGACGGAGATCTCGCATGGATCCATCGGCAGGCGGGGGAGACGGCGATCTACTACCTCGCGAGCCCGCTCGATCATCCCGTCGAACTGGATGTACGGTTTCGGGTTGCAGGCGAGCAGCCCGAACTCTGGCATCCGGATACCGGCGCGCGCGAGGTGCTGGCGTGGCACGCCGATTCGGGGCACACGACCGTCCGGCTTCATCTCGCACCGCACGACGCGGCGTTCGTCGTGTTTCGAGCGCGCGCGGGGGCGGCACCGCCCGCGCCGCCAGTCGCGGCGACGCGCCGCACGCTCGCGACCGTGGCCGGCCCGTGGACGCTGCACTTCCCGTCCGGACTCGGCGCGCCGCCATCCATCACGATGGCGGCGCTCGCGCCCTGGTCGGCGAGCGCCGATTCGGGCGTGAAGTATTTCTCCGGCACGGCGAGCTATGCGCGCACGATCACCGCACCGGCGAACTGGTTCCGTCGCGGCCGCACGCTGCTGCTCTCGCTCGGTGAGGTGCGCGATCTGGCGGAGGTCGTCGTCAACGGCACGACACTGCCGCTGCTGTGGAAGGCGCCGTTCGACGTGGACGTCACGCGTGCGCTGCACCGCGGCGCGAACCGCGTGGAGATTCGCGTCACCAACGAATGGACGAACCGCATCCTCGGCGATCGCACCGTCCCGGCGTCGCAGCGCGTGCTCGCGCCAGGCCCGCCGCCATTCGGTCGGGCGCCGTCACTTCCCGCGTCGGGGCTGCTCGGCCCTGTCACGATCCTGTCGGTGGATTCACCTTGAACGCGTTCGCATCTCAGGAGGTCTCGATGCCGTCGCTCGTTCGCGCCGCGGTGCTCGCCGCGGTGCTGCCACTCGTCATCGCGCCGCTGGCGCGCGTCGACGCCCAGAGCCAGTCGGGTACGCCAGCGCCGGCCGCCGCGCCCGCGCCACCACCCGCCGTCGTCGCCGGCATCCCGGTCAACTACGACGAGGCGAAGGTCGGCACGTACACGCTCCCCGATCCGCTCGTGACGTCGAGTGGCGCACGCGTGAAGGATGCGGCGACGTGGACGCGCGTGCGTCGCCCCGAGATCTATCGGATGATCGAGTCGACGCAGTTCGGCCGCGCGGCGACAAAGCCGCCGCGCGTTCTCACGGATCGCTTCGATCCCGGCACGCCGGCGCTCGGCGGGAAGGCCGTGCGTCGGCAGACGACGCTCTACTTCACCGCGGATCGGAAGGGACCGAAGGCGGAGGTGTTGTCGTACGTGCCCGCCGACGCGAAAGGTCCCGTGCCGCTGCTGCTGCAGATCAGCTTCTCGCCCAACTCGAACGTCGTCGATGATCCGGGGATCCGCCCGGGCGAGATGTGGAGTCGCGATCACAAGCGCGTGCCTGCACCGGCGACGGGCGCCGTCGGACGTGTCGACGTCCTGCCCTTCCTCGAGAAGGGCATTGGCTTCGCGACGGTGTACTACGGCGACATCGAGCCCGACTTCGACGGCGGCATCCCGTTCGGGATTCGCGGCCAATATCTGACGCCGGGCCAGACGCAGTTCGCCGCGGACGAATGGGGCGCGATCGCCGCGTGGGCGTGGGGGCTGCGCCGCGTGATGGACTATCTCGAGACGGAGCCGGCGATCGACGCGAAGCGCGTCGCGCTGCTCGGCTCGTCGCGGCTCGGGAAGACGGTGTTGTGGACGGGGGCGACGGATCCGCGCTTCGCGGTGATCCTCGCCAGCGTGTCGGGCGAGGGGGGCGCGGCGCTCAGCCGCCGCAACTACGGCGAGACGATCAAGCACATCACCGACTCGTCGCGCTACGACTATCAGTTCGCGCACAACTATCAGGCGTACGGCGACCGCGTCGATCAGCTTCCCTTCGACGGCCACATGCTGATCTCGCTCATCGCGCCGCGTCCTCT
>Ga0207674_10010881_pt1 | contig 10251 bp, 20 predicted proteins | sample KBSCornC72_FD_184303 | JGI IMG/M metagenome (GOLD analysis project Ga0207674, IMG submission 184303) | Corn rhizosphere microbial communities from Kellogg Biological Station, Michigan, USA - KBS Corn C7-2 (SPAdes) (version 2) | ecosystem: Host-associated > Plants > Roots > Rhizosphere > Soil ...
GATGTAGTGCGAGGTCGCGGCCTTCTGCGTGATTTCGACGTGCAGCGAATGCGCGGGCGCCGGAGACGTCACGGCACCGCGAAGCACGGATGTTACGACCGGTGGATTGTCGGTCGCGGTGCCGTTGAATCCAGAGATGGACGGGCTCAGAGGGTCGGAGATGGGCGCAAGGCCGCCGTTGTCGGCCGCATCGAAGCTAAAGCCCCACCCCGCTTCGAACTGCGTCTCGTTCGAATCGAAGAACATCACAAGCGGGGTGCCGAAGACCGGGTCGACCTGACCGCCACCTCCATCAACCCAACCCGGCGTGACGTTAAGCACCTGAATGCCCTCGGTCACGAGTTGAAAGGAAAACGCAAACGGAGGCTGTGCCGTCAGTGAGCCGAAATAGAGCACGCTCGACGGCTCGTCTTGCGTGGCGATGATTTTACCGCAGAGCGCAGGATGGTTGCCGACCTTGTTTTCCCAGCGGTCGGCGTCACCCGGGCTGGCATTGATGTTGAACTTGTCGACGGCGGAATAGTCGGTCGTGGATGCAGTGAATTCCACACCGCACACGACCACTTTATCGCCAGAGGTCAGGCCACCAGTGAGACTGATGTCCATCTGAACGGCTGCCGCGACCTGCGTGTAGACCAGCGGCGTGTCGCCGAAGCCTACGTCAAGATTTTGTCGAATCTGCTCAGCGTCATCACGGAGAACGGCGATCACCGCAGTGTTCATGTACTCCAGCGCCGAGGGGAACCCGCTCGGAGCCGCAAGCGTCGCCGTGTCGGCCGGCGCGCCAAGTTGCAACTCCGGCGCATTCGTCGAATCAACGCTCGACACCCACACAACTCCACCCGCAAGCGACGTGCCGCCAGGATTTGCCACGCCCGTGTCGGTCGCCACCGTTGCATCAGCCTCAAGCACGGCGCCCTTCCCCTGCCCGACGCCAGCCGATGCGCCGCTGAGCAGGCTTGCCACATCCTTGATGGTCGCACGCGGGGACGACGCGTCGATGGTCACAGCCGACTTCGTGGGAATGACGATGCGCGTCGATGCGGTCATGGCGCGGACCTTACGGTTTGCGCTGCGGCGGGTCAACGCCGGTCACACGTCGCACCCAGAGACGAGCGCGGAGCAGGCCAATCGTCACCGCGACAACAAGGAGCGCTGCAATTGCGACCGCATCCATGAAATCAAGCGTGATGATCATCGCACCATCTCCCAAATCGCGACGCCGATGCGGACAGCGACACCCAGCGCGAGAATGAACCCGACCGTGATGAAGACGCCGAAACGGACGCCGCGAACGTAGCCGTCAAACTCCACGTCAGCCTCGTTCGGAATGCGCACCGCACGCGGATGCTCGCAGTCGGTGCAGATCATCGGCGGTTGGTCACCCACCCATTCGATGATCATGTTGCCGCGATTCAACTCAGACGCAGTCACATGCGTGCCGCGCGGCACAAAGAGGCTCCTGGTGACTCGAATATCAGGCGCGGATTCGCGGCCCTGCCACACCACCTCGGGGCCGGTCTCAGTGACGGTGACCGGAGGCAGCCAACTGCCGATGCACGTACCGCACCCTTTGCAAATCCAATTCTTCCCGTTGGCTTCGCCACAGCGACACGTCCAAGATTCGATTTCCGTGCTCATTTCGCCACCTCGCTCATCGTCATCGCTCCTCGCATTCTCGCCACCAAGGCGAGCGCATCGTCAACGCTTCGCACGACCACCGGCTTTCGACCCTTCCATTCGCGGTGCCACTTCGCTTGCGCATCGCTCAACTTCGACGCTGACGGCACCTTGCTCCCGTCCTTCACCTCGACCAGCTCCGTGATGCCGAACGCACCGACGAGCAGGTCGGGAAGACCGCCTTTGATTGACTCGATGGGCTCGACACTGGCGCCGCACGCACGTAGCGCGGAGACGACAGCGGCGTGGTTGCCATCCTTATTTCTGGCGTACAAGCGACTCATTTCGTCGCCTCGTTTGTTGGACCCAAGATGTTGGTCGAAACGCAAACAGCAATGTCGCGGCAGAGCCAGAGACTGTCGTCGTCGGGGGCTGGAATCACATCTTTCGGTCGGCGCCAGCAATCGCAATGCGAGCACTTCACGTAGCCAAGTTGGTCGGGAGTCATTCCTCCTCCGTCTTCTGGATGTGCTCCATCAGCGCCTCCCGAAACCATGCCTCGCTCTCGGCCTTCGTCGCTTTGAGCACTGACTTCAAAATCGGCAGATACATTTCGCGCTCGAAATTTGGGTCGTCCCAGCGCTCAATGATTGTGGCCACCGTGTGCCGCAACTGAAGGTTTGTAATGCGCAAGCTTCGCATTGCAGCCTTCAATTCCTCGAACGTGCTTACGTCGTCCTCAAGGCGCTCTATCTGCTCCTTGGCGTCGCGCAGCGCTGCGACCGGGTCACAGTCTTCACACGGTCCATCGTTGAGATTGAAACCATGCGGACACATTCGACGACTCATTTTGACCTCCGCGCTGCGTTTAGGGCCGCTCTCTTTGCGGCTTTCTCTGTGGTGCACGTTCCTCTGCGGCAACGCCGCTCTTTGTCCGCAGGCGTCACCGTCCAGCGCCAAACGAAGCCTTCCTTGGTCACAGCACACCAGACCATCAACCAACAATCATTCACTTCGCGCGAAAACCGCATCGTCATCCAGCCCGAGTCGCTCATTGGCTCACCACTTGGCTTTCTGGATTATGACGTAATGGTAGAACTGCTCCATCTCTCCGAGCGGCCAGACCTTGATGGGCTCGCCGGGCTCAGCCCTTTCGGCAACGCTTTTTGCAGCCTCTTCAGCGCTCACCGCCTCGACCGTTCTCATTGCATCATCACTGCCCTCGTATCGACTGGCGACACGGCAGCGGACCAGAAACATCTTCTTCGGCTCACTCATCGTGCGTTTCCTTTCGTCTCGACGACTTTGCGGAGAATCCGCGCCAGCGTGTCGAGTCCTTGCGGTGTGAATCCTGCGAGTCCTGCGGGCGTCACCGGCCTCTCCCTCGTGAGTAGACCTTCGGTCCGTCGTACTGCTGTTCCGGCGCTTCGAATGCCTCGACGTTCGTCACCACCGCAGCGCCGGAGTTGAACCGCACGACGAACTCGCCGCGCGCCTTGCTGTTGTTCTGTTTCATGATGTGCATGTGCACTTCGTTGTTCTCCCACCACAACCCGCACGCACTGCGTACGTAGCGGTCCCACGACGCGCCGTTCGCGAAGTCGCTCAGCTTTGGGCGCTTCATCGACTCATCACCGTCCGACTGCCCGCGCTTGAGGTGGCCGACGATGATGATGGGGATTTTCAACGTCTTCACTGCGAGGTCGCGAATCTCCAGAAGTGCGCGCTCAAGACCGTTCCGCAGGCTGTCTGAGTCGTCGCCGTCGAGTCGCACGCACGACATATTGTCCAGCACCACCACGCGACATCCGCGCGCATGCATCTCGCGGCATGATGCCAGCACGTCGGAGAGCGTCCCGCGGTCAGCATCATCTGCCAGCAGGTACTTCTCGAGGTCTTGTCTCTCGGTCGCCGCTTTCTCCGCCAGCGCAAAACCCCGCTCATCCGGGCGGCGATCGCCAACCATCGTTGCGAGGTCGAGACCCGCGTCACACGCAAAGATGCGCCGCTGCATGTCGATTGCGTCGTCCTCGTACGCAAGTACGCCGACCTTCACGCGCGCTTTCGTCCAGTTGCGCACCATGCCAGCCACCAGCGCCGACTTGCCCACGCCGGGTTGAGCTCCGATGGCATGCAGCGTCGGCAGAAGCCGCAATTGCTCGTCGAGGTCGCGCCAGCCGGTCGCCAATGACGCCGGACGGCCTTCGGTCCATGCCGTAGCCGCAGCATCAAGAATCCGCATCGTGTCACCGATGGTTTCCCTGACGCGTGTCCGCGCTCCGGCCAGCACTTTCGGCGCGTCGTGCGCCAACTGCACCACGTCGGCTAGCGGAATCCCCGTTTTAAGGGCCTCCGCTGCCCTTCTGAGTGATTCTAAGGCTCGGCGCCGTACCGAGGCCTCCCGGACGATGTGGGCGTATTCTGGGGCCGATTCTGCGAACGGGACCGCTTCGACCAGTGCCGAGACGTACGCGGGACCACCTGCGGCGCGAAGCGTACCGGCCATCTTGAGTGTGTCGGACACCGTCACAAGGTCGATGGGTTGGCTTTTCGTGGCGAGCGCCAGGTACGCACGCCAGATTTCGCCATGGCCCGCGGTGGCGAAGTCTTCCGCCGCCACGACGTCGCGGACGTTGGCGAGAACGGTGTTGCTCAGCAACACGCAGCCGAGAAGGGCGCGCTCCGCGTCGGTGCTTTGGAGTGCGTTCACTTGGCATCTCCGAACATCGGGAGTTGGCCTGCGCGAGCATCACGGAGCGAAAGGCCGCTGACTTCGGCGGCGAGGCGTTCGCGGGCGACAGCGGCGTACTTCGCATCCTTCTCGATGCCGATGAAACGGCGGCCGAGACGGAGGCATGCGACGCCGGTGGTGCCTGAGCCGCAAAACGGATCGAGAATGATGTCGTCGGGGTCGGTGAAGAGCTCGACCAACTCAAGCATCAGCGATACGGGTTTCTGTGTGGTGTGCACTCGCTCGTTGCCTTGGCCTGTGCGGTCCAAGACAATCGGGTGACTCCAGACCGCATGTGAGCCACCGCCGTTCCAGCGCTTGCGTCCCGGTCGGTGCGCAATGACGATCGCCTCCGATCCAGTGGCAGGTCGGTCCCCAGTGAATTGCGGGGTGCATCCAACCTTGATCCACTGACCGATTCGGATGTGCTGTAGACCTGCAGATTCGTTGGCGCTCATCCACTGAGCTGCGCTCTCGTTGTCGGAGAACACGAGATTCCAGCGCAGACCGAGCCGCTCGAACTGCAGCGCCATCGCTTCTCGCTGGCCCTCTCGAAGCGCTACAAAACCAAGATCGGAAGCGCGCGAAATGCACGCGCCGCTCGATGATTCGCCTCGGTATGCGCCACCGTCCTTGTCGGGCAGTGATGCTCCGCGCCGAGTTTTCCCATGCACGTGCTCCGAGTAGGGCGGGTCCGTGATCACATGCGCGACGGAGCGATCTGGCAGCGTCGGCAACACATCGGCGTTGTCGCCATGCACGACACACCAGCGCGCGCGACCAGCAAGGACGTCTTCGACAGTGTTCATGCCGCCCCCGCCAGCTTCATAAAATCTTCGATGTGCGCAGCGTCGCGCAGACACAACTCGATGCTGTCGTAGACCTTGTGGCCGTTGTTGTCGCCCATGTGAAACCTCGACTTCGAGAGCCCCGTGATGGCCCGCTGCAGGTCTTCCACAGAGTAGTGCTTGAGTGCTTTCGCGATGGCGCGCTTTCGTTCTGGCGTCGCCTTGGCTTTGGGATGGTTCCGTGTCGTGCGCCAGTGCTCGAAGACTTGAAACTCTTCGTCGGTGAGCTTGTCCTCGAGCGCCGGTGTTGGCTTCGGTGTCTCTGGTGTCAGAGAGAACTCAGGTTGAGTAACGTCTGGCGTGCCAGACATGTCTTTTACGGCTGGTTCGGCACGGCACGGTACGGCTGGAGTGACATGCTGTGACGTCTCGTGACTGCTTGTGACATGCGACGTAGTGGAATCAACAACTTGCGAAGAGAGTGCGTTGGTTCGGCGTCGAGCTCTGGATTCTGCCTGTCGCTGGCGATCCGACTGCGTCGCTTCCTGCGCCTCAATGAAGCTGGGAACAACCAGCGCGCGACCAGACTCCCGCACGGTGTCGCTGGCGAGCCACTGCGGAAGAACTCGAACGGCAACGTCGATCGGGACTTCAAGCATCAACGCCAACGCCTCGGCTTTGTCTCCACTGCCGGCGTCTAAGATGCCAGACCGGTCCACGCGGCGAAGCAGTAGTGGGAAAAGCGCACGAGCCTCCCACGTCCATCGCTTCCACGTGACCGTGTCGCGCGTGTAGAGACGTACGTATCGCTCATCACTCCAATTCACGTCGAGCTCCAAAACTTCGCCCCGCTGCCCGCTCGCGAGGCCGCTACAGCACTCGAAAGCAGACAGCGGGGCTATGGGGACGGCGTGAGTTGTGTCGGTCGAAGGTAGCGGTCTTCGATGTGACTGACGAGACGGTACAGCGGGCGAGGCGGGGAAGTCAAGAAGTCAGCGCACGCTCCCGCCGCAGCTCCGCGGCGATGTTGTCGGTGTAGAGCCGCTCCATGTCCCGAAGCGCTTGGAGCAGCAACACGCGCTGCGGACGGGTGCGTGCGCCGGTCTCTTTCTCCATGACGGTGATGGTGGCCTTGAGTTGGCGGCGCGTGGCGTGGAGGGAGTGGAGGTCAGTCACGATTGAACACCCCGCGTTTCGCCGGCCGGAACCGCACACTTCGCGTCACCGGCAGACTGATGGCCTCTCCCGTCACCGGGTTGCGCCCGCGTCGCGCCTTGCGCTTCGTCGCGGTCCACACCCCGACACCGGGCCACGAGAAACGCCCGTCGTACTTCACGGCCTCTGCGCCGAGACGAAACACGCCGTCGATGACTGCTCGGGCTTGGGCAGGCGTCACGTCGACTTCGCGGGCGATGTGCTCGAGAATGGGCTTCACGATGTGGCGAGCGCCGCGTTTCATTGCCCCTCCGCGCGAGCGAGTTCTGCGGCCTCACGGAGTTTCGCGACAACTTCCACCTGCGTGCGCTCGGGCGCATCGTTCCAGCGCGGCACCGCCATGGGGAGACTAACTGGAACACCGACCGATCGACGAAGCAGTATTTCGCTCGCCTTGATATCCCTGAGCGATGCGCGACCGATGCAGACCGCAAAAATGGCGCCATTGACGCAACAAGGACCAGACTCGTCCCTGTCGACGAACATTTCACCCTTGTGAAGCCCGACCCGCTCCATGTGCGCCGCCGCCTTCTCCAGAATCTCGCTCGGTTTCATGACTCCCTCCGATGACTGCGCCCGGGCCGCATCAGCGACGACAACCCATCCTTCGCGCTCGCCGCAATCACGCCCGCCTTCTTCAGCGTCGCGCTGACCGTCGACGCGTCGATGCCGAGACGTTGCGCGATGGCGGAGTTAGTCAGCGTCGAGTCCTTGCGCGCGAGCTCGATGATGCGCGCGGTGCGTTCAGCGGATTTCTTGCCTTGGGTGGTCATGAGAAGCGCCCCAAGAAAGAGCCTTCCGAAGGCAGCTTTCGAAGACTCCAACTTGTCACCTCGCGAATCGGGAAATACTTCTCGTCAGGTCGACCCTCCTCGAATGATTTAAAGATCGCGTCACGCGGCAACGGTGCCTTATTGAAGCCCTTGAAGGCCCGAAACAACGAGCTGTCGAAATCAACCATCCATGCCCACTCACACATCAGCGACTCGGCGGCGAATTTGATTTCGTTGTACACCTCGGGCGCTTTGGTCTTGGCGAAATACTCAAGGATCGCCTCGCCATACTCACGCGACAACTGCGGGGCGGTCTTCGCAAGCCAAGCCGCGCTAGCCTGCTCCTGTGTCAGAAAACGGGCGCGCTGAAAACCTCTTCGGAGCGCGTCATGGCTCAGGCGCTTCAACTCATTCAACACACCCACCCCGACGCCATCTGGGTAGCCGTCGAACTGAACGTACTGACCGAACATCACACCCTTGTTGCGGATGACAATCAGGCTGCGCGTTCCCATCACCGCACCTCCACGACGCACGGCAACTCGACCGTCACCGTCATCCTCTTCATCACCACGAGGCCGTCGCGGAGCAGGGCTCCAACCACGCCCGCCGTCGTCGCGCGTGACGCCCCCATCTCCCGAGCGAGGTCCGCGTTACTCCATGGCACCCGTTTCGAATTCAGTCGTGCGATGCATTTCAGCGCCTGTTCGGCCCTCGGTTTGCGTTTAGTAGTCATTCATTTCCCTTCCATCCGATAATGTCGCAGGTGCCGGAGTAGTAGCCATTCGACTCGTTGCGCCAGTCCAGCACGACGACCTGCTTATCGGTCGTCACCTTCACAGCACTGTATTGCGTCGAGTCCTCTCCATATCCGCCGACATTTGGAATGGCGCTCGACACATGCTCCAGCGCTCGCAACTCGTCTCCAACAAGCCCGCTCGCATCATCCAGCGAATTTTTCTCGAAAGTCGATTGGGAACAGCAATCCCCGTCGAGAGAAAGAATGACTCGGCTGCCATCTTCCAACTCAAAAACCAAACCATCAGTCTGGCCGGCTTTCGGGTCGTGAAGCACTGTTTTGATTTTGGTCATGCGCATTCGTACCACGGACGCAACAAAAGTACAAACGGGAGTTGCAACGCGCGTTCGAACGTGTCATAAGTCGATTCAAGCGGTGCGGCGGGAGTGGCGGTGGGTACGGAGTCGGGCGTAAGTCCGAAGGCGCGAAACTCGAAGTGAGTGGGGTGTGAAAATGCTGAAGTGTGAAGGAAGTGCTGGGAGCAGCAACGTGCGCGTTCGCGCAACTCCGACCGTGGTTGTCTCGATTGGGTTTGGTCGGCATCACTATTGCGACTCGACCGAGGTCGAGATGGCGGTGATTGGCAAGCGCGGCTGGTATGCCATGGAGAATGGCGAGTTGAAGCGCGTGGCGGACGCCTCGGAAGTTATCGGTCACTGGCCGGTCGACGAAATCCCGCTGATTCTTGAAAAGGCGGCGGCTATCGACGAGGCGACCGCGTTGGCCGTTGAGGATCCTGACTTTCAGGAGAAGTCGCTACGGAAAATCGTCAGCAACCCCGACGACCTTGAGAAACTCGTCGATCTCCGACTCTGGCCGCTCTTTGGTGGCAAGTGAGTCTCGACCCCATCGAAGTCGACATCCAGCGCCCCGACGGCGTGCACCGCGTCTCGATTCGCTACGACTCCATCGGCATCATCGACGCGGCGCGCGTTGGCTTCTATGTCGACGGCGAGGAAGTCGACGTGAATCCGACGACGTTCGATTTGACCGCCTCTGAAGAGGCGTACTTCGCGGACAAGTTTCTCACGCAGTTGGCAGAGGACGCAGCAGACAGACGCGCGGAAGAGCGCGGGGAGAAGTGGGGATGAGCGAAAACAAGACGAAGCAGGCCGAGAAACTTCAGGTTTGGTGGATTCCTCAGGTGCCGATGAAGGCCTTTACGGTCGACGTGCGAGACCTTCGTGAGGCGAAGTTGTTGATCGATGCGCTGGCGAAATACGACCAGTTCCAGTTTAAGAATCGCATCAAGCCCGACTACTGCAACGCTGGCGGCCTCCAGCGCCTCGAAGATGGCGAGTGGTACGACTGGTATGACGAAGAATCGGGCGACGACTTCGACGCGTACTGCGATGCGCATCCGGAGCTGTCATGACCGCGCCCCGCGACATGGAATCAATCTGCGTGACGCTGGAGTCGCTACTGCGACTGGCGAAGGGAGAGGTTGACGAAGCGCGCAAAACGGAGCGAGAGCGCGAGAGAATGGAAGAACAGCGGCGTCTGTCTGACCACAACGCGCTCGCCATGCGTGTTCGTATCATTGACTCCGCCCGCGCCGTGCTCTCGCTTCGCAAGGCCGACGACGTGGCGTTTCGCGCGGCGGTGACGGTGTTGGTGACGGACATTCTCGGGGCTGGGTGCTGGGACTCGAGCAACAACGAAACGGAGACGATGCCATGAGCAGCAAGACACCACTGACTGTGAAGATTGAGCGAAACGAACTCGTGATACGCGTCGGAATCGGGACGCTCGCGTTTGCGTTTGACGAATCAGCGTACGTGAACCCTGATCATGGCGAAGGTCAGCGAACACTCAAGATCACCAACAAGCGGGTGTTCGCGAAGGAAATCATCCGCGCACTGATGAATGAGCGCGAAGATGGGGCCACTCCGCTCTCGCTCTTTCTTGATCAGACCTGTGAGGACGCCGCGCACGAAGCGACGAACGCGAAGTTGCTGTTGCGCGTCGCCGAACTGGAAGCTGAGAACGCGACACATCGCGAAGCCATCGCGCGCGTCGAGAAGGCTTGCGGCAAGGTCGGCGTTGAGAACCTGTTCTCGGCCATGGCGACGGTGAATGAACTGGTCGCGAACAATGCCGATCTCCGCGAGCGGGTGGCGACGCTGACGCAGCAGCTTCAAAAGCTGAGCGCTCCCGCCGTTGGCCTCGCCGAGACCGGTTCGTACACGCTTGCAGATGTGGCGCTCATCGAGGCAAATCGCGGGCGTCCGTACGGTCGGCTGCGCGAAACTGTCTTCGCGCTCGACGCCGCGAAGGCTGACGCGGCGCGGGCGGAGCTGCGAGCGCGAGACCTGAAGAAGGCGC
>Ga0207674_10010883_pt1 | contig 10249 bp, 6 predicted proteins | sample KBSCornC72_FD_184303 | JGI IMG/M metagenome (GOLD analysis project Ga0207674, IMG submission 184303) | Corn rhizosphere microbial communities from Kellogg Biological Station, Michigan, USA - KBS Corn C7-2 (SPAdes) (version 2) | ecosystem: Host-associated > Plants > Roots > Rhizosphere > Soil ...
GACGGGTATGACATCTCCGATTACTACGGCGTCGATCCGCGCTACGGCACGCTCGGCGATTTCGTCGAATTCACGCACGGCGCGCATCAGCGCGGGATGCGCGTCATTATCGATCTCGTGGTCAATCACACCTCGAACAAGCATCCGTGGTTCCAGTCCGCGCGGTCGTCGCCGGACTCGCCGTACCGCAACTGGTATGTCTGGAGCGAAAGCGCGCCGCCGGACCGCAACCAGGGCATGGTCTTCCCCGGCGAGCAGCGCGAGACGTGGAGTTACGACCGCACCGCGAAGGCCTGGTACTACCACCGGTTCTACGATTTCCAGCCGGACCTGAACATCAAGAATCCCGAGGTACGCGACGAGATCAAGAAGATCTGCGCGTTCTGGCTGCAGCTCGGGGTGGCCGGGTTCCGGATGGACGCGGTGCCGTTCATCATCGAGGAGACCGAGCCGGGCAACCCGAACTCGCCGCACGACTTCGATTTCCTCACCGACCTGCGCGATTTCCTGCAGTGGCGCAAGGGCGACTCGATGCTGCTGGCCGAGGCGAACGTGGAACCGGCCCAGCTGCCCAAGTTCTTCGGCGATTCCGGCGGCTCGAACAGCCGGCTGCACATGCTGTTCGACTTCATGCTGAACGGTCGGGTGGCGCTGGGGCTGGCCCGCAAGGATCCGGAGCCCATCATCGACGCGCTGCGCGACACCCCGCAGCTGCCCGACGGCGGGCAGTGGGCCACGTTCCTGCGCAACCACGACGAGATCGACCTGTCCCGGCTCACCACCGAGCAGCGGGCCGACGTGATCGCCGAGTTCGGGCCCGACGACAACATGCTGCTCTACGACCGCGGCATCCGGCGTCGGCTGGCACCGATGCTCGGCGGCGACCGGCGTCGCCTGGAACTGGCCTACTCGCTGCAGTTCACGCTGCGCGGCACGCCGGTGCTGCGCTACGGCGACGAGATCGGCATGGGCGAGAACCTCAAGCTTCCCGGGCGGTACGCGATCCGCACGCCGATGCAGTGGTCCGGCCAGCGCAACGCCGGCTTCTCCACGGCTCCCGTGAAGAGGCTCGTGCGCCCGCCGGTCTCCGGGGGCGAGTTCGGGTACGAGACGGTCAACGTCGACGCGCACCGCCACGACAAGGAGTCGTTGCTGAACTGGTTCGAGCGGATGATCCACACCCTGCGGGAGAGCCCGGAGGTGGGCTGCGGGACCTGTGCGCACGTCGACGTCCCGGTGCCGCGCGGGGTACTCATCCACCGCGCGGACGGCGAGACCGGCTCGATGGTCTTCCTGCACAACCTCTGCGACGAGCCGGGCACCATCGACCTCAGCTCGCTAGCCGGGGAGGCGTCGGATCCCGACCAGGTGTTCGCCGACGGCGACTATCCGCACTTGTCGAGCCCGGACGAACTGGCTGAGATCGAGTTGGCCGGCTACGGGTACCGCTGGATCCGGCTGCGGCGCACGTCTGACTGACCCTGACGGCATCGTGGGCGCCGGCCCGGTGGCCGGCGCCCACGACTGTGCTGGCTGTCAGCTCCGGACGATGGACACGTCGTCCACTCCGGCCTCGACGAGGCTGGCGGTGGACGCGTCCGCGGCCTGGATCAGGATCCGGACCGACTGCCCCGCGAACGAGCTGATGTTGACGCTGTTCAGCGCCCACGCGCCGTTGCGGTTGGCGGCCGCACCGTTGACGTTGAACACCTGCGTGGTACCGCTCGATCCGACGATGCTGACCCGGAAGAAGTCGGCACTCGACGCGTTGGCGCCGTGCGCCAGGTACCACTGGAAGCGCAGCGTCAGCGTCCCGCTCGACGGCAGCGTGATCGCCGGCGACTGGATGCTCGTGGTGCCACCGTCGACGTCGTTGGCGCCGGCGTCGGCGCCGGCGGACGCGCCGGTCACCAGGTCGTTGGAGCCGCTCGTGGTGGTGCCGAGCTGCTTCGCGCCGCTGGACGTGGTCGCCGCCGGGTCACCGCGCTGCCACGCGCCCGTGGTCGCCGTGTCGGAGCCGTTGGGGTTCGTGGTCCAGCCCGTCGCCGTCTCGAAGTTGTCCGAGTAGACGTTGGTACCCGGCGTCCCGCAGTACGTGGCCTCCATGCCGATGATGCGGTACGGGCAGTCCGCGTATTCGGCGATCTGAAGGGACGCCTCGCGGTTGCGGGTCGTCTGCGCCGTGATCACCTCGTCGGGCGGGTAGAAGCCCTGCGAGCTGCCGTTGACCGGGTACATCTCGAACGTGTAGGCGAAGATGCCCTGCGTTCCCCACATCCAGTCCAGGCTGTCGCCGTCGGTGATGTAGAGATCGCTGGACTGCTCCGGGGTGTAGCCGTTGGTGGCGGCCATCTGCTGGCCGAGCAGGCGGAACGTGCGTTCCTGGTCGGCGGACAGCCCCGGTGCGGTGTTGGCGGTGGTGTACCCGTACGGCCACAGGACCAGCTCCGAGTACGTGTGGAAGTCGATGTTCGTCTTGATCTGCTGAACACCGCCGACCACGCGGCTCTGCACGAAGTTGCGGAACACCTGCGTCTCGGGCGCGGAGAACGCCGACGGGCCGCGGTAGGTCTCCGACGACGGGGTACCCGACGAGCCGCCGCAGCAGCCCCAGTTGTAGCCCCAGTTGCGGTTCAGGTCGGTGCCGACCGCGCTGCTTCCGCTGTTCGGCTGGCGGTTCTTGCGCCACGACCGGTAGGAGCCGGTGGCGATGTCGTACTCGCCGCCGTCCGGGTTGACGTCCGGCAGGATCCAGATCTCGCGGGTGTTGACGATGTTGGTGATCCGGCTGTCGCTGCCGTAGTTGTCGGCGTACAGGTGCGCCAGGTACAGCGCCATCTCGACGGTCAGGTGCTCCCGGGCGTGCTGGTGGGCGTTATAGAGCACCTCGGGCTCGTTCTCGTCGGTGGCGACGTTGTCCGAGATCTTCAGCGCGATGATGTCGCGGCCCTCGTAGCTCGTGCCGAGGCTGATCTTTCGCACGATGCTTGAGTGAGCGGCGACGATCGCGTTGATGTCGGCTGTCATCTCGGCGTAGTTGTGGTAGTTCGAGTCGGCCGGCGGGAAGTCGTTGACGACCGCCTCGGCCGCGGCTCGGTCGGCCGCTGGTGGGGGCAGTTGGTTGAGCGTGAAGCCGAGCTTCTGGATGGCCAGGACCTCGGCCGGCGTCGCCGTCACATAGATCTTGCCGTGCTCGATGCTGTCGATCGCGGCGCCGGTCTGCGCGACGGCGTTCGCGTCCGCCCAGGTCTTGGGGCCGACGACCTGGTACGGCGCGGAGGTGATGGCGGCGGCGTCCGGGCGCGGATCCGCCCCGGCCGGCGCGCCTGCGCTGACAAGGGCGAGAGCCGCCACGGCGGCGATGAGGAGTTTGGCCCGTTTTCGGGCACTGACGCGAGAACCCATGTCGCCCCCTGCGGAGGTGGAAGATTCCGCTCATGGTGAGGGTCGAGACGGCTCTCAATCAATAGGTAGCGATATACCGATGTCCGCATACCGCGCGGTTATTGCTCCTGATCATCTCCCGCAAGCGCGCTGCGCAGGCGCTCCTTGCGTTGCGCGCGGTCGCGCGACTTGTCGGCGAGCTGGTCTGCAACACGGTCGCGCAGGCTCCGCAAGAGGACAAAGGACAAGAGTGCGGACACAATCAATGCAATCGCCAGGCGTAGGAACAAATTCAGCTCGATCGGAATCGCAAGGATCAATACGGCCGCGGCGAGGAAAAGCCCCAGCCGCGCGAGCGAGTATTTGAGCAACGGACTCATTCGACGTTCCTTTCGGTGGCCACCCGCCACAGAACGGCGTAGACGGCGGTACCCGCAAATGCCGCGATGATCCCGGACACGAGCGGCGGCAGACCCGTGGCGGCCGCGGCCGCTCCCGTGCCGGCGGCCAGGATCAGGGCGAGCACCGCGCACAACGCGGCCAGCCCGAGACGAGGCCGCTTGCGGTACTCCTCGTGGAAGACGAACACGGCCGGCAGGGCCGCGAGCGCGCCGCTGGCCCGGCCGAAGCCGCCCAGGCTCGCGACGGCGAACAGCAGGTCGACGGCGACGACGAGCACCGCGCCGAGCACCACCCCACCCACACCGGCGAGCAGCAACTCGGCCATGGTGCGGGGTGGTTTCAGCGGCTTTGACGGCGCTGCGGGCACCGGACGAGCCTATCCCTGTGGACAACCGGCAGGTTATCCACAGGGGACAGCGCGCCGGTCTTCGTATGCCCCACGCTGTTGCGATGCCCCGCGTTGCCGCGGTACCCGCTGCCCTGCGATACAAGCCGTTCCGCGGCAGCGGCGCGATCGCCGCCGGCCTGATCACTGCCCGCCAGTTGGCCGGGCCGGCATGGGCACGCCTGTTCCGCGACGTATACATCTCGGCCCGCGTTCCGGTCGATCTCGCGATGCGCTGCCAAGCCGCGGCGCTGCTGCTCCCGGCCGGCGGCGCCCTGAGCCATGACTCGGCGGCCCTGCTCCACAACACGTTCATCGCCCCGTTCGGCAGCACCCGGGTACACGTGAGCATCCCGCCCCGCGCACGCCTGCCCCGCGACGACGGCCTTGTGGTGCACCGCGTGCTGCTCGGACCCGGCGAGATCGTGCGCCGGTGCGGGCTTCCGGTGACCGGACCCGCGCGCACGGCATTCGACCTGGGCAGCGGCCGCGACCCGGTCGAGGCCGTGGTGGCGCTCGATGCGCTGCTCTACCAGCGCGTGATCCGCCCCGCGGAACCGTCGGAGATCGCCCGGTTGCGCGCCGGATGGCCGGGCGTGGATCGGTTCCGAACGGCGGCACGGCTGGCTCGGCCGCACGTCGAATCTCCGATGGAGACGAGAATGCGGCTGCTGTTGGTCGGCGCCGGACTGCCGGAGCCGACCGTCCAGCACACGGTCCTCGACTCTGATGGGCTCTTCGTCGCGCGGCTCGATCTCGCTTACGAACGCTTGCGGATCGGCCTCGAGTACGACGGCGACCACCATCGCGAGCAGGAGACGTTCCGTTACGACGCCACGCGGCTGAATCGGCTGCGTCTTCTGGGCTGGACGATTCTCCGCTTCACCGCGGCCGATGTGATCCGGTTTCCCGAGCGCATGGTGGCGCAGGTCGGCGCCGCCCTCAAGATCGCGACGAGTGTGCGGTTACACACGTGATCATGGCGACCGATACGTATGTAACCGCACATTCGTGGCCAAGGCCGTCAGGCCCAGACCTGTTGGGGTTCGGCCCGCCGCTCGGCCAGGGGCACCGGCCGGTCGTACTCGTGGACCACCTCGTACTTCGTGTTGCGCTCCACCGGGACGAATCCGGCATCCCAGATCAGGTGGAGCAGGTCCTCCCGGTGCATCGTGTTCGGCGTCCCGTACGAGTCGGCGTCGTGCGTGATCTTGTACTCGACCACCGAGCCGTCCAGGTCGTCGACCCCGAAGTTCAGCGAGAGTTGCGCCACCGACAACCCGTGCATGACCCAGAAGCATTTGACGTGCGGCACGTTGTCGAACAGCAGCCGGGACACCGCGAACGTCTTCAGCGACTCGGCCGGCGACGCCATCGTGGTGCGGGCCTGCAGCCGGTTGCGAATCTTACCGTCCGCGGAGTCGACGAAGTCGTGCTGATAGCGCAGCGGGATGAACACCGCGAAGCCGCCGGTTTCATCCTGAAGCTCACGAAGGCGCAGCACGTGGTCGACGCGGTGTCGAGGCTCCTCGATGTGCCCGTAGAGCATGGTCGCCGGCGTTCTCAATCCCTTGGCATGCGCCAGCCGGTGAATCCGCGACCAGTCCTCCCAGTGCGTGGCGTGGTCGACGATGTGCTGCCGGACCTCCCAGTCGAAGATCTCTGCACCACCACCGGTGAGCGAGGCCAGACCGGCGTCGATCAGCTCGTCGAGGATCTCGTCGGCGGTGAGCCCGGAGATCTTCTCGAACCACTGGATTTCCGTCGCGGTGAAGCATTTCAGGCTGACGTTCGGCAGCGCGGCCTTGAGCTCGCGCAGCACCTTCGGGTAGTAGCGCCACGGCAGCGTCGGATGCAGGCCGTTGACGATGTGCAGCTCGGTGAGCTGCTCGCCCTCCATCTCCTTGGCCTTCGCGACGGCCTCGTGCACGCGCATCGTGTACGCGTCCTTCTCGCCCGGCTTACGCTGGAAAGAGCAGTACGCACAGGACGCCGAGCAGACGTTGGTGAGGTTCAGGTGCCGGTTGACGTTGAACATCACCCGGTCGCCGTTCTTCTCGGTCCGAACGTGGTGGGCCAACCGGCCCAACCAGGTCAGGTCGTCGCTCTCGTAGAGCGCCACGCCGTCCTCCCGGGTCAACCGCTCACCCGAGTAGACCTTCGCTTCCAGATCACGCTTGAGTCCCGCGTCCACGTAGACGAGGGTAGCCGCCCGCAAGGGCACCCTTGAACCTGGCAATTCGGCGCGAAGTGTTCGATGAGTGTCGACATCCGCGGCGTCGGTGAGGTAACAAGGAGCAGGACGGCGACAGCGTGCTACAGGGCGGTGGCATGATCCACAGGATCGGACGGCGACAGGCGAGCCTCCTCGCCGCCGTGGTCTCCGTGTGCACCGTCGTCGCAACCGTCCTCGCGCATCCCGCGGGCGCCGAACCGGCCGGTCCCGCCGTCCCCGATGCCGGAGCCCGGCCGCCCGCGGCCGCAGTTGGCGCGGGTGCCTCGACCCCGACGCAGACGGTGCCCGCCGGGCTGAGCCCGGCGGCCCAGCAACTGCAGACCGAGACGTTCGCGGTCCAGGCGCTCGCTGAACAGCTGAAGAAGCTGGACGAAGACGTCACGCAGGCACAATCCGACGTGCTGGCCAAGCGCAACGCGATGAACGACACCGAGCGCCGGCTCGCCGACCTGCGCGAACAGGCCGCGTCGGCGGCCGCCGACGCGTACAAGGCGTCGCGGGCGCTCGGCCCGCTCGGCGAGTACGCCAATGACCTGCACAAGCTGTCGAAGGTCACACCGGCGATCGGTACGCGCGCAGGCGGGGAGGGCGCCGCGCGGGAGCTCGCCCGGGCCGAGGCCGCCGCCCGCGCGGCCGTCGACGACTACCGCGCCGCACAGAACACCCAGACCGACGTGACCGCCCGGCGCGAGGCGCTCAAGCTCCAGTACGACCAGCGCTCGGCCGCGCTGGCCACGCTGACCGCCAACCAGGCGACGAACGCGGAGATCGACGCGTACGAGGCCGGCATCGGCGCCGGCTACGACCTCGGCGCGAACGCCGACGGCCTGGTGCCCAACCCACTGGTCGCCCAGGTGCTCGACTTCGCGAAGAAGCAGCTCGGCAAGCCGTACGTGTTCGGCGACGAGGGCCCCGGTTCGTACGACTGCTCCGGCCTGGTCTGGGCGTCGTACCGCACCGTCGGCAAGTCACTGCCCCGCATCGCGAACGAGCAGTACCGCGACACCCCCAAAGTCGACCGGGGCAAGCTGATCGCCGGTGACCTGGTGTTCTTCGGGCCGCCGGGTTCGTGGGTGGGCATCCACCACGTCGGCATCTACATCGGTGGCGGCAAGATGATCCAGGCGCCGACGACCGGCGACGTCGTGAAGATCTCCACCGTGTGGTGGTCGCGCTACTACGGTGCGGCACGTCCGCTGCCGGCCGTGGCGAACCCGTCGGCGCCGCCGACCACCTCGGCCCCGCCCGGGTCGACTCCGCCTTCGTCGACGCCACCGTCCTCGACTCCGCCGTCGTCGACGCCACCGTCGTCCACGCCGCCGTCATCGACACCTCCGTCGTCCACGCCGCCGTCGTCGACGTCACCGAGCTCGAGGCCGCCGTCGCAGTCGCCGAGCGGGTCGTCCGGCGGCAGCAGCGCCACGCCGTCGAAGTCGCCGTCGGCCAGCGCGAAGTCGTCGACGTCGAGCGCGCCGGCGGCCAAACCGTCGACGTCTCCGAGCAGCGCCGGGGGGTCGGGGAGTTCGGGCCCGTAGCGGCTAGACTGCGGGGCTCCGGGTCCGGCGGGCTAGGAGGCGGTCATGGAAGGGCTTGAGGCAGTGCGCTGCCGGGCCTGTGGCGATCCCTTGCCGGATCGGGCACGCAACTGCCCCACCTGCGGAACCGCCGTCGATGAGAGGCCCGAGCCGGAGCCGGCGGCCTGGCCGGGCGGGCCGTTGGCCGAGGCGGCCCAGTCGGCGCCGACGGCCGGCGACGGCGACGATCTGCCTCCGTTGCCGCCACCGCCGCCGGTCGGCGCCCAACTCGACCGCCTGGGCGAACCCGTCGACGAACCCGAGCCCGACGAGTACGAGCCGCCGTCGATGGAGATGGCGGGCGGCACGCTGTGGCCGGGCTCCGAACCACCGCGCGCCGCCGCGCCGGAGCCGCCGGCCGCCGCCGACCCGTTCGGGTCGCTGCCGCCGCCGGTGCCGGAGCCGCTGTTGCCACAAGCGCCGCTGCCCACCCGCACGCCCCAACCGCCCCCGACGCCCGAGCCGTTCGCGCCGCTGCCGCAGCGCGGAGCACCCGAGCCGGCGCGTGCCGCCGACCCGTTCGGGTCACCGCCGTATCCGCCGCAACCGGCGGCCGCAGACCCGTACGCACCGCAACCGGCGCGCGCCGCGGACCCGTACGCGCCCGCGCCTGCCGACAACCTGTACGGATCCCCGCCGGTCGGCGCGGAACCATCCCGGCCCAACGTTTACGGCTCGCCGTCCAGCGGGTCGCCGTCCGGCGGCGCCGAGCCGCCGCGCTCCCCCGCACGCCCGGACAACGTCTACGGTTCGCCGCCGGCCGCCGAGCCGCCGGCAGATCCGTACGCATCCCTGCCATCGCGGCGTCCGGAGCATGTGCAGCCCCTGCCGCCGATCAACGTCTCGCCGCCCGATCCGCGGCTGGCGCCCCCACCTGCCCCGCCTGCCCCATCGTCCCCGGCTGCCCCGTCGTCGCCGGCTGCTCCGGCCACGCCCGAGTCGCCGGCCCCGATCTCCCTGGGCATGGGCGGCGAGTTGCCGAGGCGGCAGCCGAGCGCACCGGATCTCGGGTCGCCGTGGGCGGCGTTCGCACAGGGTTGGAGCGACCCTTCGGTTTCGGGCCCGGATGCGGACGCGAGCGAACCCGCGGACCGTGACCGCGAACCCGCTCCGGCCGCGTCCGAGGTGCCGGCGTCCGACGAGCCCGCCGCGCCCGCTCGGGCCACCGCATCCGTCGCGCAGGCAAGTCCCGTCACCGCCGAGGAGGTGGCGCAGGCCGTCGCGTCCGCCGCGCCATCCGAGCCACGGGTGTACGGGTCCAGCCGTCCGCAGGTCGAACGGGTCGCCGAGTCACTGCGCGCGGTCGAGTCACTGCGCGCGGTCGAGTCACTGCGCGCGGTCGAGGCGCTACGCAGCGACCGGGACGCCGGCGCCCGTCGCGATCCGCTGCGTGACTCCCTCGGCGCCGACCCGCTGGGCGTGGGTGAGCCCGCCGGCCAGCAGGCGCCACGGCCGGAGCCCGAACCGCCGTCACCGTCACCGTTCCCACCACCGGGACCGGCGCCCGTCCCGCCGCTTCCCGAGCCGTTGCCACCGGCGCCTCCCGGACCGCCGCCGGGCCCCGGGCCCATGCCGCCGCCACCCGTGCCGCCGCCGTCGCAGCCGGGCTCCGTCTTCGGAACCGCGGCACCGACGAGCGGCGCCGCTGCGGGCGGCTACAGCACGCCGTCGAGCCAGCCGGCCGAGTCCAGCTACGGGCCGCTGCCGTCGCACGGATACGGATCGCCGTCCCGCGGGTACGACGCCGGCGGCGGCTACGGCTCGTCGGGGTCGGGTGCGTACGCGCCCGCGCACGGCGCGCCGCAACCGCCGGCGCCGGGCCACGAAGCGAGCCGGCCGGCCGCATCCGGCTACGGCACGCCGGCGAACCAGCCACCCGGCTATGGGCAGTCGAACCAGTCGGCGGCCTTCGGCGCGCCGGCGAGTACCGACGCCCCCTCGAACCAGCCGCCCGGCTACGGCACGCCCGCGAGCCCCACCGAGTCCAGCTACGGCACCCCGGCCAACGAGTCCCCGGGATACAGCACGCCGTCGGGCTACAGCGGACCCCCGAGCGATCCCTCAGTACCGAGCTTCGGCAACCAGCCACCCGGCCAGCCCAGCTACGGCGGCTATGGCCCGAGCGCGAGCCAGCCGCCCGGCTACGGCCCGAGCGCGAGCCAGCCGCCGGGCTACGGCCGGGGCGCCAGCAACGAGGCCTCCGCATCCGGCTTCGGCACACCCGGCAGCCAACCCTCCGGTTTCGGCGCACCCGCCGGCCAGCCGTCG
>Ga0207674_10010890_pt1 | contig 10243 bp, 7 predicted proteins | sample KBSCornC72_FD_184303 | JGI IMG/M metagenome (GOLD analysis project Ga0207674, IMG submission 184303) | Corn rhizosphere microbial communities from Kellogg Biological Station, Michigan, USA - KBS Corn C7-2 (SPAdes) (version 2) | ecosystem: Host-associated > Plants > Roots > Rhizosphere > Soil ...
CCAGCACGCGGCGCAGCTCTCTCGCGCGTGCCCGCGACAGCGTCTCGGGCCTCGCCACGACGAGCAGCGCATCCGCGACATTCGACAGCGCCACCGCGTCGCTGGCGGAGAGCGCGGGCGGGACGTCGACGAGCACGACGCCGTAGCGATCGCGCAGTTCGGCGAACAGCGGCTGCAGCTCGGGGCTGCCCACGAACTCGCCCGGGTCGGAGAGCCCTGCCCCGGCCGGCAGCACGTCCATCGACGCGCCGTTCCGTCCCGAGCCGTTCGAGCCGTTGCCGCCGTCGAGCGGAACGCGGCGAAGGGCGTCTCCGATGCTCGAGCTGCCGCGCACCACGTCGCTCACACCGGCACTCGACTCGAGGCCGAAGTACGGCCCGAGCCTGGGCCGCCGCAGATCGAGGTCGATCAGCGCGACTCGCTCGCCGCGACGCGCGAACGCGACGCCGAGGTTCGCGGTGGTCGCCGACTTGTTCTCGTCGCCGTTCGCGCCGACGACGAGCACGATCTGCGCGTCGCCGTCGGCGTTTGCGACGTCCATGCTCGCCCGCACGAGGCGGAGTGCCTCCGCCGGGCGCCCGTTCGGCCGCTCGAGCATCACGAGCTGTTGCCTGCGGTCGAGACGCCGCGGTACCGACGGGACCTCCGCGAGCAGCGGCAGGTCGAGCTCGTCGGCGAGCTCCACACCGTTTCGCAGGCGCGTGTCGAGCGCCCGACCGGCCAGCGCGAGCGCGCAGCCTGCGAGCATGCCGCCGAGGAAGCCGGCGAAGCCGTAGAGCTCGAGCTTCGACCTGCGGTCGTCCGTCGCGCCGGTGGCGCGGCGCAGCGGCTCGAGGCTCGGCTGCTGGCCGGACTGGAGCGACGTGAACCGCGCCTTCGCGGCAGCCTGCCGGAGCTCGGCAACTTCGTATGCTGCGCGCGCAGACTCGAGTTGCGCCTTCGCGTCGGTGGTCGGAAGGGCCGCGACCGCCCTCTGCGCGTCGACGAGGGTGGCCCGTGCGCGCGCAACCCGGTGGGTGGCCGCGCTGAAGGCAGCGAGGGCGTACTGCGACGCCGTGTTCGACGCGTTCAGGTCGTTGATGTACTTGGCGAGCTCGTCGGCGGTGACGTTCGCGAGGCGCACCGCGCTACGGGCGGACGACGCGTTCGCCGTCACCTTCACGATCGGGCTGTCCGGGACGGGTGTCGCCGCTGCCGATCCCGACGCGGCCGCCGGGTCGTTTCTCAGGTCGCGCGCGACGGCGCGACCGACCGCGGTGGCGTCGACCGCCCGGCTGTACGCCGAGGCGAGCCCCGAGGCGGCGTCGGTGACGGCGAAGAGGGTCGACGGCTCGCCGGAGGGAACCTGCACGTACATCCGCGTCTCCGCCGTGTACACCGGCTTGCGCGACATCCCGAGCAGGATGCCGAGCGCGGTGAGCACGATCAGCGGCAGCACTGCCAGGAACGGATGGCGCCGCACTGCATCCCAGACACTCATCGGCTCGTTCACGTCGTCACCTCACGGATCAGCAGGGCAAGGAAGCGGGTGTTCGTGGTCACGTAGCGGCGCAGCAGCCGTCGCGGCTCCTGCGCGAGGCGGAACAGCCACTCGAGACCGAGCCGCTGGACAGGGCGCGGTGCGCGGCGGACGAACCCGGCGAGGACGTCGAGCGAACCGCCGACGCCCATCGCGAACCCGACGTCGAGCCCGGCCGCCGCGGCGACCCACTGCTCCTTGCGCGGCGAGGGCATCGCCACGAAGAGGATGTCGGGCGCCGCTGCGCGGATCTCGCCGCGGACCTGCGGCTCCTCTTCCGGCCCGAAGTAGCCGTCGCGGCTCCCCGCGACGTGCAGGCGCGGGTGGCGGAACGTGATCGCCTCGACGGCCCGCGCAAGCACGTGCGGCGTCGCGCCGAGGAAGAACACGCGATGACCGCGGTGCTCGGCGACGTGGAGCAGCCGCTGCATCAGGTCGATGCCCGCCACGCGCTCGGGCAGCGCATCGCCGAGCAGGCGCGACGCCCACACGACCGACTGCCCGTCGGCGGTGACGAGATCGGAGCGAAGAACGAGGTCTCGCAGCTCCGGGTCCTCGCGGATCGCGACGAGCTTCGCGGCGTTGACGGACACCTGGCTCGTCGTGCGGCCCGTCTCTTCGATCAGCTCGCGGCAGCGCTCGACCGCCCCGTCCATGTCGACGCGGTCGATCGGACAGCCGAGGATGTCAGCCCGGTCCGACGGTCTCCGGTGGATGTGGTGTGACGGCGTCGACATTGGTTCGGAGCCACAGCTCGAGCGCGGCCAGGCTGAAGACCTTCAGCTCCTCGTCCCGTCCTCCGTTACCACCGACCAGCCGTTTCAACACACCGGGGTCGAAAAGCCCCCGATCGAGGGAGCGCTCCGAGAGGATGAGCCGCTGCAAGGGCCGCGAGTCGTTCTGCAGCAGAAACCGGGCCACCGGCACCGTAAAGCCGCGTTTCGGGGCCGATGCGACCTCGGCCGGGACGAGATCCGCGGTCGCGCGGCGGAGCAGCGCCTTCGGCCGCCGGAGCGACGAGCGCTTCGCGGCGGGCGTTGCGACCGCCCGCTCGACGATGCGGTGGTCGAGCAGCGGCATGCGGCCCTCGAGTGAGGCGCCCATCAGGACCTTGTCCGAGCGGAGCAGCATGTTGTCGGGCAGGTAGGTCAGGACGTCGCCGAGCAGCATCCGGCGTCCCGGGTCGACGTGCGCGTAGGGCGCGAGCTGCGTGCGCAGCGGCTCGACGAGGGCGGCGGTGCTCGCCGACTGCGCGAGGCTCGGATGGAGGAGCGCGCGGATCTCCGTCGGGTCGAACGTGCGGAACCACGATGCCCAGCGGACGAGCTGGTCGCGGATCCGGAGGGTCTCGGCGGCGCGTCCGAGCCGGCGGTGCGACGGCCGGGTGTCGAGCGCGGCGACGCCGAGGCGGCACGCGAGCGCCGGCAGGCCTGTCGGCAGGCCGAGGAGTCGCTCGGCGCGGTACTTGGGGTACCCGCCGAAGAGCTCGTCGCCGCCGTCGCCGGTCAGCACGACCTTGACGTGGCGCGCGGCATGCTCGGCGAGGAGGAAGAGCGGGACCTCCGACGGCTCGGCGATCGGCTCGTCACGGAACCACGCGAGCCGCGAGAGCGCTGCGATGAATTCGTGCGGGCCGACGACGAGCTCGTGATGCTCGGTGCCGTGCAGCTGCGCGACGCGCCGCGCGACGGCTCGTTCGTCGTACAGGGGATCGTCGTAGCCGACGGTGAACGAGGCGAGCCCGTCGGCGCCGGCTTCGCGCAGCAGACCGAGCACGACCGCCGAGTCGACGCCACCCGAGAGCAGCACGCCCAGCGGCACGTCACTCATCAGCCTTCGGCGCGCCGAGTCACGGAGCAGCTCGCGGAGATCGTTCGGCTCGAGCGGCGCCGCGTCCGTCGCCGGCCGCCAGTACGCGCGGCGCTCGACACGCTCGCCGTCGAACGTCAGTGCGTGGCCGGGCGGCAGCTTCTCGACGCCCTGGACGAGCGTGTGCGGCGCGCCGGAGTAGCGCTGGAACAGGAACTCCGCGACGCGCTCGCGGTCGAGCACCGGCTGCTGCCCGGTGACGAGCGCGACCGAGCGGAGATCCGACCCGAACGCGAGCCCTCCGTCCGTCTCGGTGACGTAGAGCGGCTTCTTGCCCATCCGGTCTCGCGAAAGCAACAGCCGACCGCGGCACTCGTCCCAGATCGCGAACGCGAACATCCCGTTCAGCCGCTCGGGGAGGCGGTCGCCCCATTCCTCGTAGCCGTGCACGAGCGCCTCGGTGTCGCAGTGCGTCCAGAAGCGGTGGCCCAGCTGCTCGAGCTCGCGGCGCAACTCGGGGAAGTTCCAGATCTCGCCGTTGTAGACCGTCAACACCGAACCGTCCTCGTTGGCGAGCGGCTGCGCGCCGCCCTTGACATCGACGATCGCGAGGCGCGTGTGCGCCAACGCGATGCGATCGGTGAGGTGCGAGCCGGATCCGTCCGGCCCGCGATGGTGCAGCGCTGCGATCGCGGCGTCGATGCGGCCGCGTTCGGGTGGCGCGGCGCCGCGGCGCACGGCGATTCCGGCGAGCCCGCACATCACCAGGTCTCCACGAGACGACGCCCGCCGACATCGACGGCTGTGGTCGTGCCGTCGTGGCTCACTGCGACGTCGGCAGCCGACAGCGAGACGACCGTCGCGAAGACCACGTCGCGGCCGCGCGCGCTGAAGGTGGTGCGCGGCGCACGCTCGACGTAGGTGTAGCGCGGTGAGAACGGGCCGTCGCCGTCGCGCCTCGTCGCGCTCGGCCACGCGGCGACCGTGTGGTCGAAGCGAGCGCCGGGCATCGTCTGCCAGGTCAGCTCGACGGTGCGCGGCTCGTCTGCAGTGACCCGATCGAGCACCACGACCACGTCGGGCTTGAGATACGCGACTGCGCGCGTGTGCCCGGCCCGCGGGCGGAATCCGTCGTGACTCGCGCGTATGTAGTCGAGGTCGTCGTCGAAGGCGACGGCCTCGATGGTGGTCGTGAAGCGCCGTCCCCACAGGTGCGGGCCGCGGGGCTGCGCTTGCGGCAGCCCGTCGACGGTAACGGTGTTGTGGGCGGACGTGAGCCTGAATGCATCGCGTCCGTCCTCGGCGACGTAGGTACCGGTCCCGCTGTCGCGCAGGAGCGTTTGCTCACCGACATCGGCAATGACACTGAGTGCGTCTGCATGCCCGTGCGCTGCAAGCGAGCCGAGACCGAGCCCCCCGACGTCGACCACGACTCGCACCGGCCCGTCCCGGAGCACGGCGTAGCCGCTGTCCCGCAGGAGGCGCGATGCCGTGGCGGGCGTCGGCGCGCGGGGCGGATACAGCACGGGCTTGCCGTCGAGGGCGGCGCGGAGCCGCGCGGCGAGCAGCGATGCCTGCCGCGGTCGGAAGTAGTCGACGCGGAGGAAGCGATCCTCCGCGTCGTCGCCGAACGGGGCCGGCTCGCCGTCGGCGCCCGCGACCGCGTCGAGCCAGTCGAGTGCCGCCTCCGCGCGCGCTCCGACGGCACCGAGGTCCTGACCCACGGCGTGCGCGTAGAGCGCAGCCGCCCATACGATCTCGAGCACGTAGAGGAAGTACCCCGCCGCCTGCTCACGGCTCCCGCCGTCCGCGAACGTCTGGCGCAGGAGCTCGCGTTCGAAGTCGGCCCAGGTCTCGTTCCACCGCGCGCGGTTCGTGAGGGTCTCGAACGCCAGCAGCCCGGCGAGCTCGGCGAGGCGGTGGTTGTTCGCCGACGAGTAGAGGGAGGGCCGTCGGCGCGCGAGCGAGGCGTCGGCGGAGAGCGCGGCGGAGATCCGAGCGAGCTCTCCCGGCGTCGCCCGGCCGGCCGCGAACGGCAGCGCCCACGACCAGCCGACCACGCGGTGGGCGGCCTCGTATGCCGCTGCGGCACCTTCGTCCGCTGCCGGCCGGTGCGTGAGCCAGTCGAGTAGCTGCTCGATGCTGAGGCGCTCATGGCCGCCGGCGGCGAGAGCGAAGAGGTGCTGGTGGCGGCGCAGCTCCCACCGGCATTTCGGATCCGTCGACCACGTGAACGGGCCGTCGTCCCACGGCGGTGCGTGTGGGTCGACGATCGCCGTGCGACCCCAGAAGCACAGCTCGCCCGCTGCGATGCGCTGCGCGTCATCCGCCGTGTCGACGGCGAGGCCTCGGACGAACGCCGGCCATTGTCCGTCGTGCCAGTCGATCGCGCGGTCATCCGGCCGTGTGCGCACGAGGCGCCGCGAAGTGCGCCACGCGAGCTCCCGTCCCGACATCGCGCGTGCGCGGGCCACGTACCACCGTGCCGAACGGCTCATGCTGCGTACTCGACGAACAGGTCGTGGAGGCGCCGGGCCTCGTGCCGGATGTCGAACGCCTCGACGACGCGTGCGCGGCCGGCCCGGCCGAGCCGCGCGCGGAGCTCGGGGTCGCGCGCCAGACGGCCGAGCGCATCGGCGACCAGGTCGGCGCGCCCCGGCGGAACGAGCACGCCGTTCTCGCCGTCGCGCACGAGCTCGGGGATCCCCATCACGCCGGTCGTCACCGCGGGCAGCCCGGTCGCCATCGCCTCCATCAAGACGACGGGCAGCCCTTCGGCGAAGCTCGGCAGGCAGAACGCGTCCGCCGCCGCGAACATCGCCGGCAGCGCGTCCTGCGAGACCGCGCCGGCGAACGTGACGTGCTCCGCGATGCCGAGCTCGCGCGCGAGAGCAGCGAGCCGCTCGCGCCGTGGGCCGTCGCCGACGATCGTCAGGTGAAGACGCACGCCGTTGCGCGCGGCGAGCGCCGCGGCCTCCAGCAGCACTCCGTGTCCCTTTGCGGGCACGAGGCGGCCGACCGAGAGAACGCGAAACGTGCCGTCGTCGTCGCGCGAAGCGGGCGTGTACACAGCCGGATCCACGCCGCAGTGCACGACACGCAACTTCGACCAGTGCTCCTCGTCGACGAGCGACATGAGCTGGCTCCGCGTGAAGTCGCTGATCGCGACCGCGAACGATGCGGCCTCGACCTTCTCGGCGAGCCGCTCGCGGTCGGCATACGCGAGCTCGTCCGGGCCGTGGACGGTGAGGCTCCAGCTCCACGCTCCCGGCTCGACGGCGTTGCCGAGCGCGGCGGCGAGCATCGCGACGGCTGGTGCCGTGCCACCGAGGTGCGCGTGGATGTGGCGGACGGCGGTCGGCCTGAGCCCGTCCCAGAGCGCCGCCGCCTCGAGGATCCACGAGCCGCCGAGCAGCGGCCGCCGGAGGCCCGGCGGCCCGAGGCGCATCGCGTCAACGAAGAGGCTCGCGTACCCGCGCGCCGTCCGCGCTGCGCGCCATTGGCTGACGAGCGTCGAGCGCGGCTGCGGCGGCAGCAGTGCGCGCGTCCGTGCGTGCTCGCGGCGTTCTTCGTCGGTGAGCAGCTCCGTCTGCGGTGTCTGCCAGATCGAGAAGGTCGTCACGTCGACGTCGAGCTCGCGCAGCGCCGCGATCTCCCGCAGGATGAAGGTGTGGGAGACCTGCGGGTAGCGGCCGACCAGGTAGGCAACGCGCGGCGTCACGCGAGCACGGCCTGAACCGCGTCGAAGTACCCGCGTGCCGTCGCGGCGGGGGTTCGCTCCGCGGTGGAGACGTGTGCCGCCCGGCCGAGCCGGCGGCGCAGCTCTTCGTCGGCGGCGAGGGTGACGAGCGCGTCGGCCAGCGCGGCCCGGTCGTCGGGATCGGCGACCAGCCCGTTGACGCCGTGCCGCACGAGGTCGGCGGTCGCGCCGGCGTGAGGGGAGACGACGAGCGGCAGGCCGGACGCCGCAGCCTCGAGGACGGCGATCCCGTACGGATCCTCGGCGGTGGGGTAGGCGAAGGCCTCGGCCGCGGCGAAGACGCGCGGCAGCTCCGTGTGCGCCACGAAGCCGAGCCAGCTCACCGGAACCGCTGCATCGGCTGCGGCGCGGCGCAGCGCCGCCTCCTCGCGGCCGCTGCCGGCGATCGTGAGCGAGACGTCGGTGCCGAGGCGCCGCGCGGTGGCGGCGGCCGCGATCAGGCGGTCGATCCCCTTGCGGGGAATCAGCCGGCTGACGCACAGCACCGCGAACGTGCCGTTCCTCTCGTAGTTGCGGTCGCGCGCGACGTCGTGGAAGCCGGAGACGTTCGTGCTGTGCGGCGCGAGGTGCACGCGGTTCGACGGCCAGCCGAGCTCGACGAAGCGCTGTGCCGCCGGGAGGCTGTTCGCGATCGCACCGGATGACGCGCGCGCGAACAGCCGGCGCAACGCTCGCTGCACGACGTCGATCCGCTGCTCTGAGGCGTGTGTGCCGTCGCTCTGGATGAGCAGCGGCTTACGCATGACGCGTGAATAGATCGCCGCGTACAGCGACGGGATCGAGAATGCGCCGCTGACGACGGCATCGGGGCGTGTGTCGGCGACGGCGAAGAGGAGACGCGGGTCGGGGTAGATGTCGGCGGCGTCGGCGCTTCGCCGTCCGATCGTCGCGCCCGAGAGGACGCGGTGGCGGAACGGCAGGCCGTTCGGGAAGTCCCACGCGAGCCCGCGTGAGCCTGTGCGCGCGCAGAAGATCACGGTCAAGCGGCACAGCGAGGCCAGTTCCGAGAACACCGCGACGGCATACGGTGTGACGATGTCGGTGACGACCGTGACGCGCGGCACGGTGCGACGATCCACTTCCACCGTTCGTGGCCTCACCCGGCCGTCCCGCTCCTAAACCCCTATGCCGGATCGGTTTGCGACGAGGCGGGCCGGGGACCACCCACAGGGCGGCCCGGGGGTCGGGCCGCCCTTTCGTACGCTAGTCGCGTGGACGCCGCCGGGACGCCGTCGTCCTGCCGGCTCAGAGGCCGTACGTCTCGAAGAGGCGCAACCAGACCTCGCTGCGCGTCGGGAAGCATGGGACCGCGTGCCAGAGCGTGTCGATCGGCACCTGGCCGACGATGGCGATCGTCGCCGCGTGCAGCCACTCGCCGACATCGACACCGCAGAACGTCGCGCCGACGAGCACGCGCCGCTGCTCGTCGACGACGAGGCGCGACGTTCCGGGAGCGTTGCGCCCGTAGAAGCTGCCGCCGGCGGTTCCCGACGTCTCGAAGTCGACGGCGCGCACCTCGAGCTTCGCGTCCTGCGCGGACGCGAGCGTGTGGCCGACTGCGGCGACCTGTGGCTCGGTGAAGATGACGCGCGGCGAGAGCGGGCCGTCGCTTCGCGGATCGATGCGCGCGTCGCGGCCGAGGATCACGTCGGCGGCGACACGGCCCTGGTACTTGCCCATGTGCGTGAGGAGGACGCGGCCGTTCACGTCGCCGATCGCGTAGAGCCAATCGCTGCCGGGAACGCGCAGCTGCTCGTCGACCTCGACGTAGCGGCCCGGCTCGAGCCCGACGGTCTCGAGCCCGAGGTCGGTCGTGGTCGGCTTGCGCCCGACGCCGACGAGGATCTCGTCGCCCTCCAGGACGTCGCCGTTGTCGAGCGTCAGCTTGACGACCCCGTTGCGCTCCACACCGACGGCGCGGGAGCCGACGTGGATGTCGACGCCGCGCGCGGCGAGCGCGTCCTGGACATATCGGCTCGCGAGCTCTTCCTCGCGCGAGATGAGGCGCGGCCCGCCTTCGACGATCGACACCTGCGCGCCGAGCGATGCCCACGCCTGGCCCAGTTCGACGCCGACGACACCGCCGCCGAGGATGAGCAGCCGTTCGGGAACGGCGCTCGACGTCGTCCCGAGGCGGTTCGTCCATGCGTGCGCGTCTGCGAGCCCGGGGATCGGCGGGACGAGCGCGCCGGTCCCCGTCGCGAGCACGATCGCCTTGCGCGCGGTGTGCTCGGTGCCGTTGACGTCGATCGTGCGCTCGCCGGTCAGGCGCGCGCCTCCGCGCAGCAGCGTCACGCCTCGATCCTCCAGCCAGGGGACTTGCACCGAGTCGTCGAGATCGTGGATGACCTGGTCGCGACGCTTGAGCACCGCGTCCACAGCGAGCTCGCCGCGGGCCGCCTCGGCCGCTCCCGGTATGCGGCGTGCCTCGTCGAGCGCCTCCGCCGGGCGAAGAAGGGCCTTCGACGGCATGCACGCGTAGTAGGAGCATTCGCCGCCGACGAGGTGGTGCTCGACGACCGCGACCGAGACGCCGTTCTCGCCGAGCCGGCCGGCGCACACCTCGCCGGCCGGGCCGGCGCCGATCACGATGACGTCGAACTCCGCCATCAGTCCGGATCGGTCCGGGTGCTCGCGAAGTTCGTGTGCAGCACCTGGATCGCGTCCGGCAGATCCGGGGAGGTGAGCGCCTCCTTGTGCAGGAACCCGGCGGCCCCCACCGCATCCGCGCGGCCGATGTCCTCGTACTCGGCCGAGCCCGTGTAGATGACGACGTGTTGACCCGCGTCGCGCTCGCGGATCGCGCGCGTCGCGTCGATGCCGTCGAGGCCGGGCATCCCGATGTCCATCAACACGACATCGGGTCGGAGCTCTTCCGCCAGGCGGACCGCCTCGTCACCGTTCGTCGCCCGTGCCACGACGTCGAAGCGTCCGTCCGCGGCGAGCGTCTCGGTCACGAGAGTCGCGAGACGCTCGTCGTCCTCGCAGATCAGGATGCTGAGCCGCCTGTCCGTCACAAGCCGCAGAGCCTAAGAGAACGCACCCGTACGATGCGTCACATGGTGATCGACGGCCACAACGATCTCGTGCTGAAGCGGTGGCGAGGTGAGGAGGGCAAGCACATCGACCTCGAGACCGCCGCCGAGGCGGGCTTC
>Ga0207674_10010892_pt1 | contig 10243 bp, 9 predicted proteins | sample KBSCornC72_FD_184303 | JGI IMG/M metagenome (GOLD analysis project Ga0207674, IMG submission 184303) | Corn rhizosphere microbial communities from Kellogg Biological Station, Michigan, USA - KBS Corn C7-2 (SPAdes) (version 2) | ecosystem: Host-associated > Plants > Roots > Rhizosphere > Soil ...
CCGCTTCACGCACCGGGTCGGCGTCATGGAGCGCGGCAGGCTGGTGGAGATGGGCGTAACCGCCACGGTGTTCGCGGCGCCACGCCACGCCTACACCAGAAAGCTCCTCGCGAGCCGGCCCGAGCGCGCCGTCGAGCCGCTCGCCGGCGACGCGCCGACCCTGGTCGAGGGTCGCGCGATCACGGTCGACTTCCCGGCGCGCGCCGGCTGGTTCTCGACGCGCCACTTTCTCGCCGTCCGCAACGCGACGCTGACGCTGCGCCGCGGCGAGACGCTCGGCATCGTCGGCGAGTCGGGCTCGGGCAAGACGACGCTCGGCATGGCGCTGCTCGCGCTGCAGCCGATCGCCGCCGGCGAGGTGCTCGTCGACGGCGTGCGCACCGACAACGCGGCGCGCGACACGCTGCGCGCGATGCGCAGGCGCATGCAGGTCGTCTTCCAGGATCCGTTCGCGTCGCTCAGCCCGCGGATGACGGTCGGTCAGATCGTCGGCGAAGGTCTCGCCCTGCATCGGCCCGAGCTCCCGGCGAGCGAGCGCGAGGCGCTCGTCCTCGCGATGCTCGACGAGGTCGGCCTGAGCGCTCGCCACGGCGTCGCCAACGTGCTGCAGCGCTATCCGCACGAGTTCTCGGGGGGCCAGCGCCAGCGCATCGCGATCGCCCGCGCGGTCGTGCTGCGGCCCGAGGTGCTCGTGCTCGACGAGCCGACCTCGGCGCTCGACGTCTCGGTGCAGCAGCAGGTGCTTCGGCTGCTCGCCGACTTGCAGCGCCGCTACGGCATGAGCTACGTCTTCATCAGCCACGACCTCGCGGTCGTCCGCGCGATGTCGCACCGCGTGATGGTGATGAAGGACGGCGACATCGTCGAGGAGGGCGAGGCCGAGGCGCTGTTCGACGCGCCGCGCGAGAGCTACACGCGCGCGCTCCTGGCCGCGGCGCAGCTGGCTTAGCATGCACGCCCTCGTGCGAGGAGACAGCGATGATCAAGGTGAGCGTGATGTACCCGAATCAGCCGGGCGCCCGGTTCGACCAGGTGTACTACCTCGACAAGCACATGCCGATGGTGAAGGCGCGCATGGGCTCGGCGCTGAAGTTCTACGTCGTCGACAAGGGTGTCGCGGGCGGCGCTCCCGGCAGTCCGCCGCCGTACCTGTTCGTGGTGCACCTGCATTGCGCCTCGCTCGACGACTATCAGCGTGGCTTCGGTCCGCACGCCCAGGAAATCCTGGCCGACATTGCGAACTACACCGACCAGACGCCGGTCGTGCAGATCAGCGAGGTCGTCGTCGACAAGGGCTGAGCGCGAGCCGGGGCGCGGGGCGCTCGCGCCGACTCAGCCGCCGACGGGCCCGCGGGCCAGGAACTGGTGCACGAACGCGATCGCCATGCTGCCTTCGCCGACCGCTGCCGCCACGCGCTTGACCGGGCTCGAGCGCACGTCGCCGCAGGCGAAGATGCCAGGCACGCTGGTCTCGAGCAAGTAGGGGTCGCGCTGCAGCGACCAGCGGCCGGCCTTCGCGACCGTCTCGCCGGTGCACACGTAGCCGCGCTCGTCGCGCGCGATCGATGCGGGCAGCCAGCCGGTCTCGGCGTCGGCGCCGATGAACGCGAACACACCGCCGCAGGCGAGGCGCCGCACCCTCCCCGTCGAACGATCGAGCAGGTCGATCGCCGACAGCTCCTTGTCGCCGTGCGCCGCGGTCACCTCGCTGCGCAGCGCCACGTGGACGTTCGACTTGCCGCGAAGCTGCTCGACGAGGTAGTGCGACATGCTCTTCTCGAGGCTGGCGCCGCGCACGACCAGCGTCACGCTGCGCGCGTGGCTGGCGAAGAAGAGCGCCGCCTGCCCGGCCGAGTTGCCGGCGCCGATGAGGTGGATGTCGCGACCCTGCGTCGACGCCGCCTCGCTCCGCGACGCACCGTAGTGCACGCCTTTGCCGAGCAGGCGCTCGAAGCCGTCGGTGCCGAGGCGGCGCCATGAAACTCCGGTGGCGAGCACGACCGTGCGCGCGCGGACGCGCTCGTCACCGTCGAGCGTGATCGTCATCGTCGCCGGGTCGACCGCGACCGCGCTGCGGGTGACGGCGATCTCGGCGCCGAGGCGGGTCGCCTGTTGCAGCGCGCGGCGCCCCAGCTCGTCGCCCGAGACTCCGGTGGGAAAGCCGAGGTAGTTCTCGATCCGCGACGAGGTCTCGGCCTGGCCGCCGGGCGCTTCGCGCTCGACGACGAGCGTGCGCAGCCCTTCGGAGGCGCCGTACACGCCGGCGGCGAGGCCGGCCGGCCCGCCGCCGACGATGACGACGTCGTAGACGCCGTCGCCAGGACGCGTCTGCAGCCCGAGGTGCTCGGCGACGTCGCGGCAACTCGCGCGGCGCAGCACGACGCCGTCGTCGCAGACCAGCACCGGCAGCTCGTCGTCGCCGACCGGCGGACCCGGCCAGCGCGTCGCGCGATCGGAGGCGTCTGCCGCGATCCAGTCGTGCGAGATCTGGTTGCGGGCGAGGAACGTGCTCAGCTCGCGCACGGTCGCGTCGTCACGCTGCCCGAGCATCAGCGCGCGCGTTCGCGGCGGCGCCGTCGCGATGCCGCGCAGCCCGCCGATGCGCTCGCTCGCCAGCGCCGCGACCTTGGTGAGCACCTCGGGGTTGGCGGCCGCGAGCGCGTGGAAGTCGCGCGCCGCGATGCTCGCCACCCGCGTCGGCTCGGTCGCGCGGTAGCTGCCCTGGAACGTCGTGCCGAAGATGATCGGCACCTCGCCGAAGATCTGGCCCGGCGCGCGCACGCCGATCACGCGCTCGATGCCGTCGATGACCTTCGTCACCTCGATGCGACCGGCGAGCACGAGGAAGAGGGCACGCTCGTCGCCTTCGTGCACGGCGTACTCGCCGCTCGCGAGACGCACGTCGCCGGCGACTTGCGCGACGCGGGCGAGGTCGTCGCCCGGCACCGACGCGAGGACGGGCGCACCGGCCAGCTCTTCGACAGCGATCATCGATCGATCCTCACGATCGCCACGCGCGTCGCCGCCGACGCGGCTGCGCGAAAGCGGCGGCATTGTGCCGCGAAGACGGCCGACTCTTCGCCGCCGTCGTCTCGACGAGCGCGGCCCGGACGGTTGGCGATACTCGCCGGACATGACGACTACCGTGAAGCGCCGCGTCGAGCCCGCCCTGGTCGTGATCCTCGCCGGCGTCGCCGCGGCGCTGCACATCGGCAAGCTCCCACCGGCGATCCCGGTGCTGCGCGACTCGCTCGGGCTGACGCTCGTGCAGGCCGGCTTCCTGCTGTCGCTGGTGCAGCTCGCCGGCATGACGGTCGGCGTCGTCTTCGGCGTCGTCGCCGATGGCCTCGGCAGCCGTCGCAGCATGACGATCGGGCTCGCGCTGCTGGCGGTCGTCAGCGCGCTCGGTGGCTTCGCGCAAGGCGTTGCGCAGTTGATGCTGCTGCGAGCCGCCGAAGGCTTCGGCTTCCTGCTCGTCGTGCTGCCGGCGCCGGGCGCAGTGCGATCGCTGGTCGAGCCGCGGCGGGCGAGCGCGATGATGGGTGTGTGGGGCGCCTACATGCCGTTCGCGACGGCCATGGCGCTGCTGCTCGGGCCGCTCGCGATCGCGGCGATCGGCTGGCGCGGCTGGTGGTGGGTGCTGGCGGCGTTGTCCGCCGCGATGGCGGTGTGGCTGCGGCAGACGGTACCGGCGGACAGCGGTGCGGCGACTTCTGCAGCACCGACGCCATGGCTCGCGCGACTGCGGCAGACGCTCGCCGCGCCCGGGCCGTGGCTCGTGGCGTTGACGTTCGCGATGTACTCGGGGCAATGGCTGGCGGTGATCGGCTTCCTGCCGTCGATCTACGTCCAGAGCGGCATCGTCGGTGCCGCGGCCGGAGTGCTGACGGCCGCCGTCGCTGCCGCCAACATGGTCGGCAACATCGGCTCGGGGCGACTGCTGCAGCGCGGCGTCGCGCCGTCGCGCCTGCTCGGCATCGGCTTCGTCACGATGGCGCTCGCCGCACTGGCGACGTTCGCGGGCAGCGGCGACGCCGGCCTGCCACCGGTGTTGCGTTATGCGGCGGTGCTGCTGTTCTCGAGCGTCGGCGGCCTGATCCCGGCAACGCTGTTCGCGCTCGCGGTGCGACTCGCGCCGAGCGAAGGCACGTTGTCGACCACGGTCGGCTGGGTCCAGCAATGGTCGGCGTTCGGCCAGTTCGCGGGGCCGCCCCTCGTCGCGGCGGTGGCGAGCGCGAGGGGCGACTGGCAGTGGACGTGGGTGGCGACGGGCACGTGTTCGCTCGTCGGTCTGCTGCTCACGGTCGCGCTCGGCCGCGTGTCGGCACCACGCTGACGGCTGTCGCGCCTGGCGGACGGTGCGGACGCGGCGGCAGTCGCTCGTCCCATTCAGCGGTCTTCAGACACTTTCATCGCGGCTTCAGGACGCCGTGCGGCGGGGCGCCGACAGTGCGGGCCTTCGATCACCCCCTGGAGACCTGCATGCACACCAACCGCGACCGACTGCTCTGGCTCGCCCCTCTCGTCCTTGCGCTCTTCGGCTGTGGCGGCGGCGGCGCGGCCGACATGCCCACCGGCGATCCACAGCAGCAAGGCGCCGACGCACCCGCGCAGCCCGCAACGATTCCCGAGCCACTCACGGGTCAGTGGGAGACGATCCTGACCTACGTGCCGCCGTTCTACAGCGGGCCCTACGGCAGCGTGCCGAACGGCGACGGCGCGATCGGCATCACCCTCGTCCTGACCGCGGACGGTCGCTACCGGCATGTGTGGAACCTCACCTCGGCCTACTTCGGCGGCAACTGCTTTCGCACCGGAGGCTGGGACGAGTTCGGCACGGTGAGCGGCGGAACGGGTGCCGACTTCACGTTCAATCCCACCAAGGCGAGCTACATCCAGACCGACACGTGCGGCCAGAACAAGTTCCTCGATCCCGCGCCCGTCGCGCCGGCGAGCCACACGCTGAAGCTCGAGCAGGACAACACCGGATGGCCGCTGCTGCGCATGACCTTCCCGACCGGAGACATCGTGCTCGAGAAGTGCCGGCATTGCGGCTGAGCGCCGCCGGCTCGCAGTTCAGTAGCGGACGAGCACGCGGTAGCGCAGCGTGGTCGTGCTGCCCGCGGCGACGTCGACGCGCCATTCGGCGGTACCGGCGGCGACCTTCGCGTGCGGCTTCGACTCCTCGATCATGGTCCAGTCGCCGGGGACGGGCTCGCGCACCGTGACGTTGACCGCCTCGTTCTTCGCGTTGCGCAGGACGATCTCGTACGCGCTCTCGAAGACGTAGCTCGCGCGGTTGGTCGGCTCGCGCCGCTTGAAGTCGGTCTGCTTCTTGTCGGCGGTGACGTCGAAGGCGTCGCCGAGGCGAAGGCGGATCTTCTCGTTCTTCGGCGTGTGGTCGATGCGGTCTTCACCGACGAACTGCGCGTTGCCCGCGCTGTCGCGCTTGTAGACGCGAACCACGCCTTTCGGCAGGGGCAGCCCGAGCCGCGAGCTTTCGCGGTTGGCGAACTCGACGTAGACGCCGGTCTTCAGCTTCTGGCCGATGTCGCCGACGCTCGACCGGTAGTAGTAGTCGCTGCCGTTCAGCACCAGCTCCTTGCGGACCGGGACCTGCGCGGCGTTCAGGAGGGCGACCTGCTTGGTCTGGTTGTCGGCGAGCGTCGTCGGCCGGCCCAGGGTGTAGAGGTGGTATTCGAACAGCGACTCCTGCTGCATCTGCGGCGCGGGCGCCGCTACGACGCTCGACTTCGCGATCATCGCGTCCATCGCGCGCATTTCCTGGCGCACGCGATGGACGTCGCCGGCGACGAGCTGTAGCTTGGCGTTGCGGTACGCGGTGCCGCTGCGGTTGGTCAGCGTGACCCAGCCGTTGAGGTCGAGGCTCGCGTCGTCGCCGCTCAGCTCGGCGACATAGTCCGCCTGCCACGACAGGCCGCCGCTCAGGTACGTGAGCTCGACGGTCTGCGGCCCCGGCTGGCGGTTGTTGACCTCGGCGACGAGCGTCGGCCGGTCGCGCAGCGTCGCCGGCACGCCGTCGAAGACGATCCGGCCCGGTGCGCCCGTCTCGATGCGGTCGCCGATCTTCAACACGACGCCTTGGGTGGCGGCGAGCACCTGCGCCGACTCGACCGTCTCGACCCCGGTCTGCGGATGCGTCTTCACGATCCGGACCGTCTGGCCGACGTATTTCTCGAGCAGCTTCGCGGGCGTGAGGAGATCGAAGTCGAAGTTCTGCTCGAGCAGGTCGAAGGCGCCGGGCCGGAGCACGTTGCGCAGCTGCGCCGTCTCGGGCCGCATGCGCGCGCTGACGTCGCGCAGCGCGAGCCGGCCCACGCCGGCGTCGAGCACGACCTGGCGAACATCCTTGACGAGCGCCAGGTCCTCGTTGTAGATCGTGACGGCGACCGACTGCTGGTCGTCGAGCGTGCTTCGTCGCTCGGCGGCAGCGGCCGCCTGCGGCAGCGCGGCGGCTGCGGTCAGCATGGCGACGACGACGATGGAGTGGTTGGCGCGGATGGACATGGCGAAGTGGGGCGGCGTCGGCGATTCGACACCCCTCGTACGTGCGGCCGTCGCGAACGGGGTGATTCGGACTCGCTCGCGCACGACCGCGGCCCCACAGCACCGCACCTTCGCGCCGGGCCGTACAGTTCCGAGACGGCAGCACGCGGCCGATGCCGCGCTTGACATGGTGTTCGACAGCTCGCTTCGCGAGCACATCCAGCGCAATCTGAGCTCGTTCGAGCTCCTGCGTGCCGAGCCGGGCGCACACCGGGCGGCCGCGGTCGCGATCGCTGTCGTCGAGGAAGGCGACGGCGCGCGCATCGACGGCCTGGCGGTGCCGGAGGGCTGGAGTCGCGAAGCGGCACTGATCCTGACCCGGCGTGCGGTCGGCCTGCGCAACCACCCGGAGCAATGGGCGCTTCCCGGCGGCCGCCTGGACGCCGACGAATCGGCCGAAGTCGCCGCGCTGCGCGAGCTCGCCGAGGAAGTCGGGCTGGACGTGGGAGCCGATGCAGTGCTTGGCAGGCTCGACGATTTCGTCACCCGCTCGGGCTTCGTGATCACTCCCGTCGTCGTTTGGGCCGGTGCCGCACGGACCCTCGTCGCGAACGCGGCCGAGGTGGCGAGCATCCATCGCATCCCCGTCGGCGAATTCATGCGCTCGGATGCGCCCTGGCTCGACCGCGAGGACGACAGCGAGCAGCCGGTGTTGCGGATGCCTGTCGGCAAGACCTGGATCGCCGCGCCGACCGCGGCCGTGCTGTACCAGTTTCGCGAGCTCTGCATCGCCGGGCGGCCGACACGCGTCGCGCACTACGAGCAGCCGGCGTTCGCGCGTCGCTGAGCCATGACGACACCGATCACCGTCAGCCTTCCTCACCAGCTCGGCCGTGCCGAAGCCCGGCGCCGGATCGAGTCCGGCTTCGCCAAGGTCGTCCAGATGCTGCCCGGCAGTGGCGGCACCAGCAGCGAGCGGTGGGAGGGCGATCGCCTGATCTTCAACGTCGCGGCCATGGGTCAGACCGCCGCCGGCGTCGTCGACGTCCGTGACGCCGTCGTGCTGATCGAGATCGAACTCCCCGGTGTCCTCGGAATGATCGCAGGGCGATTCAAGGAGCGACTCCAGAAGGCCGGGCAGCTGCTGCTCACGAAGGAATAGCGCCGACTGCGCCGCATCGCGCAGACGCGCGCAGCGCGGCGCCGTCGAGCGGCGAGCGTGAGGCGGTCCCGTGCGGCAGATCGGTACGATTCGTCATGCGCAAGCGCTTTGTCGCACTCCGCGAGGACCTGCCAGCCGACGATTGGCTTGCGAGATTCGTTGCGGGGCGCGCCGAGGCCGAAGCGTGGTATCTCGGCGGCCGTGCGCCGGCTCCGCCGGCAGCCAAATGCGAGATCCGGATCAAACGACACATGCCCGAGCTGCTCGGGCTCTACCGCAGTGCGTGCGAGCTGGTCGGAGACGACGATCTGGCAGCCCGGATCATCAGTCAGTACCGACCGCCACCGATGCTGCACGGCTGCACGCAAGCAGTCTGCCTCGGCGCTGACGGTCCCGCGCTGGTTCGGAACTACGACTTTCCATTGGAGGTCGTTTCCGATCACTTTCAGTCGACGCGCTGGCTCGGCCGCGAAGTGATCTCGAAGGCCCAACGGCCTTGGGGCGGATGCCTGGATGGCATGAATGCCGATGGACTCGTCGCGAGCGTGACGTTCGGCGGCGGCGCGGCGCAAGGCGAGGGCTTCTCGATCATCCTGATCGCGCGTTACGTTCTCGAAACCTGCAGCCGTGTCTCGGAAGCCGTCGATGCGCTGCGCCGCATCCCGGTCGCGCTGTCGCAGAACGTGACCGTTCTCGACAAGTCGGGAGCCCATGCGACCGTCTGCATGAGCCCGGGAGTCGCTGCGTCCGTGTCCGACACGCCGGTGTGTGCCAACCACCAGGAACCGCTCGGCGCGGTGGCCCTCTCGCCGGCTCTGTCTCGCTCGATCGAGCGCCAGGCCGCGGCGCTTCGCGCGCTCGCGAGCGCGGCTTCGTCCGCGGAGCTGACTGCGACGTTCCTGGCGCCGCCGCTCTATTCGCGCGACGCGCAGTCACCCACCGTGTATACGGCGGTCTACCGGCCTGCCGCGTCGACGGTGGACTACCTCTGGCCGGGTCATGTCATGACGCAGCGGATCGGATCGTTCAGTCCCGGCGAGTACGTTCACGACTACGGCGAACTCGCAACGCGCCCATAGCGCTGCACGCGCGGCGGCGTTGCCGGCCGCGACGCGGCGAGCACGTCAGCGCGATGGCTTGGACTCGTACGCGCCGAGATCGATCACGTTCCATCGCCGTTGCGGTCGACGACGCGCGGACGACCCGCTGCGTCGGTGCTTCCGCCCACCGACGCGGGCACGCCAGATCAGGAAAGCGGATGTCACTGATCACTCGTCGCGCTCGGCCGACGCGACGCGTGCCGCGCGCTCAGACCGCGCAGCTGCGCCACTGCTTGCTGTAGATCGCGGCCGGTTGCACGACGACAGTCGGACCGCTCGCCTTGGGCGAGCTGCTGCCGTTCTCGAATTCCAGCTTCATGGCGTACTTCTCGAAGAACGCATCGAACATCTCGCCGCCGCGCGTGCCGACCGCGTACAGGCGATCGTTCGCCGCGTCCCATTCGAGCAGCACCGCCGCCAGCGGCTGCGGCGCCGGGCCGTCGATGACGCGACCGCCGTGCAGGGGGTCGTAGCGCGAGTTGTCGCCGCAGCAGTGGATCACGTGCGCGGGCTCGCCGCGCTGGCCGTCGCGCAGGCCGATGAAGCTGATGGCCGTCGTCGGGTACATCAGCTTGTGCGCGCAGATCGCCGAGAAGGCGACGATCGCGTGGTTCGGGCCGACGCCGGCCGGCGCTGCGTAGCGCTGCTTGTCCTTGGTGACGAGCTCGGTGGCGGCGACCTCGCGCTCGAACGCGATCAGGAAGACCGGCGACGCCGTGTAGGGATAGTTGAAGAGGAACGGCTCTGCGGGCTTCAGCTGGCGCGTCGACCACGGGCTGCCGTGGACGTCGACGAGGAGCGAACGCGGATGGTGCTGCACCTCGCCCGCCGCGACCGCAGGCAGCGCGCCCGACGTCGCCCACGCGCCAGCGACGCACGCCGCCTGGCGCATCAGGTCGCGGCGGCGCGGGTCCTCGGGATCGATGTGCACGTCGGCGACGCTACAGGAACCGCGCAGCGGCGGCAATTCGGTCCGGCGGCAATCGACGCTCCCGCGAGGTGCGCCGGGCGCAGAATCCGGTCCTCTCCGAACGTGTCCAGGAACCGCAATGCCCGCGCTCTCTCGCAACGCTCAGCTCGTGTCCGACGTCTTCGCCGAGGTTGCCAAGGGCAACGGCGCCGCGTTCTGGGAAGCGTGCCACGACGATGTCGTCTGGCGCACGATCGGCAGCGGCTCGTGGAGCGGCGAATTCGCCGGCAAGCAGGCGATCATCGACGAGATCTTTCGTCCGCTCGGCCGCGCGCTCGCCGAGCGCGCGACGATCCCGACGCGCGTGATCGACGGCGGCGACGTCGTCGTCCTGCAGGCGCGCGGCCGGAATCTCACCCGCGACGGCCAGCGCTACGACAACGACTACGCCTTCGTCATCCATTTCCGCGGCGGCAAGATCTCCCGCTACGAGGAGTACTGCGACACCGAGCTGATCGCGCGCGTGCTGCCCGACCGGATCGCCGCCAAGTCGATGCCCAAGCC
>Ga0207674_10010893_pt1 | contig 10242 bp, 10 predicted proteins | sample KBSCornC72_FD_184303 | JGI IMG/M metagenome (GOLD analysis project Ga0207674, IMG submission 184303) | Corn rhizosphere microbial communities from Kellogg Biological Station, Michigan, USA - KBS Corn C7-2 (SPAdes) (version 2) | ecosystem: Host-associated > Plants > Roots > Rhizosphere > Soil ...
ATAAGCACTTATATAATTTATAAACTTACCCTGAAACCAAAGAACACACCAAACCGTTCTTGTTTCAATTCGGGCAAAGGCCGCGGCAACACACGCCAGATAAAATCGATGCGAAAGAATTTTAAAATATTATCAACACCAACACCCACTTCAGTGTACAGTTTTCCTTCAAGAGATTTGAACGGGTAATCACCAACAAAATTGAGCGCCCTGTTTGAATCGCTTAAATTTCCAATAACACCTTTTGCTTCCCAAAACTGGCGCAGCTTTAATTTGCGTGTGATGGGAATATAGCGAAATAAACCCGAACCGATGTTGTGCTCGAAACTAAAGCCTGCATAACGATCGGTGAGATATTCAAAGCGCGTCATAAGGTTGAATGAATAGTTGCTGTAGTAATACCAATCATTGCCCGGCTGATGCACGAGCAATTGATAGGGCAACGTGCCGAAAACTTTTCCTGCAAATAAATTATAACGCAATGTTCCGTATGGCGGCAACTTTATATAATCTGAAATGGAGAAGGTTATTTTGTTGTAAGTATAACTGCTGTGCAGTACGCCGGGAAATCCGTGGGTATATGTTAATTGCAAAATAGGATAATCGCTGCCCCAACTGTAACGGTCAAAATTGCTTTCAATAAATCTTTCCTGGTATGCATAGCGCAACTTTATAGTTGCATCAAATGTATTTAAAGGATCACCTTCTGTTGTGGGAAAATATTCTTTGCCCGGCAAATTTTCTAACGGGTTGTATTGACGGCTGCTAAGTGTAAGACCAACAGAAAAATTTTTGTAGGTCTCAGAAAAAAAATCAATTTTCTTTTCGGTTATCTCCTGGAATTTGTGCTGAACATTCGGCTTACGAAAAAATAAAACAAAAAGATTATCGCTACCCAATTGATCATACAACACCTGCCCGTTATCAATATCTTTTTTATATGATACATTAATATAACTCCACGGTTTTCTGCTGAATTGATATTTTATTTCAGCCTGTCCTTTATACTTCTGATCCTGGAAGCCATAAGCAAGATAGCTATGCAAATACCAATGCTTGCTGAAACCCTGGTTGGTTGCGAGATCAAAACGCACTCTTGTTCCTTCCCATGAGTTTCCAGATATCCAGTAATACCATGGACCTATCACGTAATTGCCAACATACTTTGTTCCTGTTGTTAAGAAATCAATTGTGTTTTTATAACGCTTGAATGTTTTATTTTTTTGCAAAGAATCGAGCAGCGTATAAATGTTTTTTTCATTTTGATTTAAGGGTTCAAACCGGTTTTTTAACCAAAAAGAATCAGGAAGATTTTGAGTGCCGGGCACCAGCACAATTTCTTCATTTGATTTGCTTTTGTTAAGTTGTGCAATTACAGAATCGCTGTTTACAATCACATTACGATACGTTGTAGTTTTTCTTCCTTTAAAGCCGAGTTTATTTTTACCGATAGGTGCAAGATCAACAACAAATTTATCTTTATACAAAAACCATGTAGTGTCATTGATGAGTTTGAATTCTTGTATGAGTGATAATCCTGTAACAAAATTTATATTCACATCAAGCGAAGGCCGCAACGTAATTTTTTGAATGGCAAAAATTGTATCGTTCACCCAGCAATCACCGTCAAAAGTATTTTCACCCGTGCGTTTTGGTGTAAAAGAAAAATGCACCAATCTTCTTTTATTCATATACTGCGTATCGAGTAAATGAAAATTATAAAAGTTATCTGCATTATCTGCAAGCGGGCTTATAAATGTTTTATCAAAAACAGGAATCTGGTTGCTGTACACATCAACGTTTTGATAAGTGGCGCCTAATTGTTTCATTAAACTTTCATTCGTGAATCCTTGCGCATTCGTTGCTTTAATAACTTCTCTTGTTTTGTATGGTTGCTTTTGATAATAATAGTCAGAAATTGTTTCTGTAAGATAAACGGGAAGAAAAGGTTCTTTCTCGCTTGTAGTATCTGTATAATCGAAAATAAAATTGAAAGGTTTTAATACGAAATTCTTTTCCAGTTTTTCTTTATTCACATTATTAAAATCAACTTCAAGTTTATTATAAACTTCATACGCGTAATTGTCGTAATGGTGCTTATCATTTTTACTTTTATGCGCTTGTATCTTTCTCCAGAACCATAAAGCACGATTGTATTTTACCTTCACTATAGCCTCATGTTGCGGTGGAAGCACTTCAATATAAACAGTGATAAATGTAGAATCTTGTATTGCGGAAACCGGTATCAGTGTTGGTTTATAACCAACATTATTTACCTGGAGTGTATCGCCTGCAGGCCAGCTTTTAAGTGTAAGAGTAAACTTACCGAGAGAATCGGATAAAACTCCAATGCCGCTTTTTTTAAAAACAGCAGAAGCATAAGGTATCGGTTCATCACTTTGTTTATCTAATATTATGCCTCTCAAAACTTTCTCCTGGGCCTGCACAGAATGGATACATGCGATAATGCCAATCAAAACAATAACCGGTTGTTTATTCCATAACATATCAGCTTCAAAATTAATCTCATTCAAACTAATGAATGATATCTTCTTTACATGCGGTAAACAATGAATGGCAATTTAACCGTAAAAACACGATGAGTACTTTGAACGAGCTGATTTTGTTTTAACAGACTATCATTATTATGTTGCATTACAGCCGCAGTATATTACATTTATCGAGCTATATTTGATAAGGTAAAACCGACAACATGAAGCGGTTATTTAATCTGCAGGATATTATCAAAGTAAGATTCAGAAAAATATTCTATAAATAGTTATTTGCTTTGCCAAAATCTCATGCCAACTAATTGTAATACTCAATAAAGACAGAACTTATAAAAATGCTCAAAAAAAAATTTTAATTAATATCTTTAAGGGCAATATCTTTATAGTCAATATCTATAAACATTCATTAAAAAACCCCTATTGTTGATTCATCAAAACAATTTTTATGAAAAAAACTTTTACGCTGCTATCAATTACACTTCTCCTTGCTGTTGCTGCTTCTGCCCAAAGATTACTAACAGAAGATTTTAATTACGTTAGAGGAGGCATTTCCAACAGAAGCGGTGGTGCTTGGCAACATCTTACCGGAACGGGAGACAGTTTAAGAGTGGTTGCCAGGAGCCTTACTTATCCGGCCTATACTACTTTTCCTACTCCTAACAGTGGAAAACTCAGGTTAGATAGTTCATCTTTCGATCCTGAAAGTGCTTTTACAACATTTGCACAACAATCTACAGACACTCTTTATTGCAGTTTTTTATTTATAGTTAACACTTCACACAATCTTGCAGAACGTGCTTCTCCAACCGGCCGTCACTTTCTTTCCTTCCTTTCAGCATCAGACAATACAGTCAGTTTTGCAACACTTGTTATTAAAAGGGGAAGTTTCGCCAATTCTGTTAAATTTGGTATTGCAACTACTGCAGGAACGGTTGTATTCGATGCAACTCATGATTATCCTATTAGAGATACATTGTTAATAACAGTAGGCTACCAACTTGTTGCAGGTGATAATAATAATATTGCATCTGTTTGGATTAACCCACCCACAACAGGTCCTCAACCTGCTCCTAATGCAACCGTAACTGATGTTGAAACCGGTACTGTGGCAATAGATAAATTAGCCGTTTATCAAACCGATAGCCATACTCCACGTTCCAGAATGGATGCTATAAAAGTTACAAAAAATTGGGATGATGCGGTATTGCCTTTGAGATTGTTGTCGTTTAATGTTGTTAACAACGACGGATATGCAAGCCTCACATGGAAGACATCGAACGAAATAAATATGAACAGGTTTGATGTTCAAAGAAGTTTGGATGCACGCACATTTGAAAGCATCGGCAGTGTTGCTGCAAGAAATCAATCGACAGAAGTAACATATTCTTACAGTGATCCCAAACCTGTATCAGGAACTGCATACTACAGGCTCAACATGATTGATAATGACGGAAAATCATCTTACAGCGGTGTTGTTTCAATCAATGGTAAAGTTCCGGTTACACTGGGTGTATTCCCCAATCCAGTTGTAAATAATCTTGTGCTTTCACATCCGAAAGCAGTAGATAATGCTGTTATCAAAATTGTTTCACTGAATGGTTCTGTTGTCGCTACTTATAACGTTCAAAGAGACGCTATACAAAGCAGCGTTGATGTTTCAAAACTTTCAAAAGGAAATTATATTGTTATATACAATAATGGTCAGCAGCAACAAACAATAAAAATCTTAAAACAATAATTTCGAACACATAAAATATAAAGACCTCTTGTAAAAACAAGAGGTCTTTATATTTTTTATCCGTTGAACGATTATTTACCTGTCTTCGTAGATTTTCGTTTTATTTTTTAAGGAATCGCATAATGCCATTTCCCAGGAGAAAGATCGCAATGCCGTAAGTGAGCATAATAATGACACTACTATAATTAAATGAAGAGTAAAACTTATTGATTGCAAGAAGTGAATCTGATAAAGCAAAAAAAATGGCTCCCGGAATAAAATATTTTACTGCAAGTTTTTTCGTGGTGCGATTCTTAACGGTATTTATTGCAGTAAGCACCATACAACCTAAAACGATCGAGTAAACGGTTATCGGCAATTCAAAATTTTGAAGGCTGACATTTCTCCACACGAACAAAAGCAATACTCCAAGATAAGCCATGATGAACAGCGCAGTGATGAGATTAAATATTATGTGTCTTGCAGTAAAATGTTTTAAGCGATAAAAGAATACAATAAAAAAAACATGAGCAATAAGAAAACAAATCAATCCTGAAATAAAATTGGTGCCGATATAATCTTTGAGTAAAATAATATCTCCCAAAAAACAAAAAAAGAAGGCGCCATTTGCAATAAGTTTTGATCGCGTATGTTTTGTATTAATGCCGTCAAGATAAATGCCAATCAATATAAGAGGAGCGAGGAGTGTTTTTGTATAGATACGGTAATCGGTCATTTGAAAAATGATAAGAAAACAATCGGCAAGCAATGCAACCCAAAATAAAAAAAACACCACGGTTCGTGTAGTATTCATGTCGTTGTTTTAGGGCACGTTAATAATTATAAAGGAATGATTTTAATTGAATGTTGAAAATATCTCTGCAAAGAATCTCTCATTTGTGCTGTATCAGCTGAAGGTAATTTCAGCCTTAAAAAAAGCCGGTACAAGGTAGTTGAATCGGTTTTTATACTATCAAAAGATGCATCTTTACTAAGAATAATTTTCACTTCGTCTATTCGGTCACTCGCTTTTTGTAAAGAATAAGTTCTCTCAAAAATAAATTTATAAAAAGATGAATCGTTCTTAATAGTTTTTGTTGTATCACTTTTGGCTGCACGTGTTGTATCCTTATTTAATGTGCTGTCTGTTAAAGATGCAGCAGTTGAAGTAGTATCAAGTGAAGCTGCAGTATTGCTGATGGCAATAGTATCATTAATATTAGTGATGCCTTTTTCAACAAACAGTTTGTAAGTTCCCCAACCAATTACACCAAGCACTCCAACTATAATCAAAAAAGCTACAAACATCAGGAAACTTTTTGAGGTTCTTTTTTGCTCTGTATGAGGTGCTGTATATATATGCTGTTTCTTTTTTGCGGTTTTATGTTCTTCTTTCCCTTCTGTTGTTTCATAAGGTGTAAATGTATATTCACCCGATTTATTCAAACTGATAAAACCAATCCCTTCCAATTCGTATGGCTTGCCGATATTTATAAATTGCCTCGTCAGTTCAAAATGAGATTCAAGATCAGATTGAATGAGCATTTTATTCTTGCCGGTTTGTTCTGCGATAAAATCTGAAAGTTCAGGAGTTGTTTCGGCTCTTTTATCATATTGGAATGTTACATTTCCTTCATGTCGAACACCGGGCGAATAATCTCCTCCGCTGATAATTAGATGTCCGATCTTTTCAAAAGAAGCTGATTTGTGTTCAGCAATAAAATCTAATATAAAAGGATCGTAGTGGTTCATAAAAAATGGAAAGTAATTGTCACTTTTCTCGCCCTGAAAGTAGTGATTTTACTATCATAAATCATAAATTTTAGCAAAATGAATTTTTTCATTTTTGCAAACATAAATTTGCGCCATGCTTACAAAACAAGAAGAAAATTTTTTAGAATATTGGAAAAATAATCGCGAAAGGGAAAAGAAATTATTGCGTCAATTCTTTATTGGCTTGCCGGCAGGATTGCTTATTGCGTGTGGAATAATTTTATCATTAGACCTTAATTGGTATGAACGTGCAAACATGGTCGCAAATGCGAGTCTTAACCCCTATATTTTGCTTATTGCTATTATTGGCATTGTTGTTTTTGTTGCAATTTTTTACAAGAAACACCAATGGGATATGAATGAACAACGTTATCGGGAACTGCTTGTAAAAAAAGAGAAAGAAAAAAATATTGACAACGACGATGCAACTAAATAAAAAGAATCACTGTCACTTATCCAAACAATTTATATCATGAAAAAGATCTTAAGCTTAGGTGTAGCATCTGTTTTATTTTTTGGCTGTTTAAAATCAAGTAATTCATCCCCCGCTTGTACGGATGTTGATCCTGCAGCAGAAGCAACTGTTATGCAGAATTTTTGCATGGCGAATGGCATCAATTATAGTGTGGATAGCAGCGGTATATTTTACGAGGTTCTTGAACCGGGTGTAGCGCCACAGCCTAATTCCGGTTCGGTAGTAACAACAACTTATGTAGGAAAATTTCTTAATGGCACTGTGCTCGATTCAAATTTGCATGGATATACAAATAACTTAAACCGCTTGATTCCTGCATGGCAAATTGGTTTGAAAAAAATAGGTAAGGGCGGACACATAAAAATGGTTGCCCCATCTGCTTTGTGTTATGGTTGCTATGGTGTGCCGCCGAAAGTTCCTGCAAACGCTATTCTTTATTTTGATATCACGTTATTAGATGTTCAATAAAATTTTTTTATCAACAGCATATCATTGGTCATCGCCGGTTGTGTCACTCACTTGTGCGTTCTGAACTTTTTGCAGCAATTTTTTCAGCTTATAAAATTACTGAAGTACAAGAGCATAATATAATCAAATTCATACATCACTTTAATAAAAGCCCCTGTAACACTATGTTTACAGGGGCTTGACTTTTAGTGAACACCATCGCTTTTCGCAATTTTGCGAACTTCAACCGTATTACCTTCGCCTTGCAATACGGGACAACCTTTTGCAAATTCAACGGCCTCTTCAACAGAATCTGCTCTAACTGTAATAAATCCTCCGATCGTTTCTTTTATTTCCCCAAAGGGACCATTGGTAACAATCTTGTTGTGTTTTACAACACGTGCATCATCAAAGGGCAAACCGGTGCCGCCAACAAATTTATTTTGCGCAGCAATACCTCCGATCCAATCCATTGTTTGTTTCATCCATATTTCAAGTTGTTCAGGCGAAGCAATTTTTTTGCCGTCTTCATGTCGCATAATTAATACGTACTCATCCATGTTTTTAAGTTTTAATTTTCTGCTTTGGCAGAACTTGTTAATGAATTAATGAATTACACACTTATAACAAATGAAACTTTCTCAATTGGACATCCGCAAAAAATATTTTGAAAATTTTTTTTGAAGTGCTTTAAAGGGTATTAAACTATATTGTTTTCCTAAACATCCATGCTTCTTTCTTCATGACTCCAATGATAAACATTGGTGAAAGTGCCAATGATCGCATTATTGTTTATGAATCTCAGCTTATTCAATTTAAGCGATTCAATATCTTTTTGTCTCACTTTTCTATACATAGGATGCATGGTACCTCCTTTCATTCCTGCAGGTATAGCCGGATCGTATTGAAACTGTGGATCAACCAGCGTGCCTCGCGGATACATAATTCCCGGAACTCCTTCGCCTCTTATATCAAGCTCATCAGGATGATCCAAACCTAAAGTATGTCCGTATTCATGCGCTGCCGTAGTAGAACCTTCATACAAATTTTCGAGTAAAAAATAACCGCTGTTGCATCCGAGACCATCTACAAAAGAGATACTGCCATGTGCAAATTTTTCGATGCGGAAATAATTATTACGGGAGTCTGTATTTTGAAGTATTTCTAATTCAGAAATATTTTTTCTTGTTTCAGCAGTAATCTGAAAAATTATTTTATAAGAATCGTTGAGCAGATAAATAAAAGCATTTGGTTCGTTCCACATTGTTTCAATTTCTCTTCTCATTCTTTCAGTCACTTCTTCGGTTGCTTCGCTTCCATAAGTGATAATATGCGATGAAATGATTATTGTGCGACCGATGCTATCTATCTCAACTTCACCCATCATTCAAATTTTATAACCTGTTATCATGTACAATTAGTTTTCCATGAGCTTTCCATTTTTATATCGTTCAATACCTTTCTTCTCTCCATTTTCGTCATAAAGTATTATTGTTCCGTATCCGTTCTTCAATGATCCTTTACGTTGAGGTTCGCCGTTGCGATCATAGTTCGATACAATATCCATTGTTTTATTCTTTGAATAACGGATTACAGTCCACAGTTGCCCGTTTTCATGATAAGATTTGAAGAACCCGTCTTTTAAACCGTTTGCGTAATTTGTTATTGACTCAACTTTTTCATTGGGATAATAATTGATCCACTTTCCCTGCATAATTGTATCGGGCGAATAAAATCCGGTTTGTTTAACAGCTCCGTTTTCATAAAAAGCTTTTTGAAAAATAAATTTTTCGTTTCCAAGCATTGTATCGATCAATAAAGTGTTTCCTTTCATAAGATTTTCTTTACCGGATGTTTCTTCGGCATTACTTTTTTCTGCTTTCGTTTTTGAGTTACAAGAGGAGAGCAGAAATAAAAGTGCAATCAATGAACTAAGTAAAGAACGGGTTGACATAAAAATCATTTGCCTCAAACGAAAATTAATGAAGACTAATGTAAAATAAAAACATTCTTTTTGGAATTTGCATTATTAAATCTTTACCCTTGAATTTGCGAAGTAAAATCATGTTCAATAAAGAATTGAAAGTACAAGAGTGCGACGCAAGGAACGATGCTATAAAAAAACAAAAGCCAGGCTCATAAAAAAATCTCCGGCAAATAAAAATTAAATGCTTGTCTTGAATAATTTTGTTGTGCTATGAACTGGAAAAACATCGTAACAGAAACGTTGCACATAACATATCCTTTTGTGCAAGCTCCTATGTTAGGAGTTACAACACCTCAAATGGTTGCCGCAATATCAAATGCAGGAGCATTAGGTTCATTACCCGTGGGAGGTTTGCCACCGGATAAGACTTTAGCACTAATACGGGAAACAAAAAGTTTAACGAATAAACCCTTTGCTGTAAATGTGTTTGCAAATCTGATTCCTTCGGTTAATAAAGATGCGTGGGAAGCAATGCAGGAATTGCTAAAGAAATTTTGTGAACAACACGAATTGCCTTTCCATGAGCAATCAGTTGAAAGACTTAAATTTTTTTCTTATGAAGAACAGATTGAGATATTGATAAAAGAAAAAATTCCCGTTGTAAGTTTCACATTCGGCGTTTTAAATGATGATGTAATTGATACGTTGCATAAGAATGGTGTTCTGTTGATTGGAAGTGCAACAAGCGTAGAAGAGGCGCGTTTGCTTAGTGAAAAAGGTATCGATATGATAACTGCACAAGGGATAGAAGCGGGTGGACACAGAGGCAGCTTTTTACATAAAGATGCACCACAAATCGGATTAATGGCTTTGCTTCCACAGATTGTTGACACTATTGATAAACCTGTATTAGCAGCAGGAGGAATAGCGGATGGCAGAGGTATTAAAGCTGTAATGATATTGGGTGCAAAAGGTGTACAGGTAGGGAGTGCCTTTATTGCTTCCAAAGAAAGTGCTTCAAACCCTGTACACAAAAAAATGATGCAACAAGCAACAGACACGAGTACCGTTCTTACCAAATCATATACGGGAAGATGGATGAGATGTATAAAGAATGAGTTTGTTGAAACTGTTGATTCGTCAGGATTAACTATAAATGAATATCCGTTGCAGGGAGCGCTTACCGGTTTTTTAAGAACGCTTTATAATGATGAAAATGCAACAAAATTTTTGCCGATGCTCTCGGGGCAAAATGCAAGAAAATCATCAACCAAAGGTGCTGCTGAAATTATGATGGAGATGATAGAAGAAGCAGAAGCAAATGAATAGTCAATAAAAAATAAATGCTTCACAGGTTTTTCTTATAAAGCAGCATTCAATCCATACGTAGATT
>Ga0207674_10010895_pt1 | contig 10241 bp, 10 predicted proteins | sample KBSCornC72_FD_184303 | JGI IMG/M metagenome (GOLD analysis project Ga0207674, IMG submission 184303) | Corn rhizosphere microbial communities from Kellogg Biological Station, Michigan, USA - KBS Corn C7-2 (SPAdes) (version 2) | ecosystem: Host-associated > Plants > Roots > Rhizosphere > Soil ...
AGACGCAGATCGTCGATGACGCGCTCGCTCCGTGGCGGGAGTCGTTCCCGCAGGTTCCGGTGCGAGTGACGGTGACCCACGACGTCGCCTCGTCGGCCCTCGTCTGCGCCTCCGAACGTGCCGATCGCCTGGTGCTCGTCAGGCCGGCGCACGGTGCCTGGGCGCACCACCTCGGGCGGACCGCGCGCGCCGTCCTTCGGTTCGCGTCCTGCCCGACCGAGATCGTCATGCCGGGTTCGGGATGGGAGCGGACGGATGCCCCATGGTCCCTCGAGGAGGAGGGAGTGCTGCTCCGATGACCGGACCACGGCCGCGTCACCTGGATCCCATCGTGCTCCTGCTGAGCGGGCTGGCGCTGGCCTCCGTGCTCAGCTCGCTGCTGACGCTGCTGGTCCCGGACCTGCTCCGCGGGCCACCGGTCATGAACGGGTCCGCCAAGGGCACGGCCCTGGTGATCCTGGTGGTCGCGGTCCCGGCGTTGGCCATGGGTGGCGTCTCGGCGCTGCGCGGCTCGGTGCGGGGGCTGGTGCTGGCGGCGGGCGCGGCGGCGTACCTCGCCTACAACGCGGTGCTGCTGGTGCTCGCGACGCCCGTCAACCGGGCCTTCCTGGTCTACGAGGCGATGCTGTCCCTCGGCCTCTGGGCGGTCGTGGTCCTGTGCGTGCGGACCTGGCGGGCCATGGCCGGCGTACGTGTGGTCGCGCTACGCGGGGTGGCGGCCTACCTCGCCGTCGTCGTCCTCCTGAACACGGTGGCCTGGCTGGCCCGGATCGGACCGCCCACCCTCGGCGGCACGCCGCAGGACGTGGTCGCCGGAACCGGGCTGACCACCAGCCCGGTCTACGTGCAGGACCTGGCGTTCTGGCTGCCCGCCTTCGCGTGGCTCGCGCTCGGGGTCTGGAGGGGCCACGCCCCGCGCACCGCCCTGGCCGCAGCTGCGCTGTGGTACTGGCTCTTCGAGGCGGTCGGCGTCGCTGTCGACCAGTGGTGGGGGCATCGTGCCGACCCCACGTCCGGCGTCGCCTCAGGAGCCGCCGTTCCGCTCTTCCTGGTCGTCGCCGCGGTCACGATCGGGCCACTGCTCAGGGTGCTGCAAGAGCTGCGGCGTACGTCGTGGACGCCGGCGGCCCCGCCGCCGAGGGTGGCCCGAGCGCGGGTCCCCGTCAGTATGCGGTCCCACACCGGACGATGGAGGGTGCAAGCCCGCTGGGTCGGAGGGTTCTTCGTGTGGACGGCCGGCATCCACGTGGGCATCGTCGCGGCCGACACCGAGCTCTACCGTCACTTCGCCGACGGCGCCCTCGTGCCCGGCGTGGCGCAGACCTGGCGGGCCGTGTTCATGGCCCAGCCGATGACGTGGGGGCTGGCACTGGCGGCAGGAGAGGCGACGCTCGGCCTGCTGCTGTTGTCGCGGTCGCGCCGAGTGCGCGCGGTGGGCTGGTCGGGCGTGATCGCGTTCCAGCTCGCCCTGATGGCGTTCGGCTGGGGGTTCTGGCTCTGGAGCGTCCCAGCCCTGGCACTGGTGGTCCCGGCCGCCCGGTCGGACGTCGGGACGTCGAGCCGGAGGACCGAAGACCGTGCCGTTGGTCATCTCGACCGAGGACTCTTGTCGACCCCGGTGTCGACCTCCTCCCATGACCGGGAGCCCGTCCGGGACGCGACTCTCGTGGTGAAGAGCCCGGACAGTCCGAGCCTCACACGAAGAAGGTGAACCACCATGCGCGCCACACTTGACAAGTTGATCTCGTGGGCAGGGGTTCTGCTCGCGGCCGTCCTGCTCGTCGCAGGCGGACTGCTGACCTGGGCGAGTTCCTACATCGGGGGCGAGGTCCACGACCAGCTGGCTTCCCAGCACATCACGATGCCGACGAACGAGACCGGGCTGGCCGACCTCCCCGCCGCCGACCGCGCGGCACTCGACCAGTACGCCGGCCAGCAGCTGACCACCGGTCCGCAGGCCAAGGCGTACGCCGACCACTACATCCTCGTGCACATGAACGAGGCATCCGGTGGCAAGACCTACTCCGAGGTGAGCGGTCAGTACATCCAGCAGTGCACCGCCGACCCGAAGGCGGCTGCCACGCAGGCCTGCCAGGACCTGAGCAGTCTGCGGCAGACACTGTTCATGGGTGACACCCTGCGCGGCCTGCTGCTCTACGGCGCGGCGTTCGCGACCATCGGCACCATCGCGGGCTACGGCGCCATCGTCGCCTTCGCCGGCGCGATCGGCCTGGTGCTGCTCGCCGGCCTCGGCTTCTGGCACTCCCGCCGGGCCGACACGACCGTGGCCGCCGACAGCCAAGCTGGCGCGCACGTGTGAGCCGGCGGTCCACAGCGAAGGGTCGGTGCCTCCGGGCACCGGCCCTTTCGCCTGCGCCGAAGGAGCTGCGCGTGACCTGCCAGGCGTCGTACGCCCCGGATCCGAGGCCTCGGGAGGTCGCACGGACGCTGCTCGAGCACGGTCATCTCGCCGTTCGGCTCCGTGGACCCTCGGCACCGGTGCGGCGTGGACCAACTGCCTTCCGCTCGATGGCCATCGGCCCTGAGGGCGGCACCCGGATCGCGGTGGACTGGAGGCGTGACGAGAGCTCGGTTCCTCGGGATGGGTCGGGTCGGCCGACGTCGGGACACCGATCTCGGCGACCGGCTCGCGGACGCCGACAGGACGACCGCCGGGTTCTCGTCGCACCACTCCTGCGCCCGCGGCGCAGAGTAGGACCGGGAAGGCCGAGATGAGAGCGAAGACCTGGAACGTCGAGATCTACCTGTTCGAGCAGGAAGGCCGCACCCGCGCGGACGCCGTGCTCCGGACCGACGCCGGTACGGAGGTCACCCACTCGGGGACGGCCCGATGCAGCCCCGCGGACAACGACGTACCGGAGATCGGCGACGAGCTCGCCGTCTGCCGCGCGCTCACCGGGCTGGCGCACGACCTGTTCGAGGCCACCGTCCTCGACGTGGAGCGCAACGACCCGAACGCTCAGGCGCCGGTGCTCCGGATCGACTGAACGACCGCCACCCACGACACGACGCGAGAGACGAGGGGACATCATGCGAGTAGGCATCAACGGCATGGGCCGGGTGGGAAGGGCCTACCTCCGGCGAGCCATCCAGACACACGACGTGGAGGTGGTCGCGGTCAACGACGTCACCGACGTCGAGACCTTGGCCCATCTGCTCCGCTACGACAGCACGTTCGGGCCGTTCCCCGGGATCCGAGCGGTCGGCGACACGCTGATGGTCGAGGACCGCAAGCTGCCGGTGTTCGCACATGCGCGCCCCGAGGAGATCCCGTGGGCCGCCCATGGCGTCGACATCGTCATCGAGTCCTCCGGTCGGTTCCGGACGCGCGCCCTCGCCGCCGGGCACCTGGATGCCGGCGCGTCCAAGGTGATCGTGTCGGCACCGGGCAAGGACGTGGACGCGACCCTGGTCCTCGGCGTCAACGACGAGACGTACGACGCCTCCAGGCACCACGTCATCTCCAACGCCTCGTGCACGACGAACTGCGTGGCGCCCATGGTGAAGGTGCTGCACGACGCGTTCGGCGTCGAACACGGCTTCATGACCACGGTGCACGCCTACACCAACGACCAGAACGTGCTGGATGCACCGCACCAGGACCTGCGCAGAGCGCGAGCCGCGGCCGTCAACATCATTCCGACCTCGACCGGGGCAGCGAGGGCCGTCGGCGAGGTGCTGCCGGAGCTGTCCGGCCGTCTCGACGGTGTGGCTCTCCGCGTGCCGGTGACCGACGGGTCCATGGTGGACCTGGGCGTCCTGCTCGACCGCGAGGTCTCCACAGAGGAGGTGAACGCCGCCTTCGAGACGGCCGCCGCAGTCGGACCGCTGGCCGGGCTGCTCAGGTATTCCGAGGAGTCCCTGGTCTCGTCAGACGTCATCCTCGACAGCTCCTCGTGCGTCTTCGACTCGGCATTGACCCAGAGCTCCCGGCGGTTCGTCAAGGTCTTCGGCTGGTACGACAACGAATGGGGCTACACCTGCCGGCTCGTGGATCTCACCGCCCTGGTCGCGAGCGGAGGTCGGACGACATGACCACTTCTCCATCCGGTCCGTCCGGCGGCGTCACGGACGAGCGCCAGCGGGCGCGGACGCGGCTCAAGAAGCGTCGCGACCTCCGCACGCACGCAATGGCCTACCTGCTCGTGAACGCCGCGATCGTGGTGATCTGGGCCATCACGGATGCGGGCGGCTTCTTCTGGCCGGCCCTCCTGATGGTCGGCTGGGGCGTCGGGCTGGCCCTGAACGCCTGGGACGTCTTCGTCTCCTCTGATATCACCGAGCAGGACGTGGACCGGGAGATCTCCCGGATGCACCGCGGCTGAGCCAGCCCGGAGATCCCGGGGCCGGGCGTGCGGAATCGCCGCTGCGCCGGTGTCCAGACGGGTACGGGACGAGTACCAGGTGCTGAAGGAAGGAGCGTCCGATGTTTGCCGCCGTAGGTGACCGGTTGATGGTCCGGAGCGCGCATGTCGACGGCCCGGTCAGGGACGCCGTCGTCCTGGAGGTCCGCCACGAGGACGGCAGCCCGCCGTACCTCGTGCGGTGGTCCGACACGGGTCACGAGTCGTTGTTCTTCCCCGGACCGGACACCTCGGTCCACCGCGTCGAGCACGGGTCCGGCGCGGGCGAGCGGTGACCCGCTCTGCGGCGGGCCGGGTCCGTGCCCGGGTGCGTGACGCCGGTCGGACCCGGCCTCCGGCAGTCCAGCACCCCGGGACGGAGTGCCGCTAGGGCAGAAAGTCACCAACCTCGTCGGGGACCGATGCGGCCACGAGCTGCGCCGGGGCCGGCCCGGAGCGCGATCCGTAGGCTGGCCGGGGAGTGCCGCAGACTCCCGTGACCCGGGACCTGAGATGAGGACCGACACCCGAGGGGGACGCATCGCCATGGAAGCCCAGGACCAGCTACGGAGCAACGCATCCACGTCGTCGTCGGGCGCCCTCCCGGCCACGGCGCTCCCAGACGATGAGCTGTGGCGGATCGACGCATGGTGGCGAGCGGCCAACTACCTGTCCGTCGGCCAGATCTACCTGATGGCGAACCCGCTGCTCCGAGAGCCGCTGCGTCCCGAGCACGTCAAGCCTCGGCTGCTCGGGCACTGGGGCACGACGCCGGGCCTCAACTTCGTCTACGCGCACCTCAACCGGGTGATCGCGGCCCGTGACCTCGAGATGATCTACGTCATCGGACCCGGGCACGGCGGGCCAGGCGTCGTGGCATCGGCGTACCTCGAGGGCACCTACAGCGAGACCTACTCGGACATCACCCTCGACGAGGACGGGATGGCTCGGCTGTTCAAGCAGTTCTCGTTCCCCGGCGGCATCCCCAGTCACGTCGCGCCCGAGACTCCGGGGTCGATCCACGAGGGTGGCGAGCTCGGGTACTCCCTCTCGCACGCGTACGGCGCGGCGTTCGACAACCCGGACCTGGTCGTGGCCGCGATCGTCGGTGACGGCGAGGCGGAGACCGGTCCGCTGGCCACGAGCTGGCACAGCACCAAGTTCGTGGATCCCTCCCGCGACGGCGCGGTGCTGCCGATCCTTCATCTCAACGGCTACAAGATCGCCAACCCGACCGTGCTGGCCCGGATCCCCGAGGAGGAGCTGGACCTCCTGCTGCGGGGGTACGGTCACACCCCGCACTTCGTCACCGGCGACGACCCCGAGACCATGCACCGGGCCTTCGCCGCCACCCTCGACCACGCGCTCGACGAGATCCGGGAGATCCAGCGCCGGGCGCGGGCCGGCGAGCTCGACGAACGGCCGGCGTGGCCGATGATCGTGCTCCGGAGCCCGAAGGGCTGGACCGGTCCGAAGGAGGTCGACGGGCAGAAGATCGAAGGCTACTGGCACTCGCACCAGGTGCCCTTCGCCGATGCTCGCAGCCATGCGGGCCACCGCGCGATCCTCGAGGACTGGCTGCGCAGCTACCGCCCCGAGGAGCTCTTCGACGCCGCCGGGAGCCCGGTGCCCGAGATCCGTGACCTGCACCCCGTCGGCCCGCGCCGGATGAGCGCGAACCCGCACGCCAACGGCGGTCTCCTCCTGCGCGACCTGCGTCTGCCCGACTTCCGCGAGTACGCCGTTCCGGTCACGCATCCCGGCACCGGCGCCGTGGAGGCCACCCGGGTGCTCGGCACGTTCCTGCGTGACGTGATGGCGCAGAACGCCGACCGGTTCCGGGTCTTCTCACCCGACGAGAACAACTCCAACCGGCTGCAGGACATCCTCCAGGTCACCGATCGCACCTGGAACGCCGAGACCTACGACGACGACGACCACCTCGCCCGTGACGGCCGGGTGATGGAGATCCTGTCGGAGCACACGTGCCAGGGCTGGCTCGAGGGCTACCTGCTGACCGGGCGGCACGGGTTCTTCTCCTGCTACGAGGCCTTCGTGCACATCGTCGACTCGATGTTCAACCAGCACGCCAAGTGGATGGAGACCAGTAACCGCATCCCCTGGCGGCGGCCGGTGGCGTCGTTGAACTACCTGCTCACCTCCCACGTCTGGCGGCAGGACCACAACGGCTTCTCCCACCAGGACCCGGGCTTCATCGACCACGTCGTCAACAAGAAGGCCGGTGTCATCCGCGTCTACCTCCCCCCGGACGCGAACACGCTGCTCTCGGTCGCCGACCACTGCCTGCGCAGCAAGCAGTACGTCAACGTGATCGTGGCCGGCAAGCAGCCGGCGCTGCAGTACCTCGACATGGAGGAGGCGGTCGTCCACAGCACCAAGGGCATCGGCATCTGGGAGTGGGCGAGCACCGACGGTGACGACGAGCCCGACGTGGTGATGGCCTGCGCCGGCGACGTCCCGACGATGGAGTCGCTGGCCGCGGTCGACCTGCTCCGCGGCTTCTTCCCGGACCTCAGGATCCGCTTCGTCAACGTCGTCGACCTGATGCGGCTCCAGGACCAGCGGGAGCATCCCCACGGCCTGCCCGATGCCGACTTCGACGCGCTGTTCACCCGCGACAAGCCGGTGATCCTGGCCTACCACGGCTACCCGTGGCTGATCCATCGCCTCACCTACCGCCGGACCAACCACCACAACTTCCACGTGCGCGGCTACATCGAGGAAGGCACCACGACCACGCCGTTCGACATGACCGTGCTCAACCAGCTCGACCGCTTCGACCTGGCCCTCGACGTGATCGACCGGGTGCCGGGCCTGCGCGACCGCGGGGGAGCCGCCCGCGAGTGGCTGCGCAACCGGCTCATCGAGCACTCCCACTACGTGCGCAGCCACGGCGAGGACCTGCCCGAGGTGCGCGAGTGGCAGTGGGGATCCGGCGAGGGACCCCGACAGCAGACGGCTGCTCCGTCGCGGAACGCCCCCGAGGGGTGAGTCGAGTGCGCGTCCTCGTCGTCAACGCGGGCTCCAGCAGTCTCAAGCTGAGCGTGCTCGACGCGGAGGAGATCACGCACCAGACCACCCTCGAGCGATGGGACGGCGCCGGCGACCTCGGTCAGCTCCGCTCCTTGCTGACCGACGTGCCAGACGTCGGCGGAATAGGCCACCGGGTGGTGCACGGCGGCCCGCGGTTCCGAGAGTCGGTGCGGATCGACCACGACGTGGTGTCCTACCTCGACTCGATCGCCGACCTCGCCCCGCTGCACAACCCGCGCGCGGTGGCCGCGATCCGGGCCGTCGGGGACCTGCTGCCGGAGGTCCCGACGGTGGCGGCGTTCGACACGTCGTTCCACGCCACCATCCCCGAGGACGCGGCGACGTACGCGCTGCCTCGTGAGTGGAACCACACCTACGGGCTGCGGCGCTACGGCTTCCATGGCCTCTCCCATGCATACGCCGTGCGACGCGCCGCGGCGATCGCCGACCGCCCACTCGGCGAGCTGCGCGTGGTCTGCTGCCACCTCGGGGCGGGCGCCTCGCTCTGCGCCGTACGCGGCGGCCGGTCGGTGGACACCACGATGGGCTTCACCCCGCTCGCCGGACTGGTCATGCAGACCAGGACCGGCTCGGTGGACCCCGGTCTGGTCCTCTGGCTGCTCGAGCACGCCCACCTCGACCCGACCACGCTCGGGCAGGTCCTCGAGCACCAGTCGGGTCTCAAGGGGCTGTCGGGAACCTCGGGCGACTACCGCGACGTCGTCGCCGCGCACGAGGCCGGGGCGGCTGAGGCAACACTCGCGCTCGACGTCTATGTCCATCGGCTGGTCCGCGAGGTCGGCGCGATGGTCGCCAGCGCCGGCGGCCTCGACCTGCTGGTGTTCACCGGCGGCGTCGGCGAGCACGCGCCCGCGATCCGGGCCGCGGCCGCCGAGCGACTGTCCTACCTCGGTGTGGAGGTGGACGCCGCTGCCAACGAGCGGGCTGCGGGCGACACGGACATCTCGGCACCCGCTGCCACCGTGCGCACGCTGGTGGTCGCTGCCGCCGAGGACGTCGAGGTCGCCCGGGAGGTCCGCCGCGTGCTCGCCGGCTGAGGTGGAGGATCTCAGCGGTGTCAGCGGACGACGGCCACCGGGCAGTGGCCGTGGTGGAGGACGTGGTGGCTGATCGAGCCCAGCACCGTCTCGGCCAGCGCGCCGTGGCCCCGAGATCCCACGACGACCATGGTTGCAGTGTTGGATGCGTCCACCAGCGCCTCACCGGCACCCTCGGCGAAGAACTCGCCCTCGATCTCGATCTCCGGATGGCTCGTCCGCGCCTCGGCCACCGACTTCTGCAAGGCCTCTTCCTCCTCCAGCAGGGTCCGCGACATCGACTCCGGTGGGTCGCCGTGCTCGTCGATGGGCATGGTGAGTGGCTTCCAGGCTCGAACCAGCACCACGGTGTCACCCGTGACGCCGGCCTGTCGGCAGGCGAACTCCAGGGCACGCAGGCTCGGTTCGGAGCCGTCGACACCGACGATGATCCGCCGCTCGTGCGCACCGGGTGCCTGGCGGACGACGACCACGGGGCACCGGGAGTGCCGCGCTGCGCTCTGGCTCACGGATCCGAGCAGGGCCTCGCCGATCCGCCCGTGACCGCGGCTCCCGAGCACGAGCATCGACGCGTCGGTGGCGCGGTCGACCAGCGTGCTGGCGATGCCGCCGTCGAGACGCTCGATCGTGAGGTCCTGGGCGCCGACCGCCGCCAAGGCCTCCCGGGCCCGTTCTTCGATCTCCTCCCACCACGACTCGGGCCACTGTGGCCGGCGTGGCGACTCCATCCGATCCACGACGATCGCGACCACGACGGCTTCGCCCCGAAGGCGAGCCATCTGCCCTGCCCACGTCGCGGCCGCGTCGGCATCCGGCGAGCCGTCGTATCCCACGACGATGCTCGGTGTCTGTGTGCTCATGGCTCCAGCGTGGTCCCCCCACATGTCCCGGCCCAGGGTCTAAGGTCCAACGTCGGGATGGCGACCCTCAGCGACGCACGCCGTCACCTGATCCTGACGCCGACGACGCCCGGCACCGTCCGGACGATGGTGTGGGCCAGCGAGTGGTGGGCGGCGTCCGCCCCGGTGACCTCGACCACCCCGTCGTCCACCCTCACCTCCCAGTCCGAGTGACCGAGGTCGTCGAAGACCTTCCGGATGTCATCGGCGACCTGCTCGTCGTCACGAGCGAGGGCTCGGACCACGTCGCTGCGACTGACGATGCCGACCAGCTGGTGCCGGTCGTCGACCACGGGGAGGCTCTTGAAGCCGTTCGCGCCCATCACCTCGATGACCGTGGCCACGTCGTCCTCGGGGCGTACCGCGACCGGAGACCGGGTGTAGACGTCGGCGACCGTGTGCGCCGGAGCCAGCCGCTGCAGGGTGATCGGACGCTCGTGCGCGCGCGGATCGGTGCCCACGGCCTCGTGGATCAGGTCGGCCTCACTGACGATCCCGCACAGCCGTCGGTGCTCGTCGACGACCGGGAGCGACGTGATCCCGACATGTGCCAGACGCTGCAACGCCGCCTTGACACCCGTGTCCGGGGTGACGGTGATCGGATCGACGGTCATCACGTCCCTGACGAGCACGACCCCACCCCTCTCCTGACCCGGGTTCGAGTCGAGCATCGTCCGGCTGCGGCCCGGCTGCCAGGGACCAAGGTCAGGCCGGTCGGTACCCATGGTCACCGCGACCGGTCGGGCCGGCGGTGTCGAAAGGCTTGCGGACGGCTCCACGGTGAGTCGCGGCGGCCCGCGCAATGCGCCCGCCCAAGCGTGGTGCGTGACCCCGTCTGGACGGGCTAAACACCAGTCAGTCACGTC
>Ga0207674_10010897_pt1 | contig 10240 bp, 8 predicted proteins | sample KBSCornC72_FD_184303 | JGI IMG/M metagenome (GOLD analysis project Ga0207674, IMG submission 184303) | Corn rhizosphere microbial communities from Kellogg Biological Station, Michigan, USA - KBS Corn C7-2 (SPAdes) (version 2) | ecosystem: Host-associated > Plants > Roots > Rhizosphere > Soil ...
GGTTTCTCGCCGAGTTCCTCGGCGCCGTGGTGGAGCGGCGAAAGCACATCGCGAGTGGGGCGAGTTGCTGTGAGTACTGTGTGAAGGAACAGAAGGGACCGGGGACTGGGGACCTGGGACTCGGCCAGAGTCAGAACGCTTCAATCATCGAGCGCAACGATGAGTAGTTCCATCGAATCACTGATCAACAAGGATTATCAGGCCGGCTTCGAGACGGACATCGAGGCGGATACCATTCCGCCCGGGTTGTCCGAGGAGACGATTCGGCTCATCTCGTCCAAGAAGAACGAGCCCGAGTGGCTGCTCGAATGGCGTCTCAAGGCGTACCGCCGTTGGACGACCATGGCGGAGCCGCACTGGCCGAACGTCACCTACGACCCGATCGACTACCAGGGGATCAGCTACTACTCGGCGCCCAAGACGAAGAAGCCGTTAGGCAGCCTCGATGAGGTCGACCCGAAAATCCTCGAGACGTACACCAAGCTCGGCATCCCACTCACCGAGCAGAAGATTCTCGCGGGCGTCGCGGTCGACGCGGTGTTCGACTCCGTGTCGGTCGGCACGACGTATAAGGAGGAGCTGGCGAAGCTCGGCATCATCTTCTGCTCGTTTGGCGAAGCGGTCCGGGAACATCCCGAGCTCGTGCGGAAGTATCTCGGCTCCGTGGTCCCGTACTCCGACAACTTCTTCGCGTCGCTCAACTCGGCGGTATTCTCGGACGGCTCGTTCGTGTACGTGCCCAAGGGCGTGCGCTGCCCGATGGAGCTGTCCACGTACTTCCGTATCAACGCCAGCGGCACCGGGCAGTTCGAGCGCACGCTGATCATCGCGGACGAGGGAGCATACGTCAGCTACCTCGAGGGGTGCACGGCGCCCAAGCGCGACGAGAACCAGCTGCACGCGGCGGTCGTCGAGCTCGTGGCGCTCGAGAACGCGACGGTGAAGTACTCCACCGTGCAGAACTGGTATGCCGGGGACGAGGAAGGCAACGGCGGCGTCTATAACTTCGTAACGAAGCGCGGCAAGGCGTTAGGCCGGAAGTCCAAGATCTCGTGGACGCAGGTCGAGACCGGCTCCGCGATCACGTGGAAGTACCCGAGCGTGATCCTGCAGGGCGACGAGTCGGTGGGCGAGTTCTACTCCGTGGCCGTCGTGAACCGCAAGCAGCAGGCGGACACGGGCACGAAGATGATCCACATCGGCAAGAACACGAAGTCGAACATCGTCTCGAAGGGCATCTCGGCCGGCGAGGGCAACAACTCGTACCGCGGCCGCGTGCAGGTTCTGCCGCGGGCGACAGGCGCACGGAACTACACGCAGTGCGACTCGATGCTCGTGGGCAACCGCTGCGGCGCGCACACGTTCCCGTACATCGAAGTCGGCAACAACACGGCGACGGTGGAGCACGAGGCGTCGACGTCGAAGATCGGGGAAGACCAGATCTTCTACCTGAAGCAGCGCGGCCTGTCGGCCGAGCAGGCAGTGTCCATGATCGTTTCGGGCTTCTGTCGCGAGGTGTTCAAGGAGCTGCCGATGGAGTTCGCGCTCGAAGCCCAGCAGTTGTTAGGCATCACCCTCGAGGGCTCCGTCGGGTAGAGCTACGACACTGGTATTGGGTAATGGTTATTGGTTATTGCGACAGGTAATTGGTTACTGGAAATCGTTACAGGTAATCGACCCCCCGGGGTGCTCATCTCGCTGAGGGAGGCATCCCGAGGGTTCAGATCACCGATAACCAGTTCCAGTAACCAATTACCAGTTCGGTTGCGCACTTACAATCGGGATTTTGAATGCTAGAGATCAGAAACCTCCACGCCCGCGCTGGCGAGAAGCCTATCCTTCGCGGTATCAGCCTCACCGTCAACGCCGGCGAGGTGCACGCGGTCATGGGGCCGAATGGCTCCGGCAAGAGCACGCTCGCCCAGGTCCTCGCCGGACATCCGGCGTACGAGGTCACCGCCGGCGAAGTCCTGTACGACGGAGAGAATCTCCTCGAGATGGACCCCGAGGCGCGCGCGCAGAAGGGCGTGTTCCTCGCGTTCCAGTATCCCGTCGAGATCCCCGGCGTCTCCAACGCGTACTTCCTTCGCTCGGCCTACAACGAGATCCGGAAGTCGCGCGGCGAGGACGAGGTGGATCCCATCGACTTCCTCGAGATCATGGACCAGAAGCTCCAGCTCGTGCACATGAGCGACGACATGCTGCAGCGCTCGGTGAACGCGGGCTTCTCGGGCGGCGAGAAGAAGCGCAACGAGATCCTGCAGATGGCCGTGCTCGATCCCAGGCTCGCGATCCTCGATGAGACGGATTCGGGACTCGACATCGATGCGCTTCGCATCGTGGCCGAAGGGGTCAACAGCATGCGGCGGCCGGACAACGCGACGATCGTCGTCACGCACTACCAACGTCTCCTCAACCACATCGTGCCGGACTTCGTTCATGTGCTGGCGAATGGCCGCATCGTGAAGTCCGGCGGCAAGGAGCTCGCCCTGGAGTTGGAGGCGAAGGGCTACGAGGGGATGGGCGTGCCTGCGGCGCGCGGGAACGGGGAACCGGGAACTGGGAACCGAGCGATAAGTCAATGACAGAGGGTCTGGGCGGTAGCGGATACACGACCGAGTATCAGGCGTTCTTGCGTGCTGCGCGCGGGACGCCGACCTGGCTCGACACCATCCGGCAGTGCGCGTTCGAGAGCTTCCAGGCGTTGGGCTTCCCGACCACGAAGAACGAGGACTGGCACTTCACGAGCGTCGCACCGATCGTCGAGGCGGCGTATCCACCGCGTACGACACCAGGTGGTGACGTAAAGCCGGGGGACCTCATGCCGTTCACGTTCGGCGCGAGTGACTGGCCAACGATCGTCTTCGTGAACGGCGTCTTCGCCCCTGCTCTGTCGTCCCTCGAGGCCCTTCCCGACGGCGTGAAGGTCTACGACATGGCGACCGCGTTGCGCTCGGGCGATCCGCTGGTCGAGCGACACCTCTCCAAGTTCGCCGCGTCCGAGCTCAACGCGTTCACGGCGCTCAACAGCGCGTTCGTGAGCGAGGGCGCCGTCGTCCGTATTGCGAAGGAGTTCGAGGTCGATCGACCGATCCACATTCTGTTCGTGTCCGACGCGATCGCGGCGAAGACGCAGTCCAACCCGCGCACGCTCATCATCGCCGAGCGACACTCGAAGGCGACGGTGATCGAGAGCTACGTCGCGACCGGGGAGGCCAGCTACTTCACGAACGCGGTGACCGAGGTGCTGCTCGAGGACGGCGCGAACCTGTCACACCTCAAGATTCAGCGTGAGAGTCCGCGAGCGTTCCACGTCGGTACGATCGAGGCCGAGCAGAAGCGCGACAGCCATTACCAGTCGTTCTCCTTCTCGACAGGCGCGGCGCTCGCACGGACGAACATCTACACGACGCTGGATGGCGAGGGCGCGGGTGCCACGCTGAACGGGCTGTACATGCTCGACGGCGAGCAGCACTGCGACCACCAGACGAAGATCGAGCACGCGCAACCGAATTGCTTCAGCCGGGAGCTCTATAAGGGCGTGCTGGATGGCGCGTCGCACGGGGTGTTCAACGGCAAGGTGTACGTGGACCCGATCGCGCAGAAGACGGACGGCAAGCAGACGAACAAGGTGCTGCTGCTGTCGGAGCGCGCGCAGGTGGACACCAAGCCGCAGCTCGAGATCTTCGCGGACGACGTCAAGTGCACGCACGGCGCGACGGTGGGGCGCGTGGACGAGACAGCGCTCTTCTACATGAAGAGCCGCGGGATCAACAAGGAGCTCGCTCGTCGGCTGCTCACGTACGCGTTTGCGGCGGAAGTCCTGGAGACGATCGAAATCGATCGTGTTCGCCAGGAGCTGGAACAGGCGACGTTGCAGCGGTTCACGGGCATAGAGGTTTCGTCCGTATGACGGGAACCGGGAACGGGGAACCGGGAACGGTGTCACTCTATCGGGACGGTGAGGATTCCTCGCCTGCGGCCCTGCGGGCCTCCGCTCGGAATGACAATGATGGCCGGTTCCCGGTTCCCGGTTCCCGGTTCCCGGTCATTCAAGATTGCCGCAAAGACTTCCCGATCCTTTCGACAAAGGTGAGGGGCGAGATAGGCTTGACCTATCTCGACAACGCTGCCACCACGCAGAAGCCGCAGGTCGTGATCGACGCGACGTCGCGGTACTACGCCCGGGAGAACGCGAACATCCATCGCGGTGTGCACTGGCTGAGCGAGCGCGCGACCGAGGCGTATGATCGCGTGCGCGAACAGGCACGCCAGTTCCTCGGCGCGAAGCACGCGCACGAAGTCATCTTCACGCACGGCACGACCGAGGGCATCAACCTCGTCGCGTCGAGCTTCGGCGAGGCGTTCGTGAAGCCGGGTGACGAGATCGTCGTCACGGAGATGGAGCACCACTCGAACCTCGTGCCGTGGCAGCTCATGGCGTCCCGCCGCGCCGCGAAGGTGCGCGCGGTCCCGGTGACGGACCGCGGAGAGCTGGATCTCGAGGCGTTAGGCAACCTGCTCGGGCCCAGGACGCGACTGCTCGCCGTGACGCAGCTGTCGAACGTGCTCGGAACCGTGAATCCGATCGCGGACATCATCGCGCTCGCCCATGACCGCGGGGTAGCCGTGCTCGTGGACGGTGCCCAATCGGCGCCGCGGATGCCGGTGAACGTGCAGGCGCTCGGGTGCGACTTTTTCGCGTGCTCGAGCCACAAGATGTATGGCCCCATGGGCGTCGGCGTGCTCTACGGGCGCGAGAGCCTGCTCGACCAGATGCCTCCCTACGAGGGAGGCGGCGACATGATCGACACCGTGGGGCTCGAGTGCAGCTCGTACGCGCCGCTGCCGGCCAAGTTCGAGGCGGGCACCCCGAACGTCGCCGGCGTGATCGGGCTCGGTGCAGCGTTAGGCTGGATCGAGGGCCTCGGTCGCGACACGATCGCCGCCCACGAGATCGCGCTGGTGGAGTACGCCGTGCAGCGCCTCTCGGCCCTGGAAGGCGTCTCGGTCGTTGGCGCTCCGGCGGAGCGTACGGGTGTGGTGTCGTTCGTGATGGACGGGGTTCACCCGCACGACATCGGGACCATTCTCGACGAGTACGGGATCGCTATTCGCGGTGGGCATCACTGCGCGCAGCCCCTCATGGCACGGCTCGGCGTCGTCGCCACGGCGCGCGCATCGTTCGGCGCGTACAGCACGAGCGAGGAAGTCGACGCGCTCGTCGACGGGCTTCACGCGGTTCGGCGAGTGTTTCCGCTGTGACGCTCGGGTCGGACGAATTCGTCGACGTCGCGGGCCTGGACGAAGTGCCGGAGACGGGCGTGCTGGGAGTCGAGGGGCCGGGCGGGCAGTCGATATGCCTCGTCAGGTTCGCGGGTCAGGTGTCGGCCTTCCTGGACGAGTGCACGCATCAGGCTTTCCCGCTTTCCCTCGGCGAGGTGCGCCCGGACGGAAGCCTCGAGTGCGTGTGGCACGGGGCTCGATTCGACTGCCTAACGGGTGCAGTGAGGCGCGAGCCGGCGACGGACGACCTCACACGGTACCCCGTTCGCGTCGACGGAGGCCGCATCTTCGTCGGACCGCGGGAGGGTGAACGGTGACCGACCCAGGATCCGACGCCCGACTGTCGGCGCTGTACCAGGAAGTCATCCTCGACCATTACCGGCGGCCGCGAAACCGGGGAACGCTCGCGGAGCCAACCGGCACTGCGAGCCTACGCAACCCGCTCTGCGGAGACGAGGTGGATGTGCACGTCGCGCTGCACGACGGCAAGGTTGCCGACGTGAAGTTCGGCGGACGCGGATGCTCCATCTCGCAGGCGTCGGCATCGATGATGACCGAGCTCGTGAAGGGACGGACGCCCGACGAGGTACACGCGCTCGGCGAGCGCTTCGCCAAGATGATTCGAGGAGACGCCGAGGCGGCGAAGGACCAGGCGCTCGGTCAGGCTCGAGCGCTTTCGGGAGTCTCGCGCTTCCCGACGCGCGTACGGTGCGCGCTGATCGCGTGGGAGGCGATGGAGCGAGCGGTCAAGCGCTGACGCTCATCACGGAGCCAGCGGGACCGCTCCGTGTCGCAGGGTCATGTCGTACGCGAGGATCGCGTAGCCGCTCCGCTCGAAGCGCCGAGGCATGCTCCACTCGTAGTACGCCCCGAGGTTCCCGAGCGCGCGCGGAATGTCCGCGTTAGGGAGCGCGAGGAACGTGAACCGTTCCGGACGTACCGGCGCCTTCATGATCTCGCCATGCTCGACCGCGATCGGCTCGGCCACCCCGGCCCGCCGGAGCGTTCGCCGGTGCGTCATCCGATCCACCGGGCCGATCGTGTACCAGCTCGTGTTCGCCGGAATGACGAACAGCGATCCGCTGTCCGCCTTCAGCCCGGCCAGCGCGTCATCCATGACCTCGTGCAGTCGCGTGAACTCGAGCGAGTACACGAGCTGATCGCGACCCACGCCGCAACATTCGCGCGTCATGCTCGCCATGCGAAGCATCTCGTGCGAGCCGAACGGGAACGTTCCCCAGAGACGGCGCGAGAGCGGGTCGACCGTCCGCTCGGCGGACACCACGAGCAGGAGCGCGTACGTGACGAGGGCGAGGCGGCGAGGCTGCACGCGCGGCAGCAGGCGCACGAGTGCCGCATAGGACGCGATGAGCAGGAGCGGCATGGCCGGCAACAGGTACCGCACGTTGCTGAACGTCACGAACCGCGTGAGCGCGTAAACCGTGGCGATGAACAGCAGCGTGATGAACGCGAGCACACGAACGTCCGCGCCCGCGACGCTGCGTCGCGGTTGCCGCCGGATGAGTCCAATCGCCCCGACGACACCATCGGCAATGAGCCACGCGGACGGGAGCCAGGCGAAGTTCAGCACGAAGACCAACGCCAGGTAGCTCACGAGATAGACGTCCACGCGCGGCACGAGGAACTGCCTGACGAGTGGCGTGTCGATGCCCGCGGTCCACATCGCCGGCTGGCCCGGCCTCGAGATCTTGTAGAACGCGATGTAGGCCCCGAACACCACGAGTGGAATGACGACCGGCCACGCGGCACGGAGCTCTTCCCAACGTGCCCGCAGTTTGTCGGCGGGTCCCTGCACGCTCCACAAACCCCAGCAGCCGAGGAAGAGACCGTAGAGCATGACGCCGGTCTCCTTGGAGAACATCATCGCGGTGCCCACAAGCGCCGTCCACGCCCAGCGTCGCTCGATCAGCAGCGCGATCGTCCAGATGGCGCCGACCAGCACCGGGAGGTCGAGGCCCGGCTGCAGGACTGACGCGAGCAGCGGCGGCTGCACCATGAAGACGGCGGACAGGAGCGCGCGATCCACGCGCGGGCCATCACCGGGAAAAACGACACGCGTGAGGCGGTGAAAGCCCGCGACTCCCACCGCGAGGATGATCGCGTTGACGGCGATGAGGGCGATGGGGTTACCGGTGTCGAACAGCTGCGAGATCGCGAGGAGGCCAAGGTAGAGGTGTGAGGCATGGCCCCAGCAGCGCAGGTAGAAGGGCGCGAGGCCATGCAGCGACGCCTCCACCGCGCACTCGGCGTAGGCACGGCCGTCCCACATGGGGATGTAGCCCAGGTGGCGCGAAACGAGCGCCATGGCCGCTACGGCGGCGAGCGCGAGGACGAGCCAAGCCAGGGATTGCTGCGAAAGAATCGCCGCGGCCCTGCGGCCGTTGGCCTTCAGCGAGGCTTGGTCCTCCGGATCGGTCATGAATCAAGGACGAACATGCCGTGCGCCGGACACCACGTCGGTACGCGTTTATACTCAGGACGTTCGAGCTCGACCTGACGGGACCGGAACGACGATCATGACGACGCTGAGCGAAGGATCCGAATGAAGCGACTGTGGCGGGACGGACTTCTCGTGGGAACACTTCCGGCCGACGCATCGACGCCGACAGGACGTTCCCGTGAGCGATTCCGCCGCATCGGTCTCACGACTGCGTCATCGATCGCCGCGCGCGGGATCAGCTTCGCCACATCGCTCATCACCGTTCCGCTCACGCTGCACTATCTCGGCGCCGAGCGATACGGAATGTGGGCGACTCTCAGCTCGATCATCGCGCTGGCAAGCTTCGCGGATCTTGGACTGGGCAACGGTCTGCTCAACGCACTCGCGAGCGCGCATGGGCGAGACGACCACGAGGCAGGGTCGCGTGAGGTGTCCACCGCGTTCATTCTGCTGCTCGGCATAGCGGCCACGATTGGCGTCGCATTCCTGCTCGCGTACCCGCACATAGCCTGGCCCAGGGTATACAACGTGAAGTCGACCGAGGCCATCGCGGAAGCGGGCCCCGCGACGGCAGCGTTCATCGGGTGTATCCTGGCAAACCTGCCGCTCGGCATCGTGGCGCGTATTCGCCAGGGGTATCAGGAGGGATACCGAACGAGCGTGTTCGACGCCGCCGGCAACGTCCTCGGGCTCCTCCTCGTGCTGCTCGCCATCAAACTCCAGGCGCCGCTCGTATGGCTGGTTCTCGCGATGGCGGGAGCCCCGGTCCTCGCGAGCCTCACTCACTCGGTCGTGCTGTTCGGCCACGACCGACCATGGCTTCGCGTCGACGCGGCGCGGTTCGACCGCAAAACGGCCGGGCGACTCCTGCACCACGGCGGCCTCTTTTTCGCGCTGCAGCTCGCCGGCTCGTTCGTGTCCGCGCCCGACAACGCGATCATCGCGCAGACCCTGGGAGCGACGTCGGTTGCACACTACGCCGTAGCGGCACGGTTGTTCAGCACGTCGATGATACTTTCCGACGTTGCGCTCGCACCTCTCTGGCCGGCGTACGGCGAAGCGATCGCGCGGGGAGATCTCCAGTGGGTCAACCGTACGCTCGTGCGATCGCTTCAAGTGACGGCTCTCGCGAGCGTTCTGGTCGCGTCGCTCCTGATCGTCGGCGGGAACACGATCCTCGCACTCTGGGTTGGGCCCGGCTTTGGCGTGCCGCTGGCGTTTCGACTGGGATTCGGTATCTGGACGACGGTGGCGACGCTGGGCGCGGCCGTCGCCATGTATCTGAACGCCGCGAATCTCATGCGGGTCGAGGTCGCCTGCGCCGTCGTATGGGTCCCGGCGAGCCTCGTGCTCCGGGTCGCGATGGTTTCGCGTTTTGGAATCTCGGGCGTACCATGGGCGATGGTGGTGGCCTACATCGCGCTCGTGGCGGTGCCCCTTGGTGTGCTGGGCGTCCGTGGCCGCCTCGCGCCTCCCAAGCCGGGGGTTGCCGCCTGATATGCGCACCGACCGGTAGACCGTGGCGCCGGTTCGCTCCGCCCTGGGTTCGCTCGCGCGAGCGCTGCACTACTCGGCCACTTCGCCAACGTTGCTGCGTGCTGTGGTCGGTCCGGCCTTCGGGCTGGGGCCTGTCCACAGGGACCCCGGGCGTCTGAGCCTGGACGCGGTGCGACGAGTGCTCGTGGTGCGCGTCGATGAAGTCGGGGATCTGATTCTCACATCCCCACTGCTCCGCGAGCTGCGTCGTGCGCTGCCGTCGGCTGAAATCGACCTGGTGGTAAAACGTGAAAACGTTGGCGTGGTCGACGCGTGTCCTCACGTCAACCGCGTCATCGGCATTCCGGTCAGCCAGCGAGCTCGCCTCGGCCGATTCGATCGACAGCGAACCGCGATCACGACCGCGAGATCGCTTCGTCGGGAACCGTACGATCTCGCGTTAGTGCCGCGATGGGATTCCGACTATTCCTACAACGCCGCGGCAATTGCCTACCTCGCGGGCGCGCGTTGGCGCGTTGGACAGCGCGAGCGCGACTGGCGCAATGTTTCGTCCGACGCATTGTTCACGCACGTCGTCGACGACGCTGCGCTGAAACACGAGGTGGAGCGGAATCTGGACGTATTGCGCGCACTGGACATCGTTCCGGCCGACTCTCGTCTCGAGTGCTGGGTCAACGAGCGGGACGACCACGCCGCTCGCGAGTTGCTCCGTCACGCCGGGATGGACCACGAAGGTCTCATCGTCGCGGTCGCGCCGAGTGCGAGCCATCCACGGCGACGTTGGCCCAGAGAAAACTTCTCCCGGGTCGTCGCCTGGCTTCAGAAGGATCTTGCGGCAGAGGTCATTTTGATAGGCGGTCCGGCTGATGTAGAGATCGCGCAGTCGATCGAATCCGCGGCGCCTGCTCCGTTATTGAACGCTGTCGGAAAGACGACGATCGGCGCCGCGACTGCTCTCATCCGCCACGCGAATCTGTTCATCGGCACCGACTCGGG
>Ga0207674_10010898_pt1 | contig 10240 bp, 9 predicted proteins | sample KBSCornC72_FD_184303 | JGI IMG/M metagenome (GOLD analysis project Ga0207674, IMG submission 184303) | Corn rhizosphere microbial communities from Kellogg Biological Station, Michigan, USA - KBS Corn C7-2 (SPAdes) (version 2) | ecosystem: Host-associated > Plants > Roots > Rhizosphere > Soil ...
CTGAGGTACTCGCGATGCGATAATCAGCTTCGACCATATGCCACTTCGGACCAACAAAACGAAGCGTGCAGTAGAGATAATTGGATTCACGCTCGGAACGATTCTTCTCTGGATATGCAGCGCGTTTGTACTCTGGTGGGCTTATGATTTCGGACCGTTATGCAAGGGTGGCGCCTTCGAGAGAACAACAGCGATCCGATGGGTAGAAGAATTCGGTGCTCTCATCGCCTTGGCGCTCGTGGGAGTCTGGGCAATCCAGTGGAAACGGTTGACCCGATCGAAGATTCGTACTGCCTGGGCGATATGCTGGCAATCAGCGGCATTGCTGAGCGTGTATGCCGCGCTCATCATCCTTCGGCGTGAAACTTGGTCGCTATCAAAGGGAGCAAATGACTGGGCCATGTTTTTCGGTTCGCTGAATGCTCGCTTCTTTTCAGAAGTGGGTCCGCTCATTTTCGTGCTGATGGTCGTCCCAATCTTGTCGGTACTCTCCGCTTTGTTGTTCTCTTTGCAGAGGAGCGTTAACGCCGCGAACTCGCCAGAGGGATCGTAGCTTTCCTATGACCGCCATACTCGTCAGTGACGAAGTGGTAAACAGACCGACGAAATCTTAGCGAGATTTCAGGTTCGAAGACATGCGCTACAAATCCTCAACCTTCAGAGTGACGTCTGCGCCCTGCCAGGCGGTGTCGAATTGCTGTTTGATCCATGAGGCTTCATAAGCGCGATTCTGCCGGGTGAGGGATTCGGCGAGGCCGAAGAGGGAGCGCGGATTGCGCGGGTTGCGCTCGAGGTCTTCGCGAAAGACCTGTTCGGCGGCCTTGGCATCGCCGGATTGGAGGAGCATACCGCCGAGGGATTCGCGGACGGGATAGTACCAGTCGGCGGGCTCGTTGTAGAACAGCTGATCCTGGTTGGCGACGGCATCGCGCAGCAGCTTGATGGCGGAGTCTCGCTGGCCCCGGGCTACGGCAATTCGTGCCGCAAGAACGTCGCTCGCTATCTGGTAAATCTGGGCGGAATGATTGGCGACCGGCGGCATGAATAGCTCATCCTTCGGTGTTGCGTACTGGATTGCGGCGAGTTGCTGGTGCATGGTTTCAGCTTCGGCGAGCTTTCCGCGCGCGACGTCGGCGAGACCGCGGCTGTAGAGCCAGTAGGCTTTAAGCGCGTTGGTCTGCGACGGTGGTTCGGTAGTGGCGATGAGATCGTCCCAGCGGCCGCAGCGCGCGGCGATGGCATATTGCATGCCAATAAATGGCTCCACCATCGCGGCCATGTTTTTGTCGCCGGCCATGGGGCGGAGACTATCGGCGAGACGATCCGCCTGGGATTTGGCTTCAGCGCAGCGGCCCTGCATGCTGGCGGAAACGGCGCCGAAGTGAAGATTGTGGGAGTAATACATCATCATGTACATGCCCTGCGAACCCGAGGCCGCCGCGTAGGCTTCGTCGGCCCTGGCGGCGGCGACGTTTTGCGCGCGGGCTCCGTCAAAGTTGCCGGTGCGCTCGTAAATATGCGCGGGCATGTGGACGAGGTGTCCGGCGGCGGGAGCGAGCGCAGGAATGCGATCGGCATAGGGCAGAGCGCGCTCGGGATTGGGCGAGGCTTCGACGGCATGGATGTAGAGGTGCATCGCACCGATGTGATTGGGCTCGCGGCGGAGAACGCCTTCGAGGGTGGAGACGATTTCGGTTGTACCTTCCGCAGGGGTGCCGTCGTGGTTCCAGAGCTGCCAGGGGCGAAGATTCATCAGGCTGTCGGCGTAGAGAGTGGCGGCGTCGAGGTCGTCGGGGTAACGATGGGTCAGGTCCGCCATCGCTCTTGAATAGTTGATGTCGAGCTGGTGGTAGTCGGGCTTTGGGTCCGCAGAAAAGCGCTTCGCCATGGCTTCTATATAGGCCTGCTCGATGGGCGATGCGCTGGAGGCGAGAGCGTGCGCTTTCTCGATAGCTTCGACGGCGAGCTTTTCGTGTTCGGGGTCGACGGGGAGGTTGTAGTTGGGCCCGACGGCGAGGGCGACTCCCCACCATGCCATGGCGAGTTTGGGATCGAGCTCGGCGGCGCGATGGAAGGAGCGGGCAGCCTCTTCGTGATTGAAGGCGTAGACGAGACGCAGACCCTGATCGAAGAACTTCTGCGCTTCGGCGTTTTCGGTCGAGACCGGGTGGTGCAGATTGCTGAGTCCGTCCATCAGGTAGGCGGGCTTCTGCTGGGCGGAGATGGTCATTGAAAAGGCAAGCGCGCCAATGATCGCGAGATATTTCATGGCGACCTCCGAAGGGATGGTGTCTGGGAGCGCCAGAATATTACAGCCAGAGTGCCGGCGAGAATACCGAATCGAAATGAACGATCAAGCCCCTGGTTTCTGCGATCGGGGAACGGCGCTGAACTGGGCTCCGGCGAAGAGGATAAGTCCGGAGATGTAGGCCCAGAACAACAGCCCGACTGACACGAAGAATGGGCCATAGAGCGCTTTCAAATCCATGTGCGGAAGGATGGCGACGTAGGCTTCTTTGGCGGCGAGCCAGATGATTCCGGTCACGATGGAGGTGCGGATAACCTGCCGCGCCGGAATGCGGCGGTTGGGCAGAAGCCAGTAGATCGCGAAGAAGAAGAGGATCGACGCGAGCCCCGTGGTAATGGCGAGCCAGACGTAGCTGATGCCTTCGAAGATGATGTTCTCGGTGTGGTGGAAGAAGACAAAGCCGAGAAGCTGGCGCTGCCAGGTGCTCAAGAAAACGCTGCCCATCGCGAGGATCACCATCAGGATAGCGAGCCCAAAGGCGACAGTCTGGTTGAGGAGGTAGTTGCGGCTCTTGGTGACTCCCCATGCCTGGTTGAGCGCGACTTCGAGAGGCAGAAAGATGCCGGTGCAGGAGATGAGGATCATGACCACGGACATAGCCTGCACACCGTGTCGCGACGAGAGCGCAGCTGCATTCTCAAGCCGGTAGGTCAGAAAGCCCTGCGAGGCCGTGGTGGGGAGCAACTGCTCCACCAGTTTGGTGACGACATTGGACATTTCCTGCGAATGGAAGACCGACAGCGCCATGGTGTACAGCAGGACGATCAACGGGATGAAGGAGATGATGGCGTTGGCGGCAACGCTGAAGGCGTAGGTATGCACTTCGGCATCGAGCAGGTAGTCAATGATAGGGGCGCAGCGCCTGCGCCAGCGGTACCACTTGGAGGTTTGGGCGGGCTGGTTCTGGTCGAAACCTCGCGCGACCGGAACAGGCGGTTCGGCGAGGGCGGCTCCGGAATTTGAGAGGTTTTCCAATATGTTCTCCGAAGCAATAGGGTACGTAATCGAGGGTCTTCCGGCCTGTGCGCTCTCTCACGGAGCTTGATTTCTATAGGTAACAATTTCCGCCGATCGAATCCGCGTTTCTAACCGGCAGTAGGCCCTTTGAGCACTTCCCATTTTGGGGGATGGAATCTGTCAGTATTTTTTCATAAGCTGCGGAAACCGGGTTGTTACCGAAGATCGAGAGGAAATTTTTCCTTGATTTTGAGGTACATACCTGCCATAACATGAGCACGGCGTGCGGGAGACGCGTCGTTCTTTTCTAGAGTTTCAGGAAGGCCAGCAGTGAAGTTTTGGTGTTTGGAAAGCACAACCCCAATCCAGCGATGAATCGAGCTGCCCCAGCGCTTTTGATAAGGCGCAACGGCGGCTCGCGGCGTTTCTGGGCTGGGTTCACCTTGCATTAGCGGATCCTGCGGCAGGAATAGATGGGAGCGCGAAGGCAAGGTTTCCCCAAGGTGCTGACCGAAAAAAAGGAGAAGGTGAATGAAGGAGCAGGGCGTAGTTAAGTGGTTCAACGGGGCAAAAGGCTATGGGTTCATTCAACGGTCGAGCGGCGAAGATGTTTTCGTACACTTTTCCGCGATCCAGGAAAACGGCTATAAGACGCTGAACGAGGGCGATTCAGTCGAATTTGAGTGCCAGCAGGGACCCAAAGGACTGAGCGCCGCCAACGTCAGCCGCGTAATCGGGTAACAAGTTTTCGGGGCCGCGAACGTGGGCCACGTTGTTTTGCTGATTTGCCTTAGGTAGTAGTACTTCCCGGGGTCAACTCAAAAATTTAGAGATTGCTTGCGGCAGATCGGGAGCAGCCGTGTGCGGTTGAAGTGTGTCCAGATGCTGACCTGACGATCGGTTGCATCAGGAACCCGCTACGACGTCCCGCGTTCCTGATCTGCCCTGGTTTCCCTGCGTCTGCTCCCCAGTGCGCGGCGCGCGTAATGCTGCGTTCGTCACACGCATGGTTCTCGACATTGAATTTCATGATCCAATTGCCGTTGAGGCTTTGGTGACCCATGTTGAATTCGATTACACCCTTTTTCATCGTCGATGACCTGGAGGCCACGATTGCGTTTTACGAGACGCAGCTTGGTTTCGAAGTTCGCTACAAAGGCGGCGGCGAAGGTGAGATCGCCGATTTTTGGGCCTTGGTCGGGCGCGATCGAGTGATGATCATGTTCAAAGCAATCGCGCCTGATGTGCATCCGGTGCCGAACAGTTCACGGCATGAATGGGCGCGTTGGGACGCTTACGTGAACGTCGACGATCCGGATGGTCTGTACGCGGAGTTCGCTGGGAGAGACGTGAAGTTTAATCAGGAGCTTGGCGATAATTCGGATGGACTGAGGGCGTTTGAAGTAATCGACAACAACGGCTATGTGATCTGCTTCGGCCGGCCGATTAAGGGATAAGCGGAACTCTCCGGGTAGGCGAAAATGGGTCAAAGGTCCGAGTCGTCCACGACTCGACGGCAATGTTGAAAAGCGGATGGGCGAGTGCAGGTCAATGACAGATACTGCAAGCATGTCCCGGCACAGGTGCACTGAAAGGCACGAAGTTTTCTCGTCGGCTTGGTGGTCGATAAATCTTTGTCCGGGCTGGTCTGCTGCTGAGGATGGCGACCACACTGTAATCCGTAGCCACTTCCAGCCGGGCGTTCTCAACATCAGCGCAGCTCGCAAACCGGATGGGACCATTACCCAGGCGGATTTACGGGAGTTCATCGGTGAAGCAAAGCAGGGATGCGCTGCACCACAGGAAATCAAATCGCAAAGCTATTTCGGTTTAACTCGGCGTTGTGTAGACGACGAGATATCTCTTACAGAGTGGTGGCTCTCTCGTGGGTCCATCCTCGTGTACCTCACCTATGCAGCGAAGGCTCATGCGGAGGATGGCCAACCCGATGACATCAGGCGAATTATCGAATCGCTTAGAATCAAGGGCACCTGAGATCAACTCGGGCGAGTGGAGCGGTTGACCGCCTAAGGGGAAATTGCACCAATTTTGGTTAGGGAAGAGTTATCCACCATACATCCTGAAATCGCTCGATCAGCCCGCTCAGTCGATGACAAACACCGTCCCGCCGCTGTTCAATTCACCGTTCATAGTCTTTCCAAAGTTCGCCCCGCCATTCACGGTTGTTCCATACAGATTTCCGGTGCTGTCTACAATCAGACCCGCAAACGGGGACAGCCCATCGGTGGCGTCTGCAACGAATGAGTGGAGAGTCGACTCAGCGCCCGCGACGCTGATCTTGAAGACTGTATTGGCCGTCGTTCCGTAGAGGCTTCCGCTGCTATCCATAATCAATCCCATATTCGGACCAGGAAACTTCCCATCGGTGGGACTTGCGCCGAAATCGTACAAAATTGTTTCCGAGCCGGAGGTGTCAACTTTGAAGACCGTACCCGAGATGTTTGCTCCGCCTCGTGAGGTTGTCCCATAGAGATTCCCGGCGCTATCCCTGTTCAAACCCGCGCTGGGGACCAACCCGTCGGTGGCGCTTACGCCGAAGGAGTGGAGAATTGTTTCTGTCCCTACGGCACTGATCTTGAATACGGTACCCTCGAAGTACGCTCCACCTTGTGCGGTCGTGCCATAGAGGTTTCCGGCGCTATCCCTTATCAGATCCCCAGGGATCGCTCCATCAGTGTTGCCGATTCCAAACGAGTAGAGAATCGTCTCCGTGCCGGCGGGATCGATCTTGTACACCGTGCCCGAGCCGCCCGATCCACCCACGCTTGTCGTTCCGTAGAGGTTTCCGGTGCTGTCTATGATCAGACCGCTACTTGGGTCCATTCCATCGTTGGCGCGTGCTCCGAAGGAGTAAAGAATGGTTTCTGTACCAGCAGTGTCAATCTTGAAGACCGTGCCTATCTGGTTCGCACCGCCCTTTAAAGTCGCCCCATAAACATTTCCAGCGCTGTCCAAGGTGACACGCGCCCGCGGAGTCTGCCCATCGGTTGCACTTGCGCCAAACGAATGGAGAATCGTTTCAGTGCCTGCACCAGTGATCTTGAAGACCGTTCCTAGGCCGTAGGCACCGCCAGTCTGGGTGGTCCCATAAAGGTTTCCGGCGCTGTCTATGATTACGCCCGCATACGGCTCCTGCCCATCAGCTGCGTTTGCGCCGAAGGAATAGATAACCCTCTCCGTGCCGGCGGAGCAAGAGACGCCGATCCCCGTCACATCAGAGGAGCCTACCGTCCCGTTGCCGTTATTTACCGAACAGGCGATTCCTGGCGTGTGCGACAGCACCTTGATTGCGTAAGCGCTACCTGATTCCAGTCTCATGGGAAACGAAAATGCGCCATCGGCGCTGAGGATCAGCTTGTCTCCTCCATTGTCTTGGATGCTCACGCTCTGCCCGGCACCCAGTCCGGTCAGAGCCCCGCTCACCATAAAGGTTGTTACGCCGATGCCAGTGGAATTCGAACTGCCGCCACCACCGCATCCCATCGGAGTTAGCAGGACGATACAGGCGAACGTCGCTGAAATACTGCAAAGAAGGTTCTTTCGCATATCACTCTTTTCGCCGTCACGACTCTTTGTGTTCCCAGGCAAAAAGGAGTTTCAGCTATTTACCTTGGGCTAAGATTTTGGGCTTTTTAAACTCAAAGATTATAGCGCCAGAGCAACGCTGTTTGCTTGCAGTGACCCAAACGGAAACAAGAGGGTTAAATTTGATTCGCCCACCACACTAGAAGAACAGCGTCATCCGGCATTGTTCGGCCAAATTTCCTTCAAACGCTTGAATAAAACCTGACGCCCTGCTGCGAACGATTTCCCACGCAGGGTCGGCAAGGAGTCCCTTTGCCTCGAAGTCCTGTGGTGGGGTCGCGCTACAGTACCGATCCAACTCATCACGGAACTCAAGCACAGCTTTGGCTTGATCAGGTGAGAACGATTCCGCAAACTGTTCTATGAAGCCATCCAGTACGCAGTCGTCAAGTGTGTTGATCGCTTCGTCAAGTGTCTCCCATGCGACGGCATCGGGAGAAAGCCATTGGGTTTCCTGATACTCGCGATTTGCGATGAGTTCCGCCGCCTCCAGCAGGTTCTCAACCCAACGCTCGGCAGGGATTTGTGGCTGTCTCATGACCATTTCACACTAGCAAATCAGACCGTTCCCGTCTTAGAAGAGGATTCCGGTCGTATAACCGTCAATACGGAAGTTTCTCGATTCCGGCTCTCATTTAAGCCGGGGGTGCCCCACATCTCGATTCTGAGATGTGGGGGTGATGTCCACTCACAGCCCCCGTGGGTGCCACCGGTCCCTCGCCCTTGGGGACCGGGGAGCGATCTCAATTTACAAATCCCCAAAATACCTGGTGACCCATCCAAGCTCAGCTTGGGTGGGAAACGACGACCGATCCAACCTGCGGCAACGCTCCCTTGCTTCCGCCACCCGTCAAGTCCTTCACGACCACCCCGCCTCCAATCCCCTCATTCCATACACAAATCTCCCCGCCCAGCTTTGCACTTAATATCCCCGTCCCGGCGCACAATGAACGTATGGTTCGACTCTTTCTCAGGCCGTCGTCTACAAAAGCTCGCGAATTGAGTGCAGGGTTGGAACGACAAGGACAATCCACCATGCGCCATGAACCCACACCGCTGAGGGATAGTTCCGGACGTAGTAGCCGAGGAAGAACATCTTCCAAAAGATGATTAAGTCCAATGTTTTCAAATATTTAATATCTAACCTCAATCATTGCAGATATTTGCAGCCGCATTTGTCTCTAAACCATTGAGAACAATAGACCCCCCCGGGGGGGGTGGCCCCCTGCCAGGCAATCTGGCGGCTGGGCCTCCGAAGGAGAAATCGTCATGTTTAACGAGTGCCGCCGTATCAAGGACGATGGACAGCGTTGCCACGCCGCCGCCCTCGAGGGCAAGCCGTATTGCTTCTTCCACATGAAATTCGACCGCATGTACTGCAGGGACAGGATCGAAATACCGCCCATCGAAGACTCCACCTCCGTCCTCCTCGCCATCGGGCAGGTCGTGCGAGCCCTCAACTTCGAGACCATGGACTGCCGCCGCGCCGGCCTCATGCTCTATGGGCTTCAGATCGCTTCCTCCGTCACCGCCCGCAGAGAGCAGGCAAAACCCGTTGACTCAGTGCGCTCCGTCCACGACTTGGAGGGCAAACCGCTCGAGTTCACCGAAGCCTTTGTCATGGGTGCTCCCATGCTCGCACCCGAGAACTCCGTCTGCGAGCCCCCGCACGACTGCGCCAGCTGCCCTCAAATCGATTCCTGCGAAAAGCGCCAGGCCCTTCTTCAGAGCACCCATGCCGAAGATCCAGACGACGAGCCGGTGAACAATCCCGAGGACGTGGCGCGCCGGGTCAGAGAAGAACTTTATGCCATCACCGTGCGAGGGCAGAAGGCCCACCCGGAGCTGCATCACAATCCCTTGCCGCCACTGGAAGAATTTCACAGGTACTTGACCATTGATGCCGCAGACGCAGAATCTCCCGGAGGGAGACGCGAGAATAGCCCAGCGCGAAACGCTGGGATCAATGCGATGTTCCTGGCCCGGCGCCCCGGGGGGTCGCCCGAAACCTGCCGACAACCGAGCAAACGCACAGAGGGCAGAATCTAAATTGAAGAAGAACCCAAAATTGCGCGCATCAGGAATCAAGCTTGCTCAGCGCCCATTGCGCAGCGCTGCGTAGGGCTTCGTCGGCTGACTCGGACCACTGTTTTAGGCGAGGAAGGAAACTGAGTTCACCGGCATTGCCCATCGCAACCGCAAGGTTGCGTTTCATTCCTGAGAAGCCGGCGCGGCGGACGGGCGACCCGTTGAAGAGTTGCTCCCATTGCTGTTCATCGAGGGAGCTGAGCCACTCGAGAGATGGGTTGACGAGTTCTTCACGGGGCTGGAGTTCGGGGTCTGCGCTGATCGGAGCTTTGCGATTCCAGGGACACACGTCCTGGCAGATGTCGCAGCCGAAGACCTGGCGGCCCATTCCGGACATCAGTTCAAGCGCGATGGGGCCTTTGTGTTCAATGGTGAGATAAGAAATACACTTTGTCGCCTCCATCTGGTACGGCGCGGTGAGAGCGCCGGTGGGGCATGCATCGAGACAGCGAGTGCAGCTGCCGCAGTAATCTCCGATCAGCTCCGCTGTTTTTTGTTCTGGACTGACTTCGAGGCTGGTAAGCAGGACCGCAAGAAATCCAAAGGAGCCCAGTTTGGGATGGATGAGACAGGTGTTCTTGCCGGTCCAGCCGAGGCCGGCGGCGACCGCAAGAGATCGTTCGACGACGGGGCCAGTGTCGACGTAGGCGCGCGACTCAAAATCACCGAAGCGCTCGCGAAGTTTTGCATCGAGCGATTTGAGACGCTTGAACAGAACCTTGTGATAGTCGCTTGGATGGCGCTGGCCTTTTTCATCGATGCGCGATGACCATGCGTAGCGCGCGATCCACCCACTCCACGAATCTTGCATTTCGGTTGAGAGTGGTTGTGCAGAATGATAGCTCGCAAAGCAGACGATTGCGGAACGGGCCCACGGGAAGGGAGTGGCGACGCGTGCGCGAACGAGCTCATTATTTTCATTTGTGCGCTCAAGATAACGCATACTGCCGGCGCGGCCCGATTTTATCCATGATGTGAAACGGTTCGCATCGCGAAACTCGGCGTAATGCGGCAGTGAGACAAGGCCGGCATTCGTGAAGCCGCACTGCGTGGCGGTGTTGACGACGAGCAGGACCTTGCCCTTGTAGCGATCGAGAGCGACCGGGTTTCCCCCGATGTCGTTCACGGTGAAGTCGTAGATGCTGGCCATCGCGCATGCCTCCTTCGGCGGGCCGGGACCCGCATTATCCCCCGAGCGGGCGCGCACGCCGCCCCCCGGTTCTCCTCGCGACGAGGGTAGCATCGGCGCATGGTTGCGCGAGTCAGTGCGGGCCTTCTCGT
>Ga0207674_10010899_pt1 | contig 10235 bp, 9 predicted proteins | sample KBSCornC72_FD_184303 | JGI IMG/M metagenome (GOLD analysis project Ga0207674, IMG submission 184303) | Corn rhizosphere microbial communities from Kellogg Biological Station, Michigan, USA - KBS Corn C7-2 (SPAdes) (version 2) | ecosystem: Host-associated > Plants > Roots > Rhizosphere > Soil ...
CGTTCCTGGCCCGGCACTACAGTCTCCGGGCGGCCCGCCTGGGGGAACTGGTCCATCCCCTGGACCATCCGGCGCTGGTCGCGGAGACCGCCGACGGGCAGTTGCTGGGCATGCTCACCTACGTGCCGGGGCGGGACTGGCAGCAGTGCGAGATCCTGACCTTGCACGCGGACGAACAATGGCGCGGGGCCGGGACCGCCCTGGTCGAGGCGGCGGCGCAGCTGGCCCGGCGGCAGGGGTGCGCCCGCCTGTGGGTCATCACCACCAACGACAACGTCGATGCGCTGCGCTTCTACCAGCGCCGCGGCTTCTGCCTGGTGAGGGTGCATCGCGGTGCCGTTGATCGCAGCCGGGCCAGCCTCAAGCCCGAGATCCCCGCGGTGGGCGCCTACGGGATCCCGCTGCGCGACGAGATCGAGCTCGAGCGAGCACCCTGAGCACTGGTGCGCGGCTAGACGAGCCTCCAACGTGCCCGCCGGATCGTAAGACAACGTACGCTCATGGCTGCTATCGTCCGGCGTAGCTCGCATCGCCACATGCCGGCTGTCACATGCGTTAACGCAGTGCCGGCAGAGGGAGAGGTCAGCTGGTGCGCCGCCGGTACCCTGCCGAAAGCCGGTTCGCTGTTTCCGGACGCTGGCCTGGCCGCGGACTGCGCAGCTGGGGTGGGGTCGCTGCCGTTGCCATCGCCTGCTCGCTGCTGGCCTCGTCGGCCCGGGCCGTGACACCGGCCGCCCTGACGCAAGATAGCGGGGCGGGCTGGCTCTCCGCCGGCTCTCCTACGCCCGTGGCACAGCTGGAGGACCAGGCGGCCGAGCTGGCCAAGCAGTACCGCGGCCAGCTGGAGGTGCTCAGCGGGGCGGAAACCGACGCCAAGGCGGCCGCCGACCGGGCGCAGCGGATGGACCGGCAGCTCGCCGCCGCACACGACCAGCTCGCCAGGCTCGCCGCGTCGAGCTATATGGGCAGCGCGCCGGACCAGGCCCTCGCGTTCTTCGCCGGCGGCGACCCGCAGCAGGTGCTCGGCAGGTCCGCGACCATCGAATACCTCGCCCGGCAACAGGACGCCCGGGAACAGCGCCTGCATCAGCTCGCGCTGGCCGCACAGGACGCCCAGCAGACCGCGCAGGCCAAGGTGGCCAAGCTGCGCCAGATGGTCCAGGCCCTGGCGGGCCAGCAGCAGCGGGTCAAGCACCTGCTGGCGCAGTTCCATCCCGAGTCGCCGGTCATCGGCGACAGCATCACGCCGCGCATGCGCGGGGTGCGAGACGAGGTCGACCGGAGGTTCGGCCCGTTCTCCGCGATCGGCTGCTACCGGCCCGGCAGCGACGGCGAGCACCCGCTCGGCCGGGCGTGCGACTTCATGCTCAGTACCGGGGGCGTCATGCCGGCCGCGTCCTGGATCCAGAAGGGCTACGACATCGCGGCGTGGGCCCAGGCGAACGCCTCCCGGCTCGGCATCATGTACATCATCTACCGGCAGCGGATCTGGGACGTCCGGATGGCGTCCTCCGGCTGGGTCCCGATGGAGAACCGCGGCAGCATCACGGCGAACCACTACGACCACGTGCACATCTCGGTGTTCTAGAGGTCAGACGGCGCGGGCTCGACGAGGAAGCGGGCGGGGGTCTCGGCGAGCAGGACGATGGACTGGCCGGCCAGGATGTGCGCCGCGGCCGGGTCGAAGCCGTGGTCGCCGGCCCGGACCAGGGTCGGCCGCGCCGGGCGGTAGGGCTCGCCCCGCCCGGGCATGGCCACCGTGATCGGCAGCCGTGCCTGGGTGGTTAGGTTGGTCGCGCGGTAGGTCCCGGGGGTGATCAGGGTGACCGCGAACAGGTCGCCGGCCGGGAGCTGGCCGCGGCTGTCGAGGACCGTGCGCGATCCGCCGCCGGCGGTGTGGCTGATGACAACGGCGTAGCGCCCGATGCCCTGGTCGGCATGGAAGCCCATGACACCGCCCTCGCGGACGGCATATTGTGCGGTGATATTTCCCGAACGGTCGGCGTCGGCCGCCAATCCGGCCAGGTCCACGTTGACCTGCGGCACGGCGCCTTCTGGCTGGACGGCGACGGTGAACCGGCCAGCGACGCGGCCGTCGCGCAGGATCGTCACGTCATGGTCGCCTGCCTCGCCGAAGACGTGAAACACGGTGCCGCGGACGGCGATGGCGCCGGAGTCCAGCGCGGGGTTGGTGAGCAGGGCGCGGTTGATGGCGACCTCGCTGCGCAGCTCGTTCATGACACGGCTCCGATGTCGGCGGTGACGACCAGCTCGACGTCGCTGACGGTGGCGGTCAGGTGCTCGAGGGGGATGGTCACGTCGGGCAGCTCGACGCCCTTCTCGACGGTCTTGGGGAACATCGGGTAGGGGTCGTCCAGCTGGAAGAAGGAAATGCATTTGCCGAAGAAGTCGGCCACGAACTGCAGGATGAGGTTGAACACCCCGAAGCTGACGTTGAACAGGTCGCTGAGCCACTCGGAGATGTCGTCGGGGATGTCGAGCAGCGTGCGGAGCAGGTCCGCGACCGACCCGATCGCGGCCAGGATGATGTCGTGCAGCGGGTCGTGGGGCAGCAGCTTGTCGATCGCGTCGGTGAACGCCTCCTCGAACAGGTCGCCGACCGTGTCGGCGAAGTCGAACAGGTCGAAGTCGATCGTCTGGGGGTCGCAGAAGACCCGCCACTGCGGCTTGGTGTCGTCGATGTCGAGCGCCGCGTGCAGGTCCTGGCAGTGCTTTCCGATCGCGGTGGTCGCCGGGTCGAAGTGCTGGATCAGCGGGCTGGCGACCAGGCTCAGCTCGTGCTTGACGAACGGCGCCAGGTCGACGGTGACCACCGCGGCCGGGTCGCCGGTGAAGAGCGTCACACCGGGCAGGTGGATGGTCCCGGAGGGCAGGTCGACCACGCCACCGCCGAGCGACAGCTCGGGGATCGCCACCCCCAGCGTGAACTGGAGCTTGTCCCAGCGCGCGTCCAGCTCACGCAGGCGGACGGTGTCGTCGTCGCGCAGGTCGAGCGAACCGCCCTTCAGGACGAGGCGGCCGTCGTAGCCGGCCATGAAGCTGCCGAAGCTGGCCCGGTCGGCCGCCTCGAAGCCGAAGTTGGCCACCACGACCTCGAGGGTCTTGGCGCACACCGCCTCCGAGACGGCGATCGTCAGGTCCGCCATGATCAATCCACCTTGAGGTTGAAGAAGACCTTGAGCTCGTCGTCCTCGACGGCCGGGTTGTTCGGCACGTCGGTGGCCAGGACCAGCGTGACGTGCTGGCCGATGGAGGTGTCGTTGTCCTGGAGCATCTTGGTGATGTTCAGGACCAGCGACTGCATGGGCACGATGAGCCGCGGCAGCACGCCGAGCCGGAGCACCACCCGCAGGTAGCACTCGAGCATGCTCTCGAGGTTGGACGGCGGGTTGGTCACCAGGTCGACGATCTCCAGGTTGTCCAGCCGCGTCTTGAGGAACTTCCCCGGGATCCCGCCGACGGCACCCCACTCGAAGTGCCCGACGCCGAACAGATCCAGGCAGCTGCAGAGCACGTTCGCGCTGGGCACCGGCTGGACGTCCGCGGTGGGCACCGCGACCCCGAGCACTCTCGCCGCCACCACGGCTTCCATCTCGGCCGCCAGGTTCTCGACCACACGGTCGTCCGGGCAGGCCAGCCCGAAGCAGGCCTGCAGGTGGAGGGCGAACTGCTGGCTGCCGATCGGGTCGAGCTCGGGCGGCAGCGTCAGCGTGCGCCCTGGGTACAGGTCGATGCTGACGCTGCTCAGCTGCAGGCACCAATCGAGCCCGAGCGGCTGCGGCGCGCCGAGCACCGGCAGCTGCGGCTCGACGGTGAACAGCGGCCCGCCCCCCGGCGGCGGAGCGATCGGCATGCAGAACTGCGAGCTCAGGGCCTGGGTGAAGATGAGCGTGGCGTAGTTGAACAGCGACGGGCGCTGCCGCATGAGGTGGCCGATCGTCGTGTTGATCGCGTTCTCGTGCACGGCGGCGAACAGGCCGCTGTGGTTGGTGAACGCCATGGTGCACCTCCTTTCACGGATGCCGGCTGGTGAGGACGACCTGGCCGGACGAGGCGGGGTTGCCGTCCTCCGGCTCCCGGGTGACGGTGATCGTGGGGTAGTCGGCCAGGCTGACCGCCGACCACAGCTCGACGGTGCCCGGGCCGCGCATATGGAAGGTGCCGATGGTGACCAGCCCGTGCGGCCCCTTCATCCAGGCCTGGTAGTAGAAGCCCGGCGGCGAGGGCGCCAGCTTCGAGACGTCCAGCTCGATGGCCAGCCCGGAGGGCGTGGCGTGCAGCTTGGCGGTCGCGCTCGCGGCCGGGGCCAGTCGCGTGCCCGCCAGGACGACGTCGGTGGTCGCGGGTCCGCGAGTGACCACGATGCCAATCACCACGGCCGCGGCCGCCAGCAGCGCGGCCACACCGGCCCGGACCGTTCGGCGCGTCCTGATCTGACGGCGGCGGCCGTCCGCGACCGTCGGCGTGGCCCGCTCACGGTCGATGGTGGCGGTGATCTGGGCGAGCAGGCCGACGGGCGGCTCGGCCCAGCCGTCCGGGTCGGCGAGCAGGCCGCGCAGCCGCCGGGCGGCGTCGGCCGAAGCCGCGTCCGGGGCATACGGGCCCGGTTCCTGCGCTCCTTGCTCGAGGTACTCGGCGAGCCACGGCTGCGATGTCATGCCGCGACCTCCGCTAGGTGCCCCAGCATCGAGGCCAGCCGCCGGTGCGCCCGGTGCGATCGCGACTTCACCGTGCCGATCGGCATCGCCAGTTGCTGGGCGATCTGGGCGTGGGTGAGGCCAGCGAAATGCTGGGCCCGGACCACCTCCCGTTCCTCGGCGGGCAGCATGTCCAGGGCGATCCGGATCTGCCAGGCCTCCCAGATGCACTCCATCGACGGCGGCAGCGCGATCGTCGCGTCATCCTTCGGCTCGACCGGCTCCGGCCCGTGGGCGCGGCGGCGGTACAGGTCGATCGCGGCGCGCCGGGCGATCGTGAACAGCCACGGCGCCAGCGGGCGGCCCGGTTCCAGCGTCCCGCAGGCGCGCCAGGCGTTCAGGAAGGTGACCTGAGCGGCGTCCGCGGCCAGTTCCCGGTCACCGAGAACCCGCAGCGCGATCGTGAACACCGCCCCGGAGTAGCGCTCATAGACGGCACGGACCCCTTCGGCGCTACCGGTGCGAAAGGCGTCGGCAAGATCATCTTCGTCCACTGGACCGGCCTTGCCCTCGCCGGCCGGGTGGCGGTGTAGTCATGGTTCCCCCGTGTGCGTGATGCTGTCGCAGGCGAACCTACGCCCGCGGCAAATCCGCGTGCACCGGGCGAATCACTGGGTTTTAGCTGCACCAGGGGAAACGGCTGGTCAGAACGGGAAGCCGTGGGCCTGCCGCCGCGCGGGGTGATGGGCTCAGAGCCAGGAGTTGAGGATGATCTGGGCGGGGTTTCCTTCGGGGTGTTCGCGCACGCCGTAGAGGGAGCTGGCGCTCACCCACAGGACCAGGCGCCCGAGGTAGGCCGGGTACCGCTCGATCTTGGCGTTAAAGAAGCCGACGGCGGTGGTCTCGGTCCGCAGGAGCTCGTCGGCGTCGTCGAGGTACTGCCGGGTCTGCGCGATCGTCCGCCCGGCGTCGTCGTCGAGCTGCTTGTTCTGGTGGCCGCAGACGATGTGCCGGGGCTGCAGGGCCTCGATCTTGTCGATCGCGTCGCGCCAGGGGCCGAAGCCGCCGACGGCGCTCTGGCCCAGGTACATGTGCACGCCGTTGTAGATCGAGTCCCCGGCGACGACCAGCCCGAGATCCGGGACGTGCAGGACGCTGGTGTCGTCGCTGTCGGTGTGGCCGACCTCGACCATCACCAGGTCGTGCCCCTCGAGCGTGAAGCGGTTGCCCGGGACTGTCACCGCGGTGACCGACGACGGCGGGATCCCGGTGTACACCTTGTCCCACAGCAGCGGCCGCGTCGCGAGGCTGCCGTGCATCTGGGCGATCGTGCCCGCGGTGGCGACGACGCGGGCCCCGAACCGTTCGGCCAGCAGCCCGGCGGCGAACCAGTGGTCGCCGTGGCCGTGGGTGACGAAGATGTCGGTGAGGTTCCGGTCCTTGGCGGCGACCCAGTCGCCGAGCGCATCCGCCTGATCTTCGGTCATCCCGGGGTCGGTCAGCACCGCGTCCTCGCCGCCGTAGATCAGCGTGCTGGCCATCGGGGAGAACCGCTTCGGCTCCCCGTTGGGAAGAAAGCCGTCCTGCGGCGGCGGCTCGTTGACGAACACGTCGTAGCCGAGGTTTGCGGTGGTGCTCATGTCGACCTCCGTAGGTGGGTGTTCTCCACGGTCCCCGTCCTGGCGTCAACGGGCAGCTCACCCCGGGAGCTGACGCCGAGCTTGGCGAACACCTTGCGCAGGTGCCACTCGACCGTCCGGGCACTGATGAAGAGCTGGGCTGCGATCTCCGCATTCGACAGGCCATCTGAGGCCAGCCACGCAGCACGGCACTCTTGCCTACGCCCGGCTCGCCGCTCAGGACGAGGACGCGACTCGCACCCGCGAGCACGTCGGCCACGAGGCGGTCGAGCGCTTCGCATTCGTCACGACGTCCGACCAGCCCGGCCACTACCTGACCTCCTAGTTCCCGCTCTCTGGCCGATTCTGATCGGCCAGCGCCCGCTGCAGCTGCCTCCGGGAGCTGACACCGAGCTTGGTGAACACCTTGCGCAGGTGCCACTCGACCGTCCGGGTGCTGATGAAGAGCTGGGCGCCGATCTCCGCGTTTGACTGGCCATCGCCGGCCAGCCGCGCGATGAGCGTCTCCTGCGCGGTGAGCTGATCCGAGTTCTCGTCGGCGCGCCTGCGTACCTGCTCGCCCGTTGCGACCAGCTCGCGGCGGGCCCGCTCGGCGAACGCCTCCATGCCGATCGCGGTGAGCATGTCGTAGGCGGTGCGCAGGTGCTGGCGCGCGTCGAGGCGCCGGCTCTGGCGGCGCAGCCACTCGCCGTACAGCAGGTGGGCGCGGGCCAGATCCGGGCGGAGCTGGGTCCGGCCGAGCCGGTCAACCGCCTCCTGATAGAGACGTTCGGCCGTTTCGCCCTCGCTGAGCAGCGCGCGGCTGCGCGCCTCGATACCGAGGGCGAGATCGTTGCGGCTGGGCTGCGTCGTCTCTTCAAGCCGCCGGAGCGCGGCGGCCGCCACGTCGGTGTTCCCGGTGCGGGCGGCGGCCTCGACCAGCTCGGGCACCACCAGGATGGAGACGAACACCTGGGCGTCCCGGGTGGCCTCTTCGGCCGCCGCCAGCGCGTCGGCGTAGCGTCCGAGGCCGTTGTGCAGGACCGCGGCCGCCCAGTGCGCCCCCGTCGCCGCGCTGCCCTGTCCCCCGCCTTCGGCCGCGGTCAGGGTGCCCTCGATCAGCGGGGTAACCTCCGCCCCGTCGCCGCGCAGCGCACCGAGGAACATGGCGGCGATGAGCGCGACGCGGATCGCCCCGGTCGCCTCGCAGACCGCATCGCACTCCGCGATCAGGGAAACGGCCGCGGCGAAATCACCCCGCCACGCATCGTCGATGGCGAGCGCGACCAGGTCGATCGGCAGCTGTTCGAGCGCGCCGACGCTCCGGGCCAGCTGGACCTGCCGGAGCAGGATCGCGCGCTGGCCATCCTCGTCCCAGAGCGCGATGGCGGCCCCCTGGGCCATCGGGCCGAACTGGAGCCGGTCATTGGCGGGGATATCCTCGCTGGCAAAGGCGCTCGCCGCCTGACGCAGCGCCGGAGCCGCGGCGGCCGACCCGTCGGTGACCAGCTTGGCAAAGCCATCGAGCAGCAGGTCGAGAGGGCGAGCGGGCCGCTCCGGCGGGGGGAGGGCCTGGGCGGCGCGGGAGACCTCCAGCATGTGCCCGGCGCCCGCCAGGGGCCCGGCGAACGAGGCCGCCAGCCACGCGGTCAGGTAGGTGTCGCGGGCCATGTCCCGGTTGAGCGGCTCGAGCCGCTTGGCCGCCTTCAGCAGCAGCGGAGGAGCGTCGCTGCCCCGGCTCGAGGCGAACGCCACGTGGCCGCGCAGCAGGTCCACCCGGGCGCTGGCGAGCTCGTCGAGCGGCCCGGCTTCGGCCACGGCGAGCAGGTGCAGGGCCTTGCCGAACGCACCGGCCTGCATGCTGGCCTGCGCGGCGGCCAGCGCACGTTCGGCCCGCCGGACCGGGTCGGCGGTCAGCGCCACCGACTGCTCGCCGAAAGCCGCGGCCGCGGCCAGCCCGCCGCGGGCCTGCGCCCGCCCGGCCGAGCGCTCCAGCTCCGCGGCCACCTCCTCGTCCGGCCCGGTCACGGCCTGGGCCCGGTGCCACGCCCGCCGGTCCGGATCGGAGATCGGGTCGGTCACCTCCGCTAGCGCCGCGTGCATCGGCTGCCGGTCGGAGAACGACGCCGACCGGTAGGCCGCCGAACGCACTAGCGGATGCCAGAATCGCACCTGGCCGGGAAACTCGACCAGTCCTGCGTCTACCGCCGGGGCGGCCGCGTGGACCCCGATGCCCAGCCGCGCGGCCGCCCGCCAGACCAGCGACGCGTCGCCGGACGGATCGACCGCCGCCAGCTGCAGCAGCCGCCGGGTCTGGTCGGGCAAGGCCTCCAGCTGGCGGGTGAAGCTAGCCTCGATCCGCTCGGCCAGCGGTCCGCCGCCCGGCCGTGCCCCCGGCAGGCCGAACCCCCCGGCCAGCTGCGCCGGGGTGAGCCCCCGCGGCAACTCCAGCAGCGCTAGCGGGTTGCCGTGCGTCTCGGCCACGATCAGGTCCCGGACCCGCGCGTCCAGTGGTCCGGTCAGCGCCGAGTCCAGCAGCGCCCGCGCGTCCTCCTCCTGCAGCCCGACCACGTCCAGTTCGGGCAGCCCGGTCAGCTCGGTGCCCGGTTCGCGGGCCGCGAACACCAGGCCGACGGGGTCGGCGGCCAGCCGCCGCGCCGCGAACCCCAGCGCCTGCGCCGAGGCCTGGTCCAGCCACTGCGCGTCGTCGATCAGGCAGATCAGGGGGTACTCCCCGGCCACCTCCGACAGCAGGCTGAGCACGGCCAGCCCGACCAGGAACCGGTCCGGGGGCGCCCCGGCGGCGACGCCGAGCGCGGTGCACAGCGCGTCACGCTGCGGTTCCGCCAGCCGTTCGGCACGATCCAGGATCGGCGCGCATAGCTGATGCAGGCCGGCGAACGCCAGTTCCATTTCCGACTGCACGCCCGCCGCGCGCTCGACCCGGCAGCCTTGGCCGGCGGCCCGGCCGGACAGGTATTCCAGCAGGGCGGTCTTGCCCACACCCGGGTCGCCGCGTATCACCAGTGCCTGGCTCTCACCGGCCCGGACCCCGTCGACCAGCCGGTCCAGTGCGCCGCATTCGGCGTGGCGGTCCGTCAGCGGAGTCGCGCGGTCCCGCCGTCCCGAATCTGCCGTCATCGGCCGGCCGCCGCGAGCACCTCAGGTGCCACCCGGCGGCTGCCGCTCACGGCCACTCCTCGACAAGAATCGAACTGGTGGCCACGAGCCCGGGCCCGCCGTTGCCCGCGCCGTCGCCTTTGACGGAATCGTAACGTCCCAGGCTAGGAGCCGGGAACCCCGAGGAATGCTTCGATGTCGGCGGCGAACTCGTTGAAAATTTGGGCACCGCCGATGACGTAGAGATCGGTGTTTAGCTTCTCGGCTAATGCGATGGCCCGACCTTTCTCATTAAAGACACTGACTTCGTCCGGTGCCTCGATATGCGGATTGTGCCCGCACTCGCCGACCGCAAACGCCTGCGGATCGTAGGCGCGCAGATCCTCAACCTTCACCAGCGGATCGCGCCCGCCGCAGAACAACTGGAACGGCGCTCTGGTCATCGCGACGAACTCGCCGCAGGTGGCGCCAGCCGCGCGGGTGGTCGCGTTGTCGGCGGCGAGCCGCCACTTGCCGTTCTCGGCGATGATGCCGGCGGCCACGGCCGGATCGTTCGCCGCGATGTGGCCGAACAGGCCCGCGACCTTCAGGAAACGCTCCGCGCGCTTAATCAGGTATTTGGAGTTCTGGTGGGCGATTCTGAACGCGAGAGCCCCTGCACACCATCCGCTGCGGAGATGAAGTCTGGGGACAGTAAAAGCAACGATCTGGGGTATGGCACCCCTCAAACTGGGCCATGGACGGCACAAATAATTGAGATGAATGAAGCGGAATCGAAGTTCATTCGAAAACGACGCGGGCAATCATCTGAAGCTCAATCGACCCCGGTGGAGAATGT
>Ga0207674_10010900_pt1 | contig 10234 bp, 12 predicted proteins | sample KBSCornC72_FD_184303 | JGI IMG/M metagenome (GOLD analysis project Ga0207674, IMG submission 184303) | Corn rhizosphere microbial communities from Kellogg Biological Station, Michigan, USA - KBS Corn C7-2 (SPAdes) (version 2) | ecosystem: Host-associated > Plants > Roots > Rhizosphere > Soil ...
CAGATCTTCAAAATGGATATTGCTGACGCCACCGATGTGAGTGAAATGGATGGCCTGGAGGCAGCGACGCACGCCGTGCCCAAGACGCTTTTCCTCGACATCGTGAAGGTGCTGAACGCGAACGGCATCATCGCCGAGCAGATCCCGGCAAAACTGGAAGGCATTGCGCTGGGTCCAGATGTAACGAACGGCTCGACCACGCTGCACACCTTGTGGGTCGCCAACGACAACGACTTCCTGGAGAACTACAGCGGTCCGAACACGAATCCGAACCAGTTCTTCGTCTTCGGCTTCACCAATGCTGATCTAGCGGGATCGACGTACGTGCCACAGGAATTCAAGTAGAAATTTCGGCCTCACTCTCATCCTGAAGTGGTCGAGAGTGGGGCCTTTCTGTGCTCGCATGTCTTCGAGTTGTATTCGAGCTTTGCGCGAGCGGACGCTCACGCACCTGCCGGCGGGACGCCAGCGCTACAGTGGAGTGGCAGAGTTAAGGAGAGCAGGTCCGTGTTTCGAGAGACATAGGTGGCACGACTGAAGCCGTGCCGTTCCCCTATTGCGTGCCGGCGGGGGCGCCGGCGCGAGATTTTAGCCGGGTTTGTTGGATGCGTTGATGCGGTGGCGGTGAACTTTGCGTTTCGCCCGCTTGATCTCGGCGGCGCGCAGTACATACTTGTTGCCTGACACCACTGGCGTTGGGGCAGTCTTGGTGCGAGTCACCGTTCCTGGGGCCACTACGGCAGGCGGTACTTGTGTTTCCGGTTTCGTGACTGTTTCTTCACTCAATTTTTGTTCTCCGTTTCAAAGGCTTTGCACTTGGTTAAGCCGACAGCGCTTGGATATTTGCATCATTCTTCTTGCGACGCAGCGGTGAAACATCATCGGCGGTACAGTTGGCTACCAGGATGTACTTGACCGACCAGAAACAGACTCCGCATAGCGGAAATTTCTTTCCGCTTTCGAAGACCAGTTCCTTGGATCCCGTGTGTTGATTAGAGTGATTGCACTGGTAGACCCCAGTGTCCGGAACACGTTCACCGGGGGCGAAAGAATGCCCTGCAGACCTGTCGTTAATCATTCAACCTCTTCGATTGCTGCCAAATAGGGAGGGAACCTGCAGACGCTGTGACTTAGCTCAGAGAATCTGGATGAGGGCGGGAAAAACTTCCTCAGTCTCGACTGTGCGCTTTAAAGGGAGGAATGTCAAATGGGGCGGCGAGCGGGACGCTCACGCAACTGGCGGGACGCCAGCGCTACGGTCTAGAGCTAGGATGGGGCACTCGGCACTCTGCGGGTCCCCTTCGACGAGATCAGAGCTGGATTTCCATGCCTTCGCTGGCGGCGCGGACTTTGGGGTAGTGGTCGCGGGCGGCCTTGACGATGGAGTCGATGCAGTTGTCGTTGTGGTCGGGATCGTGGTGGAAGAGGACGAGTTCCTTGGCGCCGCTTTCCATGACGATGTTGACGGCCTCGCGCCAGTGGCTGTGTCCCCAGCCGCGCTTCTTGGCCTCGTACTGGTCGGGCAAATATTGCGAATCGTAGATCAGCAGGTCGGCGCCTTCCGCGAGTTTGCGGACGTTCTTGTCGAAGAGCGGATGGCCGGGCTCGTTGTCGGTGGCGTAGACGAGGATGCCGTCGTCGGTTTCAAGGCGGAAGCCGAGGCAGCCCTGCGGATGATTGAGCCAGCGCGACTGGATGACGCAGTCGTCGAAGGCGATGCGGTCTTCCTCGATGTCGTAGAAGTGGCGGTGTGCTGCCATCTCGCTCATGTCGACCGGGAAATATGGATCGGCCATCTGCTCCTCGAGGGCACGCTGCAACCCGCGGGTACGGCTTGAGGAGTGGAAAAAGAAGTAGTTCTCGGGCGAATCGTAGAGCGGAGTAAAGAATGGGATTCCCTGGATGTGGTCCCAGTGGAAGTGCGAGATAAAGATGTGCGCGTAAAGCGGCTTTCCGGCGAACTCCTGGGTAAGCTGCTTGCCGAGATTGCGGAAGCCGGTCCCGCAGTCGAAGACGTAAACGTGCCCGTTGACGCGCACCTCTACGCACGAGGTGTTGCCGCCATACCGCATGTTATCGAGTTGGGGGGTGGGCGTGGATCCGCGGACACCCCAGAACTTCACTTGCATGCGTCCCTGCCGCTCGCCGACTCGGCGCGCCGAATCTTGGAATTTCGCGCGATGCGCGACTGACTACTACAAAACACCTCGCCACGGTTGGATGAGTTGGCAAAGTATACGTCATCCAAGGCGAGACTCGGTAATCAGTCCGGTTTTACACGAGAAGTCGTGAACTGACCATTAGTTAGAAGGGTTCGGAAGCAGCCGAAGAACGAAATAGAAGGTCCTTCGACTGCTTGCTTTGCGCTCCGTCAGGATGACACCGGAACTGAGAGACAAGAGCAAAAAACCGTATAATCGAGGCTTCCGCTATGACTTCGGATTTTGCGCAATTTGTTGAACTCGCCAAAACACACACCTTGATACCAGTGGTGCGGACACTTCACGCCGATTTATTGACGCCCGTGTCTGCGTTCCTCGCTGTCGCGGGAAAAGAACCGCAGGCATTCCTGCTGGAGTCGGTGGAGCGCGGAGAACACGTGGGGCGGTACACGTTCCTGGGCGCGCGTCCTTACATGGTGCTGACCGCTAGCGGCGATGAGGTAACGATTCAGCGCGGGAAGAAGAAAGAAGTGAGACGGGGCGAGTTGCTTCCGGTGGTCCGCGAATTGCTCGGCGAGCACAAACCTGCGCATGTGCCGGGGCTGCCACCGTTCGCAAGTGGCGCTGTGGGGTACATGGCGTATGACGTAGTAAGGCAGTTCGAGAAGTTGCCTTCGAAGGCGAAGCAGGATGTGAAGGTTCCGGATTGCGTGCTGATGTTCTTCGACCGCGTACTTGCGTTCGACCACGTGAGACACCAGATTCACCTCATCGTTTCGGCGGACGTTCGAGGAACTAAGCCGAAGAAGGCATACACCGACGCGACACGGGAACTGGACCGACTGCAGGAGCAACTGACGCGTGGGTTGCGGAGTCAGCGGATCGCGCTGGAGGATCGAGCGAAGTCGGCGCCGATCAAACCGAATCTGCGGACCAAGCAATCGGACTACGAGAAGGCAGTGACGCAGTCGAAGGAATACATCGCGGCGGGAGACATCTTCCAGGTCGTGCTTTCGCAGCGTGTCGATTTCAAACCGAAAGCCGAGCCGTTCGAGATCTATCGGACATTGCGGATGGTGAATCCATCTCCTTATATGTATTTCCTCCGGTTGGATTCGGAGATGACGATCCTGGGATCGTCGCCGGAGATGCTGGTTCGAGTAACGGGAAAGAAGATTGAATATGCGCCGATCGCGGGAACCCGGTGGAGAGCGGAATCTCCGGAAGAAGATTTGCGACTCGAGCAGGAACTGCGGGCGGACGAAAAAGAACGCGCTGAGCACGTGATGCTGGTGGACCTAGGTCGAAACGATGTTGGACGGGTGAGCAAGTACGGCTCGGTGAAAGTCACCGACCTGATGCGAGTGGAGCGATATTCGCACGTGATGCACCTGGTTTCGTCCATCGAAGGCGAACTGCGCCAGGGATTGGATGCACTCGACGCCTTTGCATCGTGCTTCCCTGCTGGAACGTTGACCGGGGCGCCGAAGGTACGGGCGATGGAAATCATCGACGAACTGGAGCCAGTACGGCGCGGAGTTTATGGCGGTTCGATCCTGTACGCGGACTTCGCCGGGAACCTGGACTCGTGCATCGCGATTCGCACCATGGTGATGAACAAAGGAAAAGCCTACGTACAGGCAGGAGCAGGATTGGTCGCCGACTCGGTCCCGAAGAAGGAGTACGAAGAGTCAGTGAATAAAGCTAGCGCCCTCGTAAAGGCAGCCGAGCTGGCTGGAAGAAGGAAGTAATGCGGGTATTCGTTCTCGATAATTATGATTCATTCACTTACAACCTTGTCCAATACCTGGGTGAGTCGGGGGCTGAGGTTGAGGTGCGCAGGAACGACCAGGTAACTTGCGAGCAGATTGAAGAGTTGAGGCCGGATCGGATCCTGGTATCGCCGGGACCATGTACGCCGCAAGAGGCGGGACTGAGCATTCCAGTGATTAAGCACTTTGCCGGGAAGGTTCCGATTCTGGGAGTTTGCCTGGGACACCAGGCGATTGGAGCGGCATTCGGCGGTGCAGTTGTTCGAGCCTCCAACCTAATGCACGGGAAGACGAGCGAGATCGAGCATGACGGGCGAACGATCTTCCGCGGAATCCAGTCTCCGATGAGTGCGACTCGCTACCACTCGCTGATCGTGGCGGAGAAGGGTCTACCGAAGGAATTGGAAATTAGTGCGCGGACACAAGGGCCCGATGGGAAGTCGGTGATCATGGGTTTGCGGCATCGGGAGTTTCCGGTGGAAGGGGTTCAGTTCCATCCGGAAAGTGTCCTGACATCGGATGGGAAGCAGCTTATTCGTAACTTTCTTCAGTCGTAGTAACCCTCTTCAGTAACCTGATTTTCAGTTACTGTCTTCGGAATTACACGGCCTACTAATTTATTGACAGGACAATTAGTTAGGACGCATTCTTGCTTCACTTTCCCAGGTAGGAGGTATCATGCCGGTCCCCGGGCAAGAACAGAGGGCCACGCGCCGATTTCCGCTCAAGCTACCCGTCACGGTGAAGTCATCTATCGGCGGAGTAGAGGCAGCGGCGTTGACGCGAGATGTGAGCGCTCGCGGTGTATGTTTTTTTCTGGAAACAGCAATTGTTGAACGAGGCACTTCTATCGAGTTCACGCTGACGCTTCCGCCGGAAATCACTATGACGGAATCGATCCGCGTGCGCTGTCGCGGCAAGGTAATCCGGGTTGAGAATACGGCGTATGAGGGACGAACCGCCGTAGCGGCGCAGATCGACAAGTACGAATTCCTCACCGAGCACAACGCATAATCGATCGCTTGTTACATTCCTAAGAATGAAGATTCCGGGTGTTAAGGCCGGGCACCCGTGTATTCATCCGCAGTTTGTGCTTCAATAGACACTTCTCATGCGTCGGACCCTACCTATTCTCGCGGTTTCCCTGGCGGTTTCCGCCGGGGCGATTGCGGCTCATGGACAAGGCCCAGTGGGAGAGTTGTATTCATCCGACGCCTCGGTACAGGGATCGGTTCAGTTTGCCAGGGGCGGGACGCAGGTGATGAGCGGCTCGCAGGTCTCCGCGGGCGCACGCCCGGCGGTGTTGAAGCTGGCCCGCGGCGGCGTGGTGCGAATCTGCCCGAACACCATATTGTCGGTTTCCTCGTCACTCAGCGGCCGGAGTTTGTTGTACAGCGTGAACAAGGGCGAGGTTGAGTTTCACTTCGATCTCTCGTCGGAAGCGGACGCCTTGCAGACCCCGGATTACCGCGTCCAATTCATCGGGCCAGGACACTTTGACCTGGCCATGTGTGCGGATGATCGCGGTGAGTTACGTCTACGTGGCAAGAACAGCAGCGCCGCGGTAATCATCAGCGAGATGCTTGGGGATGGCGTCTACCAGGCCCCTGCGGGAAGCGCGTTGGATTTTCATGGCGGATCGGTTCGCGATGTCACCCAGGCAAACGGACTCCTCTGCGGATGCGCGGAACCACCGCCGGTTCCAGCGGAAAAGCCAGTCACCGAAGTAGCGAAGCAGGAGCCGCCGCCACCACCTCCAGTGCAACCGTTACCACCCGAGACGCACGTCCAAATCGACGCTCCGTTCATTTTCCATGGCGACGAACCGAACGATGACATGGTCTATACGCTGGCGAAGATCAAGACGGACGAGAAACTGATGGTAAAACTGGCGCCGACCGTTCTGCCTCCTTCCAAGAAGGCAAAGAAGGTGTACGTTCCCGAGCCGTCGGCTGTCGCGACCGACACTCCGAAGAAAGAGGGCCGTGGATTTTTCCGCCGTATCGGATCATTCTTCGGAAGAATATTCGGCGGTTAAATAGCGTTACGCGGCCCCATTAGTTTCCCCTACCGGTGCTACACTTCTTCCAACATGTCTGAACAAAAGCGCCGCTATTGGCCGTGGTTCCTGGTGGGTGGAGGTGTGTTTTTCCTCTTCCTGCTGTTCGTGTTTACCGTGGTGTACTTCACGATGCACGCCGATGGAGGAGATGAGTTCTCTGGCTTCGGCGACAAGATAGCGGTCGTGGATGTCGAGGGCGTCATCGTCTCTCCCAAGGAGACGGTGGATAACCTGAAGCGATTCGCGGACGATGACTCGATCAAGGCCATCATCCTGCATTTGAATACGCCGGGCGGCGGAGCGGCGGCCAGCGAAGAAATCTATCGCGAGGTACGGCGAATTCGCGACGAGAAGAAGAAGCGGATTGTCGCATCGATTGAGACCGTAGGCGCCAGCGGCGGGTACTACATCGCATCCGCAACTAACAAGATCTACGCGAATGATGCATCGATCGTCGGATCGATCGGTGTGATCGCGCAGTGGGTTAACTACGAAGAGTTGATGAAGTGGGCCAAGCTGAAAGATGTGACGCTGAAAGCCGGCGCGCTGAAAGATGTCGGCTCACCGACACGAGAGATGACCCCGGAAGAACGCGTGTACCTTCAGAGCCTGATCGATAACATGCACGGACAATTCATCCATGCGGTGGCCGAAGGGCGAGGCGCGAAAGATGAAGACATCAAAAAGATTGCGGATGGACGAGTCTGGACGGGTCAACAGGCGGTGGCAATCAAGTTGATTGACCAAGTTGCCGACTTCCGGGGTGCAGTGAAGGATACGGCGAAGTCGGTCGGCATAAAAGGTGATCCGAACCTGGTGAGACCGGTCAAGCCGAGGAGAACCTTGTCAGACCTGCTGTTCGGAGATGTGTCAGAGTTTTTGCCTGATAAGGCAAAGATGCTGGAGACACACGTCGGTTTCTATTACCTGTGGCAGTAAGGCGTCACTCTACCGACTGTCTTAACTCTTTGGCGAGCTTTTCGAGCTGCTTGAGTTTTTTGGGGAGATCGGCCGAACGGACTCCCTGCTGCAAGTTGCGCAGGTCGATGTTGACGGAGTTGAGCAATTCGGTGAGTTCAGCATCTTTCTTCTGAATCTTCACCAAATCCAAATCCCGTCCAGGTTTCATGGTTTCGTCGGTTACCGACACTCGCTCACCGCGCATGCGGTCCATATCTGAACGGATCCGGGCATTGATGGCGCTTGACTCCTGGCCGAGTGCGGCGCCGGTGAGACTAAGTGACAACGTAACCAGCAGCATCGAAATCCGCATTGTGCACCTTTGCTCTCTCGCTCACCCGGTTGAGCGCTGACCTTATTACAGATGCCGGAAAAGAACCGGCGTTCAAACTTTATGTTCGTACGCGCTTGCGTTTTCGAACCGGCGGTTTGGCCTTTGACCGAACTTTTGCCCTGGATTTTCCGGAACTCACCTTGTAAGTGAGACCCAGCACTCCCGCCTTATACTGCTTAACTTCAATGAGTTCGAGGGTGGTCTCGTTGAACCCCGGAGGAAATGCAGGCAGGCCGCTGCCGACCAGCATTGGGACCACACCAAGGTTGATCTCATCGACGGCATTTTCAAGCAGCGCCTGACGAGCCAGGTCCCCACCCCCGCAAAGCCAAATATCCTTGCCGCGCTCTTTCTTCAATTTCGCGATCAGCTTGCCGACGCTGCCTGAGACAACTTCCACTCCGTTACGCTCTCCGGCAGGCAAGGTGCTCGAGAAAACATAATTCTTGATGCCCGGATAGACGCTGTTTTTCACTCCCATCTTCAGGGCGACCTCGTAAGTTTTACGGCCCATTAGCACCGTATCGATGGATTTGAAGAACTTGGTCATTCCAAAGTCTTCGCCCTTGGCTTTGGCGGTGGCTCGGTTCAGCCATTCAAAGGAGCCATCGACAGAGGCGATGTAGCCATCGAGGCTGACGGCGACTGAGTATCGGACCTTTCGCGCAACGGACGCCATGATTGAAGAACCCCCAAAAAGCAGCGGGCCGGAATGATACCGCCGAAATTGACGGGAGGCTAGCGCGATGTCGGATGACGTTTTGCCGCCTGTCCCGTCTCAAGAGCCAAACCTTGCAATCGAACCCCATTCGAGAAGAGGACCAATAATGTCAACCAGATGGGCTGATTTCAGGCGCCTGCTGTGGCTCCAACTCGTGTTGATTCTGATGGCCGGTTCGATGTGGGGTGATTCCGCGGTCACCAAGGATCGGACGGTAACAAAACTGGGCGAGGGGATTTATGAGATCCGGCATCCGGACGCGCCGGACACATTTCCTCAAAGCAATACCACGGTGATTATCGGCGAGAAGAGTGTGCTGGTCGTCGATTCCTGCTTACTCCCGTCAACTACACGGCAGGACATCGACCAGATCCGGAAGTGGACGAACAAGCCTGTGACGTACCTGCTGAACACGCATTGGCATTTTGATCACACGCTGGGAAATGCGACGTATGCGGCTGCGTTCCCAGAAATACAGATCATTGCCCAAACCGCCACCCAGAAGACAATCGCGGACTTCAACCCCGGGGCGGTCACGCGCTACCCATCGAGAGCACAACGATTCCAGAAAGTCCTAGATAGCGGAAAGAATCCGGATGGAACTCCGTTGACTGAGTTTGATCGTAAGGATTACGAACAATCGTTGGCAGGGCTGTCGTCTGTGGTGACGGAATTCAAGGACGCGCGCCAGTTGGTACCGAATGTCTCGTTCGATCGAGAACTGAATATCGATCTTGGAAATCGGCTGGTGCAGATTAGGTTCCTCGGCCGCGGAAACACGGCCGGAGATGCGATCGCGTATCTACCAAAAGAAAAAGTGCTGATCACGGGCGACCTACTGGATCACCCGGTGCCTTACATGTTCGGCGGGTTTCCGGTTGATTTCGTGAAGACGCTGCAAGAACTGTTGCAGTTGGACGCCGAAACAGTTGTGCCGGGACATGGCGACGTGCTCCACGACAAGAAATATATCCAGCAAACGATGGAGCTCATGCAGGCGGTGAACGTGGAGGTTGAGAAGGACGTCAACGAGGGAAAGACGCTGGAAGAAGTCCAGGAGCAACTTCCGAAGTCCTTCGACGTAAAGAGCTGGCGTGACAAATTTGCGGGCACGGATAAGGAGAGCCAAGGGTTCTTTGATCAATCGTTCGCTGGGTTGGTGAAGGCGTCGTATAACCAGATCAAAGCAAGGTAGAGCGGCTGGTTCTTGGTGACTCCTCGAGCAGAAGTCGAGAAGAGACCCAGGTTAACGGCTTGCGCCGTGAACCTGGGGCACCAAACCGCCTTGCATCAAATGGTCGATTGATCAGTCTTCGACGAAGGACTTCAAGCGAGAGAGGGCTCGGTCCCACTGGGCGGAGACGGATTCGAGATATTCCTTCATCTCGGCGATGGGTTGGGGGTTGAATTCGAAACGGCTCTCGCGGCCGTTGCGAATGTTGTGCACGATTCCGGCGCTCTCCAACACGCGAAGATGCTTGGTGACTGCCTGTCGAGTGAGCCGCGTACCCTCGGTGAGCTGAGAGATTGATTGCGGCTGACCAGCACTGAGCCTGACTACTAGCGTGAGTCGAGTTTCGTCGCCCAAGGCTGCAAACACAGGAGCCCGGGCCCTGGTCCTGCTGACCGCGCTGCTACGATTTCGCGACATGGGTTTCGATGTTCTTCATCTGCTGTGTCCAGCCGCCGTCGTTCATGCGGAAAGCTTCGTCGCGACGATGGCTCGGAATCTTGTCAAAACCTGATTCGGTCACGAATAGCAGCGTGCCAGTGGCGGTTGGTTCCAGCCTGAATTCCACGAGTGTTTGCGGCTCGTTGGAGTAATCCATCTTCGGATCAATTGCATAGGGATGCCATGTAAAGGAGAAGAGCCGTTCTGGCTCCATTTTCTGCACAACCGCTTCCCACTTGAGGTGCTCATAGCCGGGATAGGTGATGTGGCCCAGCGAGACCTGGCCTGGAACAAAAGGTCCGTCGATCTTGACGCGGAACCACTCGCCGAATTCGCGGTGGTCGGTTAGAGCGCGCCATACGCGTGAGACCGGCGCTTTGAGTTCGATGCGTTTCTCGATACGATCCTGCATTACGCAACCTCCAGGTTGCATAATACGTCGGGGCGACGGGTTATGGCAACCTTTTGGTTGCATATTTCTTGCTAGTGGATGATCGCCGTTTTCCCTGCAACCGGCGGGCCCGTGATGATGCGGCGTCTCAACCCAGCTT
>Ga0207674_10010901_pt1 | contig 10234 bp, 5 predicted proteins | sample KBSCornC72_FD_184303 | JGI IMG/M metagenome (GOLD analysis project Ga0207674, IMG submission 184303) | Corn rhizosphere microbial communities from Kellogg Biological Station, Michigan, USA - KBS Corn C7-2 (SPAdes) (version 2) | ecosystem: Host-associated > Plants > Roots > Rhizosphere > Soil ...
GGTAAGCGCGGGCGCGACGGCATCGGCCACTGCGGCCTTGGCGACGGCTTTTGCCACGGCTGTTGCGGTGCCGGCGAGCTGAGCACGGTCCGGGAGCAGGGTCCCGTGCGGGTCGTGCCGGATCGTGGCGGCGTCACCGACGGCGGCGGCCGCCGCGGTCATCATGGCGTCGGTGATGCGGGTTGCGCGCACGGCGGTCACAGCCAGGCCGACTCCGGGGAAGATGTAGATGTTGTTGCACTGGGCGACGGGGATGCTGGCGTCGCCGACTCTCATCGGCGGGAACGGGGAGCCGGTGGCGACGAGCGCGCGGCCTTCGGTCCAGTCGGCGAGATCCTGCGGGCGGGCTTCGCTGCGGCTGGTCGGATTAGACAGCGGCATGATGACCGGCCGTCTGGCGTGCGCGGAGACGTGGCGCACGACCTGTTCGGTGAAGGCCCCGCTCGCGGTCGACAGGCCGATGAGCGCGGTGGGGTGCACCGCGTCGATCACGTCGGTGAGGTTCGCTGGCCGGCCAGGTTCGGTGCCGGGCACGGCGCCCGGCGGCTGGGCGAGACGGCGCTGCGCCGGGTCCAGGTCCGGGCGGTCCGCGGTGAGCAGGCCGTTGACGTCGGCCACGCAGATCCTGGCGCGGGCGGCCCGCTCGGACAGGCCGTCGGCCGCCATCGACCGTACGATCTGCTCGCAGACCCCGATGCCCGCCGACCCGGCGCCGAGCATCACCACCATCTGGTCGCGTAGCCGCGACCCGGTGGCCGCTGCGCCCGCGGACAGGGCGGCCAGGACCACGGCAGCGGTGCCCTGGATGTCGTCGTTGAAGCTGAGCAGCTGGCCGCGGTAGCGCTCCAGGACCGGAAGGGCGTGCGGGGTGGCGAAGTCCTCCCATTGCAGCAGCACACCGGGCAGTTCGGCGCGCACGGCCTGGACGAACCGGTCGACGAAGTCGTCGTAGCGTGCGCCGTCGATCCGGTGGTGCCGCCAGCCGAGGTACAGCGGGTCGTCCAGGAGCCCGGCGTTGTCGGTGCCAGCGTCGAGGAGGACCGGCAAGGTGCGCGCCGGGTCGAGGCCGCCCAGCGCCGTGTACAGCGACAGCTTGCCGATCGGGATGCCCATGCCGCCGATGCCCTGGTCACCCAGGCCCAGAATCCGTTGCCCGTCGGTGACGACGATGACGTCGACCTCCCGCCGGGGCCGGTTGCGCAGGATCTCCCCGATGCGGTCGCGGTCGGGGTAGGCGATGAAAAGGCCGCGCGGACGGCGGTAGATCTCGCTGAAGCGCTGGCAGGCCAGTCCGACCGTCGGGGTGTAAAGGACCGGCAGCATTTCCTCGATGTGGTCGGACACCAGCCGGTAGAACAGCGTCTCGTTGGTGTCTTGCAGCGCGCGCAGGTTAATGTGCCGGGCGACGTCGGTGGGCTGCTCCTGGTAGGCCCGGTACCTGCGGTGCGCCTGCTGTTCCAGCGTCTCCACCACAGCCGGCAACAGGCCGCGCAGGCCTAGGCCTGAGCGTTCTTCCTCGGAGAACGCGGTGCCCTTGTTCGTCAGCGGATCCTCAAGCACCCGGACCCCGGAACCTTGATCGACGCTCATGACCCCTCCGTTCCTTCCCGATTCGCTCGGAGCTGCGACGTTGCCACGGCCCGGCGGGTGAGGCCGTAGCGTGCCCGCTGTCCGTTGAGCCGCCAGAGGCCTTGCGGCGAGCATGTGGGAGGTGCGCCACCGTCACCTCGGCGCTCACGCCAGGTCGGCCGTTCGGAAGCGGCACGGCCGTACCGACCGGTGGTGACTGTGCAGGTTCATTTTGCCGGCAGATGCTGGCCGTAGCGGTGAATGCGTCCGCAGGCCGAAGGTCCCCGGCCTCGGTACCAAAGTCTCGCTTCAGCGGCGAGTCGCCCGTCCGTAGTTCAGCCGCGCACGTACTCGCCCGGGGCGTCGCCGAGGGCGGGGTGCCGTTTGCTGCCCAAGGGCGGCGGCTTGACGTGCGCTCCGGCCCGGACGTCAGACCACGCGGTCCAGTCTTCCCACCATGAGCCCTTGTGCTTGCTGGCCGCGGCGCGCCAGGTGTCCGGGCTGGCCCCGGCGTAGTCACCCGCCTCGTACCAGGCCTTGGGGCCGGGCGGGTTGACGATGCCGGCGATGTGGCCGCCGCTGGACAGCACGTAGCGGACCTCGCCGCCGAGCAGACCCCCGGTCTTGTAGGACCCATGCCAGGGCACGATGTGGTCGTTGATCGCGCCGACGGCGTAGGTGTCGCTGGTCACTGAGGACAGTGACAGCCGCTGCCCGGCTAGCTCGAGCTCCCCGGCGACCAGCTCGTTGCGCATGTACAGGGACCGCAGGTAGAACGAGTGCATGGCGGCCGGCATCCGGGTGCTGTCGCCGTTCCAGGCCAGGATGTCGAACGCCGGCGGGTCCTGGCCCATCAGCCAGCTGGAGACCACGTAATTGAAGATGAGGTCGTTGGCGCGCAGCAGGTCGAAGGTACCGGCCATCTGGCTGCCCTCCAGCACGCCCTCGGCCGCCATCTGCCGTTCCAGCCGGGACACGGTCTTCTCGTCGGTGAACGCGCCCAGGACCCCGGGTTCGCTGTAGTCCAGCAGGGTATTGAGCAGCGTGATCGACCCGATCCGGTCGTCGCCCTTCTCCGCCAGGTACGCCGCGAGCATGGCGGTCAGCGCGCCGCCCAGGCACAGCCCGATGATGTCGGTCCTCGGCGCGCCGGTAATCTCGGCGATGACGTCCATGGCTTCCGCCGGGCCGTGGATCAGGTAGTCATCCAGGGTCACCCCGCTCATGGACGCGCCTGGGTTGCGGTAGGAGATCGCGAACACGGTTCGCTCGTGCTGCACGGCCCATTCCAGGAAGCTGCGGCCCGGCGCGAGGTCCATGACGTAGTACTTGTTGATCCACGGCGGGCTGGCCAGCACCGGCACCGCGCGGACGTTGGGTGTCTGCGGCGCGTACTGGATCAGCTCCATCAGCTCGTTTCTGAACACCACCTGGCCCGGGGTCGCGGCGAGGTTCTCGCCGATGGTGAACGGCCGTGTGTCGACTTGGCGCGGCCGACCGCCGTTGTTGAGCAGGTCATCGGCGAAATGGCCAGCCCCGGCGGCCACGCTGGCCCCGGCGGTTTCCAGCGCCCGCTTGAGCGCGGCCGGGTTCGTGGCCAGGAAATTCGTCGGCGCGGCCGCATCGAGCAGGAAACCGGCCGCGAGCGCGGCCTTGGCGTCATCGAGCGGGTCTCCGGCCCCGGCCGCCAGGACGTCAGCCACCAGACGGGACGCGGCCAGGTGCGCCTGGCGGACCGCGAAGAACGCCGGGTTGGCCGTCCACGCCGGGTCGGCGAACCGCTTATCCCCAGCTGGCACCGGAACCGGCGGCGGCGCGTCCACGCCCAGCCAGCGGGCCGCGGCCACCGGCCCGGCGAGCGCAAGGCTGGTCGAGTAACGCAGCGCCGCGGTCCCCATCGCGCCAGGCTTCCGCGCGGCACGCCGCAGCACCGCCAGCGTCGACGCGCCCAGCCCCGCCGCATCCGCCGAGGCGAACAAGTCGGCCTCGGGACCCAGCACTGACGCGGCGGACTCTCCGGCCTGCCACGCCGTCTCCTGCGTGCTCATCTCCACTGACCTCCTAGGTCGCCAGGGATGGGGGCTGCGCATGACCCCTACTGGCGCGGTGGCCTGGGGTCTTCAGCACCAGTTAGATCCGTTCGAAAACCGCGGCGATGCCCTGGCCGCCGCCGATGCACATCGTGACCAGCGCGTACCTGCCGCCGGTGCGGCGCAGCTCGTAGAGGGCCTTGACGACCAGGATGGCGCCGGTGGCGCCGAGCGGGTGACCCAGGGAGATGCCGCTTCCGTTCGGATTGGTCCGTTCCGGCGGCAGGCCGAGCTCGGCGGCGACGGCGAGGGCCTGCGCCGCGAACGCCTCGTTCACCTCGAACACGTCGATGTCATCCACTTTCAGGTCGGCGCGCTCAAGAACCTTGCGCACCGCGGGTACCGGCCCGATGCCCATCACGCGCGGCTCGACCCCAGCGTGGCTGTAGGCGACGAGCCTGCCCAGCGGCTGGCAGCCGTGCTGCCCGGCATAGTCCTCACCGGCCAGGATCACGGCCGCCGCGGCGTCGTTGACGCCGGAGGCGTTGCCCGCGGTGACCGTGCCTTCCCGGGCGAAGGCCGGCTTCAGCCTGGCCAGGTCAGCCGCGGTCACACCGGGCCGGATGTGCTCGTCGGTGTCGACGGTCGTGGTGCCCTTCCGGCCGGGGACCTGGACCGGCGTGATCTGCTCGGTGAAGTACCCCGCCTCGACCGCGGCGGCCGCCCGCCGGTGGCTCTCGGCGGCCAGCGCATCCTGGTCTTCCCTGGATACGTGGTAGTCGGCCGCCACGTTCTCCGCGGTCACGCCCATGTGACAGCCGTCGAACGGATCGGTCAGCGCGCCGACCATGGCGTCGACGACGGTGCCGTCTCCCATCCGCTGGCCCCATCGCATGCCGGGCAGCCAGTACTGCGCGCGGCTCATGGACTCCGTGCCGCCGGCCACCGCGACGTTGCAGTCGCCGAGCTTGATCGCCTGGGCCGCGGACACGATCGCCTGCAGCCCGCTGCCGCACAGCCGGTTAACGGTGAAGGCCGGGGTCTCGACCGGGAGGCCGCCGTTGACCGCCGCGACCCGGCTGAGGTACATGTCACGGGGCTCGGTATGGATCACGTGGCCGAAGACCGCGTGACCAACATCGTCCGGCTGCACGCCTGCTCGGCTGACCGCCTCACGCACGACGGTCGCGGCCAGATCGCAGGGCGGGACGGCGGCGAGGCCGCCTCCGTATTTGCCGACCGCGGTCCGGACAGCGGACAGCACCAGTATGTTCCTGTCTTGTTCCATGTGACCCTCACATGTCCAGTCCGCCGTTGACGGCCCAGATCTGCCCGGTGATGTAGGCGGACGCGTCGGCCGCCAGGAAGGCGACCACCCGGGCGATTTCTTCCGGCGCGCCGAGGCGGCCGACCGGTATCTGGGTCCGGATCCGGTCCAGCACCTTGTCCGGGATGGTCGCCATCATGTCGGTGGCGATATAGCCAGGCGTGACCGCGTTGACGGTCAGTCCGATCCCGTCCCCGACCGGGCGCCCCGCCCGGCTGAGCTGGAAGAGGGTCTCCCTGGCCAGTGACTTGGTCAGGCCGAACAGGCCGGACTTGGAGGCGGCGTAGTTGACCTGGCCGATGTTGCCGGTCTCGCCGATGGCCGAGGACATGTTGATGATCCGGCCGGTGCCGCGCTCGATCATATGTTCGACCCCGGCCTGGGCCATGAAGAAGGCGCCGGACAAGTTGACCGCGATGACCTTCTGCCAGTCCTCGTCGGTCATCTTGGCCACGGTCCGGTCGATCGTGATGCCGGCGTTGTTCACCAGGATGTCGACCCGGCCGTGCTGGTCGGTCGCCTCGCGCAGCACCCGACGGCAGTCATCAGCCTGACCGATGTTGCCCTCATGTACGGTGATCCGCTGGTCTGGATAGTCAGCGGCGGTGCTGGCCAGGAACTTCCCTGCGGCCTCGTGATCGTGCCAGAAGCCGGCTGCGACGTGCGCTCCCTGGTCGGCCAGCTCCCGGCAGATGGCGGCGCCGATGCCGCGAGTGCCACCGGTGACCAGCGCCACCCGACCCTGGACCATGCCTGGTCGTGTCGATCGTGGTTGCTTGTGCCCGTTTGGAAGGGCGGTTGTCATGGTGTGCTTCCTGTCTCCGGCGTGCTAGTGAATCCCTTGTCGTCCTGCGCGGTGGCCTGCTGTAGCTTGGCCAGCACGGATGCGTCGCGAAGGGTGGTGGCGTCGCCGGGATTGCGGCCCTCCGCGATATCGCGCAGCAGCCTGCGCATGATCTTGCCGGACCGGGTCTTGGGCACGTCCTCGGCCCAGATGATCCGCTTCGGCCTGGCGAGTTTGCCGATGCGCTCGGCCACGTGCTGACGCAGCGCATCCTCGAGCACGGGCTCGGCGGATACGCCGGCGCGCAGCGTGACATAGGCCACGACCGACTGGCCGGTGAGCTCGTCGCTGACCGCGATGACCGCGGCTTCGGCCACCGCCGGGTGGGCGACAAGCGCCGACTCGATCTCGGCGGTGGACAACCGGTGGCCGGAGACGTTGATGACGTCGTCGATCCGCCCGGTGATCCAGAAGTAGCCGTCCTCGTCCCGGCGGGCGCCGTCGCCCACGAAGTAGATGCCAGGACCGAACCGGTCGAAGTAGGTCGATACGAACCGGTCGGGATCGGCGTAGAGGGTCCGGAGCATGCTGGGCCAGGGCTGGGTCAGCACCAGCAGGCCGCTGCCTTGTTCGACCTCGCCGCCCGCGTCGTCGAACAGCGCTGCGGACACGCCAGGCAGCGCACGGGTGACCGAGCCCGGCTTGGTATTGGTCAGGCCGGGCAGCGGCGAGATCATGATCGCGCCGGTCTCGGTCTGCCACCAGGTGTCGACAATCGGACAGCGCTCGGCGCCGATGACCGTGTGGTACCACAGCCAGGCCTTGGGGTTGATCGGCTCGCCGACGGAACCGAGCAGCCGCAAGCAGGACAGGTCATGCTTGGCGGGGTACTGGGCGCCCCACTTCATGCAGGCGCGGATCGCGGTGGGGGCGGTGTAGAAGATGGAGACGCGGTACCGCTCGATGATGTCCCACCAGATGTCCTTGCCCGGATAGTCGGGTGCGCCTTCGAACATCACCGACGTGCAGCCGTTGGCCATCGGGCCGTACACGACATAGGAGTGGCCGGTGATCCAGCCGACGTCGGCGGTGCACCAGAAGACGTCACGCTCCGGGTCCAGGTCGAACACCATGGCGGTGGTGGTGGCGACACCGGTCAGGTATCCGCCGGTGGTGTGCACGATGCCCTTCGGCTTGGCCGTGGAGCCGGATGAGTACAGCAGGAACAGCGGGTGCTCGGCTTCCATCGGCTCCGCCGGGCACTGAGGGTCAGCGCCGGACAGCAGGTCGTGGTACCACACGTCACGGCCGGGCCGCATGGGGCACGGCGAGCCCGCAGACCGGACGACGACAATGGTCTGCAGGGTGGCCAGGTCGTTGACGGCATCGTCGACGGCTACCTTGACCGGGGCTGTCTTCCCCTTTCGGCGGGCACCGTCGGCGGTGATCAGCGCCTTCGCGGACGACACCTCGAGCCGCTCCCGCACCGCGGACGGAGAAAACCCGCCGAAGACTACGTTGTGCGGTGCGCCGATCCTGGCGCAGGCCAGCATCGCCACGACGACCTCGGGGATCATCGGGAGGTAAATCCCGACCACGTCCCCCTTCTTAACGCCGCGAGCCTTCAGCCCGTTCGCGAGTCGCTGCACGTCGGTCAGCAACTCCGCATAGGTCAGGTCGCGCTGCTCACCCTCCTCGCCGTGCCAGTGGAAGGCCACCCGGTCGCCATGGCCGGCCTGAACGTGCCGGTCGAGGCAGTTGTACGACGCATTGAGCGTCCCGTCGGCGAACCACCGGTAGAACGGCGGGTTGCTGTCGTCGAGCACCGTAGCGAACGGGGTATCCCAGTCCAGCCGCTGCCGGGCCTGGCCGGCCCACCAGGCTTGCGGGTCGGCCGCTGCTTGCTCGTACACGGTGGCGTCGGCGACCTTGGCCTGCGCTGCGAACTCGGTCGGCGGTGCGAAGTCCGGTGTCTGGAGCAGCTGTTCAAGTCGCTCTTCTGCGGGGGTTGCTGGCATGAACATTAACGGGACTCCTCGTAGCTAGGTGCGTAACGCTAGGTCCCGTCGCATGAGCAGGCACCTGCTATTGGTCCCGGCCTCCAGGGTCTTAAGGCCCTGTACATGGCGGTCCTTCGGCAGGCAGGTGACCAAGGTCCCGGGACCTAGGGCCGGTCGACCCTGGGATGCTTGGACGATCCCGAAGCGACGTGGATTACCACGGGCGGTGGGCACCGTTGGCATCTCGCATCGCGCGGACATAGCCTGCGCGCTCGTAAGCAGCCTGGTCAGTGCCGGCGGGTACGGCGAGCAATCCGCGCACATCGTCGACCGACGCGTATCCCTTGCGAGCCATCCAGTCGGCCAGGCCGTCAAGCAGGACGGTGGCATGCCCGGGGCCGTGCCGGATCAATGAGGACGCCGTCATCACGACATCAGCGCCTGCCAGGAGGTACTTGGCCACATCGGCTGGTCCCTCGACACCGGTAGTCGCCGCGAGCGAGGCACGAACCCGCTGGCACAGGATGGAGATCCAGGTCCGCGGGACCCTGGCCTCAGCCGGGCTGGATAGATCCACAGCGGGCACCACCGCGAGGGTCTCCGGGTCGATGTCGGGCTGCAGGAACCGGTTGAACAGCACCAGGCCGTCCGCGCCCGCCTCGTCAAGCCGTAGTGCCATCTCGCCTGCCGAGCTGAAGTACGGGCTCAGCTTGACCGCCACCGGCACGGTCACCGCGTCCTTGACCCGGCACAGGATGTCGACGTGCCGCTGCTCGACGTCGCGGCCGGTAGTGCGCGGGTCGCCCGGTATGTAGTAGATGTTCAGCTCGATCGCCGCGGCCCCCGCGTCTTGGATAGCGCGGGCGTAGCTGGTCCAGCCGCCGGGCGTCACGCCGTTGAGGCTGCCGATCACCGGCACGCCCACGGCCGCGGCGGCGCGCTCGAGCAGGCTCAAGTAACGGTGCGGGCCAGGATCGGAGTCGGCGGCGGCGGGGAAATAGGACAGGGCCTCGCCGAAACTCTCCGTGCCGGCCTCGGCTAGCCGCGCGTTCTGTTCGGCCTCCCGGCGCAGCTGCTCCTCGAACAGGGAGTAGAGCACCACCGCGCCGACACCCGCGTCGGCCAGCCGCCGGACACCATCGACAGAATTTGACAGCGGTGAGGCGGAGGCGACGAGCGGGTTGCGCAGCGCCAGGCCCAGGTAGCTGGTCGAGAGGTCCATCAGCTTTCCTTCCGCGCATCAGCCGGGAACCGATGGGCGCCGCGGGCAGCCATCTCCTCGTAGGTGTCCCAGCGCTGGTCGACCGCTTCCTGGGCCAGGGCCCCCAGTCGCTCGGCCTCGGCCGGGTCGGTGTTGCTGAGCGAGCGGTACCGCAGCTCCCGCTGTGTGTAGTCGGTCAGCGCGATGCGCGGCCTGGGCGAGTCGAGCATGAACGGGTTGCCGCCAGCCGCGCGAAGCATCGGATCGTAGCGGACCAGCGGCCAGTAGCCGCTGGCCACGGCACGGTACTGCTGGCCGAGCCCATCACGCATCTCGATGCCGTGGGCGATGCAGTGGCTGTAGGCGATGATCAGGGACGGCCCGTCGTAGGCTTCGGCCTCGCGGAAGGCGCGCAGGGTCTGCTGCGGGTCGGCGCCCATCGCCACCCGGGCGACGTACACGTAGCCGTAGGTGATCGCCTGCAGCGCGAGATCCTTCTTCGGCATGGTCTTTCCGGCCGCGGCGAATTTCGCGACGGCGCCGAGCGGCGTCGCCTTAGAGGACTGGCCGCCGGTGTTGGAGTAGACCTCGGTATCGAGTACCAGCACGTTCACGTTACGGCCGCTGGCCAGGACGTGGTCGAGGCCGCCCGAACCGATGTCATAGGCCCAGCCGTCACCACCGACGATCCAGACACTGCGCCGGAGCAGGTGATCCACCACGCTGCGCAGGTCGATGGCAAGCCCGTCAGGTGCGTCCAGTTCGTCGAGTCGCTGTTTCAGCTCGGTAATCCGGTCGTGCTGCGCGTGCAGCTCGGACTCGCGGAGCTGCGGCGTGGCGAGGATGTCGTCCGCCAGCTCGGCGCCCACGACCTCCCGGAGCTGCGTGAGGCGGCTGCGGGCCAGATCGGCGTGCCGGTCGGCGGCCAGCCGGAAGCCGAGGCCGAACTCGGCGTTGTCTTCGAACAGGGAATTCGACCAGGCCGGGCCCCGCCCGTCGGCATTCGCCGTCCACGGCGTGGTGGGCAGGTTCCCGCCGTAGATCGAGGAGCACCCGGTGGCGTTGGCGACCATCAGCCGGTCGCCGAACAGCTGAGAAAGCAGCTTGACGTAGGGCGTCTCGCCGCAGCCGGCGCAGGCGCCGGAGAACTCGAACAGCGGCTGCAGGAACTGCGTGCCGCGCACGGTGCCGAAGTCCACCCGGGACCGGTCGGCCACCGGCAGCGTCTCGAAGAACGCGATGTTGTCCCGCTCGGTTTCCACCAGCGGCTCTCGGGCCGCGAGGTTGATCGCCTTGCGTTCGGGGTTGTCAGGCGCCCCGACC
>Ga0207674_10010904_pt1 | contig 10233 bp, 5 predicted proteins | sample KBSCornC72_FD_184303 | JGI IMG/M metagenome (GOLD analysis project Ga0207674, IMG submission 184303) | Corn rhizosphere microbial communities from Kellogg Biological Station, Michigan, USA - KBS Corn C7-2 (SPAdes) (version 2) | ecosystem: Host-associated > Plants > Roots > Rhizosphere > Soil ...
CTGCGTCTAAGCGCACACATCGTTTCATTGATGTGGCCGTAACGCGGTCTCCCTCATCCTGGTTAGTTAGCTGTCATATCGAAACAAAGGAGCATTGCTGCAATGACTCTCCCGAGAAAGTGTGTCTCGTTGCTGCTGATCTATTGTTTTGCGCTAACAGTCGCACCCCATCCGAGCCTCAGTATCTCCGCGGCCAACACACATCCAGTAAAGCAAAACACCTCTGACGAGGATGAAGGCCTGCGTTTTCGATTGAGTGAGGGCGCCGATCAACCCGAGGTACGCCCCACAACCACTCCTGCTACCGCGACTCCGTTATCCAACGCCGAGACAGAAGCGATTCTCAAACGTCTGCCGCCAATCAAGAGTGAGACCAGCGACGAAACAGAGTTCGCACTGCGCGCGCAATCGTTGCCGCCACCACGCACCGGCGTCACTGTCATGCAGCCATTCCCCACCGCGAACGAAATGGCTCCGCCCAATTCAACTTCAGCCGGAACACTCGAAGTTGTTCGCTACTCGCCCGAAGGCGACGTGCCAATCGCGCCAAATATGAGCGTCACCTTTTCGCAGCCAATGGTCGTGATCAGTTCGCAGGAAGAAACAGCTAAATACGTTCCGGTAAAGCTCGATCCCGAGCCACACGGAAAGTGGCATTGGATCGGAACCAAAACACTCCTATTCGAACCTGACGTGCGCTTTCCGATGGCCACTCAGTATTCGGTATCCGTTCCTGCCGGAACCAAATCAGCCATTGGTGGAACACTGAGCAACACCAAAAGCTGGACGTTCACGACACCTCCTGCGACAGTAAAGACAACTTACCCGGACCCTAACACGCCGCGACCTTTGGATTCCGTGATGTTTGTCGAGTTGGACCAGCGAATCAATCCGGCAGCAGTGTTGAAGACAATCAAAGTGTCGACAGGAAATGCTCCGGTGCCTTTACGGCTTGCAACCACCGCAGAGATTGAAGCCGATCCGAACCTGAAAGAAACGGTGAAGCGCGCCGAGAAAGATCGCTGGCTGGCCTTTCGCGCAATCGACGCATTGCCCGGCAACTCCTACCTCGGAGTGACAGTCGGCCCCGGCACGCCTTCGCTCGAAGGCTCACGCACAACGACCGCCAGGCAGGAGTTTTACTTTTACACGTACGGCCCGTTTCACATCACCAAATCTGAATGCGGTTACAGCGGCGACTGCAAGCCGCACGATTCGTGGCGAATTGAATTCAATAATCCAATCGACCAAACCGCCTTCCAGGAATCGCAGGTGGTGATTCAACCGGCAATCGAGGGTCTACAAACGTTTGTCCAGGGCAACAGTCTGACTATCAACGGGTCCAAGAAGCCGCAGACGACTTTCAAAGTCACACTCGACAAGTCCATCAAAGACGTCTTTGGTCAAACGCTTGGCAAAGATGCGACAGTGGAGTTCAAAGTCGGTCCTGCTGATCCATTCATCTCCCTCTCAGGCAATGGCTTTGTCGTGCTTGATCCGGATGGGCCACGCGAGCTTTCGCTGTACACGATTAATTATCAAACGCTGAAAATAAATCTTTACACCGTTGAGCCTGGCGACTGGAGCGCATTTCAAATCTATCGACAACTGCATTATCGCGGTCCAAATGATCCCGCAGCTAAAAGAGCCATTCTGCCCGGTCGTTTGATCTACTCGAAACAGGTCGAGCTGAAGAACTCTCCAAACGACATGCTCGAGACAACGATCGATCTGGCGCCGGCGTTGCGGGAAGGTCTTGGTCAGGCGCTCGTCGCGGTCGAGTCAATCACTCCCACCAGCGATCGCTTTCACAACCCGCTCTTGTGTTGGGTGCAATCGACGCGAATCGGGCTCGATGCTTTTGTTGATAACAACCAATTGATCGGTTGGGCCAATTCGCTCGTTGACGGAGCGCCGTTAAGCGATGTGAAGATGGAAATCTTGCCGGCGAAGGTTTCCGGCACGACTCGAACGGATGGACTCGCCAGTCTTTCGTTGAAGCCAGTGCCAGAATCTGCGAAGAGCGTGCTGGTAGCGCGTCACGGCAACGATGTGGCGATTCTTCCGGAAGACATATTTGCGTGGTGGCGGGGAGAATCATCATGGCGCCAGAAACCGCAGACGGATGCACTGGTTTGGTATGTCTTTGACGATCGCAAACTTTACCGCCCCGGAGAAGAGGTGCACATCAAAGGCTGGATTCGCCGTATTGGTAGCAACCCAGACGGCGATGTTGGTCCATTGAATGGAGCGATCAAAACGCTAAGCTATGTGGTTGAGGATCAGCGCGAAAATGAGGTTGCGAAAGGCGCTCTAACTGTCAATGCGTTCGGCGGATTCGACACAGTAATCAAACTTCCCGACAACATGAATCTCGGAGACGCGTTGGTGAAGTTTCAAACCACGAGCGTGATGAAGGCCTTCGATAACTACGATTTCAATCACTATTTTCAAGTGCAGGAATTTCGCAGGCCTGAGTTTGAAGTAGTTGCGAAAAATGAGACCGAAGGCCCGCTGTTTGTTCACAACCACGCCGATGTTTCAGTAACCGCAAATTATTTTGCGGGCGGCGGTCTGACAAACACGGAAGTCCAGTGGAGTGTCACTGCAACTCCAACGACTTTCACACCGCCAAATCGCGGAGACTACACATTCGGAAAATGGATTCCATGGTGGAGGCCTGAAAATCAGAACGGCGAAACAGACAGCAGAGATTTTACCGGTCGCACCTACGCCAGCGGCAAACATCGCCTGCGCATCGATTTTGATTCGGTAAAGCCGGCTCGACCTTCGACGGTCACAGCACAAGCCACCGTTCAGGATGTGAACCGGCAAACCTGGACGTCGACCGCAACGATTCTGGTCCATCCTGCGAATCTGTACGTCGGACTTAAAAGCGACAAGCTGTTTGTGCAGCAGGGAGAGCCGTTGGTTGTGCAATCAATCGTGACTGATCTTGACGGCAAAGCGATCGCTAATCGTGAAGTGAAGATGCATGCCGTTTTGTTGGATTGGAAGCAGATTCAAGGCGAATGGAAAGAGGTCGAGTCGAACCCACAGGATTGTGTCATCAAGTCAGCGAACGACGCCGCGAACTGCACGTTCACTGCAAAAGAAGGCGGCACGTATCGCGTCGTGGCAACAATTCAGGACGACAACGAGCGTGCGAATGAAAGTGAACTCACTTTGTGGGTTGCTGGCGGCAAGCTGCCTCCGGATCGTAGTGTCGAAGCAGACAAGGTAGAGCTGATTCCGGATCGCAAGGAATACAAGAACGGCGATACGGCGCAAATCCTGATTCAGGCGCCTTTTTATCCTGCCGAGGCAGCGATGACTTTGCGACGTTCCGGAATCGTCAAGGTCTCGCGCTTTCGTGTCGATGGCCCAACTTACACTTTGCGCCTGCCGATTGAAGAGGCCTGGACACCTAACGTTCATGTGCAGGTTGATCTGGTTGGCACAGAGCCTCGCAATGAAGTAGTTCAAATTACTCCGGGATCAGAAAAACGGCGGCCGGCATTTGCGAGTGGGGAGATCAACTTATCAATTCCGCCTCTCTCACGAAAGCTGAATGTGGCGGTGTCGCCGCGCGAGAAGACTCTCGAACCGGCAGCTAGCACAACCGTCGACGTTGAGGTCAAAGACGCTGCTGGTAAGCGGGTTGCCGGGAGCGAAGTGGCGGTGGTCGTAGTTGATGAATCGGTGTTGAAGCTGACTGATTACGAGCTGACCGATCCGCTTGGTGTTTTTTACGGCGAGCGAGCAGCAAGCACGACTGACTATCACTCACGAGCACATCTGCAACTCTTAGATGGCGAAGGTCGTCTTGAGGGAGGCGGCCCGCCCGGCGGAGGTGGTGGGGGAGCGATGGAGACACTTGAGCTGTCATCGACGGTCAGGTCATACAGCATAACGCGCGCAGTCGCTGACTCAAGAAGCCTCAATTCCGCTTATGATGGGGCTGCTGTAAAGGCCCCTCCCGCAAAAATTGCACTGCGCGAGAACTTCAACGCTCTAGCCGTCTTCGCGCCATCTGTGCGTACTGATGTAAATGGCCGCGCGCGCGTGCAAGTAAAACTGCCTGACAATCTGACGCGTTATCGAGTGATGGCGGTTGCAGTTGCAGGTGGAACTCAGTTTGGCCTCGATGAATCGACGATTACTGCGCGGCTGCCGTTGATGGTGAGACCGTCAGCCCCACGCTTTTTGAACTTCGGCGATCGATTCGAATTACCGATCGTTCTGCAGAACCAAACCGACTCGCCGATGGCGGTAGATGTTGCAGTGCGGGCGATGAACGCCATGTTGGACCATCAAGGCGCCCGTCAGTCGAATATCGCCGGTCGCCGCGTGGCTGTGCCTGCGAACGATCGCGTCGAGGTGCGCATTCCCGCTGCAGCGATCAAAGCCGGCACCGCGCGCTTTCAGATCGGCGCGGTGTCAGGACGTTGGTCCGATGCTGCTGAAGTCAAATTGCCTGTTTGGACGCCGGCGACTACCGAGGCGTTCTCAACTTATGGCGAGATCGATAAGGGCGCGATCAATCAGCCAGTAAAAGCGCCGGCAGATGTCTTTCCACAGTTTGGTGGTTTGGCGATTGAAACGTCGTCAACACAATTGCAAGCGTTGACTGATGCCGTCATCTATCTCACCACTTACCCTTACGAATGCTCGGAGCAATTGGCTTCTCGCATCATCACCATCACGGCGCTGCGCGATGTACTGACAGCTTTCAAAACGAAAGATCTGCCGTCTCCACAAGCGATGGAAGCGGCTGTCAATCGCGATCTGAAACGCTTACAGGGTATGCAAAACGAAGACGGAGCTTTTGGTTTCTGGCAGTCCGGCAACGACACGTGGCCGTATCTGAGCATTCACGTCGCGCATGCGCTGGCGCGTGCGAAGCAGGAAAAGTTTGACGTGCCGAAAGAGACGTTCGAAAAATCGCAGAACTACTTGCGCGAGATCGAATCGCACATTCCTTCTCGTTATCCTGCGGATGCAAGACGCGCAATCATTGCTTATGCCCTTTACGTGCGCGCGCAGATGGGCGACCGCGATGTCGAGCGCGCACGAAAGCTGATTGCGGAAGCAGGGTTGGAAGAACTGTCGATGGAATCGATCGGCTGGTTGCTGTCAGTGCTATCAAAGGACGCGAACTCTACAAACGAAGTGGCTGCGATTCGTCACTTGCTGAACAATCGCGTCACGGAAACAGCAGGTATGGCCCACTTTGTTTGTTCGTATCACGACGGCGACTATCTGATACTGAATTCCGATCGGCGCGCGGATGGCGTGATTCTGGATGCACTCATCGTGGACCAACCGGCCAACGATCTGATTCCCAAAATTGTCCGCGGACTGCTTGCGCATCGTACGCGTGGACGTTGGCAGAACACACAGGAGAATGTCTTCATTCTGCTGGCACTCAAGCGTTATTTTAAAACTTTCGAGAAAGTGACTCCAGATTTTGTAGCGCGTGCGTGGTTGGGCGAACGGTTCGCCGGACAACAGTCATTTCACGGCCGCTCAACCGATCGACAACAGGTGAACGTGCCGATGAGTTATCTCGCGCAGCAAGCCGAGCCAAATCTCGTGCTCGACAAACAGGGAACAGGCCGGCTTTACTACCGCGTCAGCATGAGTTATGCGCCGAAGGATCTCGACTTGAAGCCGGTGGATTACGGCTTCACGGTCGAACGCAGTTACGAAGGAGTTGACGATCCGAGAGACGTTTCGCGCGATGCGGATGGAACGTGGCACATCAAAGCCGGCGCGCGTGTGCGAGTGCGACTGACGATGGTCGCTCCGTCGCGGCGTTATCACGTCGCTTTAGTCGATCCTTTGCCTGCTGGTTTTGAAACGCTTAACCCGACCCTGGCAACAACCGGGAGCATTCCCGACGATGCTAAACAAACGAGTGTGATGGAGTACGGCAGCCGTTCATACGGTTATGGTTGGTGGTGGTGGCGACCCGAATGGTTCGAACATCAGAACCTGCGCGATGAGCGGACCGAAGCCTTTGCGTCGCTCTTGTGGGAAGGCGTGTACAAATATTCCTACGTCGCCCGCGCCACGACCCCGGGAGACTTCGTAGTGCCCCCAGCCAAAGCCGAGGAAATGTACCACCCCGAAACCTTCGGCCGCTGCAGCACCGACCGCGTCAGGATTGAGTAGCGCTAGCGATTGGCAGCAGCGAAAACGGACTCCAGTCTGCGCAGCGCGAGGGGAATTCAGTCTGCGTAGCGCGAAGTGAATTCAGTCTGCTTAGCGCCGAAGGCGCGAAATATGATAGCCAGAGGCAAGCGCTGAGCGCAGCGAGGCGCGTCGCCCCTGGTTAGCAATAAATCATTTGACACGAGCACTGAAAGTGCGAAATATCCACGGTAATTATTTCGCACCTTCCGTGCTCAACTTAATTATTTTTCGGTTATCCAGGGGCGACGCGCTTCGCCTCGCTCAGCGCTTGCCCCTGGCTATCATATTCCGCGCCTTCGGCGCTCGGTTGGCTCAACACCATTACTTTGCCCATCGCCATTCTTCGTCAATAAATTTTCAATTTTCTTTTCTGATTCACCTCAATTTCTATTATTCTAAGAATGGTCCAACATCTCGGCAGTCGAAACAAGTCAAAATGCATCTTTCACCGCGCTCTGGTCGAGCTGCTCTGGTTGTGGCGCACCCAAGTCACGAATTGCGCATACATGGATGGTTGGAACAAACGCGACCGTACGTCTGTATCCTGACAGACGGCGGCGGACGCTCGGACGAACCGCGTCTTTCACGAACAAGCGAGGTCCTCGATCGCGTCGGCGCGACGCCGGGCACGATCTACGGTCGTCTAACCGATCTCGAGGTTTACGCCGCGATATTAAACGGCGACTCAGAACTGTTCGTGGGACTCGTCGAAGAGTTGTGCGAGGCTTTCGTCACGGAGCGGATCGACTATGTGGTCGGCGACGCTGCTGAAGGTTACAGTGTGGCCCACGACATCTGCCGCACTATGATCGACTCTGCCGTCGAACTCGCAGAATACAAGTATGGTCACACTGTTGAGAACTTCGACTTTCTCATCGTCGGACGGCCCGACGAATCCCACAATCACGACGCGATCGCAATACACCTCGACGACGACGCATTCACAAGAAAAATCAGCGCCGCACTTGCTTACACTCCGAAGCTTGCTCAAGACGTGGAGGCCGCACTCGGCGGCGCGCCGTTTCAAGGCCTCCGACGGTTTTCCCAACCACAGCTTGCAGGCGAGGTCGACGTCGAAGTAAGCGCGTCTCTTCTTGGAGCATTGACACCACACCCGAAACTAAAATCGCGGTTCGAAGATATGATCGAGGGCGTACCGCTGGAAGCGTTTCGTATTGAGTGTCTCCGGCCAGCCCGCAGCGACCATTGGCCCAGGAGCGAACCGCTGTTTTACGAACTTTACGGCGAGAACCTGGTTGCCGCTGGTCGTTATGAAAAAGTGATTCGCTATAAGGAGCACATGGTTCCGCTTGTCGAGGCGATTAAAGCGATTCGAGCCAGGACGGAAAGAGAAGAATTTTGCGCGCCCTACGCGTCTTAATCACGAACCACTTCCTGCGCGGACGAACCGGTTCGGAACTTTACGTCTGTGAGCTGGCGACGGGCCTGCTTCGTCGCGGGCACACACCGATTGTCTACAGCCCGCAGCTTGGGCCAACAGCTCGTGAACTGCGTGAAGCGACAGTGCCTGTCGTCGATAACCTCGACGCGATTTCATCGCCGCCAGATCTGATTCACGGCCAGCATCACGTCGAGACGATGGCGGCATTGCTTCGCTTTCCAAACACGCCTGCTGTTTTCTTCTGTCACGGCTGGCTGCCGTGGGAAGAGACGCCGCCAAAGCATCCGCGCATTCTGCATTACGTTGCAGTTGATGACACTTGTCGCGATAGGCTTCTGTGGGAGCATGCCGCGCCCGAACAACGCGTCTCAGTGATACTCAACTCAGTTGAAACTGAAGAGTTTCTTCCGCGCTCGCCGCTTCCGACCAAGCCTTCGCGTGCACTCGTTTTCAGTAATGGAGGGACTCACATCGGCGCGGTGCGCGAGGCATGTCTTAGAACTCAGCTAACACTCGACGTGATCGGGGTCGATTCAGGCAATGTCGCCTTACGACCGCAGGACGTATTGGGCGAGTACGACATTGTCTTTGCAAAAGCGCGATGCGCGCTCGAAGCTTTGGCAGTTGGTTCGGCTGTGGTCCTGTGCGATACGGTCGGCGTTGGTCCAATGGTTACTACGCATGAGGTAGACCAGCTACGGCGCGTGAACTTTGGCGTCCGTGCGTTGCGTGGAGACGTAGATCCGGATGTGTTGGAAAGAGAAATCGCGCGGTACGATCCACAAGATGCGGCAGAAGTGTCGCGACGCATCCGCGAGACTGCCGGTCGTGAGAAGGCTATGGAGCAGATCGTCGCGTTGTATCACGACGTAGTCAGCGAGTTTGCAACGTGCAAACGGGATCTTGATGCCGAAGCACGCGCGGAGGCGAAGTATTTACTGCAACTGGCAGCACATCTCGAAGGACAACGTAACGCGTTGTTGAACTCACAAACGTTTCGACTACGCCAACGCCTCCTCAAGTTACCCATCGCCGGCTCGCTATTGCGCTCCCTCGCCCGAAAGTTTTAGCCACGGATTTCACGGACGAACACAGGTAAAATTTAATCCTTGGTAATCCGTGAAATCCGTGGCTAAAACTCACAAGTCTGCGAGTCTCCAGAGTGCAAGCTTCTTGCCGAAGAATTCTGCCTGCTCGTCCGGAAACTTCTCGTCTATTTGCCTCAGCGGTGGAGGGAAATTGAACGGCGGCAAGAGGAGATTGAGATAGCGGAAGTCTCCCGTACGAATGTTCTCGTTCTTCCGCCAGTCGCTATATGTGTTTGTCAGAAGATATGTTGATTTAGTTCGCTTGAAGTTCTTAATTGCGAGGGCGATGTGCCGGTACGAGAAATGAATGAAGCAATCGCGACACAGAATAACGTCCGCGTCCGGGAGCCAATCTCTTGTCAAATCCAGCAACACGAACTGCGTCTTCACATCACCATAGAGTCTCCGGTTCCGAGCGATGAGATCGGGAATGACGTCGATGCCCCAATAGAGCTCGAGGCTGAGCTCTGTATCTTTTATCCAGTTGAAATCGCCGCACGGGGCATCGAGTAGTGTTCGTGCCACGATCTCTTCCAGCAGCAGCGGCAGCTCATTTCTGAGTTTGGCTGTCCGTGTCAGATTCGAGCCCGGTCCGGACCTGGATTCCGCGTCGCCCCAACGGTTGTCGTTGTAGAACGGTGCGAAAGTCGACTCCATGTACTTGCGCGGACTCAGCACGCTCTGGACAAAGGTTTTGAGCCTGGTCGGAATCATGATATGCGAAACCCATTTTACTGGTTATACAAGAGTTCTCAGAATTGACATTGAGTTGGGAAGCGCAATTTTGCGGGTTTCCCTGATTGACATTGTTCGGTTAACTCATTACGCTTCGCCGGGCTCTCCGTGCCCGCTCGGATTCTGCGGCTTAAAGCAAACGCTACCTTCCCGAGCGATCTGTGTTCTGCGATTTCGATTTCACTAACTCAACAGCATAGATGGAAAGAGTAACGCCAACTCAGGGCGAATTCGACAAATTTCTGCGCTGGCTGGACGGTGATCGTGACACGGCTGGGGAGAAGTATGCGAAAATTCAATTCCGACTAATCAGGATTTTTTCGTGTCGCGGATGTAGTGATTCTGAGGACCTGGCTGACAGAACCATCAACGTTGTCATTTCGAAAATTGATTGGTTGATGGAAAACTACGTGGGCGATCCGTCGCTATATTTCTATGCTGTGGCCAAAAGGATTTATCTTGACGACTTAAAGCCAAAACCGCCTCAGAAGTTACCCCCGCCTAAGCCGGACGCCGCTGAGTTGGAAGAGATAAGTGGTTATCTCGATGAATGTCTACAATCGTTATCTGCTGCCGATAAGACTCTAGTGCTGCATTATCATGAAGGCGAGAAACAAGAGAAGATACAAAACCGAAAGCGATTGGCCGATAGATTAAAGGTTTCACAAAATGCTCTGAGAATAAGAGTGTACCATCTTCATTCACGGCTTCGAGAATGTATCGAGAGTTTGAAACAAGAACCACGCAATGCCTGAAACACCTTTGCCAATAGAGCCATAACTAACAGAGGCCGCTTCCGAAAGAGTTGAG
>Ga0207674_10010906_pt1 | contig 10233 bp, 13 predicted proteins | sample KBSCornC72_FD_184303 | JGI IMG/M metagenome (GOLD analysis project Ga0207674, IMG submission 184303) | Corn rhizosphere microbial communities from Kellogg Biological Station, Michigan, USA - KBS Corn C7-2 (SPAdes) (version 2) | ecosystem: Host-associated > Plants > Roots > Rhizosphere > Soil ...
CGCTCATGCCACGCCTCGGGCAAAAGGCGTTTCACGGCAACGGGCCAATGCGCAGCGCGAGGTTTGCCATGATCGCGGCGGTCGCCCCCCAGATCCGGTAATCAGACCAGAACGTCTCGCGATATCGGCGTCGCGCACCCTGCCACTCCGTCTCCCGCTCGGCATAATTGGCAAGATCGAGCAGATGCGCGAGCGGCGTCTCGAAGATTGCGTCGACTTCCGCGATATGGGCGGTAAGGCTCAGATCGGGCGGCACGACGCCCACGACCGGTATGATTTGATAGCCCGTGCCTGTGCGATAAGCCTCAATCTCGCCCACGACGTCCACCTGGTCGGGACTAAGCCCGATCTCTTCTTCTGCTTCGCGCAAGGCGGCCGCGACCGGATTACCGTCTTCCGCATCGATCCGCCCTCCGGGAAAGGCGACCTGCCCGGCATGACGGCGCAGATTGCCGTTGCGAAGCGTGAGGAGCACGCCCGGATCGGGGCGGTCGGTTATAGCAATCAGGACAGCCGCAGGCACGGCTTCGTGATCCTGTGGCCATCTTAGATCATCGGACGATCGCCACTGTTCGGAAAGAACAAAAGGCTCGGCAAGCCGCCTGCGCAATCGCTCCGCCAACCTCACTGCGGAGGCTCCAGTGCGAAGAAAGTGCCGTCACTCCACAAGCCTATTTTTTCATTGTCCTCGGCAAGGGCCAGTTCGATCAGTTCGTAATAAACCGGTCGCGTGATCAGCGCATCCAAGCCGGCGCGGACACGGAGATAGGGACGAGGCTCATTACCTCCATCGACACGTAGCGGATGATCTGCGCCAGCAACGATCGGATCGCCGGTGTTGAGTGTGAACGCCATCCGGCGCGTTTGTCTCTCACCCTCGCTATGCAGCGCGACTGCGATAAAGGGGGCATCGTCAACCTGGATATCCAGCTTTTCGACCGGGGTGACGAGCACGAATCGACCGTCGGCCTCGCGGCGAAGAATGCTCGAGAAAAGCCTGACCATTGCCGGGCGGCCGATCGGGCTGCCTTCGTGGTACCAGGTTCCGTCGCTCCCGATGCGCATCAAACTGTCGCCACAATGGGGTGGATTCCATTTCTCGACCGGCGGCAGTTTCTTCTCCTCGGCAAGTCGCGCGATTTCGGCAAGCGTCAGGCCGGCGAGATCAGGGGGAGGATCGGTTTCGGGCATATCGAATGCTACGGCATCACAGCGTCAGCGCAAAATTTCCGTATCGACCAAGGCTGGGCCCAGCATTCCGCTCAGTCCATATAGCCGCTCGCTCTTGAGCCGAGCGAGCAGGCGCGCCCGGTCTACGGGTCCCGGAACTTGCCACCTTCCGGTATGAACGGCGCTGAAGCCGAACAGCCGGTCATAATAATCCGCGTCGCCAATAAGGACGAGCGCATCCTCGCCACCGGCATCGGCGGCAACCAGCATGCGCTCCATAAGGGCCCGGCCTATGCCTTGGCGCTGGCGTTCGGGCAGCACCGCCACGGGCCCGACCAGCTTGAGCGGGTAGAACGCCGGATCTGACGAATCCGTAACGAGGGCAATCGGCCACGTCTGCAAGGAACCGATGAGCCTGCTGTCATCGAACGCCGCGAAGGAGAGGGCAGGCACCGCCGTCATGCCTTGGCGGATACGATAGGCGGTTCGCCCATGACGGTCGCTGCCGAACGCCGCGTCCAGCAGCGTCTCGATTTCATCTGTTTCAGCGGTGGCGAGGGGGCGAATGTCGAACAACGCGAAAGAACCTGCTGTAAACAAGGGGACGAGCGCCTTTAGCGCGCCAAGCGACGATGAGAAGGCCAAAAGCGGCACTAATGATATTGCAGCAAAGTGACAGCTTATCCCCAGTTTCGGGGGATAAGCTGTGGATAAGCTGTGAATAAGGACGCCGGCACGGTCGTGGATGCCATGTTTCGGCTGGCTTGCCCGATTTAAAGGCAGGGTCTAACGCGCGCGACATGCCATTCGAACTTTCCTTGCCGCGCACGGCAATCGTCACGGGCGGCGGCCGTCGCATCGGCGCCGCGCTTGTCCGGGCGCTGGCGGAGGACGGTTGGACGGTATTGATCCACTGTTACGAATCGCAGGACCAAGCCGAAAGGCTGGCGGACGAGATTGGGGCGGCAAAAGTTGCAATGTCGGATCTCCGCTGTGATGATCCCTGCGGCCCGATCCGTGCGGCGTTGGCGGGGATGCCGCCAGTCGGCTTGCTGGTCAACAACGCGTCTCGCTTCGTGCACGACGACTTTGAAGATTTCACTATCGAAGGCTGGGCTTCTCACCTCAATATCAATCTCCGCGCTCCGGCGTTGCTCACGCGCATGTTTGCTGAAATGGCCGGGGAGGGCGGGCTGGTGGTAAACCTGCTCGACGCCAAGCTCGCGCAGCCGAATCCGGATTTCTTCACCTACACCATCTCCAAAATGGCGCTGGCCGGGCTCACGGAGCTTAGCGCGCGCAAGCTGGCGGAGCGAAAGATCCGCGTGTGCGGTATCGCCCCCTCGATTACGCTCGTGTCCGGGCGTCAAACCCGGGAGAATTTCGACGCAGTGCATGAAATGACCGCGCTTAATCGCGGAGTGACGGTGGATGAAATCGTCGGTGCGCTGCGCTTCATCATCGCTACGCCGACATTGACCGGCCAAACGATCCTGCTTGACGCAGGTCAGCGATTTCTGGGCCTGCCGCGTGACGTTCAGTTTATGGGGAAGCAATGACAATCAACGCTTTGACCGGGATCGTCCCGGATGCCTTGGCGCCAAAATCACGCCGTATCTTCTTTGACGAGCTTGAGGTGATTGCTCATATCGGCTTCCACGATGTCGAAATCGGGGTGGGCCAGCGGCTGTTGATCTCGATCGAAATCTGGGTCGACGAGGCTTCCTTCGCGCAAGACGATCAAGTTTCCTCGGCATGGAATTATGACAATGTGCGCCATGATGCGCTCCGGCTCGCGACGGCGCAGCATTACAACCTTCAGGAAACCCTGGTGCGCGCGATCTATGATATGATCGCCGCGCGAGCCGGCGTGACGGGTCTGCGGGTTTCGACCCGCAAGCCCGACATTTACCCTGATTGCGCCGGGGTTGGCGTCGAGCTGTCGTCCTTTTGAGCAGCGATCGGATGCGAGCGGTCGCAGCGGCCGAGTGCATCGAGCACAAAATGATAATCCTCCGCTGCGGCCGCGGCATCATCCTGGCCTAAATTTTGAACGCTGGAGGCAGGCAGCCGAGGCGGAAGGAAACAGGCCAGGCGATACCAGAGCAGCGTCTGGGGTGAAGGCGGCTTGGCGGCTTCATCGATCATCTCGCCCAGGGCCACCGCCCATTGCGGGGTCTCGCCAGGTCGGCGCAGAACGTTGAGCGAGACCGGTGCCCCTCCCACCGTCTTGAGAAAGATTTGTGTTTCACTTTCGCCGGGCAGAGAGCCTTTGACGTGAAACGCGTTGCCCACGCCTGTAATGCGCGGCGGCGAGTCAGCGGCGACTGCTTCAGTGAGGATGGAGCGTGCCTGCACCTCTGCGCCGGGCGTCCAATCGATCTGCGCGTCGGGCGAGACCAATTGCAACATGTCCGGCTTGCCGGAAACGGGAAGTGCGGCGACGATCACTTTACGCTTGGCGAGCTTGGGCGCTTTACCGCGCGCATCCAACGGTACGTCGAGAAGATATTCGATTCGCGGCGGCAAGCCGTTGCTTCCTCGCAGCAGCGCCGACGTTTTCGCGGTGACCAGAAAGCGTGCCTCATTGTCTGCCAGGCCCGTCGCGGCGTCGCCTTTCAGGCGCTTCGCCTTCTCGATCCCGGCAATCGCAACGACCGGAGCCGTGCTGACCATGTCAGCCATGTCAGCATAGGTTAACGCTTTATTTTCTGCCACTTGCGGCGCAGCCGCGACAAGCAGGGCCGCAGCCACAACAAGCGCTGCACTGCGCGTACACATTGTCAGGTCCCGCAATGGAACATCCCTTCGGCTAATAGATCTAAGAGGGTTGCCGACGTCCATTGGCACGCCTACAACTAAGCTTTCAAGCCGTTTACAAAGGATTTGCGTCTGCAGGAACTGCGCGATAGAGACGGTGCGCCGAAGGCAGATCAGCACAGCTGACGCAGCACGTCGCTATCCCCTCGATAGTCCGTTCAGTTTGCCGGCGGCGCAAAAGGTTAGATCAAGGAGTTGAGTTCCTGAATGGCATACGCTGATCAATCCATGAGCTCACGCCGGATGGTGGCGATCGCTTTCGTCATCATCTTCCATGCGCTCATAGGATATGCTTTCATTACCGGCCTCGCCTACAATGTCGTGAAAAAGGCGGTCGAAGACCTCAAGACCTTCGACGTGCAGGAAGAACCGCCGCCCCCGCCGGAGCAGCCGCCGCCCCCGCCGCCGCAGACGAAAGTCGAGCCGCCGCCTATGGTCGCGCCTCCGCCGATCGTTGCGCCTCCGCCGTCTATCGTTCCGATACCCATGCCTTCGGTACCTGCTCCGCCACCGATCATGCATCCGACGGCGCCGCCAGCGCCGAAGCCGAGCATGGCCGCGCCCGCGAGTCCCAGGGGTCGGCCGCAGGATTGGGTAACGACTGACGATTATCCGCCGTCCGCGATCCGCGAGGGTGTGCAGGGCACCACGGGTTTCACGCTCGCGGTCGGCCCTGATGGCAAGGTCACGGGTTGTACGGTTACATCGTCAAGCGGTTCGGCGCTTTTGGATGATACCGCATGTAAGCTGCTGGCGCGTCGCGCGCGTTTCACTCCCGCTAAGGATGCGGCAGGAAATGGCATGCCGTCATCCTACAGCAACCGGGTCCGTTGGCAGGTGCCAAAAGATTAACCCACATAACAAGGTCGTCTCCGAGCCATTTTAGGGACGACGCGATACTGAACTGAGGAACGAAGAGGAAAGTTACGAATATGGCTACCCCAGAAGCTGCGGCCGCCGCGGCGAACTCCAATCCATACGGCCTGTGGGCGGCGCTCCAGCAGGGCGGTACCATTGCTTGGTCGGTGTTCATCATCCTGGTCATCATGTCGGCCGGATCTTGGTACATCATGCTCACAAAGCTGCTCGAGCAGCAGAAGATCATCAACCAGGGAAGGCGCGTCCGCGCGAGTTTCTGGGGGGCGCCTTCGCTCCGCGACGGCGCGACCAAGCTCGAAAAGAACAGCGCCTATCGCCAGATCGTCGATGACGGCCTGCTCGCCCAGGAACAGCACACCAAGCTGACCGATCCGGTCGACCAGCATGAGTGGCTGCTGAGCTCGCTCTCGCGCAGCCAGGCGGCGGTCAACGCCAAGCTCGGCACCGGCCTCGCCTTCCTCGCGACGGTGGGTTCGACGGCTCCGTTCATCGGTCTGTTCGGTACCGTGATCGGTATCTATCGCGCGCTGATCAAGATCGGCGCGGCCGGTCAGGCATCGATCGACGCCGTCGCCGGCCCGGTCGGTGAAGCGCTGATCATGACCGCGCTTGGTCTTGCCGTGGCCGTTCCTGCCGTGCTCGGCTACAACTGGCTGATCCGCCGCAACAAGTCGGTCGCGGAATCACTCGGCGCGTTCGCAACCGATCTGCATGGCTATATGGTCTCGGGCGGTGCCGTTAAGCCGGTGAATGTCGCGCCGCGTGCCGCTGCGCCCGCGAAGCCGGCTCCGGCTGCCGTCAAGGCCTGAGGCTGAACAAGCGGCCGGGCGGGGGGAGATCCTTCGGCCGGCCGCTGGTCTCACATCATTTATGCCCGGCGTGTACGCCGGAAAAGTTTAGGATAGGATTTTCATTCCATGGCAATGAGCGCGGGCCCCGCTGACGACGATGCCCCCATGTCGGACATCAACACCACGCCGCTCGTGGACGTGATGCTGGTGCTCCTGATCATCTTCCTCATCACCGTTCCCGTCGTCATTCAAACCGTGCCGGTGAAACTGCCCAAAGTGGTGTTCGAACCGACGACTACGAAACCGGAGAATGTTTCGTTGTCGGTCCGCGCGGATGCGAAGGGCAATTGTGAAGTCTACTGGGGCCTGACGAAGGTCGGCGCCCAGGAACTGATCAACCGTGCGGTGGCGAAGCTTCGGTTCGAGATCGACAAGCAGGGCGGCCCCAATGCCCCCGGCGTCGAACTTCCCGAGGCGCATATCCGTGGCGACATCAACACGCCGTATCGTTGCATCGGCGGCGCGATTTTCACCATGCAGCGTGCGGGCTTTGCGCGCGTCGGCTTCATCTCGGAGCCGCCGGCGGGCTATGTCCACTCGCGCATGTGATCTGATTAAGGAGTAGTTTTGCCATGGCAATGAGCTCAGGCAGCGCCTCGGGCGAGCCGATGATGGACATCAACACGACGCCGCTGATCGACGTGATGCTGGTGTTGTTGATCATGTTCATCATCACCATCCCGATCCAGACCCACGCCGTGAAGCTGGACCTGCCGCAGGACCAGCAGAACCAGCCGCCGCCACCGATCGATCCGGTCAAGAACAAGGTCACCATCGACCCGGCCGGCACGATCTTCTGGAATGGAACCCCCATCAACCAGGTGGTGCTGCGACAGTATCTCGATCTGACGCAGCAGATGAACCCGATCCCCGAGCTGCACCTCGAACCCGATCCTCAGGCTCGCTACGTCGTTGTCGACGAGGTGCTCGCGGTCACCAAGCGTGCCCATGTCGAAAAGATGGGCTTCATTGGAAACGAACGGTACGCGGCCTTCTAAGATCAGGCTGCGAAGTTCAACGAAGGGCGGGCCTCGGTCCGCCCTTTTTTTTATGGATGGGTTCGGTCCACACATGGGTGCCTATAGCGACAAGCTGCGGCCGCTTTGATGTGCATCCGCTAAGGTTTGGCCCCGTCGAACTTCAAGGTGCCGTTATTGCGCTGCCGCATCGGCAAGCTCCTGACGAATGAATTCGATAAGTGCCGAAATCTTATTGTGCTGGCGTCCATCCTTTAAAAAAACAGCCCAAATCTGTTGCGGCTGTGGCCGAAAGTCCGTGAGGATTTCGACCAAGGTGTTTTCACTCAGATGTTGCGCGACGTAAAAATCGGGAAGCTGGCAAATGCCAAGCCCCTGAACCGCAGCCTGCGCCACTGCGAAACCGCTGGTACAGCGCCACACGCCGCGCGGACGGATGGAAATATTGCGGTTGCCCACTTTGAACCGCCAATGATCGGAAGAGCCCTGCAGGCATTTGTGGTGATCGAGCGCGCGGGGCGATGCGGGTGTGCCATATCTCTGCAAATAGCCTGGCGTGGCGCAGCAATGCAGCGTGCGCGAAGCGAGCGGGACGCGCTGCAGCTTCTTGTCGATGCGATCTTCGACCCTGATCGCAAAATCGAAGCCTTCGTTCGAAAAGTCGAGCACCCTATTGGTAAGCTCAATATCGATGCTCAGCGCCGGATGGCTCGCCGCGAGCCGGTTGACGATCGGCACAATCGTCTTTTCGCCATAAGCCACCGGGCAGGTGAAGCGGATATGCCCACGAAGTACGGAATCTTCAGCTGAGACCGCCTCGAATGCCGCTTCGCGTTCGGCAATCAGGCGCAGGCAATGTTGCTCGAACCGCTTTCCCGCCTCTGAAATCGATACGCTGCGCGTCGTACGCACCAGCAGGCGGGCTTCGAGCCGCGCCTCAAGCCGGCTGATCTCGCGACTTACCTGCGAAATCGAGATGCCAAGCTTCGCGGCAGCGCGCGTAAAGCTGCGCGTTTCCGCTACGGCCGCGAATGCATCTATGCCTTCCCATCGATCGATCATCGCCCGATCTTTGCTATATAGAAAAAGTGTTTTCAACAACGGGAGGATTATCAAACCGCCCCAAACCGCCTAATCAGCACTCAAATCGATTAGGGAGAGCCCCCCATGAAGACCCGTGCCGCTGTCGCCTTCGAAGCCAAAAAACCCCTCGAAATCGTGGAGCTGGATCTGGAAGGCCCAAAGAGTGGGGAGGTGCTGGTTGAAATCATGGCGACCGGCATCTGCCACACCGATGCGTACACGCTCGATGGTTTCGATAGCGAAGGCATCTTTCCCTCGATCCTGGGCCATGAAGGCGCCGGCGTCGTGCGCGAGGTTGGGGCAGGCGTGACCAGCGTCAAGCCGGGCGATCATGTGATTCCATTGTACACGCCTGAATGCCGCCAGTGCAAAAGCTGCCTCTCCGGCAAAACCAACCTGTGCACCGCGATCCGGGCAACACAGGGCAAGGGGCTGATGCCGGATGGAACCAGCCGGTTCAGCTACAAGGGCCAGACCATCTACCATTATATGGGCTGCTCGACCTTTTCGAACTTCACGGTGCTGCCGGAGATCGCGGTAGCAAAGATCCGTGAGGACGCTCCGTTCAAAACGAGCTGCTATATCGGCTGCGGGGTAACCACCGGCGTGGGTGCCGTGGTCAACACCGCCAAGGTGCAGGTCGGCGACAATGTTGTTGTATTCGGCCTGGGTGGGATCGGCCTCAACGTCATTCAGGGTGCCAGGTTGGCTGGTGCGAACAAGATCATCGGCGTCGACATCAACCCGGATCGCGAAGAATGGGGCCGTAAGTTCGGCATGACGGATTTCCTCAACAGCAAGGGCATGAGCCGCGAGGATGTCGTGGCGAAGATCGTGCTGATGACCGATGGCGGCGCCGACTATACCTTCGATGCGACCGGCAACACCGAGGTGATGCGGATTGCGTTGGAAGCCTGCCATCGCGGCTGGGGCACCTCAATCATCATCGGCGTGGCCGAAGCCGGCAAGGAGATCGCGACCCGCCCATTCCAGCTCGTGACCGGCCGTAACTGGCGCGGGACAGCGTTCGGCGGCGCGAAGGGCCGCACCGACGTGCCGAAGATCGTCGACATGTACATGACCGGCAAGATCCAGATCGATCCGATGATCACCCATGTCATGGGGCTTGAGGAGATCAATAAGGGCTTCGATCTGATGCACGCCGGCGAAAGCATCCGCAGCGTGGTGGTTTACTGATCCATCCAAAACACAGGAGAAATTAAATGGCAGACCCAGTTATTTCAGGCGACGGCATATTCTCGCACACCTGCCTTGGCGCCAGCGATCTTGCCGCATCGGTGAAGTTCTACGACGCTGCGCTTGCGCCACTGGGCGTGAAAAATCTCGGGCCTTTTGGCGAGACGGTCATGCTCTACGGCAAGGAAAAGCCGGCGCTGCTCGTGCTCAAGCCGGGCAATGGTGAGGCTCCTTCCAGCAATGGCGTCACTGTCGGCTTCGCGGCGGCCAGCCCGGCCGAGGTCGATGCGTTCCACAAGGCGGGTCTTGCCGCGGGCGGCACTGACGAGGGCGCGCCCGGACCGCGTGGCCATCTGCCCGGCGCCTATGCCGCCTATCTGCGCGATCCGGCCGGCAACAAGGTCTGCTCCTACACCTTCACCGGGTGATCGGGAGCATGGAGCAGGTCAGCGCGAACCGCAGCCATGGCGGCATCCAGGGCGTGTACAAGCACGCGTCGACGAGCACCGGGACGGAGATGACCTTTTCCGTCTTCGTGCCGGCGCACGCCGAAGGTACCACGCTGCCGGTCGTCTGGTATCTTTCGGGGCTGACCTGCACCCATGCCAATGTGACCGAAAAGGGCGAGTATCGGCGTGCCTGCGCCGAGCTCGGCCTGATCTTCATCGCCCCGGACACGAGCCCGCGCGGCGGGACCGTGCCCGATGACCCGGATGGCGCATATGATTTCGGGCTCGGCGCGGGCTTCTACCTCGATGCGACCGAGCAGCCCTGGGCAGCAAATTACCGCATGCGCAGCTATATCGAGCTGGAATTGCCCGAGCTGATCGCAGCCAATTTTCCGGCCGACATGGACCGACAGGCGATCATGGGCCATTCGATGGGCGGGCATGGTGCGCTCACCATCGGTTTGCGTAATCCCGCGCGATATAAAGGCATTTCGGCCTTTTCCCCGATCGTGGCGCCCAGCCAGGTGCCGTGGGGCCACAAGGCATTGCCTCTTTATCTCGGGGACAATCCGGCGGCCTGGCGTGACTATGATGCGGTAGCGCTCATCGCCGACGGCGCGCGTGTTCCGTCCATCCTCGTTGATCAGGGCGACGCGGACCAGTTCCTGAACGAGCAATTGCGGCCCGAACTGCTTGCCGAAGCCTGCAAGGCGGCGGGTATCGACCTGACATTGCGCATGCAGCCTGGCTATGACCACAGCTATTATTTCATCTCGACCTTCATGGAGGACCATCTCCGCTGGCATG
>Ga0207674_10010907_pt1 | contig 10232 bp, 10 predicted proteins | sample KBSCornC72_FD_184303 | JGI IMG/M metagenome (GOLD analysis project Ga0207674, IMG submission 184303) | Corn rhizosphere microbial communities from Kellogg Biological Station, Michigan, USA - KBS Corn C7-2 (SPAdes) (version 2) | ecosystem: Host-associated > Plants > Roots > Rhizosphere > Soil ...
CGATCGACTCTCCACGCTGCACCAGCTCGCGGAGTGAGACGTCGTCGATCTGATTGGTGTCGACGCGGATGCTGTTCCGGGCACCGAAGCGCGTGTACAGCGTGATTCGAACCTCATCACCGTCGTCCGAGCTCAACACCTCGCTGTTCGCGAGGCGCGTCACGGTCCGCGCCGTGTGGTCCAGAAACAGCGATACGTCGGTGGCGGTTGTGTGCCGGAGAACGGTTTTGCCGAGTGCTTCGAGCTTCTCCCTGGTCATCACAGGGCGTTCGGCCACGCGCCTCATGCGAGCCTCCGGCCGGTGGCGATGATGTCCACGTCCTTGAACAGCCCGGCCTGCTGGCCATAGGCGTTAATGGTGCGAGTCAGGGCGCTGCGGAAACCGCTCAAGTGCGAGCCGCCATCCACGGTGTTGATGTTGTTGGCGAAACTGAACACACTTTCGGAGTAGCCGTCGTTGTATTGAATGCCAATCTCCATCGCCACGCCGTCGCGCTCGGCTTCCATGTAGATCGGCTTATCGTGAAGAACGCTCTTTCCGCGATTCAGGTGCTTGATAAATTCCGCAATGCCGCCGTTGTATTTGAATTCGACGGCTTTGGCTTCTCCGGTCTTTGAATCGGTCGCGCGTTCGTCGGTCAGGGTGATCAACAAGCCTTTGTTCAGGAACGCCAGTTCACGCAAGCGCTGCGACAGGGTGTCGAAGTTGTATTCGGTAGCCGTAAAGATAGATCTGTCCGGCAGGAAGTGAACCTTAGTGCCGAGCTTTTGCTTTACCGCTCCGGTCTTCTTTAGCTTCGACGTGGGCTCGCCCTTCGAGTAAGTCTGCTCCCAGGTAAATCCGTCGCGCCAGATTTCCAAGTTCAGTTCTTCGCTGAGCGCATTTACGCAGGACACACCGACGCCGTGCAATCCGCCTGAAACTTTGTAAGTGGAAGAATCGAACTTTCCGCCAGCGTGCAGCTTGGTCATGACGACCTGGGCGGCGGGAACCTTCTCGCCATCCACTTCCATCACATCCACGGGAATGCCGCGGCCGTTGTCAACCACGGTGATCGAATTATCGATATGAACGGTGACGTCAATCTTATCGGCATGGCCAGCCAGGGCTTCGTCAACGGAGTTATCGACGACTTCGTACACCAGATGGTGCAATCCCATCTCGCCGGTCGAGCCGATGTACATTGCCGGACGTTTGCGGACGGCTTCCATGCCGCCGAGAACTTTGATGGACTCAGCGGTGTAGTCGCCGTTTGAACCGTTGGCTCCTTTGCCGTTCTTCGCTTTGTTGTTTTCCAGGATCGCTGCGGAGTTGATTTCTTTCGTCACCATTGAGTGTGGAGGAGAAAATTCTTGGGGTGTTCTCGTCTTCGACTTTGCTCGAATTTCGGGTCGGGCGAGCCATCGATTTCCCTAGCAAAGTCAAAGGCCAGGAACCACGTTTCTCCAAGCCCTTCTTGATGCCTGTAGATTTCCCACAAATTACTGAAATTCCAACAACTTAAGGCATCTTTGACTACATAGAATTTTATCACAGCTCAGGCCATTTTTCGACCCCCGAACCGACCCTGTAAACCGTTCGATTCAGGGCAGTTTCTCGCCCTGCGAAGAACCGACTTTCGCCCCGCGCCCGGAGAAGACGTTCCCCTAAATTCTCCGCCATCTCTGGCCAGTTCGAGCGAAAGAAAATGCATTCTCCCTGTGGTAGGATGGCGTTCCCCCATTCGAGCGTGAGCGCGGAATATCCCCCGGGGCAGGCGGCAAACACCAGATGGCACAAGCAGCTGGTCCTCAAGTGGCGAAAGCCCCTTTAAAAAACCCCACGGTGCTTTTCGAAAAAACACAGAAGGTCATCGCAGGAATTGAAGCCGATCTTGGGGAACCGATTCTCACGTACTGGAACTCTGACGATGGTTCCATCTGCGGAAACGATGTCATCGGACTGTTCGGAATACTCCGTAGTATGGGCCAGCTGAATCGTCTCTCCCTGTTCATAAAATCCGGCGGCGGTTCCGGTCAGGCCTCCCTGCGGATGGTGCATCTGTTGCGTCAGTTCGTTGGGCGCCTCACGGCGCTCGTACCTCTGGAGTGCGCCTCGGCCGCGACCATGCTGGCCTTGGGCGCCGATCGCATCCTAATGGGCCCGCTTGCCCATTTGTCGGCGGTAGACACATCGCTTACCCACGATCTTTCCCCAATTGATCGAGACAACCGGCGCGTCAGTGTCAGCCAGGACGAACTCCATCGAGTGGTGCGGTTGTGGCGCAGTGAGGCGAAGGATGATCAGGCCAACCCTTACGGGAGTCTTTTCACTCATGTGCACCCGCTCGTCATCGGAGCGGTAGATCGCTCGAGCGCACTTTCAACCAAGCTGTGTGTGGAGATTCTTTCCTACCACCTGAAGGATGCCAGGAGGGCCCGGCGAATCAGCAACATCCTAAACTCGGAGTATCCGGCACACAGCTATCCCATTACGCTGCGCGAAGCCCAACGCATTGGATTGAAAGCAGAACCCTTGCGGGACACTACGAACCGGCTGCTGTTTGAATTGAACGAGATCTACTCGGAAATGGGGCAGCGCTGTTCGACTGATTTTGACGAAAAGAATTCGCACGACAACAGCATTCTGAACATCATCGAGGGGCGCGGGTTGCAGATCTTTTATCAGCTGGACAAGGACTGGCACTACCGTTCAGAGGAGCGCCGCTGGGTAACGTTGAATGACAAGAGCTCCTGGCGTAAGGTTGAGAGCATCAAAGGAAAGACCACGGTTTCCATTCTTCACGTGAGATAGCCTGGTAAAATACATCTGGCTATCCCTAATATGCCAGTTCCCATTTCGCAGGCGTGGACGGTTGCTACTTATGTCATCCGGCAGAAGCTCGCCGGACGCAAGCGGTATCCGTTCGTCCTGATGCTGGAGCCGCTGTTCCGCTGCAACCTGGCTTGTGCCGGCTGCGGCAAGATCCAGTATCCCGGCCATATCCTCAAGCGCCAGCTCACGCCGGAAGAGTGTTTTAAGGCGGTAGAGGAATGCGGGACGCCGATGGTCTCGATCCCCGGTGGCGAGCCGCTGCTGCACCCTCAGATCAGGGAAATCGTCGAAGGCCTCGTCGCCCGCAAGAAATACATTTATTTGTGTACGAACGCGCTGCTCTTGAAAGAGAAGATCCATCTTTTCACTCCTTCGAAGTATTTGACCTTCAGCGTTCACCTTGACGGCCAAAAAGAACATCACGATCTGTCGGTTTGCCTCGAAGGCGGACACGAAAAAGCCATGGAAGGGATTCGCGAAGCGCTTGATCGCGGCTTCCGCGTAACCACCAACACGACTCTGTTCGACGGCGCCGATCCAAAGAGCGTTCGTGCCCATTTTGACGAGTTAATGGAGATCGGAGTCGAGGGAATGATGCTCTCGCCTGGATACTCCTACGACAAGGCCCCTGACCAGAAGCACTTTCTTGGACGCTCCCGCACCCGCAAACTGTTCCGTGCGATTCTTTCGAATCGCAAGAAGAGCTGGCGATTCAACCAGTCCATGCTCTTCCTCGAATTCCTGATGGGCGAGCGCCATTACTCCTGCACCCCGTGGGGCATGCCAACCTACAACATCTTCGGCTGGCAGAAGCCCTGTTACCTGCTGCAGGATGGTTACGCCGATTCGTTTGAGGAGTTGCTGGAGGCCACGGACTGGGAGAACTACGGCACCGAATCCGGCAATCCCCGCTGCGCAAACTGCATGGTGCACAGTGGATATGAAGCCTCTGCAGTGAATGAAACATTCGGCTCGTTCCGCGGCTTCCTAGACACCATCAAGGCAACTTTGTTCCATCGTTACCCGGATCCTGGGGCGACCCGCTTGCTCGACGAGATCTCCTCCCACTACGTCAATCCGCTGGTTCAGATCGAGACAAAGACTCTGGAAGAGACACGGGTGTAGTCTCTCTCGGTCGGGCATTGCTGTCCGGAGCTTCTCGGCTGCAAGAAATCATCTTCACGATCTCTCGGGTGAATGAGCGGTTCCTTACTCGAGCATCTGATTGTCGGAGGCAAGGAAAACCCATGAGCGTTCCCCAACGCGGCAGCAACAATCCTGAAGAGCTCGAAGTCGCGCCCGGACGCGAGCGCGAAAACCTGGAAGGCTGGATCCCTCCGCTCGCCGGCGATGACGAAATTCAGCAGGCACTTGAGAAAGCCTTCGACTATCGCGGAGACATCACCATCACTTTGAAGAGCGGCGAAAAGGTAGAGGGTTACATCTTCGACCGCCGAACCGGGAAGACGCTCCTTGAGTCCTCCGTCCGCCTCTATCCGAGATCGGGGAATCAAAAACTCACCATCTCCTACGCCGACATCGCGGCTCTAGCCTTTAGTGGCAAAGACACGGCCGCTGGCAAAAGCTGGGAAGCCTGGATGGAGCGCTATCGCGAGAAGAAGGCGGCCGGGGAGAAAAGCATCGGGCTGCACCCGGAAGCTCTGGACTGATCTCTAGAGGTTCCGAGCGAAGTCTGTTGACGTAACTAGCCCGCGCGGTGGCTGTCAACGGTTTTCGCTTTGGGCTGCTCGCGGCGACGCGCAGATCGTGTCTTGCGTTTCTGCTGGTACATAAGCACGTCTGCCTGTCTCAGCAGCCCTTCTACGTCATCGGCTTGCGAATTGCTGCACCCTACCACGCCCATGCTGAACGACAGCCGATAGCCCAGCTCGGAGTTGAGTTGGTGTGCGGAGAGCCTTTCCTGAATGCGGCTGGCGATCTGTCCCTGATCGGCTTCCGCGATGAAAATGGCGAACTCATCTCCGCCCAGCCGGGCAATAATATCCGATTCCCGGAAACACTCGCGAAGCAAGTTGGAAGTGTCCCGCAGCGCCCGGTCTCCCTCTAAATGGCCAAATGTGTCGTTGATCTCCTTCAAATGATCGAGATCGATAAAGGCGATCGAAAACGGCTCTTGGTTGCGGTTCGCGAGTTTGACCCGATGCGCAGCCAAGGCGAGAAACCCCTTACGGTTATAAAGGCCGGTAAGATCATCGGTGAGGGAAATGTTCTCCAGAATCTGATTGGAGCGGGCAAGTTCCTCCGCCTTTTCCGCCAAAGCACCCTCCGCCAACTTGCGGGCGGCGATGTCCCCTTCTAGTTGTACGTTCACCCGTACCAGTTCGGCCGTCCGCTGGGCTACAAGGCTTTCAAGTCGTTCTTTATAAAGCCGCAACTCCTGCTCTGCGCGTTTCCGCTCGGTAATGTCTTGCGAGATGCCCATGGTGCCGAGGATCAGCCCGCTTGCATCGGTCCATGGCAGCTTCGTGGTCAGGACCCAAGTTTCCCGCCCATCCGGCCAGGTTTCCTTTTCCTCCTTGTTGACGATCGGTCGGCCGCTGCGGATGATCTCCTGTTCATCGTCGAAGGCCTGCTTCGCGTGCTCCTCGCTGAAAATGTCAAAATCGGTTTTCCCCAAGGCATCACCAGGGCTGCCAAGCCCAAAGCGGTCTACCAAAGACCGGCTGATGCCCACAAACCGGCTATCGAGATCCTTGAAGTAGACGCCCGCGGGAATATGTTCGAAAAAAGCGCGAACTAGATCTGCATTGGTGTGCTGCGGCGCAGCCACCCCGGCAACGCGCCCGCCTTGGGATTTTTTTGCCAATGAAATAATCGTATCGCTAATGGAGGACTCGACGAACGTTACCCTCACACCAAAATAACTCCGGGTAACCATCTCAGGGGCCCACGGAGAGGGAGTTTATTGTAAGTCCTTTGCCGGTGAAGCAAATAGAAAATTCAGCGGTGGTTGCGCAGCCGGGGCCAAATCGTTTTTGCGACAGCTGGGGTAACCTGTTTCTCCCAGGCTGATTTTCAAGCGGAACTACTTCCAACCACCTCCATCGCTTTCGGCATCTCCATAGCTGCAAATTCGATGGCGGAGGCCAAGGATGAAGATGCGCAAAGAGAATATTTTATGGAACGTTCTGCTCGGGACGGGAGTTTACCTGCTCGATTCTATGCGGGACCGCTTGAGCAACGCAGCTGACGACTTTAGAGGAGCCGCCCGCGACACGTATGGCGAGGCCTCCCGGCGTGTAGGCCGTGCCACAGAAGCGATTCGTGGCGAAGATCACCATGGAATGAGCACTGCAGCCGCTTTGCTCATAGGAGTCGGGGTCGGGGTGGGTGTCGGGATGCTGCTCGCTCCAGCTAGCGGCGAAGAAACCCGCAAAGATCTCTCCAACCGCGTTCACGAATTCAGCGATCGCATGCGTGACAAGTTCTCGTCCGGAGAGCACGCGCCAACCGGAACCTACGGGTCCTAGGACTCTAACCCTTCGAAAACAAAGACGCGAACCAGATTCGCGTCTTTGAACCTTTGCATTACTGCAGCGCCTCGTCGCCTGGCATGGGGTGCGAGACTTCATCCGCCTGGGGAATCAGCGCCCGGTAAACCCGAGCTGGAACCGCGGTTTCCCAGTGGTGCGAGAGCCGGGCATAGCCTACGATCCCCAAGAAGATCAGCACAATTCCGGCGGCCATGGCCAAGACTGGCACTGATTTCTTTCTCCCGGCGGAGGCCATCCCCAGGGCTCCCTGGGCGGGACAGACCGCAACGCATTCCAAGCACCCGGTACACTCCGCAGACTTGATCGTAACCAGCTGATCGACGGGCAGATTCGCGGGGCACGCTTTTGCGCATTTTCCGCAGTCAATGCAGGCGGCGAGGCTCCGGCGAATACGCAACGGGCTCAGCAGAGAAGCCAAGCCGAGCAGAGCGCCGTAAGGACACAAATACCGGCACCAAAAGTTCTTCACCAGCACGGACCCGAGCAGGAGGATTCCGATGACGGCCACAGCCGTACCGTCCAGATGCCGGAAGAAATTCAACATCTTGACGTCGGCGATCACCCCGTAGGGGCTTTTCATGAACGCGCTCAGAGCGTGCACCGACATCGACTTGACAGCCCACACAAACAATCCGAGCAGCAGGTACTTTAATCCGCGCATCGGGACGTCCGCCCACTTTGCGATCACGAAATTGCGGCCGAACACCTTGCGCCCGACCGTAGCCAGCATCTCTGAAACCGTACCGATCGGACACAACCAACTGCAGAATGCTTTGCGCAGCAGCCATGCCATCGACACAAACGTGACCAGCAAGAACATGGCTGCCGGGTGTACGGGGGGCAGATTACCCGTGAGCACCCAGTACTTGAAATTCATCATGCCGGCAATCGGCAGCCAACCCTCAACCCCTGCGGGCCGGCTGGCCACGGTGGGGGGGCCGCCTTCGAACTGACGCACCCAAAAATAGAAGAGCCCTCCCAGATACAAATTCAGGGTAAGGAAGACCCCCTGAAACAGGTGTCTGAGCTGCTGGGAGTAGTCGCGGTCTGTCCGCCGCACCAGCTTCTTCCTTTCGGGGATTCGCCGCGTCTGGTTCTCTAAGGCAGGTCGAACCATGGTTGCCATACTCCGACGCTAGCAAGAAGCCGCAATCTTGCCTGTGATTTCGGTCACAGGCCCAGGTTTTGCCTGACCCAAAGGGCAAAGTGTCGGGAAATACCGCATAATGGGCCGAACGCCCGGGATCCTGAAAGAATCGTTTGCCCATTCTTGAGCTCACAGTTCCGAATGTGGCGCTGCTTTTCGGAGCCGCCCTGCTTGCGGGAGCGCTCAATGCGGTCGCTGGCGGGGGCAGCTTCATCGCTTTTCCCGCGCTGCTCGTCACCGGGGTCCCTCCGATACCGGCGAACGCGACGAATACGGTGGCGCTCTGGACGGGCCTCCTGTTCAGCGGTGGGGCCTTCCGGGGTCAAATTCATGTGCCCCGTCAATTGCTCGCAACTCTTGGAACGGCAAGCATGCTTGGAGGAATCATCGGGGCCCTGCTCCTGCTCCGCACTCCTGCACATACCTTTATGCGGGTTCTGCCTTGGCTGATGCTTGCGGCCACCCTCCTGTTCCTGTTTGGAGGCAAGCTCATTCGACCCCGTCCGGAACAAGCGGTGCATGACCTCACAACCAAAGCCCTTGCGGGGGCCGCCTGCTTCCAGTTCCTTGTGGCCGTTTACGGCGGCTACTTCGGCGGGGGGATGGGGATCGTCATCCTTGCCATGCTGACCGCCTTTGGCATGGCAAACATTCATCAGATGAACGCGCTGAAGATTTTCTTAAGCACAGCCACCAACGGGATCGCCGTGGCCATTTTCATCGCTTCCCATGCGGTGTTCTGGCGCGAAGCCATGATCATGATTGCAGGTGCGGCCCTCGGAGGATTCTTCGGAGCGCACTATTCTTTGCGTCTTCCACAAAAACTTGTTCGCTGCTTCGTCATCGCGGTCGGATCGAGCATGACAGCCTATTTTTTCGCGCGCTCTTATTGGCTGGCGCAGTAACCGGAGTCTCTCGACGCCAATCACCTGGCGAACCCTTGGTCGCCCCCTAGGCCGGTCGGAAGGGACCTACAACTAATTCAATCCAAAGCAAATGGCCGGAGCTGAACCAGTTCCGCCACTCGCCTTTTGCAGGGTTCGTTTCGAACAAAAGCCAAGGTGGAATGCCACAGTTACCTGAGTACCGTTTTCGCTCCTGAACTTTCTCGAAATAATCGCCACACGTCATGAACTTCCGTATCACCGACTGCGCCTTGATTGAAAAAATGGGCCAGCAACCGGAAGCACCTTATGGGGGATCGATGAGAACAGGAACCTTCGTGCGCGCGGCCGTCATTGCCGGGGTAATGATGCTCGCATTTTCGACGCCGGACTCCTTCTCCATCTCAAAATACTTGATCCAGGGGGTCGTACTTGATGATCAAGGCGCACCGGTAGAAGGCGCCGCCCTGCATATTGGCAGGCAGCTGTCTTACACCAACAGCTCAGGCCGCTTCATGGTGCGTTTTTCAAAGCCGGGATCCTTCCCCTTGAGCTTAGCCCCGGAGGAGTTTCTCACCAACGGGGTGTATCAGGTGGTCTCGGCTCCGGCTCAGGTCCAGGCAGAATCGGAAGACAGTGTCAGCGATGTTCGGGTCGTAGTTCGCAGAGTCCCTCCGCCGCAGGCCAGGCTCTACAACCAGTAGGGAACTGAACGATCTGCTCTTCTGCTCAGTGTACGGGCGGAGCAATCAGCATTCGAACACCGGTCGTCAACAGAATGACGCAAAGGATGCGGCGCAACCAGAGCACCGGGAACCGGGTGCTCAGATAGGAGCCGATCAGGCCGCCTGGAATGGAACCGACCAGCATGTACGCGACCAGCGAAGCATCAACGTTCCCCAAACGAAAGTGAATGAAGCTGGTCACGCCGGTCAGCACCACGGCATGAACAATGTCGGTCCCTACCATCACCTTGGGTGGATAGCTATAAAACAGCAGCAGAAGCATCATGATCATGCTGCCGGAGCCGACCGATGTCATTCCCACGAGGAAGCCGGCGACGAACCCGATCACCGCCATTCCGGCAAAGGACCTCGCCGTAGGCGGACGATTCACCATGCTCTCTTCCAGCCTTCGCTGCAGCAAGAGCAATGTGGAAACCACCACCAGCAGGATTCCGACCGCGGACTTAATAAAGTCATTGACTCCCGCCCCGTAAAGCACTCGCAGATGCACGAGTAGTCGAATTCCGAGGATTGATCCCGGGACGCTACCCGCGGCGAGCGCAAGCACAACCTTGCGGCGAACCGTTCCCTTGCTCAAGTGAACGGTGCTGGAGGGAATTTTGGTGATGAAGTTAAAAAGCGCGTCTGATCCGACCGCTTTGATCGCCGGCACGCCCAAACCGAAGATCAGGATGGGCAGGAGCAATACGCCACCCCCAAGACCTGTGAGTCCAATCAGGGTGCCGACGATCAGACCGATCAGGATCCTAACGGCAGCGGCTTCCATCGTGAACGGTTCTGCTCCCTTCGTTCCAGCAGATTCCCGCCCCTTGGACTTCGCTTGAAGCCCCGCTGTTCGAATGGCTGATAGAAGGGAGGAACCAGTGTCGCGACAGCCTCTCGCATTTTTGGGGGTTCGTCAAGGAGTTAAGCGGCCGGCAGATTCATATTCGAACCATGATCTGTAACGTTGAACGGGTGTGTTCGGGCGCGCCACCCAGTAAAAGGCGGCGCTCAGCCTCGAAAGGTTTGACCCGATTCCGCGTATCACGTTAGAATAATTCAGTTTGCCTGTACTTCGGCCTCGGTCTTCCACCCCTGCGCTCTTGAGGCGCCCGGGGATCCCGGAGAAGTTGAGGCCTTCCG
>Ga0207674_10010909_pt1 | contig 10230 bp, 5 predicted proteins | sample KBSCornC72_FD_184303 | JGI IMG/M metagenome (GOLD analysis project Ga0207674, IMG submission 184303) | Corn rhizosphere microbial communities from Kellogg Biological Station, Michigan, USA - KBS Corn C7-2 (SPAdes) (version 2) | ecosystem: Host-associated > Plants > Roots > Rhizosphere > Soil ...
ACGGTCGCTGGTGATGAGCGTGAAGTTGCGATACTCGACCGGGACGAGGCGCGAGAACGATTTCGTCCGTTCGCGCCAGGCGAGGAAGTTCGCGGCACTCGAGCTCCCGTCGGTGCCACGGCGACTGGAGTATAGGCGAACGAGTTGATCGGGCTCCGTGAACGGCAGTGGGCGAAGGACGACCGCGTGGACCACGCTGAAGATCGCGGTCGTCGCGCCGATGCCGATCGCGAGCGTAAGCGCTGCCACGATGGTGAAGCCAGGCATACGAGCGAGCTGGCGGAGCGCGTAGCGCGCGTCCTGCACGAGCTCGTGGATCCATTCTGCACGGCGCATATCGCGCTCCCTTCCCTCGCCGATACGGCGACAGGTGTCGTTGACTCGTTTGATGTCGCCGAACCGGCCGACGGCTTTCGCGCGCGCGAGCTCGGGGTCGAGGCCGCGCGCGATGTACTCGCGCGTGCGCATCTCGACGTGGAACGCGAGCTCCGCGTCGACCTCGTCGGACACGCTCGCCTTGAACAACATCGAGCGGAGCTGTCGGCCGAAGGCGCCCTGGCGCGGCATGACGGAGGAAATTGGTCGTGCGAGCGACGTTAGGCTGGCAGCAGGATGCGCGACACCGCGCCCGCGAACCGCGCCCACTCCTCGGTCTCGGCGCGAAGCTGCTTCTTTCCGACAGCGGTGAGCCGGTAGAGCTTCGCCTTTCGTCCGAGCTCCGACTCACCCCACTCGGCCTCGATCCATCCGCGGCGCTCCATGCGGTAGAGCGAGGGGTAGAGCGATCCTTCCTCGATCACGAGCTCTTCGCGGCTCGTGTCCTCGAGCCAGCGCGCTATGGCGTACCCGTGGCGGGGACCCCAGCTGAGGGTCTTGAGCACGAGGGCGTCGAGCGTTCCGTGAAGATCCTTGGCGGCGACGGCCATTGCCTGATTACCTAGTTAAACTAGGCTGATCATAAACGGTGTTACCTAGAGAGGCAAGGCATGGGCGGGAAGAAGGCAGCCCCATGCCCTTCCGGGGGGGCGTCGTTCTTCGCCACGTTCAACGCCGTCGATGAACCGCCCCGCCGACCGCTCCGGAGGCCGCAACATGTCCGCCCTCACACTCAGACTGACGACAGCGCTCGTGCTCATCGTCGTCGGTCGGCCACTGAGCGGCCTCCAGCCGCCCACCCAACCGGGTGACACCTCTCGCCGCGCCGCGGCGCCCAACCTCGGTCCGCTCCGCACCATCGAATTCGAGACCGACGAGGGGACGTGGACATCCGTGGACGTCTCCCCGGACGGACGAACGATCGTGTTCGACATGCTCGGCGACATCTACACCGTACCCATCGCCGGAGGCGAGGCGCGTCGTCTCACGAGCGGGCTGCCGTGGGATGACCAGCCGCGCTTTTCGCCCGACGGACGGCGCATCGCATTCATCAGCGATCGCGACGGGATGCACAACCTCTGGGTCATGAACGCCGACGGCGGCGCGCCGCGTCAGCTCTCGCGCGATCGAAAGAACACGATATCCTCGCCCGCGTGGATCGCCGACGGTCCATCGGTCATCGTGCGCAAGAGCGTCTGGGGCGCGCAGGGCGGAATTGAACTCTGGCTCTATCACGGCGAGGGTGGCAGCGGCGTCCGGCTCGCCGAGCGGGCGCGGATCAACGTCCCGTCGGGGCCGTCGCCTTCGCCTGACGCGCGGTACGTGTATTACGCCGGCGGCGGCGGTGGCGGCTCGCAACTCTATCGCTTCGACCGCCGCATCGGGACGGCGGCGCAGCTCACCGCGGGGGCTGGGCCGAGCTTTCGCCCGCAGGTCTCGCCTGACGGGCGGCTGCTTGCCTACGCGCGGCGCACCGATGCCAGAACCGAGCTCTGGGTACGCGACCTAACGACTGCCGACGAGCGCGTGCTCGCCCCGCAGGTCACCCGCGACGCGAGCGAGGGTGGCGGCCCGGATCTCCTTCCGGGCTACGCCTTCACCCCTGACGGCCGGTCGATCGTCATCGCCGCCGGCGGAAAGATCCACCAGATCGACGTCACCACCGGCGCCGACCGCGTGATCCCCTATCGCGCGCGCGTCTCGGTGTCGGTGGCCGAGCGCATCCGCGGCCCGGAGCGCCGGGCCGGGGGTGATTCGGTGCATGCACGCGTCATGCGCTGGCCACGAATCTCTCCGGACGGACGCCGGCTGGTCTTCAGCTCGTTCGCCCGGTTGTGGGTGGCTGACCTTCCGGCGGGCACCGCGTCGCGCAACCTGACGCTCCGACCGCGGCGCCTAACGGGCAGTGACGAGGGAGAGTACTCCCCTGCCTTCTCCCCCGATGGGCGCTGGATCGCCTACGCGACCTGGTCGGACTCGGCCCGCGGGCACCTCCGCATCGTGTCGGCCGACGGTCGTCAGTCGCGCCGGCTCACCACAGCGGCCGGGCAGTATCTCAACCCGGCGTGGTCGCCCGACGGCTCGCGGATCGCGTACGTGGCCGGGAATCCGGCGGCCGAGCAGATCGCCTGGCAGCCTAACGAGGCCCTCCCGTACACGATTCGGTGGATCCCGGCGGCCGGCGGACCTTCGCAGGACGTGGCGCAGGTGCCGGTGCCACACTGGCCGGAGCGCAGTCACCCGACACCGACGTTCAGCGCGGACGGCACGCGCCTGTTCTTCACCGAGCAGCAGTCGGAGCCGCAGTTCAAGCGCGCTCTCGTCTCCACACGCCTCGACGGGACGGACAAGGTCGTTCATCTGCGATTCTGGGCCGGCGATGAGGCGGTCCCGTCCCCCGATGGGCGGCGCGTTGCGCTCACGCGCAGCGACAACATCTATGTCGCGGCACTGCCGATGTTCACGGCGACGCCAATCGATCTGGAGATGGAGGCCGGCGCCCTTCCCGTCGTGCGGGTGACGCGTGACGGCGGCGATTTCGTCGCCTGGCAGGGTGACAGCACCCTCGTCTGGAACCACGCGATGCGCATGTTCCGCCGACGGATCGAGACGCTGGCACCGCCGGTTCCGCCACCGGGAACACCCACTCCTGCGCCGGCAGATGTACCGGCGCCAGCAACGCCGGCGCGCGATACAACGCTGCGGGTAGACACGATCGCGACGGTGGTGATCACCCTCCCTCGTGACGTTCCACGCGGCACCATCGCGTTCACCAACGCGCGACTGGTGACGATGCGCGGCGAGGAGGTTATCGAGCGCGGGACGATCGTGGTCGACGGCGAGCGTATCGCGGCCGTGGGTCCCGCGGCGAGCGTGCAGGTCCCGGCCGGGGCGACGGTCATCGACGCGGCCGGCACGACGATCATCCCGGGGCTGCACGATGCCCATGCCCACCTGCAGTTCAACCCGTACGGGACGTACTCGCAGCTCAAGTGGCCGTATGTGGTGAACCTGGCCTATGGCGTGACGACGGCCATGGACCCGTGGTCGCCGAGTCATGAGGTATTCGAGCAGAGCGCGATGGTCGAGGCCGGGATGTTGCTCGGCCCGCGGATCTACTCGACGGGCACGTGGATCGACGGGCGGGTCGAGTACCTGCCGCAGTACGTCGACATCCGCAATGTCGACGACGCACGCGGCATCGTTCGCCGGCTCAAGTCGCTCGGCGCCGACATGCTCAAGGAGTACGTGCAGCCGCGGCGCGAGGCGCGGCAATGGATTGCGCAGGCGGCTCGGGAGGAACGGATTCCGCTCACCGCGGAAGGCGCAGGGGATTGGGTGCGCAACCTCACCATGGTCATGGACGGGTTCACCGCGTTCGAGCACACGCTCCCCATCGCGCCCGTCTACAAGGACGTCATCGAGGTGATCGCGCGCTCCGGGGTGCACTACACGCCGACGCTGATGGTCACGTACGGGGGCCCGTCGCTGAACCCCTACTTCGTGGGGAAGACCAACCCGCACGACGACGTGAAGGTGCGCCGCTTCACGCCCGAGGAGCGTCTCGACGAAGGGCGGCGCTGGCAGTGGATCCCCGAGGACGAGCTTTTCTTCCGCGAGATCGCCCGCTCGGCGACGGCGATGTCGCGCGCGGGCGCGCTCATCTCGTTAGGCGCGCACGGCAACCGCCAGGGGATCGGCGCCCACTGGGAGCTGTGGGGGCGGGTGATGGGCGGCGCGACGCCGTGGGAAGCGCTGCGCGACGCGACGGTTCGGCCCGCGCAGAAGCTCGGTCTCGACCGCGACCTCGGGAGCCTGGAGGCCGGCAAGCTGGCGGATTTCGTCGTGCTCGACGCCAACCCGCTCGAGGACATCCAGAACTCCGACGACATCCGCTACGTCGTGAAGGGAGGTGCGGTCTTCGACGACGAATCAATGACGCAGCTCTGGCCGGCGCGCCGCAAGCCTGGGCGCTTCTTCTGGCAGACCGACGCCGACGCGCGCCGGTTCGCGGCGCCGGAGCCGCGGGCGATGCGATAGCGCGCCCGCGGCCATCGTCCATCACGTGGACCGTTCTCTAACTCGCGACAACCGGCTTCTGATCTTTCTTGAGCTCCGCCGTGCTCGGCACGATCGGCTCCAGCCCGGCCGCCTTCAGCAGCGCGTTGATCTTGGGCAAGCTCTCGTCCAGCGATGACTTCACCGTCGTCAGCCTGACGCGGAGAGCCTTCGTGAGCGAATCGAACACGGCGTAGGTCTGCTTCGTCGGGCGGTACTCGCCGCTCGCCACACCCGCCAGCGCCGCGATCTTATTGTTCAACTTGATCGGGTAGTTCAGCGGGTCCTGATTGCTCTGGTTGCGAACCTGGTAGATCTCCCGCTCCTCGGCAGTCAGCGTGTCCATCATCTGCGTCGCGAGCTGCTTGAACTCCGCCTCCTGCGGCTTGCCGGCGATCTTCGCGGTGCGGTCGTCCACCTGGAAGCGCACGTTGCGCGCCATACGCACGGCGTTGTTCGCCGCGCTCACCGTGTCGCGCACCTTGACGAGGAAGCGAAACTGCTCCTGGTAGTCCGCGAGCGTCGACGCCGACCGCGGGTCCTTCTTCACCACGAACGACCGAGTCTGCGTCTCGCCGCCCACGCGCATGCGCACCTGGTACGTCCCCGGCGGCGCGATGGGACCCGTCGTGTTCGCGGACCACATGATCAGGTTCTCGAACCGCACCGCGTCGGGGTACCGCAGGTTCCACGAGAACGCGTTCAGTCCGGCCTTGTTAGGCACGCGCGGCGGGCGCGGTCCGCCACCGGGCCCGCCTTCGCCGCCGCCACCACCACCTCCGACTTCTACGCCTTCGCCAGCCGGGGCAGCCAGCAGCTTCTCGACGCTGTCCGCGGAGAGACCGGCGCGCGTCAGGCTGTCGCGACGAGCCGTCTTCCGCTGGTCACCGCGCAGGCTGTCGGCAAGGGTCAGTGAATCCGGGTTGCTCGTGAACGACCGAATGAGCTTCCCCTGGGCATCGAGGAAGTCGAGCGTGACCACCTGGTTAGCCTTGGCGAGCTGATAGTAGATGGTCGCGCCGGACGGTGGGTTCGCGCCTGCCGGCCCACCGCCTCCCCCGCCGCCACCGAAGCCTCCGCCCCAGTCGATTCGATAGGCATCACGCGGCTGGTACAGGTGCGCCCCCTTCGCGACGATCGCCGGCGACAGCTGCCGAAGCGCGGACAAATCATCCATGACGTAGAAGCCGCGCGCGTGCGTCGCGGCGATCAGATCGCCTTCCTTGATGGTCATGTCGTGTACCGGCGCAGGCGGAAGGTTGCGCTGCAGCGACTGCCAGCGCCCGCCGTCGTCGAACGATACCCACACGCCGCGCTCCGTTCCGGCGAACAACAGTCCGCGCCTCACCGGATCCTCGCGAATGACGCGCGTGAACGCCGTCTCGGTGATGCCGTTCACGATCTTCGTCCAGCTCTGGCCGCAGTCGGTCGTCTTGTAGAGAATCGGGCGCTTGTCGCCGAGCTGGTAGCGGTTCGCCGCGACGTACGCGCCGCAGGACGCGTAATGCGACGGCTCGATGATCGAGATGCGGGTGAAGTCGCCAATGTCTTTCGGGGTGACGTTCGTCCAGTTCGCACCGTTGTTGCGCGACACCCAGACGTAGCCGTCGTCGGTGCCGGCCCAGAGCAGTCCGGCGGTCAGCGGCGACTCGTCGAACGAGAAGATCAGTGCGTACGTCTCGACGCCCGTCTGGTCCTTCGTGATCGGTCCGCCGGACGCTCCCATCGTCTTCGGGTCGTGCCGGGACAGATCCGGCGACACGCGTGTCCAGCTCTCGCCTTCGTTGGTCGAGCGGTACAGATAGTTGCCCGCGGCGTAGACGACGTTCGGGTTGTGCCGCGAGAACACGATCGGGTAGGTCCACTGGAAGCGGATCTTGATGTCTTCCGACGAGTAGCCCATCGGGTTGTCGGGCCACACCGTGATGTTGCGCTCGTATTCGGTGTTGACGTCCTTCCGCGTCATCAGCCCGCCGTAGCTGCCGGCGAAGATGATGTCCGGCTTTGTGGGATGCGGCGTGACGTAGCCCGACTCGCCCCCGCCGGCGTCGAACCAGTCCGACCGCTGAATGCCACCCGCCTTGCGACTCGGGCCGCACAGCGTGGAGTTGTCCTGCTGCGCGCCGCAGATCTTGTACGGGAACTCGTTCGTCGTCGCGACGTGGTAGAACTGCGCCGTCGCATAGTCCTGCTCGCTCCACGAACGGCCTTGATTGAACGACACGTTCGCGCCGCCGTCGTTCGCCTCGACCATCCGGTTCGGATCGTTAGGTGCGATCCAGAGGTCGTGGTTGTCGCCGTGCGGCGGGTTGAGCGACTGCGGGAACGTCTTGCCGCCATCGCGCGAGCGGAAGAAGCCGACGTTGAGCGTGTACACCATGTTCGAGTCGCGCGGATCGGCGTAGATGTGCGTGTAGTACCACGCGCGCTGACGCAGCTTGCGCTCGGTGTTCACGAGCTGCCACGTCGCGCCCGCGTCGTCCGACCGGAACACGCCGCCCGAATCGTGCTCCACGAGGGCCCAGATGCGGTTGGGCTTCGCCGGCGAGACCGCGATACCGATCTTCCCGAAGGCGCCCGCCGGAAATCCTTTCGCGGTCTTCGTGAGATTGGTCCACGTCCGGCCCGCGTCGGTGCTCTTGTACAAGCCGCTGCCCGCGCCCCCGCTCGACATCGACCACGGCGTGCGGCCCGACTGCCAGAACGCGACGTATATGACGTCGGGGTTCGACGGGTCGAACTGGAAGTCGACCGCGCCGGTGGAGTCGTTCACGAACAGGATCTTGTTCCACGTCTTCCCGCCGTCGGTGGTCTTGAAGAGCCCTCGGTCGCCATTCGCGACGTGTGTCGGGCCGAGCGCGGAGACGTAAACGACGTTGGAGTTGCGGGGGTCGATGTCGACGGCCCCGATCTGCTCCGTCTCCTTGAGCCCCATGTAGCTCCAGGTCTTGCCGGCATCCTTCGTCATCCACACGCCGTCGCCGTGCGACACGTTGCCCCGGATGCATGTCTCGCCTCCGCCAACCCACACGACGTCGGGATTCTTCGGGTCGACGGTGATGGCGCCGATGGTACCGCTGAAGTACTTGTCGGTCATCGGCTGCCAGTTGATGCCACCATCGATGGTCTTGAACACGCCGCCACCGGTGGTGCCCATCCAGTACTCGAGCGGTCGCTGGACGGAACCGGTGGCGGCGACGGAACGTCCGCCGCGATACGGTCCGACCTCGCGCCAGCGAAGCGCGGCAAAGGCGCTGGTGTCGTACGGGGCCTGGCCGCCGGCGAGCACGGGAAGCGCGAACGTCCCCGCCATGGCTACGACTCGGGACAGAACGCGTGGCGATCGAACGAAGCTCATTCCGATTCTCCGCAAGCGTGTCGATTCATTCTTTTCTTATAGTAGATGCAGGAATTGGTGCGATCTACGCATCGCCTGGCGAACCAGCAAGCCCGACAGTTGTTTCTTGTCATTCCGAGCCTTGTTGTCATTCCGAGCCGACAGGCGAGGAATCCTTGGCGTCCCGGTCGAGAGCCCCGGTTCAAGAGGGTCAGAGCCCTTGAAACTCCACATCGTTTTTCAAGGGCTCTGACCCCTTGAAATCCGCCATCGTTTTTCAAGGGCTCTGACCCCCTTGAAATTCTGACCTTCTTGAAACGCAACCGCCATCGGGACGACACCGACAGTGACCGGATTGACAGCGTTGTAACGTTCACCATCTCTGAACACCCAGTTCAACTCGACCGAGGAGCTCCCATGCGCAGCGTCGTACGCGATCCACGCAGTCGAATGCCGGTGGTCCTCGCGATCACCATCGCCGCCGCTTGCTCGAAGACCGAGACCGCCAACACGGACACGGCTGCGGCCAAGGCGGCCGATACGGCGGCCGCGGCACCGGCCATGTACGCGAGTGCCGGTGTGACCGACAGCATGAAGACACCGGAATCCGTCCGCTATGATGCGGACCTCGACGCGTATTTCGTCTCGAACATCAACGGCAATCCGTCGCAGAAGGATGGCAACGGGTTCATCGCCCGCGTCGACGCGGCAAACACGTCGACTGTGACGATGTTGGCGCAGGGCGGAAAGGGAGGCGTGACGCTCAATGCGCCGAAGGGGATGGCCATCGTCGGCGACACGCTCTGGGTCGCCGACATCGACGCCATGCGAGCATTCAACAAGCGCACCGGTGCACCCGTCGCGACGGTCGACCTTCGTTCGATGAAGGCCACATTCCTGAACGACGTCGTCGCCGGACCGGACGGGTCGATCTACATCACCGATACCGGTGTCCGGTTCGACGCGAAGGGCGGCATGACTCATCCGGGGCAGGACCAGATCTTCAAGATCGTCGGCCGCAAGGCGACGGTCGCCATCAAGAGCGACTCCGCGCTCAAGGCGCCGAACGGCATCGCATGGGACGGCGCGAACAGCCGCTTCATCCTCGGCCCGTTCAACGACAAAGCCGTCAGCGCGTGGAAGGACGGGGACTCGACGGTCACCGCCGTGGGCACGGGGCCGGGCCAGTACGACGGCGTGGAGGTTCTCCGCGACGGCCGCATTCTCGTCACGAGCTGGGCCGACTCGTCGGTCCAGGTCATCGCGAACGGCGCCTTCCGCAAGGTCATTGGCAACGTCGCGGGCCCCGCGGACATTGGCGTGGACACGAAGCGCAACGTGGTGGCGGTGCCGAGATTCGAAGCCGGGCGCGTCGAGTACTTCACCATCGTGCCCTGACGCTGTACCCGCTGTAACCAACGCAGCATTGAAGCGTCATACCGTGGGCGCGCCTCGTCGAGGCGCGCCCACGACGCGCGGGATGGCACGAACTCGTCGCCGTTCATCGCGTCGACGGTACCGTGTGAAGCACGACAACCCAAACGGCAGAAGGAGCACGTTCCCCATCGAAGCTTGGGGTTCGTAGGTCATTCGACCCAATGGCCTAACGCGTCGCGTCGCTATATTCTGCGCTGCGCGGCAGGACCGCGCGACCCTCTACACAGGAGACTCTCAATGCACCGGTTTTTTGGTCGCTTCGTCATCGGCGCAAGCGCGTTGCTGATCGCCGCGACGGCGCACGCTCAGGGAACGAGCCCTTCGGGCCGACCCTTCAAGCTCGGCGGCCAGCTGGGCGCGTCAGTTCCGATGGGCGATTTCGGCGACGGCGCGGACCTTGGGTTTCACCTCGGCGGCTTGATCGAGTACAAGCCCGCCAGCCTTCCCATGAGCCTGCGCGGCGAGCTGACCTACCACCGCAACGGGCTCAAGGACGATTTCTTCGGCTCTGACTTCGGCAGTATCGACGGGAACTTCAGCCAGATCGATTTCGTTGGGAACGCGGTCATGCCTTTCGGCGACGCCGCCTCGACCGCTCGGCCGTACGTGATCGGTGGGCTCGGCCTCTATCGCCTGAAGGCGTCGGCGGAGTACGAGGGAATCGACATCAGCGACACGCAGACGAAGTTCGGCCTCAACTTCGGCGCGGGGCTCACGTTCAACCTGAGCGGTTTCGAGACGTTCGTCGAGACGCGGTTCCACTCGGTCTTCGCCGAAGACAGCAACATGAACTTCATTCCGCTTTCGTTCGGCTTCAAGTTCTAATATCGGGACCGCGACAGCGGAGCAATATCGAGGTCGCGACTGCAGCAGAATCGGCCACCGTTCAGGTGGCCGATTTTTTTTATCGCGGAATTCCGGGGACGCGCGCGAATCGGAGATGTGAAACGGCATCAACCAGAGGGCGCGGAGGACGCGTCCTCCGCGTTCTCTGCGGTTGATGTTGTTTCGTTTCTGTGACG
>Ga0207674_10010912_pt1 | contig 10229 bp, 7 predicted proteins | sample KBSCornC72_FD_184303 | JGI IMG/M metagenome (GOLD analysis project Ga0207674, IMG submission 184303) | Corn rhizosphere microbial communities from Kellogg Biological Station, Michigan, USA - KBS Corn C7-2 (SPAdes) (version 2) | ecosystem: Host-associated > Plants > Roots > Rhizosphere > Soil ...
GCCAAGACTCTTTCCGCCGGTCGGGAAACACGAGCTCGGCAGCGAGCGTGGATAAGAGAACAACCCACACGCTTTCATAAACCAGAGCCCAAATGAGATAGACGTAGTTGACGTCGAACGCTCGCGCCCAAGTTTCGCCCTTCAGCCGAATCACCATCGGAGCGACAGAGGTCTGTTGGATGATGAATTCCTCGGCGATCGCGAGTGCGAGACCGAGAAATAACAGAGACCACCAGCCGAGCCCGCGGGATCTCACCAGCGCTCGTGCCATGACGGCGCCTCCACCCCAGACAGCCATTTCGATGGGGAACACAAAGATCGATGAGAAGCGTGTCGCACCGGGGAGCACCTCCGCGAACGTCGGCGCCAGGAAGGCGAGGGTAAGCGCTGGCAAGATCCGCTTGAGCCGTCCTGTCTGATCCTCTTGCATTCCCAAGCCCCCGCGCGTGTGTTCATGTTCCTGCCCGACTTGATAGCTTGTGCGCGAATTGCTCGCCACGCATGCTAACGTGTGCAAACCATGCTCACCCACATCGAAACCGGATACGAGGGCAAGTTCGATTTCGCTGCTCGCCAGCAGGGGCCAGAACTCACCTATCTCCTCGCCTCGGTGCCGCGCGCTGGAAGCACCTATTTCAGCCACCTGCTGTGGCGCACGGGCTGCCTCGGCGCGCCGCTCGAATATCTGAACTTCGAACTCGCGGGCCCATACGGCTTCGCTGGCGCGTCGCCCGAGCTTCAGCGGCGGCTGTGGCGGTCGGTCTTGCGCCGAAGGTGCTCGGCCAATGGCGTATTTGGGCTGAAGGCTTTTCCGCCGCAACTCGAGCAATTGAAACGGAAGAACCCGACGCTGCTCGAAGAGGTCCTGGCGACGATCCTGCCGCAGGGCCGGCCGGGGCGGGTCGTCTATCTCCGCCGCCGTGACCGGCTGGCCCAGACCGTTTCTTACGCACGGGCGTCATTGTCCGGCGTGTGGCGCAAGGAGCAGGAGAGCGCGGCCGTGCCGCGAATCGATTATTCTGAGCAGGCGCTCGACGCCGCGGAGCGCGGTATCGCCTTCCAGGAGGCGGCGTGGGAGCAGATGTTCACCGAACTGAGGATCGAGCCGCTGGTCGTCTGGCATGAGGATGCACTGGCGGAGGGCACCGCCGTTGCAGAGGCGGTCGCGAACTATCTTGGAGTGTCGGTCGACCCCGGGGCCACGACGGAGGTGCCGCTGATCGAAAAACAGTCCGATGGCGACTCCCGCGAATGGATCGAGCGTTATGCGGGTTCGCGCGGGACGTTGACCGCGCCTTAGGAACGCTGAGAATGAACTCGACGCCGACGGAAACGGGGGAGCATGTCTCGAATTTTGAAATTCTTCCTTTGGCTCGCTTTGACCTACCTCTCCGGAGTGCCGGCGCTTGCCGACACAACTCAGGAAGCGGTGAACAAGGGGCCGAACGCGCTCGCGCTGACGCCGCCGATGGGCTGGAACAGCTGGAACAAGTTCGCGTGTAATGTAAGCGAACAGGTCGTGCGCGGCGCTGCGGATGCGATCGTCGCTTCCGGCATGCGAGATGCGGGCTATCAATATGTCGTCGTGGACGATTGCTGGGCAGGATCGCGCGATACGGACGGCTTTATCACGGTCGATCCGGAGCGGTTCCCGGCGGGCATTAAGGCGCTTGCCGATTATGTCCATTCGCGCGGTCTCAAGTTCGGGATCTACTCAGATGCGGGACGTCTGACGTGCGCCGGTCGCCCCGGGAGCCAGGGCCACGAATATCAGGACGCCCTGACCTACGCCCGTTGGGGCGTCGATTACTTGAAATACGATTGGTGCAGCACCGGCGATCGCAACCCACAGGAAGCTTATGCCGTGATGGCCGACGCGTTGCGGCAGAGCGGCCGGCTGATTGTCTTTTCAATGTGCGAATGGGGCACGGCCAAGCCCTGGCTTTGGGCCAGGAACACCGGCAATCTGTGGCGCACCACAGGCGACATCTGGGATAGTTTCGCGACCAAGGACAAGGCGCACGACTGGGCGCATCCGGTGCTCGAGATCGCCGACCTCAACGAGCCTTTATGGCCGTTCGCGGGGCCCGGGCACTGGAACGACCCAGACATGCTCGAGGTTGGCAACGGCGGGATGAGCCCGGGCGAATATCGCTCGCATTTCTCGCTGTGGGCGATCATGGCCGCGCCGCTAATCGCCGGCAACGATATCGCGCATATGGACGAGACGACACGCGCGATCCTGCTCAACGGGGAAGTGATCGCGGTCGACCAGGACCCTTTGGGCGTGCAGGGCCATCGTGTTTGGAAGGACGGCGACAGCGAGGTCTGGGTTAAGCCGCTCACTGGCGGCGCGAGGGCGGTTCTACTATTCAATCGCGGCAACCAGCCGGCCATGATCAGGGCGACCGCGGATCAGCTCGGCTGGCCATCAGGTGTCCGGGCAAGCGTGCGCGACCTTTGGGCCCACAAGGACGCTGGTCGATGGACAGGAGCTGTCTCCGCGACTGTCGAACCGCACGGCGTCGCTATGCTTAAGATCGCGCCCTAGGCTTTCACTGCACTTGCGTAGTTGCGGATCACCGCCTGCGTCGATGCATCGACGTCGAAAACGCTGTACCAGCCCTGCGGCTCGTGTGGTGGATCGCTCACGTAACTGGTGTCGCCGCGGACGAAATGATGATCCTGATGTCGCGAACGGCCTTCGCCACCCCAGCCCCAGAAATTGCTGCCCTGCAGCGGACCGCCGGAGCGGACGCTGTCGAGAACGGCCGAGTAGACCAGCTGATAGAAGCGGTCCTTGAAGGTGGTCAGCGTGCCCGGGTCGAAGCTACCGCCGTCGCGCGGGAAGCCGAACTCCTCGATCAGCAGTGGCTTCTTCAGCCGCCGCGCGATGGCGACCTGTTGCATGATGTAACTTTGCGAATTGCGCTCGACGGTCGGCCAGGTGCCGGCGAGATCCCCGGGGTCCGCCCAGCTCCAGTTCTGCGGCCAGACGTGCGCAGTGAGATAGTCGGTTGCTGGTGAGCCGTGCGCTTCGACGACGCACTGACTGTCATTGAGGCAACCCTGCGTGCCCTCGCTACCGGTCGAAACCATGTGGTTCGGGTCGATCGACTTGATGAGACGCGCCGTTCCGTCGACCCATGCGAGATAGGCCTTCATGTGCTTCCGGCCCGCTTCGTCACTTCCGGCCGGGCGCGGCTCGTTCGCGAGCTGCCAGGACAGGATCGTCGGATCGTCGCGGTAGAACCTGCCCGTTACTGTGTTTCGGCGTCCGACCACTGCGCGCACATAATCGTCGAACATTCGCACGGCCGCGGCATGACCGTAGAATTCGGAACTCATGTCGGCGAACTCGGGCCACGGATGCGCCGGGTCGTTCATGTTGATGTAGTGGCCGCCGTTCGTCCAGTAGAGATAGGTCATCATGCCGCCCGACCATTCCCAGAAATTGGTCAGGTAGAGGACCGCCGTGATGTCGCGCCGGCCCATTTCGGCGAGCGCGTGATCGAGGCCTCGGAGCAGGGTCTTGTTGAACGTGCTCGTGCGGTTGCGGAACGTCGGCCGGACGGAATTCTTCAGCGGTGAGAATTCACTGCTGCCGAGTATCCTGACGTTGTTGACACCGAGCGCCGAGAGTCGGTCCAGCTCGCGCTTGAGGCGGTCCCGGTTGCCGAACGGCGGGTCCGCGCCGAGATACGCCGCGTACCACATGTTCGTGCCTGCGACGCGGTAAGGCTTGCCGTCGCTGACGAAGCGAGTTCCAGTCGCTCGAACGAAGCGGCCTTTGGGCGGCAGCGCCCCTGCGCTCGAGGCGGCCAGCGCCGCCGACGCGCCCAAGATAAGTTGACGGCGGTCCAGCATTCTCACGACCGCTGGAGAAGCTGACGAAGCGTGGCTCGCATTCGTCCAAGCTGCTCCTGGGTCGGCTCGCCGAGCAAGCCACGCGCGCTTTGGGGCAAGTGTTCGACCGGATCGGCGTCGAGGCCGAAGACGTAATGATCGAACACCATGCGCCAGACAGAACGCTGCTCAGCGGGAAGTGTCTTGATCGCATACAAAGCGTGGAGAAGCGCGTCATACGGATTGCCGGCGTCAGCCCGCGCGTCGTTCCACCAATAATTGATGAAAAGATTGACCGGCTCGAGGGAGTCGACTCCATGCCACCAGTGGAATGGAATGTAGATCGCATCGCCTGGCTCGAGTTCGGCGACTTGCGCCTGCTCTAGCGCCTCCGCGAATCGAGGGAATCGATCCAGATCGGGATTGTGTGTGTCGACGATGCTGACGGGCGTGCCGGCCGGCGTCAGCTCGAACGGGCCGACGTACAGGTTCTTGAGCTGATCGGGCGGAAAAAGCATGAAGCGACGCCTGCCGGCCACGACGACGCCGATATTTTCCATCAGATCATAATGGGGTGCCACGCGGATGCGATTGCCGATCCAGGCCCGCGGTACGACGTTCGCATCGACAAGGTCGGTCCGGTTCTCGTTTTCGAAACCGGGCAGCAAGGTGGGGACTTCTTCAGACTGCACGGCGATCGCGTAGGGGCGGGGATTCTCGCGGTCGCGTTGCAAGCGATCCAGGAATGAATCGAGCGGCGACATCCCGCGTTGGAAATTGAGCGAGCGAAAATCGTCGGTGTAGAAGAACCGTCCTTCGATCTCGGGAGGCCCGACAATGGCGGCCACGGGTCGGTCGACGCGGAAACGCCGCAAATAAGCGATCAGGTCTTCATCGGAGCGCCGTGCTGCGTCCACGGCCGGCCACTCGGCCGCGACTCCCCGAAGCACAGCCGGCTGACCTGACGGGCGGACGTCCTGGCGGAATTTGGTCCTGTCGACGCCGCTGTACTCTGCAATCTGGCGCAGGCCGTCCAAGTCCATCAGGATGCGCGCCTTAGTGTCACGTTACTCGCGCTGCCCTGCTGCTGCAGATAGTCATTCTGCATCGGCATCAGCGTTGCCGTCTGGGCGACGACCTCGCGGATGTGCGCGAGGCGTTGGAGCGTTTCCGAGTCGGGCAGGATGTCAGCCGCGGGATGATAGTCCTGCGCCTCGGCTCCCTGGCCAACCATTACCGCGAGCCAGCTGGTCTCGGTGAACAGCTCTTCATGCTCGCGAATGACGCGGCCCGTCCGGCGGAACATGTCGAGCTTGTAGGAGAGGCCCTCGGGCGGAGTGAGCTCGCGACAGTAGCGCCAGAGCTCCGAGTCCGTTCGTTCGTTGGCGTGATAATGGAGGACCAGGAAGTCGCGGATGTCGACATATTCCTGCACGGTCTGCCGGTTGTAACGCTCGATCTCGAGCTCGTCGAAGCGCCGCGTGGGAAACAGGGTCATCAGCCGGGCGATTCCAGTCTGGATCAGGTGGATGCTGGTGGACTCGAGCGGCTCCAGGAATCCGCCGGCGAGTCCGATCGCGACGACATTCTTGACCCACGCCAGCTTGCGGTGTCCCGCCTTGAAGCGAAGCAACCGGGGCTCAGCAAGCGCGGGTCCATCCAGGTTCGCGAGCAGCACGTCGGCGGCTTCGTCGTCGCCGATATGCGCGCTCGAATAGACGTAGCCGTTCCCTGTGCGGTGCTGGAGCGGGATCCGCCACTGCCAGCCGGCGGGCCGCGCGGTTGAGCGAGTCAGCGGCTGCTGATCATCGCTGCTTTCGCACGGCACCGCGACCGCCCTGTCGCAGGGCAGCCATTTGGACCAATCCTCGAACCCTGCCTGGAGCGTCTGCTCGACGAGGAGGCCGCGGAAGCCCGAACAGTCGATGAAAAAATCGCCTTCGACACGCTGCTGATCGGCCAGGACGACAGCCTCCACGAATCCCGTTTCGCCGTTCTGGACCACATCGACGATGCGGCCCTCGGTCCGTCGCACGCCCAGCGCTTCAGCGCGCTGCCGGAGGTATCTTGCGTACAATGAGGCATCGAACTGGAACGCATATGCGATCCGCGACAGCGGCGAACCCGGTTGATCGGGACGCGGGTGTGCGAAGCGGCCCGCAAGTCCGGCCACGACCCCGAGCGAATAGACATCAAGCGGCGTCTGATCGCCGGCCATGCGGCCCTTGAGCCAGTGGTGATGGAATTCAATCCCGAGCATGTCGAGACCGTAGAAGCCGAATGGATGGACGTAGCTGTGACCGATACGCGTCCAGTCGCGGAACTCGATGCCGAGCTTGTAGGTAGCGTTGGTCGAACGGACGAAATCGCGCTCGTCGATCCCCAGGAGCGCGTTGAACAGGTTGATCTGGGGGATCGTCGCCTCACCGACGCCGACCGTCCCGATCTCATCCGATTCAACCAGCTCGATCGAAAGGTCGGGCATTTCGCCAAGGATCTGCGACATGGCTGCCGCGGTCATCCAGCCGGCGGTCCCGCCGCCGACGATGACCGCCTTGCGGATTCGGTCGCCTCTCACAGGACGATCTCGGCCGGCTGCGCGGCGGAGTTTGTGGCGGCGCAGCACTGGGCGACGAATTCCTCGTGCGTCGGCAGTCGCTGTGCGGTTTCGAGCATCGAGAGGCGCATCTGCTCGATCGCCTGCGCGACCTTGTCATCGTCAAGCCCGTCGACGACCGGCTCATAGCCGTCGGGAACGATGCCCTGGCCTAACATGACCGACACCCAACTGACCGTGTTGAACAGTTCAGCGTCGGCGAAGACGCGCGCCTTGTTGCGGAATTGCTCGATGCGCCCGGCGAGGCTGTCCGGGACGTCCATCGTCGCGCAGCGCTTCCAGAATTCGGAATCGTCGCGCGCGGTTGCCTTGTAGTGGAGGATGATAAAGTCGCGCACCCACTCGAACAGCGACTGCATCCGCCGGTTGTATTCGTCGCGCTCGATCGGGTTGAAGCGCTTGTCGGGAAACAGGGAGATCAAGCGCGCGATGCCAGCCTGGATGAGATGAATGCTCGTCGACTCCAGCGGCTCGACGAAGCCGCTCGACAGGCCGAGCGAGATGACGTTACGGTTCCAGGCGAGCTTGCGCCGGCCGGTCGTGAACGAGAGTCGCCGCGGTTCTCCGAGCAGCTCGCCCTCGAGGTTCGAGCGCAGCACCTGCTCCGCTTCATCGTCGGAGATGAACGCGCTGCAATAGACGTGCCCGTTTCCCATGCGATGCTGGAGCGGGATCCGCCACTGCCATCCGCTCGAATGCGCCGTCGAGCGAGTGAACGGATCGAGCCTCCCGCCGTGGCTGCACGGCGCCGCGATCGCGCGATCACATGGCAGCCAGTGGGTCCAGTCTTCGTAGCCGGTCTCGAGCGCCTGCTCGATGAGCAGGCCGCGGAATCCCGAGCAGTCGATAAACAGCTCTCCCTTGACCACCTGGCCGTCCGCCAGTTGCACCGCTTCGACGTTGCCGTCTTCGCTGCGCAGCCGGACGTCCACGATCTTGCCCTCGACGCGGTGAACTCCAGCCCGTTCGGCATAGGTGCGCAGGAACCGCGCATAGAGGCCTGCGTCGAAGTGGAAGGCGTAGAGCATTTGGTTGAGGGGATATTGCGCGCTGCGTCCGGGCCGGACGAACTTGCCCTGCGCGGCGGCGACCGCGCTCATCGCCCAGGAGGAAATGTCGGGCAGTACGCGGCGTTGCCGCTCGCGCAGGTAAAGCTGGTGGAAGGGGATGCCCTGCAGATCCTGGCCGAGCGTCCCGAACGGGTGAAAATAGCGATGGTCGAGCGCGCCCCAGTTTACGAATTCGATGCCGAGCTTGAACGTCGCCTTGGTCTCGCGGACGAAGTCGTTCTCGTTGATTCCGAGCAGCCCGTTGAAGCTGAGCAGCGGCGGGATGGTGGCCTCGCCAACGCCCACGATCCCGATCTCGTCTGACTCGATCAATGTCGTTCGCGTGTAGCCATTGTTGAGGAAGCGCGAGAGCGCGGCAGCGGCCATCCACCCGGCGGTTCCGCCGCCGACGATTACGACCTCGCGGATGTTGTGCTCATTCATGGCTGTGCGCCCTGCCCCATTTGCAGGAAAGTCCCGCGGTAACTCGGTTGCGCTTGAGCGGGAGGCTCACGCGCCTGGCGACGGGAAAGTGCGCCTTCTGCCTGCTCAGGCGTGACCGAGTCGACCAGTGGGTCGATCCTGCGGGGCAGGAAGCCTTGGCCAAGCAGGACCGCCAGCCAGCTGTCACGCGCGAACGTCTCCTCCTCGTAATAAGGAAGCCGCCCACGCTCTGCGAAAAGCGACAGCGTGTGGGCGAGCGACGGCGGCAGCGCGACGGCGGACGCATCCTTCCAGAAGGGTTCGGAGCGGCGCGCCGTGACGTAGTGCATGCAGAGGAAGTCGCGGACCCGATCAGCTTCGGCATTGCACTGGCGGTTGTATTCGGCGAGCTCGACGGGCGCGAAATCGGCGCCGGGCATCATCGAAACGAGGCGGTCGATCTGGCTGTGGGCTAGGTGGAGGTTGGTCCATTCGAGCGGCTCGACCATAACCGCCGCGTCGCCGATCGCCACGCAGTTACGCACCCACGGCTCGACGACGCGCCCCTGGCGGAGCGGAATCGCGCCTCCAGAATCGACGCCATAGGCAGAGGAAAAGACGCTGCCGGTCGCCGTCGCCGATGGCGATGGCGAGCGCCAGCTCCATCCGGCCGCTGTCGCTATCACCTCGTCAAGCAGGGGTTGGTCGGGTTCCGGCTCGCCAGACTCGATGATGACCCGGTCGGATAACAACCAACGGCTCCAATCATCAAATTTGTCATCCAATGTCGACCGGATCCGCGCCGCAGGACCAGTGCAATCGATAAACAGGTCGGCCGCGACACGCTGGCCGTCAGCGAGAAGCAGCGCTTCGATAAACCCGTCGGCACGACGAAGCTCCACGTCGGCCACTTCGCCCGGCCGCTCGACGACGCCGAGATGAAGTGCGTAGTCGTGAATGAGCTGTTGATAGATTTCGGTTGTGAGGCGGAGTCCATAGCCGACGCCCGCCTCTGTAGGCGAGAACGAGTCGAACGGCCGACCGCGCGGATAATGATCTCTCAGCCAGAGCTGGTGAAAAGCCACTCCGCCGACCGGAACTCCATAACTTCCGTAGGCGAGGGTGTAGTCGGGCGACCCTTCGGCCCAGGCCTTGAAGATCGTACCAATCCGAAGGCCACTGCGCGCGCGGACGATCGTGTCCTCGTCGGAGAGCCCGATGTCGGAATGGAACTCTCCGATGGAGGGGAGGGTGTTGATCATGCGGTCGGCCAGCGCGTCCGCTGGTGGCGGACTGCTGACGACCAGCAATTCAAGAGGTGGAATCCTGCGCTTCAGCGCGGCCGCGGCGGACCAGGCAGTGATTCCGCCGCCGACGATGACGACCCGCTTGATGGCGCCAGCCGTGCTCATGCGGCTACCGCCATCGGACAGTAAGCCTCGACGTGCGAGCGGTGGTCCGGCATCCGCATGGCCTTCGCGCGGATTTCGCTGCGGAGCGCCTCTGCACTCCGAGCGAGCGCATCGAACGGCGGCAGATCCGCACGCATGTCGTGGCCTTCGGGAATGATGCGCTGGCCCATGTAAACCGCGACCCAGCTCGCATCGAGGAACACGCCCTCTCGATATTTGACGACGCGGCCGCGGCGCCGAAACAGTTCGATCTTTTCCTCGAGCGTGTCGGGGACAGTCATCGTCCGCACATAATCCCAGAACGGCGAGTCGGACCGCTCGGTCGCATGATAGTGAAGGATCAGGAAATCGCGGATGCGGTCATATTCCATGTCGATCAGCCGATTGAACTCATCGCGGTCGAGGGGTGAAATCATGCCCTCCGGGAACAGTTCGACGAGGCCCGAGATCGCCGCCTGAATCAGGTAAATGCTCGTCGACTCCAGCGGTTCGAGAAATCCGCTGGCAAGCCCGACGGCAACGCAGTTTCTAACCCAGCTGCGACGGCGGCGACCGGCCTTGAACTTAAGCACGCGCGGCTCGGCAATGCCCTCGCCCTCGACCGAGCCGACCAGCGCCGATCGGGCATCGTCGTCGCTCGTGAAGCTGGAGGAATAGACATATCCGTTGCCGGTGCGGTGCTGGAGCGGGATTCGCCATCGCCAGCCCGCCGGCATTGCAATCGCGCTGGTGTAGGGCGTTAGCGCGGTCTGGGTCCGGCACGGCATGGCGATCGCCCGGTCGCACGGAAGCCAGTGCGACCAATCCTCGAACGGCTCGCCAAGCGCCTTGCCGATGACGAGCGAGACGAACCCCGAGCAGTCGATGAACAGGTCACCTTCG
>Ga0207674_10010914_pt1 | contig 10228 bp, 11 predicted proteins | sample KBSCornC72_FD_184303 | JGI IMG/M metagenome (GOLD analysis project Ga0207674, IMG submission 184303) | Corn rhizosphere microbial communities from Kellogg Biological Station, Michigan, USA - KBS Corn C7-2 (SPAdes) (version 2) | ecosystem: Host-associated > Plants > Roots > Rhizosphere > Soil ...
TAGATGCTCTCGCTCGCGCCAACCCGGCGCGATCGGCGTCTAGGCAGGAGGACGCGGCGCAGAGGCCGAGGATCGCCGACGCGGCACGAATAGGCGTGCTCGTTTCACGCGCCGCACGACGAGGAGAAAATGCTCATGAACAGCAAGGTGAAGGACGTTCTGACGACCGGCGAGGTGGCCAAGATTTGTAACGTGGCCCCGCGCACCGTCAGCAAATGGTTCGACTCGGGCGCCCTCCGCGGATACCGCATCCCCGGCAGCAAGGACCGGCGCATCCCGGTCAACCAGTTGATCCGATTCATGAAACAGCACGGCATGCCGCTGAACGGCCTGATGACCGGCTGCACCCGCATCCTGATCGTCGATGACGAGCAGGACATCGTCGAGGTGCTCGAGAAGATCCTCGAGGATGAGGCCAAGTACGAGGTCGAAGTCGCCAAGGGCGGATTCGCCGCGGGCGTCATCGCCGAGAAGTTCCGCCCGCACGTGATCCTGCTGGACATGCACCTGTCGGACATCGACGGCCGCGAGGTCGCCAAGCAGGTCAAGAACAACGCCGACCTGCAGCTCACCAAGGTCATCGCGATGAGCGGCAAGATGATGGACGAAGAGGCCAAGGGCATGCTCGCCCAAGGCTTCGACGGGTTCCTCAAAAAGCCCTTCCACGTCAAGCAGGTGATCGAAGCCGTCGAAGACGCGATGGCCGTGGTCTACTAAAATCGGAATCTCAGTTGTACGCGGAAAGGGCCGTCCGGAGGGGCGGCCTTTCTGCTTTATTGGCCCGCGTTCGCGCCCGGTGGGGCGTGGACGGGCGACGTCGCCGCCGGGGCACCGGCGTCGTTGTTGTTGTTGTCGCCGCCGCGCTTCGACGGCTTGGGATTGAAGAAGTCGGGGCCCTCGTTCACCATCTGATCCAGGCGCTGATCGACCAGGCGGGTTTGGGCGGCGTCGTCGGAATCGTTCGCCAACGCCTGGCGCTCCTTTTCGATCAACTTGGCGAGGCGGTCGATGCGGTGGGCGCGCTCCTTGAGCCGCAGCGCGATGTATTCCTTGTTCTTCTCGCGCAGGGCGCCTTTGATCTCGTCGACCTTCTTCTTGTCGGACGGGTCGATGTCTTTGAGCTCGACGAGCTTACCGTACTCCGCGTCTTCCACGCGAATTTGCGCGACCTGCAGGTCGTACAGTTCGGCGTCCTGCTTCTTCAGCGTCTGGAGGTAACGGAACCGCTGCGACATCGCCATGAGCCGGTGACGCTGGTCACCCGTCGCGGCGCGGCCCTGTGATTGGAATTCGCGCCACCGGTTGGGCGAATTCTGCTGGCAGAAGGCCTCGAGTTCCGCTCGGAACTGTTTCCACTCGTCCGAATTCCAGTCTCCCCCCTGCCCGCGCCCGAACCCCCCACCCGGACCGCGATCCTGCCCGTAGCGGTCGCGCTCCCCGGGGCGGCGCCCGACGCCCCCCGACGGCGGCTCGGCCAGGGCGGTCAGCGGCACGACCACGGCGGTGCAGATCAGCCAGTTTTTCAGATGGCGCTTGGTCATTCGTCGTCTCTCTCGCGCCCTCGCCGGCGCGCGCTGCCGCGCTCAGCGATTCAGGTCCGGCGTTTCCGCCCCCGCGTCGAACAGGCTGGCGTCCGTCCGAAGGCTGAGTACCTCGGTCTCGACCTGCTGTTCCACCTGCCGCAGCCGGGCGGAGGCGGCGTCGTCGGTCACCTCGAGGATCCGCGGGCTCAGGGAATTGTCGACGAACTGCTGATCGGGCGCGTTATTCGGGGCGGGCAGGTTCAAGGGCCGGCCGTCGGAAAACAGGTACATCATGACCATGAGTATCGCCGCCGCCGCCACGGGATACATCCACCAGGCGATGCGAATGCGCCGGCGTGACGCCGCCGCCGTCGTCGCCGCCGAGTCGCTCGCGAGGGCTTGCGCGACTTCCAGCCGCCGCGCGACCATCGCACGCGACACCCGCCGCACCGCCGCGTCACGGCGCGACGCCGGGCCGTCGGCGCCGGCGGCCGACAGCACGTCCCCGACTTCGTCCCGCAGCGCCGACAATTCGGCCAGCGTCGCGCGCAGGCCGCCGTCACTCGCCAGCATCCGCTCGACTTCCGCGCGGTCTTCGTCCGGCAACTCGCCCGCCAGGTACATCAGCAGGACGGCTTCGTTATTCTCGAGTTGTTGTAAAAAGTCGCCCATGACTTTCCTTCCGTCGCGCGCGCGGACGCGGCTTCAGTCGGCCATCAATTCCTTCAATTTTAACATCGCCTTGTGCATCCGGCCCAGCGCCGTGTTCAACGGACAGCCGATGACCTCGGCAATCTCGATGAATTTGAGATTGCCGTAATATCGCAACGTCAACACCTGTCGCTGCGCGTCGGGCAATTGCTCGATCGCGCGCTTCAACTTCAGTTCCTGTTCCGAGCCTTCCATCCCGTAGTCCGCGGCCGGCAGCTCTTCGTCCGCCATCAACCGCAGTCCCTGTTTGGCGGCCTTCTCGCGCCCGGACGATCGCCAATGGTCGTTGGCCTTGTTCGTCGCGATGCGGAATAGCCACGCCTTGAACCCGCCGGCAACGTTGCGGGCGTCAAACCGATCGAGATGTTCGAGCACGCTCAGCCAGGTCTGCTGGTGCATTTCCTCGGCGAGCTGCTCGCTGCCGAGCAGCCGTTGAAGGTATCGGACCAGCGGCTGGTAATACTTGCGAACCAGCGTTTCGCCGGCAACGGTCTCGCCTCTGCGCAGACGTTCCACCAGCAGCGCGTCCGGGGGTTCGACACCCTGGGCCACCGGGTTGGTTGGACTCGGTTTGGTCAAAGGCACCGAACTCATTCCGGCCGTCAAAGTCATAAACGCCTTGTGCGGGCGATTATTGTAGCTGAAAGACCCCCTGCCAGGAGCAAAAGCCTCCACTTTTCGTTTTTTTGCCGCGATCGCGGGTCAGCCCCAGTGCCGAGCGATTTTGTCGCGTAGGAACGTCACCGACCGCTGAAGCTGGTCAAGTCCGTCTACGCCGTCTTCGATGCTGATCCAGGCATTGTTCGCGTCGGCCGCCGCAAACCCCGCGGCCTTCAGGGTGCCGAAAATGCGATCGTAATCATTCATCCCCTTCCCGATCTCCCCGTGCCGCAGCCGCCTGGCGTATCCGACGCTGTCCTCTTCCTTGCGCAGGTCTTCGATCGTACCGCTGGCGAGATAACGATCGCTCGCGTGCATCGTCACCACGCGGTGCTTCACCTGCTCCAGCAGCACCAGGGGATCCTCCCCCGCCAGGATCGTGTTGCTCGGATCGTAATTGACGCCGAAGTTCGGGTGGTTGATTCGGTTCACGAGATCGACAAACACTTTGGTCTTCTGCGCGAACTCCGGATACTGCCAGTAATTGTCCTTGTAGTGATTCTCCAGGATCAGCGTCACCCCCCTGCCCGCCGCGTGCGGCAGGCACGCCTTAATGCAGTCGGCCGCGTACGTCAGCCCCGCCTCGCGCGATACCTCCGGCCGCCTCTGCCCCGACAGTACCCGGCAATACTGCCCGCCCAATGTCGCCGTCATGTCGATCATCCGTTTCTGCCGGTCGATCTGCTGCTGCCGAAACGCCGCATCCGGATGCGTAAAGTCCGGCGACACGCAGAGCATCGGCATCGCCAGGCCACGATCCTCGCACATCCGCCGCGTTGCTGGCCAACTATTCGAATCCTTCAAGTCAATGAAATCGAAGTAGAGCTCCACCCCATCGACCTTCAGCGACTGCGCGATGTCCAACCACTCCCGCAACGACATCTTGCCGGTCAACGTCAGGTCGTCCATCCACGCTTTCGGAAACGCCGCCAGTTTTGGGGAGGGCATGGCGGGGAATGTCAAACCGCTCGCGCGAAAAGTCAAATCAACGAAGAAACCGCAGAGACGCAGAGCACGCAGAGAAAGACAATTTTCCTACTCGTTCTTCTCTCTGCGTCCTCTGCGCCTCTGCGGTGAATCTTCTTCTGAATGGTGCAGAGCGCAAAGAAGAACCCCGGGTCGCGAACGACCCGGGGTTCCTTGTGTGCCTGCTGTGCGGAGTACCGACTAATAGCCCTCGGGCGTTTGGCCGGTCCGCCGAGCTGCCAAAGCAGCCGCGTGAACCGCAGGATTCTCACCTACGGAAGCTGCTAAAGCAGCCCACACGTACAGTCAGAATTGGTCACGGATCACCTCCATTTCAGACGTCGGACCGGCACAGGGGTAAGTGGCCGATCAAACGTGGGTCCTGCCCAGCCGCCGTGGGATTCTTTCGAGGGTGACTGTCGGCCGGTTTGGTCGGGCGATTCGCATCGCCCACTGGGACACCGGCCTTAGTATTGAACCTCTACTCTCCCGCCGCCGGGCTTTACCTCCCGCAAACGCCTTTGCGGGAACATTCCGGAACTCCAGATCCGCATCTGAGCCCGGAGTCTTATCGGGGCTTTTCACTGCCCCGATTCGACATGCGAAATCATACGCATGCACCCCCCGAAAGTTCAAAACAAAAACCGAAATTCGGGATACAATGCTCATATGCCGCACTCCAAAGACGTCCTCGAACACCAGTACCTCGAAATGCGCTGGCGAACCCTCTCCCTGGCCGCCGACCTCGACCGAATTGGCAGGTGCGAGAACGGCCCCCAAACCCTCCGCAACGACGCCCGCCTCCAGAAGCTCCGCAAGGCCCTGGAGATCCTCACGTCCGACGGCGGCCAAGACCGAGCCGAGCGCGTCCAAATGATCTTCAGCGACATGACCCCGCCACCGAAATGAGTTGAGCGTTTTGAATTCTGGAATCTGAAGTTTTCGATCCACGATCCGAGATTAGACAGCCTGATGAAGTTCATCGACCCCCACATTCACTGCGTCAGCCGAACGACCGACGATTACCTCTTCATGGCCCGCGCCGGCGTGGTCGCCGTCTCCGAGCCCGCGTTCTGGGCCGGTTACGACCGCTCGTCGGCCGCGTCGTTCGCCGATTACTTCCGCCACCTGATGGAGGTCGAGCCTAAGCGCGCCGCCCGATATGGAATCCAGCACTACTGCTGGCTCTGCATCAACGCCAAGGAGGCCGAGAACGTCTCGCTGGCCCGCGAGGTCATCAAGCTCATCCCCCCGCTGCTCGATCATCCTCTGGTCCTCGGCGTCGGCGAGATCGGCCTGAACAAGAACACGCGCAACGAAATCACTATCTTCGAAGAGCAAGTCGAGATCGCCGCCAAGCACGATCAGATGATCCTGATCCACACGCCCCACCTGGAAGACAAGCACAAGGGCACGTCGATCATCACGTCGATCCTGAAGAACGACAAACGCATCAAGCCCGAGCGCGTCCTGATCGACCACTGCGAGGAACACACCATCCGCATGGCCCGCGACAACGGCTTCTGGGCCGGCCTGACGATCTACCCCGTCAGCAAGGTCACGCCCGCCCGCGGCGCCGACATCCTCGAACAATTCGGCCCGCACATGATCTGCGTCAACAGCGCCAGCGACTGGGGCGAAAGCTCGCCGAGCATGCTGGTGGACACCGCCCTCGAATATCGGCGGCGCGGTCACAGCGAAAGGGAAGTCGCCGACGTCTTCTACGACAATCCGTGCCGGTTCTTCGGGCAGGGCGGGAAATGGAAACTGAAACCGGAAACGTCGATCTGACCGAGCGTCCCCGATTCCGGATCCACTCGCATGTGCCAAGTTTAGCCGGCCCGCTTGCGGGCCGCGTCCTGGTGGATCGGGCGCGCGGGTCCCCGACTACTTGATCTTCATCGCCGCCGGCCCAGTTAACTGCTGCATCATCCCCCACGCGTCAAATTCATTCCACGCCTCGATGATCTTCCCGTCCTTCCACCGCGTCATGATCAGCGCCGAAAGATTGACCCGCCGCCCCGTCGGCGCGATCCCCATCGCGTCTCCCTCGTGCGTCCCCGTCGCCGTCAGCCGCACCACCGTCTTGTCCCCCTCCTGAATCACGTCGTCCACCTTGATGTGAAAATCGGGAAACGTCTGCAGGAAACGCTCGCGGAACGGAATGAAGTCCGCAATCTTCGCCGGCTTGCCATCGCCCACCAGCCCGTAAACCACGGCGTGCTCGTGCGAAAGCTCGGGCACGACATCAAGCCGGCGATCATTCCAAACTTCGTCAAACCAGCGCCGCGACAACGCCTTGAGATCGTGCGACATGCAATTCCCTTTCGATGAGGTCCGCTACTCTGACGCGCCAACCGGTTTTCGGCAAGCAAGTCCCCTCAAGGTTGTCCCGCCGCTCCCATGACAACCGCCTTCACAATCGCCACCGCGCTCGCCGGCGTATACCCGAAAATCCCGTCCACGCTCTGCCCCACGAGCCCCACCGACAAATCCTCCGGACTGAACAACACGGCCGTCCGCCCCTTCACCGCCGCCCCACGCAGTCGCGGCCCCTTGATCTGCCCCAGCGTCCGCTTCATCGCGTACGGTCTGTAGACGATCTGATCCGCCGACACGCCCAATCGCGCGTACAACGGATCGTCCAGCGGCAACGGCGTCGGCTTGCTCCCTGCGACCGCCGTCAACTCCGCCTCCAAACTCTCCGCCGCCAGCGGGTCGCCGCCCGCCGCGTCCACCAGCAGCGTCCCGCCCCCTTCGACGAACGCCTTCAACTCCGCCCGCTGCGCGTCCGTGAACTTCACCTTCGCCGTCGTCGTCAAGTGCGCCAGCTTGTAACCCGCGAGCTTCCCCTCGCCGAGCTTCACCGGCTCGACCGCCAGGTCCAGTTGGTTCTCGTTGTGCAGGATCGCCGCCAGCCGGGTCCAACCGCCCGGCTCGGGGTCCCAGTTGTAATCGTGCTGCAGCCGCGCGAGCTTCACCGTTCGCGTCGCCGTCACCTCCGGCCTTTTCGTCACGATCCACGAATCGCCGCGCGTCCGCGGGTCGCGCCGCTCCGTGCAATACAAAAACAGGTTCGCCATCAACTCGTATACCGCCTCGTGCCCCGCCACCGCCCCGGTCTGCCAGAACCGCGCCGGGTCCCCCGCCGGCAATAGCACCATCAGCTCCCGCGCGCCGTTCGACAGCCCCTGCACCTGAGGCGGATTCCGCCAGTTCTTCCGCAAAAAGTTCTGCTCGTAAATCAAATGCCCGACCGGCAACGCCCGAAACTCGTAAGGCGGAAAGAGCTTGCTCCCCAGCTTCTTGAAACTCGTCGCGAACAGCGGGTTCGAACAATCCGCGTTCCCCAGGATCAAGCCCCCCTGCCGGACAAACGTCCTCAGCTTCTCCTCGTCCGCGGCGGAAAACGACAGCGTCTGGTTCCCACTCAAATACAGAATCGGCGCGTCGTGCAGGTCCGCCGTCGCGCCCTTCAAGTTTACGATCTGCCATCGCAGCTCGCGCTCGAGCTGCCGCCCCGTCCAACGCGTCAGGTTCGCCACGTCCCGCGGCCGCTGGTTCCAATGCCCCTCCCTGGGCGTATCGCCGTGCGTGTCGATCCCATATTCCAGTTTGTTCATCAGCACCGGCGTGCGCCCGCGGGCCAGGAAGAGCACGGCAAAACAGGTGTCATACGGCGCCGCCCCCCACGACCCATCCGCCTCCTGCGACGCCAGCAGCGCCGCCGCCCCCTTCTGATACCAGTCGATCGCGCCCAGGTATTTGTACCCGCTCGCCAGCCCAATCCGCTCGATCCCGTACAGCGTGTAAAACGGGAACTGGTTCTTCATGTCGAACGTCTCGTCCGCGTGCGCCGTCAACCACGCCAGTCCCGCGTCGATCGCCTTATGCGGCAGATTCCCGCGGCACTCCACCGCCGCCGCGCCGTGCAGGTAATCGTTCGTGATGAAGAGCGTCGCCACGCCCGCCGCCGTCATCGACGGCGTCACCGGCATTCGCTGGCTGAACGTGTTCGAATAACTCCACCCGCCCCCGCCGGCGTCCTGATCCTTCAGCCACGCAAGCTCCGTCTCCTTCCAGAACGCCGTCGGCACTTCCGCGCCGCACTGCTCCGCCGCCCACAGCCCCAGCACCGCGAATTGGCTGGCCGAATGATCCGACCCCGTGTCGCCCGTGTCGTCCGCCAGATACCGAAAGAACGGCCGACACCGCTCGTCCGTCCGCATGTTCTTCAGCAGCAGATCCCGATCGCGCTTGGCGAGTTCCAGCGTCTCCTTCCGCATCGCCGCCGGCATCGACTGCCACACCAGCGCCCGCACGCCCAGCGCGTACGTCCCGTTCACCTCCGCGGTCTTCAAGAACGCCAGCGCCGACGCCACCCGCGCGTCCTGCGGCGACTCTCCCGCCTGCAGCAGCGAATACGCCACCAGCGCCGTCAGGCCGCCCCACTGGCTCGAGTTCATGATGTCGATCTGCGAAATCTCGCCGCGCGCGTTCTCCTTCGGCTCGGGCCCGCGCTGGGGCAGATCCCAATTCCCGTCGTGCTGGATCGAATACAAATACGCCTTCGCCCGCCGCAGCGCCTGATCAATATCCTTTGGCGACTGCCCCCAAACCCCCTCCGGCGCGACGACAAAGCAGACGACAAAACACAACCAATTCATCCGCATGGTGTGAAACTCCGGCTGAAACGTCATTTCAACCCACCACCGAGATTTGAACAAGCGCCAAACCCACGACCGCCGGCTTGCTCAATTCAGTGAGGCATGCACACCACGCTCCGCGCGTGACGGCGCGCGAGTGGAACATTTTTATTTTTCCCCTTGACATATTCCCACATAGGAATATAAATTTCCCATATGCCCCGCGCCGCTACGACACTCGATCCGTTCAACGCCGTCGCCGAGCCGAAGCGCCGGCAAATGCTCGAGACGCTCGCCAACGGCGAAATGCCCGTGACCGAACTCGTCGGCCGGCTCGGCTGGCCGCAGCCGATGGTCTCCAAACATTTAGGCGTCCTGAAGGAGGTGGGCCTTGTGACATCACGACACGTCGGACGACAGCGCCTCTATCAGCTCAATGGCGAGAAACTAAAAACGATTCACGACTGGTCCAAGATGTTCGAGCGCTTCTGGGCCCACCAGTTGCTCCGCATCAAGGAATCCGCCGAACGCAAACACCAGGCAAAAACGAACTAACAAGCTGTATCGATTCGCAACGTTTAGCCGGCCCGCTTGCGGGCCGTGTCCAAGCGCTCCAGCAATTCAAACCCCTAGAAAGGAAGGACGCATCATGCCCACCGCCACCACCGTCAACCAGGAAAAGATCCAGACCCTCAACATCCAACAGGAGATCGCGATCGCCGCCCCGATTGAGACCGCCTGGGAGGCCGTCCTCGAACAGATGGGCCCGAAGAGCGAAATGCCCGACGGCAAGCCGTTCCCCTTCAAGCTCGAGGCCTGGCCCGGCGGCCGCCTTTACCGCGACCTGGGCAACAGCGCCGGCCACCTCTGGGGCCACGTGCAGGTCATCAAGCCCCCGACGCTCCTCGAAATCTGGGGCCCGATGATGATGTCCTTCCCCGCCGTCAACCACCTGCAATACCGCCTGACCGCCGACGGCCACACGACCCGCCTGCAACTGACCCACCGCGCCATGGGCGTCCTCGACCCGCAGCACGCCGAAGGGATGACCCAGGGCTTCGCCTACTGGATTAAGCGCGTGAAAGACCTCGCCGAGTCCCGCGGGAACAAGCGCTAACGTTCCGGGTGCCACAGGTCGCGGTACTCCGAGACCTGTGCGTGTCACCGTAGAGAAGACACAGGTCTGCGAGTACGCCGACCTGTGGCACCCACTCGTCCCTCACAAACGAAACCAAGGAAACCCCCATGACCAATCAACCCATCGTCTCCCGCGAAGAATGGACCAACGCCCGCAAGACCCTCCTCGCCAAAGAAAAGGAAAACACCCGCCAGCGGGACGAGCTTGCCCGCCAGCGCCGCCAGCTCCCGTGGGTGAAGGTGGACGAAAAGTACGTCTTCGATTCGCCGCAGGGCAAAGTCGCCCTCGCCGACCTCTTCCGCGGCAAGAGCCAGCTCGTCGTTTACCATTTCATGTTCGGCCCCGACTGGGCGGAAGGGTGCCCGAGCTGCTCCTACGTCTGCGATCACCTCAACGGCGCCGTCCCGCACCTCGCCGCCCGCGACACCTCGCTCGTCATGATCTCCCGCGCCCCGATCGGCAAGATCGACGCCTTCAAGAAGCGCATGGGGTGGCAGTTCCCCTGGGTCTCCTCGTTTCACAATGATTTCAACCACGACTTCGGCGTCTACTTCACGCCCGACGAGCGCGCCACGGGCGAAGTC
>Ga0207674_10010915_pt1 | contig 10228 bp, 12 predicted proteins | sample KBSCornC72_FD_184303 | JGI IMG/M metagenome (GOLD analysis project Ga0207674, IMG submission 184303) | Corn rhizosphere microbial communities from Kellogg Biological Station, Michigan, USA - KBS Corn C7-2 (SPAdes) (version 2) | ecosystem: Host-associated > Plants > Roots > Rhizosphere > Soil ...
CGGCGTCTTCCAGTGCATCGGCGCACCGATCGGGCTGCTCATCGCCGGGCCTGCGCTCGCGCACTATGACACCCACAGCGTGCTCGCAGCGGTGCTTGCGCTCATGACGGTCGCTGCAGCGACGTTCGTCGCCGTCGCGCTGGCTGAACGCTCCTCGCTGCGCGCGGCGCTCGTAGACTCGGCTGCGTGAGCCGCTTCGAGGGGAAGCACGTCGCCGTCACCGGAGCGGCGCGCGGCATCGGCCTTGCGATCGCCGAGCGGCTCGCCGCAGAGGGCGCACGGCTGACACTCATCGATCGGGACGAGCCGTCGCTCGAGGGTGCGACGATCCGCGTCGTCGACATCAGCGACCGCGACGCGGTGGCCGGCGCGTTCACCGAGCCGCTCGACGGCCTTGTCGCAAATGCCGGGATCGGCGGCGGCAACGAGCCGGGCGCGAGCGACCGCTTCGACGAGATCCTGCAGACGAATCTCTACGGCACGTACTGGTGTGTGCGCGCCGCCGAGCCGTTGCTCGCAGACGGCGGGCGGATCGTGATCACGTCGTCGATCCTCTCGCGCATCGGCGTCGCCGGGTACACCGGGTACTGCGCGTCGAAGGCCGGGCTGCTCGGGCTCACGCGCGCCCTGGCGGCCGAGCTCGCGCCGCGGCGGATCCAGGTGAACGCGATCTGCCCCGGCTGGGTCGACACCGACATGACCCGGCTCGGGCTCTCGCTGTTCGAGGGGCTGACCGAGGAGGAGGCGTGGGAGGTCGCGAAGCAGGAGGTGCCGCTCCGGCGCATGAGCGACCCGAGCGAGATCGCGGGCACCGTCGCGTGGCTCCTGTCGGAGGACTCGGTCGGCGTGACCGGCCAGGCGATCGACCAGAACAACGGCGCGTTCATGATCTGAGAGGGTCTTTTAGTCCGTCCGGTCGGGGTCCTATCGTTGCGCCCATGCTCGAGCGCGATTACCTCCGCCGCGGAGTGGCCGAATTCATCGGCACCTTCGCCCTCGTCTTCGTCGGTGCCGGCTCTGCCATCTACTCCGGCAATGTCGAGCTCAGCGCCTTTGCGAACGGCCTCGTCATCGCCGTGTTCGTGTCCGCGTTCGGGTTCATCTCGGGCGGCCACTTCAACCCGGCGGTCACCCTTGGCTTCCTGGTCACGCGGCGGATCGCACCGGCGCTCGCGGTCTTCTACTGGGCCGTTCAGCTCGCCGGCGCAGCGCTCGCAGCGCTCATCCTGAGGTGGGTTCTCTGGAGCCAGATCGAGAGCCAGTCGGGCCTCGGCGCTCCGACGCTGTACAGCCAGATCAACTCCGGCAAAGGCGTGGTGATCGAAGCGATCCTCACGTTCTTCCTCGTCATCGTCGTGTTCGCGACCGCGGTCGACCAGCGAGGGGCGTTCAAGCAGATCGCCGGTCTCGCGATCGGCCTCACGATCACGCTCGACATCCTCATGGCCGGGGGCCTCACCGGCGGGGCGATGAACCCGGCACGAGCGTTCGGCCCGCAGCTCGTCGGAAACCACTGGTCACATTTCTGGGTCTGGTACGTCGGGCCGCTCGCCGGCGGTGTGATTGCTGCCTCGGTCTACGAGTTGCTCTACCTCCGCCCCGACCGCCCCGCGCCCGTCGGCCCACCCGAATCGGGCGTCGAAGAGCCGGGCGCCGGCGAAGCGGCACTCTCCTAGCCGTCGTCCGGTAGCGTCCCGACTCGATGCTCGCGCTCGTCGTCGCCAGCCTGTCCACGGGCCACAAGGTCGGATTGGCCACCGTCGGTGCGGCGTTCATCGTCTTCGCACTCGTCTCGTCGTTCGTCGTGCCGCGCCGCAACCCGAACTTCCCGGGCCGCTTCATGGGGCTCTACATCACGGTCTCGGTGTTGTTCTTCGTGGCGATGCTCTCCGCGGTCCTGGTCTTCGGCAAGGAGAAGGCGGAGGGCGCCGCGGCAGGGCACGAAACGACCACCGCGTCGCAGACGACGCCGGCGGCACCCTCCGCAACCGGCGACGCGACCGCCGGCAAGGCCGTATTCGCGAGCGCCGGCTGCGCGACCTGCCACACCCTGAAGGACGCCGGCTCGCACGGGACGATCGGGCCCGATCTCGACCAGCTGAAGCCGGCCGAGGACGTCGTGCAGCACCAGGTCGAGAACGGCGGCGGCCCAATGCCGGCCTTCAAGGGCCAGCTCACGGCCAAGCAGATCCAGGACGTCGCGGCGTACGTCTTCACCGCGACCCACTCGTCCTGAAAACGGTCCCAGAATGACGAAACCCGCCCGGGGGAGGGGCGGGCATCGCCGCAGTCACGTCAGTCCGCCGGACAGTGTCAGGGGGAGCCGGCAGAGGCATCCTGCTCTACGAAAGGACTGGTGCGCATCAACCAGAAGGGTGATTTTCGGGCGTGCGCGACGTGCAGGCGGAGAAGGAGGGATTCGAACCCTCGAGGCAGGGATTTCCCCACCTAACGCCTTAGCAGGGCGCCGCCTTCAGCCACTCGGCCACTTCTCCGGGCGCGCGCATCGTACCCAAGCCTTCCGAACGCGAAAGCCCGCTCGCGGCGGGCTCTCGACGAAGCGGAGGGAGAGGGATTTGAACCCTCGACGCACCTTTCGGCACGTACGCGATTTCCAGTCGCGCTCCTTAGACCGCTCGGACACCCCTCCGAGCGGCGCCATCCTAGCCGCCGCGAGTTGCGGCGACGGCGGCGCGCAGATGCGCGGCGCCGTCGGGTTCGAGCACCGCGCCGTGGGGAATGACGAGCCGCTCGATCGGCAGCTCGGCGATGCGCTCGAGCGCCGGAAGGAGACGCGACGCGTCGGCCTCGTCGACGAACACGTGCACCTGCTCGCCGGTGCCGCTGATCACATCGCCCGTGACGAGCGTCCCGTGCTCGGGGATCCAGAAGACGACCTGCTGCGGCTCGCCGTCGAGCTCGATCGCCTCGACGCCGGCGGGTAGCTCGGTCGTGGTGGACGGGTTCGGGAGCTTCGGCGGCCACCACGCCTTCGGCGGCCCCCAGACCGATGCGCCGTAGCGCGCGACGAAGTCAGGCGTGCCGCGGTAGTGGGCGCCCTGCGTGAGCAGCACGCGCACCGGCTTGCCGCGCGGGTCGAACGAGTCGCCGACCGGCAGGAACGGATCGATCAGCACCACCTCGTCGGAGCTCTCGATCCGCACGACCGGGACGTTCTCGTCCCAGTCCTCCCCGGGCTCCCAGGACGGATGCGGCGACCACCACCAGTCGAGCTCGCTCATGGAGCAAGGCTAGAAGGTGTCTGACACCAGTGGTGTCAGACACCCGAACGGAGGGGGAGGGATTTGAACCCTCGATCCGCCTTGCGACGGATAACGGTTTTCGAGACCGCCGCATTCGACCGCTCTGCCACCCCTCCGAGCGGGGGCAGTGTAGCCGCCGTCAGTCGAGGATTCTGGCGATCACGTCCTCGCGCTTGAGCACGCGGACGCGGTGCGACGAGCGGACGAGGCGGACCTCGAAGCCGGCCTCGCGTGGGAAGAGCACCTTGTCACCGGGCTCGACGACCGTCACGTCGGGACCGACGGCGGCGACGATGCCGCTGCTGACATGGGTCGCCTCGTTCGCGGGAACGATCAGCCCGCTCGGCAGCTCCGACTCGTCGAGCGGCTGGATGACGAGGTAGTCGTCGAGCGGATCGAGGGTCGCGTTGGCAATCGGATGGCCTTCCAACATCTCTCCACGATACTCCGACCATCCACGTCACGAACCCGGACAAGCCGTTCTTCCCCGCGCGGGGCCTGACGAAGGGCGACCTCGTCGCCTACTACGTCGGCGTCGCCGACCTCGCTCTCCCCCATCTCCGCCGCCGCCCGTTCCACATGAAGCGGTTCACGGGCGGCGTCGAGGGCGAGTTCTTCCATCAGAAGCGCGTGCCGGCAAAGCATCCCGACTTCGTCGACGAGGTGTTCGTGCAGTTCCCGAGCGGGCACTCGACGGTGTTCGCGATCGTCGACAACGTCGACGCACTCGCATGGGTCGCAAATCTCGGCTGCATCGAGTTGCACACGTGGCACTCGCGCGTACCGGACATCGAGCGTCCCGACTATCTGCTGATCGATCTCGATCCGACGACGGACGGCCAGTGGCCATTCGTGCGCGAGATCGCGCTCGTCGTGCACGACGTGATGGACGAGCTCGGATTGCGCTCCTACCCGAAGACGTCGGGCGCGACGGGCCTGCACATCCTCGCGCCGATCAAGCCCGACCTGCTGTTCCCGGACGTGCGACGCTTTGCGAAGGCGCTCGCGATGGAGGTGGAGCGGCGCATCGACGACCAGGCGGTGGCGACGACCACGTGGCGTGTCGCGGATCGTGTCGGTGTGTTCGTCGACTTCGGCCAGAACGCCCGCGATCGCACGATCGCGTCGGCGTATTCCGTTCGGCCGACTCCCGACGCACGCGTGTCGGCGCCGCTTCGCTGGGACGAGATCCCCGCTGTCGAGCCGGCGGCGTTCACGCTCGAGACGATGGCGGCGCGCATCGCCGACGTCGGCGATCCGATGCGCGGGATGTGGCGGAGCCCGCCCTCGCTGCGCAGCCGGTTCGCCAGGCTCGGCGTCGAGCCTCCATCGGATTCGTAACTCCCCCTAACAACGCTCTCAAGTCCGCTCCGTACCGTGTCGTCCATGCGGCGGTTCGTCGTGCTCGCGGCTCTCGCCGCATTCTTCGCTCTGCCGGCGATCGCGAACGCGTCGCCCTACATCCGCTACGGGGTGCAGGACGACGCATGGCTCGAGTTCGGAGCGGGAACGCTCGACAGCCGGCTCGACCAGCTCGATGGGCTCGGCGTCGACGTCGTGCGCGTCACGATCGACTGGCGGGCGACGGAGCCTCGCCCCGGTGTGTACGACTGGGCCCGTGCGGATCTCCTGCTCGGCGGTCTGCGCTCGCGCGGGATCGCGCCGCTCGTGACGCTGTACGGCAGCCCCGGCTGGGCGAACGGCGGGCTGCCGGAGAACTACGCTCCTGTCTCGACGACCAGCTTCGCCGCGTTCGCGCGCACGATCGCGAAGCGCTATCCGTACGTCCGCATGTGGGCGGTGTGGAACGAGCCGAATCAGCGCCGGTGGCTGCGGCCGACGACGCCGGCGACGTACGTCAAGAAGCTGCTCAACCCGGCGTATGCGGCGATCCATTCGGTCAGTCCCCGCTCGCAGGTCGCGGGCGGTGTCACCGCGCCGCGCGGATCGACCGGAGGCGTCTCGCCCGTCGCGTGGATCGCTGGGATGGCGGCTGCGCATGCACGGCTCGACGCGTATGCCCACAACCCGTATCCGCTCCGCCCGGGCGAGACACCGATGAGCGGCGGCTGCGACCACTGCGAGACGATCACGATGGCGACGCTCCCGCGTCTGCTGCGCGACGTGCAGAAGGCGTTCGGCGTCCACACCCGGATCTGGCTGACGGAGTACGGCTACCAGACGAACCCGCCCGACAGGCTGCTCGGCGTGTCGTATGCGACGCAGGCGAGGTACGAGAGCGAGGCCGCGCTGTGCGCGTACGAAGCGCCGCGTGTGGACGTGCTCATCCACTACCTCGTCGAGGACGAGCCGGATCCGGCGCGCTGGCAGAGCGGCGTGTACACCGCGAGGGACCGTGCGAAGCCCGCGCTCCAGGCTCTGAGGTTCCCGTTCACGCAGCAGTCACGGACGGGACGCACGACCACCTTGTGGGGTCAGATCCGTCCCGGCGGCGTCGCGACGTATCGGCTGCTCCGGTACGAGGCGGGCACGTGGGTCCGCGTCGGGCGCGATCGGCGGACGACCGCGCGCGGCTACCTGAGGCGGGCCGTGAACGCCGCTCCGGGCGCGCGCTACCGCCTCTGGATCCCGGCGGAGCACACGTACAGCGCGATCGTCACGGTTTCCTAGCATCGCGCAGGACGATCTCGTCGCGAGGAGCTCTTCGCGCCGGACGACCTGCGCTAGGCGAACAGCGACTCGACGCCCGGCGCGTTCGGATCGCGCGGCGGGCGTAGCTCGCGCCACGTGCAGTCCTGTGGATCCTTGTCGTCGCGCCAGCGCAGCAGCTTCGTCCCGTGGCGGAAGCGACTGCCTTGCACCTTGTCGTACCGCACCTCGACCACGAGCTCCGGCCGTACGGGCGCCTCCTCCAGCTCGCCCGTGCCCCACCGGTTCGGCTCCGAGAAGCGCCGGTCCGACGTCTCGTCGAGCAGCGGCAGCACACGCTTCGCGACGTCGTCCCGCGTCTTCGCCGCGACGGCCGCCGAGCCGACGTAGTCGAGGCCGCCGTCCTCGCGGTACAAGCCGAGCAGCAGCGTCGCGACCGCCGCCCGGTCGCCCTTCCACCGGATCCCGACGACGACGCAGTCCGCGGACTTGTGCTCCTTGACCTTCGCCATCCCCTCCCGCGAGCCCGGCAGGTACGGAACGCCGAGCCGCTTCGCCACGACGCCGTCGAGACCGAGCGCCTCGAACTGATCGAGCCACCCGCGCGCCTCGTCCACCGACCGCGTCGCCGGTGACACCCGGAACCCGCGGGCCGTCAGCGCCTCGACCCGGGCGCGGCGCTCGTCGAGCGGCAGCTTCCACACCGGCTCGCCGTCCCAGAGGAGCATGTCGAACGCGACGTACTCCGCCGGGATCTCCGCCGACAGGCGGCGAATGCGCGACTCGGCCGGGTGCAGCCGCGTCTGCATCGCGTCGAAGTCGAGCGCGCCGTCGCGCGCGATCACGATCTCCCCGTCGAGCGCCGATTGCGGCGGCAGGAGCTCACCCAGCCTGCCCAGCTCGGGGAAGTAGCGGAGCAACGGCCGCTCGTTGCGCGACCACAGCGCCAGCTCGCCGCCGACGTTCTCGAGCACGCCGCGGAACCCGTCCCACTTCGGCTCGTACTGCCAACCGTCAGCCTCCGGCAACTCGCGGACGAGCTCGGCCTCCATCGGCGGGAACGGGATCGACCCGTGCAGAAGAGACGGCTCGTCGGTCACATGCCAAGGGTAACGTTGCCCGCGTGAAGCGCGTTGCGATCACGGGCGTCGGTGCCGTCTCTCCGCTCGGCCTGGACGCGAAGGAGACGTGGCGCGCGGCGTGCGCCGGCGAGAGCGGTATCGGCTGGATCAGCACGTTCGACACCGACGGGCTCCCCGTCCGCGTCGCCGGCGAGGTGAAGGGATTCGATCCGGCGACCGTCGTCTCGCCGAAAGAGGCACGGAAGCTCGAGCGGAACGTGCTGCTCGGCGTCGCCGCCGGCCGAGAAGCGCTCGACGATGCGAACCTGAACGGTTTCGACGCGAGGCGGGTCGGGATCATCTTCGGCTCCGCGATCGGCGGCGTTCCCGGCCTCCTCGAGCAGCACGACGTGCTGCGCGAACGCGGGCCCGGCCGCGTCTCGCCGAACTTCCTGCCGAACGTGCTCGTCGACTCGGTCTCCGGGCAGCTCGCGATCTCGCTCGGGATCAGCGGCCCGAACTACGCGGTCGTCTCGGCGTGCGCGACAGGCTCCCACGCGGTCGGCGAGGCGGCGGAGATGATCAAGCGCGGCGCCGCCGACGCGGTGCTCGCCGGAGGCACGGAGTCGTGCATCGTTCCGCTCATCCTCGCGGGCTTCACCGCGATGCGCGGCCTCGCCGCCGAGAACGAGCATCCACCGCACGCATCGCGTCCGTTCGACGCGACCCGCGCAGGCTTCGTCATGGCGGAGGGCGCCGGCGCGCTGCTGCTCGAAGACTGGGATCGCGCCGAGGCGAGAGGCGCAGAGATCTACGCGGAGGTGCTCGGCTACGGCGCGTCGAACGACGCACACCACATGGCGCAACCGGAGCCGGAAGCGATCGGGGTCGCGGCGATGATGCGCGGCGCACTCGAGCGCGCGAACGTCGCGCCGGAACGCGTCGGCTACATCAACGCGCACGGCACCTCCACCCCGCTCGGCGACGCGGCCGAGACGAAGGCGATCAAGGACGTCTTCGGCGACCACGCGTACACGCTCGCCGTCTCGTCGACCAAGTCGATGATGGGTCACACGTTCGGTGCGGCGGGCGCGATCGAGGCGATCATGTGCGCGCTCGCGCTGCGCGACGGGGCACTGCCGCCGACGATCAACTACCGCGAGCCCGATCCGGAGTGCGACCTCGACTACGTGCCGAACACGGCACGGCAAACGCAGGTCGATGTCGCGTTGTCGAACGCCATGGGTCTCGGCGGGCACAACGGCTGTGTGCTCCTCGGCCGCGCGGTGTGAAAGTCCAGCTCGTTCGCAACGCGACGCTGTTGCTCGACTCGAGCCACGGCCGGATCCTCGTCGACCCGATGCTCCGCGCGGCCGGGACGAGCCCGCCGATCGAGAACACGCCGAACCCGAAGCCCAACCCGCTCGTCGACCTGCCGATGCCGGCCGAGGACGTGCTCGACGGCGTCGACCTCTGCATCGTCACGCATCTGCACCGCGACCACTTCGACGATCTCATCCCACTCGCCCTGCCGATCCTCACACAACCCGAGAGCGCCGACGAATTGCGAAGCCGCGGCCACACGAACGTGACGACGCACCATCCCGACATCCCGATGACGCGCGGGCACCACGGGACCGGTGAGATCGGCCGCGCGCTCGGGCCGGTATCCGGCTGGGTGGTCGACGGCGTGTATATCGCCGGCGACACGATTCTGTGCGACGAGGTGCGCGACGCACGAGAGCGGTACGAGCCGCGCGCGACGATCGTGAACGGCGGCGGCGCGCGGTTCCTGGAAGGCGATCCGATCGTGATGACGGCTGCGGAGGTCGCGCAACTCGACGGCACCGTCGTGGTCGTCCACCTCGAGGCGATCAACCACTGCCTCGAGCCGCGCTCGGCCTACACCGGCGCGATCGTTCCGCTAGACGGCGAAGTGCTCGACCTGTAGCTCGTCGATCGACGGCACGACGACGTCCGCGAGCCCGAGCGCCTCGTCGTCCGGCGGGTAATGCGCGTTCGGCACCGCGACGACCCGCATACCGGCGGCCTTCGCCGAGCGGATGCCGTTGTGCGAGTCCTCGACCGCCCCGCACCGCACAGGATCCACGCCGAGCCGGCGCGCGGCCTCCAGATAGACGTCCGGCCATGGCTTGCCGCGCGGCACCTCCTCCGAGGAGACCGTCGCGCGGAAGTCGGCGGCGAGCCCCGACGCACGCAGCACGACGTCGATCAACTCACGGTTCGACGACGACGCGATCGCGAGCGGCACCGAGGCGCCGACCCGCCGCACCGCCTCCAGGGCGCCGGGCAGCAGCGGGGGCGCCTCTCCGTATCGCGCGAGCATGCGCTCGACGATCGCCGCGTTGATCTCCTCCGGCGTCCCCGGCACGCGCAGCGCCTCCGCCATGTAGCGCGACCACTCCGGCGAGCTCATCCCCATCATGTCGCGCGCCGACTCGTCGGTGTACGTACCGCCGGTCTCGCGCACGTAGGCCTCGCGCACCTCGTCCCACACCTGCTCGGAATCGACGATCACGCCGTCGAGATCGAAGACCACGGCGACGATCACAATGCGTGGTACGTCCGGTACGCGTAGACGAGCGTCGTCGGCGCGATCCCTTCCTCTACCGACTCGACGTGCCCGACGAAGAACGTGTGGTCGCCGGTGACGAGCGTCTCGACCGTGCGCGCGATCAGCCAACCGGCCGCGCCGGCGATCAGCCGCGGGTCGTCCTCGCGCACCTCGACCCCGTCCCAGAGGATCAGCGGCGGGACGCCGCTGCGCGCGAATCGCTGCGCGAGCTCGTCCTGGCCGCCCGCGAGCACCGACACGCCCCACGTCTCGGCGTCGCGCAGCAGCTCGTGGATCGAGGCGGAGTGCGCGACCGAGATGCCGACGAGCGGCGGCTCGAGCGAGAGCGACACGAGAGACGAGACAGTGCGCCCATGGCGATGCCCGCCGACGTCGGCGACGACGATCGAGACGCCCGCCGGCCAGCGCCGGAAGAGCGACCGCTGTTCCAAACCCGTCTCGGGCACGAGGCCGAGCCTAGAGCACGCGCTACGTCAGTTGCCGTGGCACTGACCGTCGCCGAGCTGCGCGATCTCGTCGTTCGCGACCAGATCGGCGGCCTTGTCGTACGGCCCCGGCGCCGCACCCTGCCACATCACATCCGGCGTCACGCCCGGGCCTTCGACCGTCGCGCGGTACTGCGTGCCCTTGCCCGCGGGATGGCTCCCGTGCGGGTTCACGCTGTAGCAGAAGGCTCCGGTGTTCGTATGCGTCAGGAA
>Ga0207674_10010919_pt1 | contig 10224 bp, 7 predicted proteins | sample KBSCornC72_FD_184303 | JGI IMG/M metagenome (GOLD analysis project Ga0207674, IMG submission 184303) | Corn rhizosphere microbial communities from Kellogg Biological Station, Michigan, USA - KBS Corn C7-2 (SPAdes) (version 2) | ecosystem: Host-associated > Plants > Roots > Rhizosphere > Soil ...
AGCTGGCGGAGCATGCGCATGACCTCCTCGCCATGCGCGGTGTCGAGGTTGCCGGTCGGCTCGTCGGCGAGGATCAGCTTGGGCTCGCCGACCAGCGCGCGCGCGACCGCGACGCGCTGCTGCTGACCGCCGGACAGCTGGGTCGGGCGGTGCTTCGCGCGGTGCGCGATCCCGACCTTGTCGAGGACTCGCTCGACGCGGGCTCGGCGCTCCGACGCGGGGAAGCTGTGGTAGAGAAGCGCGAGCTCGACATTTTCGCGCACGGTGAGCTCGTCGACCAGGTTGAAGCTTTGGAAGATGAAGCCGATGTTGCTCTTGCGCGTATCGGCGAGCTGCGTCTCGCTCAGACCCGCGACCTCCTGGCCGTTGAAGACGTAGCTTCCGGCCGACGGGCTATCGAGCATGCCCATCACATTGAGCAACGTCGATTTGCCGCAGCCCGACGGGCCCATGATGGCGACGAACTCGCCGTCGGCGATGTCGAGGTCGACGTCGTCGAGCGCGGTCGTTTCGACCGTGTCGGTGCGGTAGGTCTTGGTCAGGCCGGTCATGGTCAGCACTGTTCGGTCCTTTCTCAGTCGCTCGAGCTGAAGTTGAGGTGGTCCTTGTCGACCATCCCGCTGTAGGAAGAGGTGATCACGCGATCGCCGGGCTTGAGCCCGCCCAGCACCTCGATGAAGTCGCTGTTGCGCCGGCCGAGCTGGACCGCGCGCTTGGTCGCGCTGTTGCCGCCGCGGTCGACGACGAACACCCAATTGCCGCCGGTGTCGTTGAAGAAGGCGCCGTTGGGGATCAGCAGGGCCTTCGACGAATCGCCGACCGTCAGCCTGGCCTGGATGGTCTGACCGCGCTGGATCGAGGCGGGCTCGGCGCCTTCGAACACCAGATCGATCTGGAATTGGCCGTTGCGGACCTGCGGATAGACCTTGGCGACCTTCAGCCGGTAGGTCTTGCCGTCGATGTCGGCGGTCGCGGTCTGCCCGACGGAGACCCGGCCGAGATAATATTCGTCGACGTCGGCCTGGAGCTTGTCGGCTCCGGCGCTGTCGATCTGACCGATCCGCTCGCCCTGTTGGAGCGACTGGCCGAGCTGGATGTCGAAGCCGCTCAATTGCCCGGTGACCGGAGCGCGGATGTTGAGCTGGCCGAGGCTGCTCTGGGCCACGCCCATGCTGGTGTTGAGCGACGAGGCGGCCGCGCGGAGCTGGGCGAGCTGGCTCGACTGAAGCGCCTCGGTCTGGCTGATGCTGCGCTTCAGGATCGCGAGCCGGTTGGTCTGATAGTCGAGGTCGTCCTTCGTGTCGTTCAGCGTCTTCCTGGACACGAAGCCGCGGTCCGCCAGCGGCTTGTACAGATCGTACTGCCGCCGCGCCTTGGCGAGATCGGTTTCGGCCTGGTTGAGGTCGCGCAGGTTCGCGTTGCGCGTCTGCGTCAGCGCGAGCTCCTGGCTGCGCATGTTGTTGAGCTGCTGCTCGACCTCGGCCTGCTTCTCCAATGTCGAGAGCTGAAGCTCCGCGTTCGACAGGACCGCGAGCATCTGGCCCTGCGTGACCTGCGCGCCGTCCTCGACCAGCTTTTTCTCGACCCGGCCGCCCTCGACGGCGTCGAGATAGACGGTGACCAGCGGCGTGACTCGCGCGCGGAGCGGAAGAAAGTCGTCGAACGTGCCGGACCGGGCCTCGGAAATGGCCAGCCGGTCGCGCGTGACACTGAGCGAATCCGCGCGCGGCGCGAACAGCCAGAAAATTGCGATCAGCAGGAGGACCGCCGCAGCTGCGCCCCCGATCACGATCCGCCGGTCGAGGCGCTTGCGAACGACGACCTTGTCCATCGCTCCGCCGCTGACCGCTTCGGACGGCCCGGACTTGCGCAGCTCGACGAGGCTCACTGTCCGCCTCCGAACAGCTCGTGTCCGGAAATGGACGAAACGAGCAGCGCCCGCGCCCCGCTCATCTCTCGAATGCCCGCTCTCGAATGCAACTCCATGCCCCTAACGCTGCAAGCCGCGTGCCAAACGGATGAGCGCATTTTCGAATAGAGCTACTGTTCGTTTCCGGACACCTCCGCTACAGACGTAGCGTGGCCGAGACCTTCAACCTCGCAGTCGTCGTCGACGACGATCCCGATATCGCGCTCGCGGCGCGCCTCGCACTGCGCGGCATGTTCGAGCGGGTGGAGACTTTGAACTCGCCGGCAGAGCTGCTGCCCCTGCTCAAGTCGGAAAGCCCGGACGCGATCCTGCTCGACCTCAACTTTGAGCGCGCCAAGACCGATGGCCGCGAAGGCATCGACTATCTGGGCAGGATCAAGGAGATCGACCCCGACGCGGCGGTGGTGATCATCACCGCGCACGGCGGAGTCTCGATCGCGGTCGAGGCGATCAAGGCCGGCGCCAGCGACTTCGTCGCCAAGCCGTGGAGCAACGAGCGGCTGGAAGCGACCGTCCGAAGCGCGGCGGCGCTGCGCCGGAGCCGGATCGACGCACGGGTCGAGCGCGGCCGGACATCCGAGCTTGCGCACTCGCCGGAAACTCCACTGCTCGGCAAATCATCGGCGATGGAGCGGGTACGGATGCTCATCGAACGAGCAGCGCCGACCGACGCCAACGTGCTGATCCTCGGCGAGAACGGCACCGGCAAGGAGATCGTCGCGCGCGAGATCCACCGGCTGTCGCGACGCGCGGACAAGCCGATGATCTCCATCGACCTCGGAGCGACGAGCGAGAGCCTGTTCGAGTCCGAGCTATTCGGCCATGTGAAGGGCGCCTTCACCGGGGCCGCGGGCGAGCGCATCGGTCGGCTCAAGGCCGCCGACGCGAGCACGCTCTTTCTCGACGAGATCGGCAACCTGCCGCTCCACCTCCAGCCCAAGCTGCTGACCGCGCTCGAGCAGCGCCAGGTGCTTCCGGTGGGCTCGAACAAACCGCTTCCCATCGACGTCCGGGTGATCGCGGCGACGAACGCCTCGCCCGACCAACTCGCCGACGAGCAGCGCTTCCGCCAGGACCTGTTGTTCCGCCTGAATACGATCGAGATCGAGCTGCCGCCGCTGCGCCAGCGCCGCGACGACATCCCCGTGCTGCTCGACCATTATCTGCGCCTCTACGAGCGCAAGTACGACAAGCCCGAGCGTCAGTTGCCGCCGGCCGCCTTGGAGGCGCTGATGGAGCATGACTGGCCGGGCAATGTCCGTGCGCTCCGCCACTCGGCCGAGCGCGCAGTCATCATGGCGGAGGGCGAGCGATATCGGACTGACGACTTCTCGCTTCCGAAGCGCGGCCAGGGCGGCGCGGTCGTTTCGGGCGCGAACGAAACGCTCAACCTCGATCAGCTCGAAAGGCAGATGATCGAGCGTGCTCTGCGCATGCACCATTTCAATATCTCGCTCGCCGCCGGCGAGCTCGGGCTCAGCCGCGGAGCGCTCTACCGGCGCATGGAGAAGCATGGACTTTAGGCGCAAGTTCGAGTTCGGACTCGCCTGGCGCACGATCCTTTTCGTCGGCGCCGTCCTGCTCGTCATCAAGGTCGCGGAAACCCCGGGGGTGCGCGCCGGCCTGATTGTCGCGGCGCTGGTCGCGTTGGCGGCGCTGGCGAGCCTGTGGGAATTCATCCGCCGCACCAACTTCCTCGTGTCGAGGTTCATCGAATCCGTGCGGTTCGAGGATTATTCGCAGCGCTTCTCCGACCCGAGCGGCGGCGGCTTCGACGTGCTCGGAGCGACGCTCGATCATGCGCTCAAGTCGCTTCAGGCGCGCCACGCGACTGAGACGGCGGAAACCCGCTACCTGTCGGCGATTGTCGACGATGCGCCGGGCGCGCTTCTCGCCGTGGACTCGGACGGGCACGTGGAAGTGCTCAACAAGGCCGCGCGCCAGCTGTTCGCGCGCCAGCCGCTCAACCGGATTGGGGACCTCGAGGCGCTCGGTCCCGAGCTGTCAGCCGCGGCGCGCCTGCCGGCCGGCACCCGCAAGATCACCCGCCTGGTGCTTGACGGCGTGCCGCAGAAGGCGATCTTCGCCTCGGCGCAGGTGGCGCGGCTCGACAGGCCGGTGACGATCATGTCGATCCTGCCTGTGCAGAGCGAGCTCGGCGCTCTCGAAGTGGCGGCCCAGGCGGACCTGGTCCGCGTGCTGACTCACGAGATCATGAACTCGCTGACTCCGGTCACTTCGCTCGCACGGACCGGCGCCGATCTCGTCGCCGCGTCGGCAAAGGGCAACGATTCGCTGGCGGACGCGAAGACGGCGACCGAAACCGTCGCGCGTCGCGCGGAGGGGATCTTGCGCTTCGTCGAAAGCTATCGCGAGTTCGCCCAGGCGCCCGAGGTGCACCGCCGGCAGTTCAAGGCCCAGCCCTGGGCCGAGGAGATCATGCGGCTCGCGCTCGCCAACGCCACGGACCGAGGTATCGACGCGCGGGTGGACGTGAAGCCCAAGACGCTGAGCGTCGACGGCGATGCCGAGTTGCTCGCGCAGGCGGTGCTCAACCTAATTCGCAACGCGATTCGAGCGACCACCGAGATCGCATCGCCGATGGTCGCCCTCGCGCTATCCCGCGAGGCGAGCGGACGCTGCCGGATCGAGGTGCGAGACAACGGCCCGGGAATCCCCGAGGAGCGCAGGGACGACATCTTCCTGCCCTTCTACACGACCCACAAGGGCGGGAGCGGCGTGGGTCTCAGCTTCTCCAAGCAGGTCGCGCTGGCGCACGGCGGATCGATCGCGGCGCTCGATGCGGCGGAAGGCGGAGCGAACATCCGGATCGTGATCTGAGTCAGGTTTCACCGACGCCGCCAGCGACTCATTGACCTGAGCGGCCCGTTCGGCTCTTGCCTCGGCCCGTGACCGAACAAGGCCCGCCACGATCCCGTCTCAGGCAGGTGCGGCTCCTGCTGTGGCTGCTCATCGCTCTGGCGATTATCGGGATTGCGGCGATTTGGGTGATCCGCAGCGGCCCGGCTACACCGGAGCAAGCCTCCTCGCCGCCGGCGGCGCAGGCGACCTTCGGCGGCCCGTTCACCCTCATCGGCGGGGACGGCAAGCCCTTCTCGAGCGCCAAGCTCAACGGCAAGCCGTTCGCCATCTACTTCGGCTTCACGCGGTGCGGCGACGTCTGCCCGACGACGCTGTCGCGCATGGTGAACCTGCGCCAGCAGGTCGGCGGACCCGACGCGTTCAACATCGTCTTCGTGACCATCGATCCGACGCACGACGGTCCGAAGGAGGTCGGGCAATATGCCGATCTGTTCAACTCGCCGATCATCGGCCTGACCGGCTCGCCCCAGCAGATCGCCCGGGTGAAGAAGCAGTACGGCATCTTCGCCGAGCCCTCGCCGCACCCGATGCCGGGCAAGGAAATGGAGCATACGGCGACGGTCCTGCTGTTCGACCGCAACGGCAAGTTCATCGGCACGATCACGCCCAACGAGCCGAACTCCGACGCGCTGGCACAGCTGAAGCAGCTGGTCGCCTGAGCTTGGAACTCCGCGCACCCGACGCCACTTGAGCCGGTAATGGCTCCTTACCGGCCCGATCCTGCAATCCTGGAGCTCGGGCCCGATTTCTACGATCCAGTCGAACCGGCGCGCTTTCCGCAGTGCACTCCGCGTTTCCTCAATTCGCGATGGTCGGAGCGCGCGGGTCTGGAACTCGACGAGGCACAGTGGGCGGCGCATTTCTGCCGCTTCGAGCCGCTGTCCGACAATCTCACGCAGCCGCTGGCGCTTCGTTATCATGGCCATCAGTTCCGCGTATACAATCCGGAGATCGGCGACGGCCGCGGGTTCCTGTTCGCGCAGCTCCGCGATGATCGCGGCCGCCTCCTCGACCTCGGGACCAAGGGCTCGGGCCAGACGCCCTACAGCAGGCATGCCGACGGTCGCCTCACGCTCAAGGGCGGCGTTCGCGAAGTGCTCGCGACCGAGATGCTCGAAGCGCTGGGCGTGAATACCTCGAAAAGCTTCGCTCTGTTCGAGACGGGCGAGCAGCTCGAGCGCGGCGACGAGCCCTCCCCCACCCGCTCCTCGGTGCTGACGCGCCTGAGCCACGGGCATATCCGCATCGGCACCTTCCAGCGGCTCGCCTTCTTCGGCGATGCGGCGAACATCGCAAAGCTGACCGGCTACTGCCTGGAGAATCTCTACCGCGAGAGGCCGGCGAAATCCGATGCCGAGAATGCGCTGCGGCTGTTCGACCTTGTCAGCGCCGCCACGGCCAAGCTCGCCGCCTCCTATCTTGCTGCCGGCTTCGTGCACGGCGTGCTCAACAGCGACAATATCTCCATCACAGGCGAGAGCTTTGACTACGGACCGTGGCGGTTCACGCCGTACTGGGACTCCGGATTCACGGCCGCTTACTTCGACCATTACGGCCTCTACGCATTCGGCCGGCAGCCGGAAGCGATTCACTGGGACCTAGCGCAGCTCGCCGGGTGCCTGTCGCTGGTCGCCGAAGCGCCGCCGCTGTCCGACATGCTGGCCGGCTGGAGCGGCCGCTTCGAGCAGGCGTTGGTCGAGGCGATGCTCCGGCGGCTGGGCATCGCTCCGGGTCCGAACGATCGCGAAATCGCCGCGGCGCTGATCAAGGCACTGGCGTCGCGCGCGCAGCCGATCGACCGCATATTCTTCGACTGGCGCGGCGGACGCGATCCCGGCACGGAGCTCTATCCCGGCGAAGAGTTCCGCGCGCTGGCAAAGCTGCTGGACGGTCGCGAGCGGCCGCAATCGCACCCATATTGGTCGGAAGAAGGACCCTGCTTGATGCATATCGAAGAGGTCGAGTCGATCTGGTCGGCGATTGCCGACCGCGATGACTGGCGGCTGTTCGAGGACAAGGTTAGAGCGATCCGGCGTATGGGCGAAGCAATGAAGCACGATGCACCGGCAGCTTGACGAAGCGGCGAAGGTCGTGGAGCGCGCCGGCGTGGCCGAGACGCTTGTGTCCACCAATCCCGCGACGGGCGAACAGGTCTGGTCGGGCGAAACCGGCGACGCCGCGGCCGAGGTCGCCGCTGCGCGCGCCGCGTGGCCCGAATGGGTCGCTCACTCCCACGCCTATCGGATCGAGGCTGTCCGCCGCTTCGCGAATGTCGTTCGCAAGAAGGAAATGGAGTTCGCCGAGCTGATCGCGCGCGAGACCGGCAAGCCGCTGTGGGAAGCGCGCACCGAGGTCGGCGCGGTGGTCAACAAGGTCCAGATTTCGATCGACGCTTATGCCGAGCGGACTCCGCAGCGGAAGATGGAAGCCGCGCTCGGCAACCGCGTCGCGGTCCGCCACAAGCCGCACGGCGTTCTGGCCGTGCTCGGCCCCTATAATTTCCCGGCGCATTTGCCGAACGGGCACATCGTGCCCGCGCTGATTGCCGGCAATGCCGTGGTGTTCAAGCCGTCGGAGAAGACTCCGGCGACCGGCGAGTTCCTCGTCCGCTGCTTTCACGAGGCGAAAATCCCGGAGGGCGTGGTCCGGCTGCTGATCGGCGGACCCGACCAGGGCCGCGCGCTGGCAGGGCAGCCGGGGATCGATGGCCTCTTGTTCACCGGCTCGGCACGCGCCGGGATCGCGCTCCACAAGCAGTTCGCCGACACGCCGCAAAAGATCCTCGCACTCGAGCTCGGAGGCAACAATCCGCTGGTGATCTGGGGCGCGAAGGACCTCGACGCTGCGGCGGTGATCGCCGTGCAGTCGGCGTACCTGACCGCGGGCCAGCGCTGCACGGCGGCGCGCCGGCTGATCGTCGAGGACGGCCACGAAGGGCCGCTGCTCGACCGCATTGGGGCGCTCATCGATCGGATGATCGTCGATCAACCCTTCGCCGACCCTCAGCCGTTCATGGGCCCGGTGATCGACAATGCCGCCGCCGACCATGTGCAGGAGCAGTGGCTCAACCTGATGATGAAGGGCGGGAAACCGCTGCGGCGGCTCGACCGGCCGTTCGACCAGCGGCCGTATCTCACGCCCGCGATGATCGACGTGACCGACGCCAAGGAGCGGCCGGACGAGGAAATCTTCGGTCCGGTCCTCCAGGTCATCCGGGTCAAGGATTTCGACGCCGCGATCGATGAGGCGAACAACACCCGCTACGGCCTAGCCGCCAGCCTCGTCGGCGGAAGTCCGGAGATGTACGACAAATTCTGGGCCAACGTCCGCGCCGGCGTGATCAACTGGAACAAGCCGACCAACGGTGCGCCCTCGAACGCGCCGTTCGGCGGGGTCGGCCTATCGGGCAACCACCGCCCGAGCGCGTTCTACGCCGCCGACTATTGCGCTTATCCGGTGACCAGCAGCGAAGCCGACCGCGCCCGCGCCGCCATCGGCGAGGGCCTGCGCGACCCGAATATGCTGGAGGATTAGTCCGCGGAGGACATCCGGGGGATGTCCGAGCAGACTAATCTCGCGCAGGCTCGCCGCGGACAGGCGAGCAAGCTAATGATTCCTCCCTAGCCGCAGGCTGGGGAGGGGAACCATCGAACGAAGATTCGATGGTGGAGGGGTCCTGGCGCCGAGCCAATTACCCCTCCACCATGCTGCGCATGGTTCCCCTCCCCACAACCCCGGATCAAGTCCGCGGTCGCAGGGAGGAATGAAGGGGCCCTGCATCCCTTTTCGCTCGCGCGGCGTTCAGGCGCCTATATGAAGAGTAACCTGATCGGCACGGCCATCAGCCTTGCCCTGTGCACCGCCGCCCTCCCCGCCTGTTCCAGGGATGGCAATTCGTCCAATCAATCGGCCTCCAACGCGGCTGGGCCGGTCGCTGCCCAGGTGGAGTGGAACGGCAAGCTCGAAAAGCAGCTCCGCGAAGCGATCGCGGCGGCGCCGGCCAACGGGCTCAAGCCCGAGCTGTTCTTGAAGGGCGATGGCCAGGACGGACCGGCGCTGACCCAGGCGGCGCTGCGCTACGGCGATGCGCTCGCCCGGGGATATTCCGACCCGACCAAGATCTTTCCAGTCTACACGATTCCGCGTCCGAAGACGGACGTGCGGCAAGGCTTCCTCGCGGCCGCGCAGAAAGGCGACCTCACGAGCTGGTTCAATTCGCTCGCGCCTCAGACCGACGAGTATAAAGCGCTGAGCCAGGCGCACCTTCATTACCTCCAGCTCGCGTCGAAGATGCCGGACTTCCAGGCCGTCGGCGACGGCAAGCCGATCGAGCCCGGCAGCCACGATGCGCGCGTGCCTGCGATCAGGGCCGCGCTCGGGGCGATCGGCTATCTCCCCGCAGCTCATCCGCAGGCGCAGCCGGGGGCGAAAGGCGCGCGCTATTCGCCGGAGCTCGTCGGCGCGGTGAAGCGGCTCCAGGCCGACTTCGGCCTCAAGGCGGACGGGATCGTTGGTGGCAACACGCTGGCGGCGCTCAACTTGGGCCCGGCCGGGCTGGCGCGGGCATGCGCGATCGCGATGGAGCGGCTGCGCTGGCTCCAGCGCGACCCGCCGAAGACGCGGATCGACGTCAACACCGCTTCGACCATCCTCGATTACTGGCGCGACGGACAGCACGTCGACAGGCGCAAGGTGGTCGCGGGCGAGCCCGACAAGGCGACACCGCAAATCCAGGCGCCGATCGTGAACCTCGTCGCCTATCCTACGTGGACCGTGCCGAAGTCGATCGCGGAGGAGGAAATATCGAAGAAGGGTCAGGGCTGGCTCGCCGAGAACAACTTCACGATGAAGAACGGCCGGTACGTCCAGGCGTCCGGACCCAGGAACTCGCTCGGGATCGTCAAGTTCGACATGGACGACGCACAGGCGATCTACCTCCACGACACTCCGGCCAAGGCTTTGTTCGGTCTTCCCGACCGGCACCGAAGCCACGGCTGCGTGCGGGTCGAAAACGCGGTGGCATTCGCCAACGCAATCGCGACCGAAGAGGGTGTGCAGGAGCAGTTCCAGAAGGCGATGGCGGGCAAGGACGAAAAGTACGTCAAGCTGAAGACGCCGATCCCCGTGCGGCTGCTCTACCAGACGGCATTCTGGGACGGCTCGAAGGTGCGGTTCCGGCCCGACGTTTACGGCTGGGACGACAATGTGGCGGCATCGCTCGGCCTGGTCCGCGGAGTCCATTGGGCGCCGGTCGAGCAGAGCGGCGACATCGGTCCGTAGGAACGAGTGAGGGCGCCGGCCTGCGCCGACGCCCTCATCCCCCCTCCCCGAAGATGTTCGCGCGCGGTCCCTCCCCGGACCCAACCCGCGCGGACACCCTATCCGCGTGCTTCCGGCAGATAGCCCTCGTC